>Ga0233431_1000856_pt1 | contig 59788 bp, 60 predicted proteins | sample SI_118_April2016_FD_179867 | JGI IMG/M metagenome (GOLD analysis project Ga0233431, IMG submission 179867) | Seawater microbial communities from Saanich Inlet, British Columbia, Canada - SI_118_April2016_200_MG | ecosystem: Environmental > Aquatic > Marine > Inlet | place: Canada: British...
GACTGCATAAGAGAAATTATACTTTGTGTTAATTCTAAAACTAAAAAGAATATTTTGGCTTTTATTAAAATGTTGAGTATAAACACAAAACAGGTAAGTGGATACTAAAAATGTCATGTACTAAGAATTCCTATACTCAATCCTGTATGAAGAATAGCAGTAGATACTGTATTTCTTTTAACATCGGAATTTTCATAAACAATAACTACTGAACCTGCTAAATCACCACCTAAACCAATTCCTTGTAAAATTCTTGCTAATAGAAGCATGATTGGAGCATATATACCAATTGAACTGTATGTCGGTAAACATCCAATTAATAATGTGGCGATACCACCTAGGGCAATAGAGTATGTCAATGAAGATTTTCTCCCATACTTATCTCCAAAGTGGGATAATATTATTGCTCCTATCGGACGTGCAACATATCCTATGGCAAAAAGAATAAAAAACTTTGACAACCGTTCATATTTTGTACCTATGAAAAAAAACGCAGAAAGATGATTAGCTAACAATATAAAAATGAAAAAATCATAAAATTCAGCAATTTGTCCAAAAATAACAGAAATTAGAACATTGCGGTTTGATTTCATTATTATATTAAATCCAAATTGTTATTTTTGGTACGGTAACAGATTATAATTTTATTTGTTGCTTAGCTTAGAGTGGCTTTGGTATTATAAGTTATTTTTTATAGATAATATTATTATGAGGATATCATAATAATTTTGATTTTGCAATTGTAGAAAATAATTAGGAATTATTTCAGTAGGAAAGAAAAATAAAAAAAGCCTCTCGAAATATGAGAGGCTTCTCTTTGATAGTTTTAAACTGTAAAAGTTTGTGATCTATTTGGACCTACTGAAATTATATGTAGATCTGAATCAACTAATTCAGCAATTTTTATTAAATAGTTCTGTGCAGCTTTTGGTAATTCTGAAAATGACTGCGCATTTGTTGTTGGAGCTTTCCATCCAGGAAAAGTTTCATAAACAGGAATAGCCCTTTCAATTTCACTGGTATCTGACGGCATATCTGTAACGATTTTTCCATCAACGCTATATGCCGTGCAAACTTTTAACTCTTCATACTCATCAAGAATATCAAGTTTTGTTACTGCCAGTTTATTTATTCCATTTACCATACATGAGTATCTGGCAGAAACTGCATCAAACCAACCGCATCTTCTTGGACGGCCTGTTGTTGCACCAAATTCACGTCCGTAAGTTCTTAATCTTTCACCTTCTTCTCCATCTAATTCACTTGTGAAAGGTCCTTCACCAACTCTTGTGCAATAAGCTTTCATCACACCGACAACATCATCTATATATCTTGGAGATAATCCTGACCCTGTGCATGCTCCACCACTTGTTGTATTACTACTGGTTACAAATGGATATGTTCCATAATCAACATCCAAAAGCATTCCCTGAGCACCTTCAAATAGAATATTTTTATTTGCTTTAGCTGCTCTGTTTATAGTGAGCACAGTATCTTTGATATAGGGTGCAAGAAATTTTGCTGATTCAGTTAGAGCTTTCCATTCTTCAGCGATATCTACGCATTCAAAATTATGACTTGCTAAAAAAGTATTATAATATTCAGCTTCTTCTTTAAATCTTTTTTCAAAACGCTTTAGGTCAAGCATTTCAAGTGCTCTAATTCCACGTCTTGATGCTTTATCTGCATAAGCTGGGCCGATACCGCGTTTTGTCGTACCAATTTTTTCGCCGGCACTTCTTTGCTGTTCTTTAAGACCATCCATTAAACTATGATATTTTAATATTAGGTGACTCCTAGTACTTATCTCAAATCTGTTTCCAAATTTAATATCTTTTTGTTGTAGTTTTTTCATTTCGTCTGTTAGGACTACTGGATTTACTACTACTCCATTACCTATAATGCATTGTGCATCCGGTCTGAAAATTCCTGAAGGAACTATGTGCAAAACATATTTGTCATTGCCAATTTCAACTGTATGACCTGCATTATTTCCACCTTGAAAACGAACTACCATATCAGCTTTTCTAGTTAAAACATCTATGATTTTCCCCTTACCTTCATCTCCCCATTGTACTCCGACAAGAACGGTTGAACTCATTTTTTTACCTCTAATTTATGAAACAAATAATATACTATATGATTAGAACCATGCTAAAAGATACATGATTTCATGTTTTTACTGTTCACTTTTCTTTGATTTTTTTAAGTAGTTCTTAATTAGTAGTAATTTCTTTAAAGTAAAAAATTACTAGAAACTATAATTTAAAACTATTTTGAATTCAAGTGTAATTAATTATATATTAGCTAAAGCTAACTTATTAAAAACATAAAGGTCGTTCATATGTCAAAAAAGAAAAAAAGTCAGTTTGTTGTGAATCTAGAATACTTTTTAATTATGATATTTATTGTTATTATACGCTTATTATCACTGAAAGTTGCATTTAGACTTTCTGTTTATTTTTCTAATCTGGCTTATTTTTTAGATGGACGGCATAGAAACAGAGCAATTCAACATCTAATGCATGCAGGTGTTGCTAAAGATATTACTGAAGCTAAAAAAATAGCTAAGAAAAGTTTTAATCATTTTGGTAAAATTTTTGTGGAAATAGTGAAAATAGACCAATTCCTAACTCCTGATAATCTACATGAACATATCACCTGGAACTATTTAAATGAAGGAGCAGAAGAGGCTTTACAAAACCCTGAAGGAGTTATTTTTGTAGGTGCACATTATGGGAATTGGGAAATTTCAGGTTTAGGTTGTTCTAGTTTGTTAAGACCTATGTTGAGTGTAATGAGACCTTTTGATAATAAAAAAATTGGTGATTATATGAACTCAAAAAGAACAATGTTTAATCAGGAAATATGTCCGAAGAATAATGCAATTAAGCATTTATTAAAGGCTTTAAGGTCTGGTAGAGCAGTAGCTCTTGTATCAGATCAGCATGCCAGCACTACTGAAGGTGTTGAGACCACCTTTTTTGGGCACCCTGCCAGAACACATTTTTCAGCAGCATTACTTCAAATGAAAACAGGTGCGTCAATGGTGCTTGGGATTGCTAGAAGATTAAATGATAATTTTGATTATGAATTTAATATTGCCGGTCCCTTTAAGCTTGAAAAAAGTACCGGTGATAAAATGAAAGACCTTCAGATTTTGACACAGATGTTTACAACAGCCTTAGAAACTCAAATAAAGAAGCAACCTGAACAATGGGTGTGGTGCCATCGCAGATGGCTTGATATTAATAGAAAAAGGAAAAAATAATTTATTGTTAATGATAAATATCTATTTCGGGTTTGTTTGAAAAGAACGTAAGTTGTTGCTTGTCAATTTAGTTCGAATCTTTTATTAATGCTTTACTAGAATTGATTTTTCAAATAAACTTCTGCGCTCAACGGCATATATTTCTTTTGAATAAGCACTATTTACTGGCAGTACTTTTAGTGAATAGATCTTTTGGTATTTTATTTTTTACATATCCTAGATTTATTTTATCAAAATTAACCTTTGTTCTCCAGCCGGGGCCGGATATTGTAAATTCGCTTGGTGTCCATAAATCTTTAACTTTTTCAAATGCTTTTACATTTAAAGTTCTGTAAGGTTTTATCTTATTTGGTTTTATCCATTCTGCTTTAAGAGTAAAAAAATATGAAGAACTGACATATATTATTACTGTTTCTTTTGTTTTTGGGTTAATTAATTTAAAAACTCTGCAAGATTCTCCGCTAACACTTTCATTTTTTAATTCTTTTACAAATTTCCAGTAAATAAAGGTCATTGTTATGTCGTCAGGACGGAGTCCAAGATCCGCTAATTTATACATAGTGTTTTGATTATCGACAATAAGGGAAGGTGAAGACTCTGTGTAAGGTTGACCTATTGTATATGTTTCTTTATTATCAACCACTATTTGGGCAAGTAATCTAGTGTCTGTAAATCTAATTCCAAGCCTTATTGGATAGCTGACTTTTGTGATTGAAGACGAAGTTCTCCGTCTTTGCGATATTTCTCCTTTGAGTACTCCCCAGGTATTTACCGGGTGATTTCTTCTCATTATAAAAAGAAATCGTTTTGCTGTATATTTTTCATTAGCATGTAGAGAAAATGAAAACAATCCTATAAAGCAAATCATTACTAATTTGCGGAACAATATATTTTTATCTGTTTTGTTCATATTAGACACTTACTTTATTTTTTTGGGATATATAAAGTTTGACCGACTCTTATTATATCGTTATCTAGATTATTAGCTTTTCGGATAGAATTAACTGATACCTTATAAGCTTTTGCGATAGCGCTCAATGTAGCTCCGGATTGGACTTTATATTTATAAAAATTATTTGAATTTGAATTTTGTTTTCTGCTCTGAGTATTTCTAGAAGAATAGGTTCTGCTGTTGATAGTTTTGCTTGTTTCTTTTGCTATTTTGTCAACTGCACTGTTTAATGAATTTTGCATATACTTACGGTCATTATTAATTTGCTGTTTTAACACAGCTATTTCATTTTTTAATTGTCTGTTGGTTTGCTGTTCCGATCTTAAATCTCGATTAATATTTTTAATGTTTTGATTAATGGTCACATAATTATCCTGGAGATATTTAAATCTTTCAGTAAGAATATTAAGTTTACTTTCGTTATTTTTAAGCAATGTCATTATTTGCACTTGGTAATTTCTAGAATTTATATTTTGAGATAGACCGATTGAACTAAAAACAAAATAAATTGAAAAAATAGAGCTTATAATTAAAATTATTTTCTTTCTACTTCTAAACAAACTCATAATCATCCTTAAAATATAATTTTATTCTTGGTTTAGTATACGTATTTTTAATGTCATAACTCTACGTTTATCCGACTTTAAAATCTTTATGCTTAGCATATTCTTGAGTATTAATTTTTCTTCAGGCTCAGGTATTTTCCCTAGTTGGCTGCATATTAATCCACCGATAGTGTCAACATCATCATCTTCAGGTAACTTTATTTTAAGTAATTCATTCAATTCGTCAATAGGTGTTCTTGCATCAATTATTATTGACCCGTCTTTTTCAAAATACGGTTCAGATTCCCTATTTGATTCATGCTCATCATGAATTTCTCCTACTATTTCTTCTAAAATATCTTCCAGTGTTACAATGCCTGCTGTTCCGCCATACTCATCTATAACAACAGAAAAATGATTATGAGAACCTCTTAATTCATCTAATAGTTCGCCTGTGCTTTTAGTTTCAGGAATATAAATAGGTTTATGTGACATTTTTTCAAGCGTACTATTTTTAGTTTTATTAATATCCAGAAAATCTTTTGCTAAAATAATTCCTGTAATTTCATCTACGCTGTTTTGATATGTTGGTATTCTGCTGTGCCCGGTTGATATAAATAATTTTAAAGCTTCATCAATCCCGGCAGTTATAGGTATTCCTTTTACATCAACACGGGGAGTCATAATTTCTTTAACAGTAGTATCATCAAGTTCGAATATACCCTTTATCATTTGTTTTTCATCTTCTTCTAAAGCATTTTTATTTTCCTCTAATGAATCGTCATTTTCAAGTAGTGATAAAATTTCTTCTTCTGTTGAAACTTCTTCTTCTTTAGGCCGTGCATTAAATAATTGTTGATGAAGAATATTGATTAACTTTACTATTGGATAAAGTAGAGAGTAATTTAATGATTTAATGATCGGCATTGTAAATCTTAAAATTTTAAGATCGTACCTAATTACAAATTTTTTAATTATAAGTTCGGATATTGTTACTAATAAAATTGTAACAATAACAGCAGTTAGAAGAGGGATAATTAAGTAATTTGTATTTTTACTTAGATGATAATTACTATTCAAATAATCAAGAATTAGTAGAGTTATAATCGTAATTATGAAATAATTTATAAACTTAAATATAATTTGATATATATAGGAATTATCTAACCATGATTCTATCTTTTTAGCGAGTTTTTTATCTTCCAGTTCTATTTTTCTAACTCGTCCTCTAGTCAACTTTATAAAAGAGTCCCAAGCTGACGCAAACCATAAAAAAATTAATATGAAAAATATTAAAATATCAATTGGCATAAATTTTCTTCTTAATTCTCCTTTTAAGGAAGTATAAACAAATAGTTTAATTTATTTATGTACATTTCCTAATGTAAAAATATCATTAAAATTATATTTTTTCTCAAGTTTAGACATTATAACTTTTTCTTCTTTTCTCATCAAAATTCTATCTTCAGAAGTTAAATCATCAAATCCTGTCATATGTAATATACCGTGAACGATATATAGTGTGAGTTCTTTGGCAAAATATGTTTCATTACGTTCTGATGCTTCATTTTTAGCTTTATTAATACAGATAATTAATTCTATGGCAACATCAGTATCCATTATATCATCAGTTCTGTAATCAAAAGAAATTACATCAGTTATTCCAACATGCCCAACAAAAGCTTTATTAATTCTGGCAATTGTTCTTGGACCAACAAAACTGATAGAAATTATTTGATTGGATTTTATATTTAAATTTGTCAGTTCCGCTATTTTATTGATTAGGTTTTTGAATATTTGCCTGGTTATTTTTATTTTGCTTTTTTGCGGCTTGGAATAAATCGTCTTCATTTTTATTTTCCTCATCTGAAGGATAGCTGATTCTTGTATGCAGCATAGAGTTTAATGTTTTTATAAAACTGGTTTTTGCTTTTGCTAATTCATTAAATGTAAGATCTGCATTGTCAAGTTGACCTTCTCTTATTCTTTTTCTAATTATTTCCCAAACTAGTGTTTCTATTTTTGATGGAGTTGGTTTTTCTAAAGATCTTGAAGCAGCTTCACAGACATCTGCTAAACTTAATATAGCTACCTCCTTTTCAATCGGTTTAGGACCTGGATATCTATATTCTTTTTCTGTAATTAATTTAGTCTTTTCGTCATGTTCTTCCAATGCCCTTCTATAAAAATAATATACTAAATCTGTACCATGATGCTGTTCAATTCCAGCTTTAATTATATAACTAAGTTTATGCTTAATTGCTAAGTTCATTCCTTCTTTTACATGGTTCATGATTATCATACAGCTTATTCCAGGTTTTAGTGATGTGTGCCTGTTGGAGCTGGCAATATTATTTTCCGTGAAATATTCAGGCTTGGATAATTTTCCAATATCATGAAAAAGAGCACATACTCTCGCTTTTATCGGATTTGCTCCAATTGCTTCACATGCCTGCTCTGCTAATGTGGCAACAACAAGACAGTGATGATATGTTCCCGGGGCTTCTAATTGTAGTCTTTTTAGTAATGGATGATTATAGTCGCATAAACTGAGAAGACTCATATCTGTACTTATTTTGAATGTTGATTCAATAAGGAATAATAATGCTAGTGCTAAAATACCTGTAACAATACCGTTAATTACACTTAATAGTACAAACCATGGAATTAGATCAGGAGTAACAAGAATTAGTTTGAGCTGTCCAAACAATTCAATTGGTATTAAAACAAGTGAAATTGATATTACTGATTTTACAAAATACTCTTTATAATTTCTTGAGCCATGTACAAAATAGGCAGTAAAGCAGCACAGTGCCATCCCTACAATTATTACATTGTAATCCTGTAATTTTATAGCTGCAATAAATGCTATGAGTAAGCTTGCAAAAGTAGCAGCTCTTAGACCAATTAAGACACTTAGTAATACAGGTGCCAATGCTAATGGAATAATGCATGTTATAAGATTGTTAGGAAGGTTATAATCCGCGGCAAAAGACGCAAAGATTTTTATAGATATAAATATTGCTATAACGGAGATGCTTATTACCGCCGCTATTGTACCCATTTTTTGATTACTGAGCAAAAGTTTTGGGTATAAATTATAAAAATAAATTGCTGTTATAATTGTTAATATAAAACTAATTAAGAGATTATAAGTAAAATTGGCCCAAAAATTGGCATACATTAATTTTTTGCCTTTTTCTTTTTCGTAAGCTGAAAATTTCACCAAAATATTAGGAGTTACTTTTTCACCTTTTTTAAGTATTAAGTCGCCTTTGTTAACTTCTTTATAAACTTCATTTTTTGCCGATGATGCAAATAAATTTTGTTCAACCTCAGTTAAATCTTTATTGTAAGTTATGTTAGGAGAAATGAAATTTAAGGACATACTATAAAGTGTTTGCCTTAAAACAGATCTATTTTCAGGAGAGTAATCCATAACAACAGCATTTGCAAATTCTTTAGCTGCTTCTTCAGGAGTAGGTATATTTTTAATGCTTTCTTTTGGCCTAATATGATTGTTACTATCAATAATACATATCTTTAGATTTTTGCTCTGGATTATAGTATCTAAATCTTTTTTTTGAATGATGCCTTTATACAGAATATTAGCTAATTTACTGTTGAATAAATCTAATCTTTTCTTGTCTTTAGCAATTAAAAGCAACGGCGAAATTAATTGTTTTTGTATATTTGAAACACTGTTAACGGCTTTGTTTTTATCTATTACACTGCTTAAATTATTTAATGTTTTATCCGCTTCTTCTAAGTTTTTTTCGCAAATTTTGTTGTTTATTTCATATATCGCAGGGACGGATTCTTTTGCCAATGACCTTTTTTGATTTGTAGCTAGTTTATCAAGATAAACAAAGCTAAGTTCAGAATATACTGTTTTTGGTGCCTGCTGACCTTTTACAAGATAAAAACCATATTTGCTGGTACTGGAAGGAGTTATTAAAACCATTGCACAGATCAGCCATACTATAAACAAGATAGAAAAACTGACAAATTTAGATCTATTTATAATATATCCAATTGTTTGATCTTGTTTTAGACGTTTTTTGGAACCTGCTAGACCTTCTTTTTCAAGCTTTCGTCGTTTTAAGCTTTTTCCGAAAAGTGACATTGTATAATTACCTTAGTCTTATTTGGAGCGTGTTTTTGTCAACAGTTCACGGTGTTTGTCGTATGCATTAATTATCTTTTCAACAAGTGGATTTCTTACTACATCTTTTGATGTAAAAGTTTTAAAAGCTAATTCTTTAACATTATATAATACCTTTGTTGCATGTACTAGTCCTGAAGTTTTATTTGAAGGTAAATCTGTTTGTGAGGGATCTCCTGTGACTATACATTTTGAATCAAAACCTAAGCGTGTAAGAAACATCATCATTTGTTCCGGTGTCGTATTTTGTGCTTCGTCTAATATGATAAATGAATTATTTAGTGTTCTGCCTCTCATGAAGGCGAGAGGAGCTACTTCAATGATATTTGTTTCTATAAGCTTATTTGCTTCGTCGAAATCCATCATATCATATAAAGCATCATATAGAGGTCTGAGATATGGTTTAATCTTTTCTTCAAGAGAGCCAGGTAAAAAACCTAAACTTTCTCCTGCTTCCATAGCAGGTCTAGTTAATATAATCCTAGAATATTTTCCTTCTAAATATGATGATATTGCCATTGCCATTGCAAGATAAGTTTTTCCCGTTCCTGCAGGACCCACTCCGAAAATAATATCTTTCTGTTTAATGTCATTAATGTATTCATGCTGTGCAATTGTTCGGGGGATAATGCAATCTTTTGTTGGGCTTACTTTTATTGCGTTATTATAAAAATCTTTGATTTGCAAGTTATTAGATGTAGTTGATTTTAAAATTAATTCAAAATCTTTTTGATGGATTAAATGCCCTGATTCATGCACATTAATGAGTTCAGAGATAAATGAATATGCCCTATCAAGGTAAAGCTGATTGTTGGATAATAACTTAATCCAACAATCGCGTGCTACTATCTTGATTTTTAGTGCTTTTTCAGTGATTTTAGTATTATTGATGAGGTCATTGGCGAATAAACTATTCAGCATTGAAGCCCCATCAAGAAAAATCTCTTTTTCTAATATCATATCAACAGTATTAATAACAGTTATTATTACTGTTGAGCAGGAATAGTCAAAGTCATTCCTGGTTTTAAACTGTTTGGATTTGCCAGTAGAGCTTTGTTAGCTTCCTGGATCTTTTTCCAGCTTTTCCCATCATTATAGAATTTATATGATATAGACCATAGAGTGTCACCTTTTTTAACAACATAAGTTTTTGCTTCCTGAGTATTACTACTGCTAATTGGTTTAGCATCAGTATCCACTATATTGATATTTTCTGGCGAATTTGATGGTTCAGGAACAATTTCTATGCTTGATAAACTTTTGTCGTTATTTAAGCCTGCACCCGCTTTGTAAGGAGGTGGAGTAGGGGGCGGATTCCAATCTTTATAAGATTTATTAATATAGGATTTCCATTGCTGCTCTTCCGGACCGTATTTTGTTCTGGCCAATTGAGGGGCACAACCTGCAATTGCAACAGTTATGGCTCCCAAACATGATACAAAGAGTAACTTTTTCTTCATAAATTTCTCCACTTCACTAATTATTGATCATTTATATTTTTTGAATAGTAATGTTGCATTATGACCGCCAAAACCAAGGTTCATTTTTATTGCAGCATCAACTTTTGCTTCAACGGCTACGTTAGGTGTATAATTTAAATCGCATTCAGGGTCTGGATCTTCATAGTTTATTGTCGGAGGAATAATACCTTCCTGCATTGCTTTTATGCATACAATAGATTCAATAGCACCTGTTGCACCAAGCATATGAGCATGACAACTTTTTGTACTGCTTATTTTTAGATCCTTTGCATGATTACCGAAAATAGTTTTATAGGCTAATGTTTCCAGTTTATCATTTAGAGGTGTGCTTGTTCCATGTGCATTGGCATAATCAATAGAATCAGTTGGTATTCCTGCATGCTTAAATGCTAAATTAATAGATTGAATTGCACCTTTTCCTGCTGGCTCAGGTGCTGTAATATGGAAAGCATCTGCTGAAGCACCATATCCAACTATTTCTGCTAAAATATTAGCTCCTCTTTTCTTTGCATGTTCTAATTCTTCAAGAATAAGTACGCCTGATCCTTCTCCCATTATAAAGCCATCTCTTTTTATATCAAATGGAGACATTGATTTTTTAGGCTCTTCATTACGTGTACTCATAGCTCTCATTGAACAGAAACCTGCAAATCCAATAGGTGTAATACTTGCTTCTGCGCCACCTGTGATCATTACATCAGCGTCTTCTCTTTTAATCATCCAGTAGGATTCACCAATAGAGTGAGTTGAGGATGCACATGCTGTAACAATTGACATATTTGGTCCTGTCGCACCATATCGAATTGAAATATTACCTGAAGCAAGGTCGCTTATCATCATGGGGATTAAAAATGGCGATATCCTAGTTGGACCTTTTTCGTTTAATATTTTTACCTGATCTTCAATAGATTTTAGTCCACCAATACCACTACTTACAATAACTCCAACTTTAGCTGGATCTAATCCTTCGAGTGTTTTAGATATTCCTGCTGTTTCCATTGCTTCATCAGCAGCAGCAATTGCAAATTGAGAAAACCTATCTAAACGTCTTCCTTCTTTTACCGGCATATATTTTGAAACATCAAAATTATTAACTTGACCGGCAATTTTTGTTTTAAATGGTCCTATATCAAAATGTGTTACAGTTTGAATGCCTGAACGTCCGTTTATCAGAGAATCCCAAAAGTCGTTTACATTTTGCCCCACACAGGAAATAGCTCCCATTCCAGTTATTACTACACGTCTTTCCATTTTAAAACCCTTAATTGACATGAAAATTCATAAAAGTTAAAAAGGGCATACGATTATTTTCGAATGCCCTATCTAATATATATTATAGCGTAAAAAACTTATTTCTGTACATTGTTTGTGATATAATCAATAGCATCGCCAACACTTACAAGTTTTTCTGCATCTTCGTCAGGAATATCAGCACCAAATTCTTCTTCTAATGCCATAACTAATTCTACTTGGTCTAATGAATCAGCTCCAAGGTCTTCGATAAATTTAGCATCTTTTGTTGCCTGGTCTGGTGATACGCCTAGTTGGTTTACTACGATTTCTTTTACTTTGTCTGCAGTTGAAGACATTTCTGTATTCCTCCGATTATTTGTTTTTAATTATAATTCTCAATTCAAGTTTAATACATTAAATAATAATTTATCATATTTAGGTCATTTAAAATAGTCATTAATTTATAAAAATCAAATTTTTTTGACTATTAACTCAAATTTACATTAACATTCCACCATCAATATTTAGTACCTGACCTGTTATATAGTCTGAATCTGCTGTACAGAAAAAGCAAACAGCATTAGCAACATCTAGAGGTGTTCCAGGACGTTTCATTGGTGTTGTTGATAAGAAAGCATCCATTGCTGCTTCAGAAAGTTCGCCTGTCATTTCTGTTGCAATATAGCCTGGAGCTACTGCATTACAATTGATTTTTCTTGATGCAAATTCTTTTGCGATTGATTTAGTTAATCCAATCATCCCGGCTTTAGAAGATGCATAATTTGCTTGGCCGACATTTCCCATTCTGCCTACAACAGATGAAATATTTACGATTTTACCGGCTTTAGCTTTCATCATTGGTCTGATAGCTGCTTTGATAAAATTAAATGTTCCTGTCAAGTTAATATTAATTACCGCATTCCAATCTTCAGGTTTCATTCTTAATAGCAGTGTATCTCTTGTGATTCCTGCATTATTAATAAGAATATCAACTGTTCCAAAATGAGCAACAATTTCTTTTACTGCATTTTGAGCATCATCAAAGTTTGATACGTCAGCTTTTACTGCTAAAGCATTTATGCCTTTAGCTTTGAATTCATTAACAGTTGCTTCTGCAACGTCTAAAAGTACATCAACTATTGCTAAAGAAGCTCCTTCGGAAGCTAGACGTTCCGATATAGCTTTACCAATACCGCGGGCACCACCTGTTACTATTGCAACTTTACCTTCAAGTTTTTTACAGCTCATTATGCAAATCCTCAAATTTTATTGGTTAAAATTATTTAATGTTTCTGTAGAATTAATATTTGATAAAGAAATATTTGAATTAATTCTCTTAATTAGACCTGTTAATACGTTACCAGGACCAAATTCAATAATATTATCAACTTCAAGTGACTCAAAAGAGTTAATACAACCAACCCATTGAACACTTCCTGTTACCTGTTTAATAATATTTGTTTTTATCTGACTTGGTTCTGCAATTAAAGTTCCAACATAATTTTGTGCTACAGGTATAGCAGGAATAGTAAATTCAAAATTATTTAGATACTCTTCAAGTTTGATCTCTGCAGATTTCATCAGTCTTGAATGATAAGCTCCGGCGACTCTGAGTGGAATTATTTTAGAAATACCTTTTGATTTTAAAATAGAAATGGCATTTTTAACTTTATCTTTTTCTCCGCTAATAACTGTTTGACCGTTACTGTTGAAGTTTGATACATCAATCTCTGCTTCATCACAGGATTCTTTTATTATAGAGATTTCGCCTCTAAGTACACTTGCCATTCCGCCTTTAGTGTTATCACAGGCTTCCTGCATATATATTGCTCTTTTTTCTATTATTTTAACGCCATCTTCAAAAGAAAAAGCACCAGCTGCATATAGAGCTGTAAATTCACCAAGACTTAATCCTGCAGTTGCGACAGCAGTTATTTCTCCATGCTTTTCTTTGAATGCTTCAAGGCAGGCTACACTCATGACATAAATAGCCAATTGGCAATATCTTGTTTCTGTCAATTTAGTGTCAGGTCCGTTAAAACATATATCTGATAAAGAATAGCCTAATATTTCATCTGCTTTTTTGAAAACTTCGGCAGCAGCAGGAGATGTTTCAAATAAATCTTTTCCCATTCCAACTTTTTGAGCGCCTTGTCCGGAAAATACAAAAGCTGTTTTCATATATTACTCCATTGTTTTTAATTTGATGTTTAAAACATGAATTTATATTCGGTAATAAATATTCGAAGATATAAAATACTGCAATAGTAATAAAAAGACAATTAATTGCTGTTTAAATGGTCGCTTTATACTAAAAAAGGCTTAATCAAGTTTAATTTATTTGTAAAATTTCTATTTACATATATTAATTAAATCTTTTTAAATAAATAAGAAACTAATTTTATTGCTGAAATATTTACTATAATATGAAGTAGTAAATATATATTAATATCTTAATCGATGAAATTTAACTAATGAAAATTGTAGCCTTTTCAGACTCTCATGCATCAGGACATCCATCTAGCTGGAGTGCTTTTTTTGACAAAAGAGCAATCGGACTGTTTAATCACCATTACTTTCGAAAACATAGGCATAATCAGGATTATCTCTCAATAATGGTAGATAAAATTTTAGAGATATCACCTGATGTAGTAATATGCACAGGAGATATTACTACATCAGGTGAACCTTCTGAATTTAAACTGACGTGTGATTTAATAAAACCATTAATCGAGAATAAAAACTTTGAATTTTTATACGTTCCTGGAAATCATGATTATTATGTGAATGATAAAATTTGCATCAATGCTCTTAAGGATACGTTTTATTATTTAAATAGAAATAAAATTAAATTTGAAGATTTACCACATTCTTTGAATATAAATGGACTTAATTTCTGTTTAACTAACTCCTGTAAGCCGATTAATCTAATGCTTTCAACTGGTAGAATGAATGATAAAACTATTAACTATGTTTTGGATTGGCTGGATAAAGATACCTTAGGTCCAAATATATTAGTTGGACATTATCCGCTTATTGAAGAGCATCCTATTATGAGGTTTAGACATAAATTATGGGGGCATGAGAAAGTTTTAAATGCTTTAATACGTAAGAAAATTGATTTATCGTTGTGCGGGCATATTCATGATCCGTCTGTAAAATTGGATAAACAGGGCAGGGGTGAAATAATAATTGGTTCTTTAACTAGAAATGCATGCTTTGCTTTAATAGAATATGATGAAAAAAAAGATCTTTTCACGTATAATAAAATAAGAGTAGATGATTAATTATTAATTTTTAATACAAAAAATATCAATATGAAAAAATATTATTCTTTTGTTTTGCTTAGTTGCCTTATTTTTCTTACATCCTGTGCCTTTCTTGACAGTGCTAATCCAGGCATTGTAGAACGAACTGTAAATAGAGAACATTTGGAACATTTAAAGGTTGGTCAGACTAAAAAACAGGTTCTGGCTATAATGGGTGAGCCTCTAGTTTACGAATCTTATAATACTCCTGATGTATGGTTTTATTATACATATTGGGATTGGGCCGATTTTACCAGAACAAAAACAGAGTGTACTCCGTTAGTTTTTAAAGATGGAGTGTTAGTTGGATGGGGCAGAGTCTATTATACCAAAATTGAACAAAAAGATTGGCTGTTTGACAGTAATAGTGCATTGGTATCTGAAAGCAAATAGAGAGAAATATAATGAACAAAAATTTTGATATAAAATCATATAGATCGTTAGGCAGTTTACTTATTGTTTCAGGTGCCAGCGGTGCTGGAAAATCCACTATATGTAAACCAATAATGAAAAAGAATAATTTTGAGTTTTCTGTTTCATGTACAACCAGAAAACCGCGTGAAGGTGAAATTGATGGTAAAGATTACTATTTTATAGATAAAGAAACTTTCCAGGAAAAAATAAGAGCTAATGCTTTTCTTGAACATGCTACCGTTCATGGGAATTATTATGGAACTCTAAAAAGTGAAGTTCACAGTAGAGTGTTAAATAATAAAGATATATTATTGGATATTGATGTTCAGGGTGCGATGCAAATTAAAGAGTATATTAAAAATGATGATATTTTAAGTAAGTGTACTGAGTTTGTATTCATACTTCCGCCAAGTATGGATGAACTTGAATGCAGATTAAAGAATAGGGGAACCGAAACTGAATCCAGTCTTAAATTGAGATTGGGGCAGGCTGGTAAGGAAATAGAAAAGTTTTTGTTTTATGATTATTTTATTGTTAATGATGATTTAGAAGGAGCTATTAATAAAATGCAAAATATAGTTTCATCACTGCATTTAAAAACTAAAAGATTAGTGGAGAAGTAAAGTGGGTAAAAAAGTTGTTGTGCTTGGTATTACAGGTTCTATCGCAGCATATAAAGCTGTAGATTTAACTAGTATGTTAGTTAAGGCAGGTGTTGATGTTAATATTATTATGACAGATTCTGCACGAAAAATTATAACAGAGCAGGCTTTTTTTACACTGTCTAGAAATAGAGTGGTTACTGATTTATGGACAATTCCTGACTGGAAACCTGGACACATAGAACTTGCTGAAAAAGCTGATCTATTTGTTGTCGCACCATGTACCGCTAATTTTATGGGAAAATATGTAAATGGCATTGCAGATGATGCATTAACAACTTTTGCATTATCACATACAGGAAAAACGGTTTTAGCTCCTGCGATGAATACAAATATGTGGAATAATCCTATAGTTAATAGAAATTATAAAAATCTTCTTGATTTAGGTGTTTTATTTGTAGGACCGGCATCAGGGTATTTAGCATGTGGTACTGAGGGTAAAGGAAAAATGAGTGCCCCTGAAACTATTTTTGAGAAAATTACGACTCTATTAAAAGAACGATGAAATATTTAATTACTGCAGGACCAACTAGAGAAAAAATTGATCCTGTAAGATTTTTTACTAATTATTCAAGCGGTAAGATGGGATATGCTTTGGCCGAAGCAGCTAAAAAATTAGGCAATGATGTAAAGCTTATCAGTGGACCTACAAATCTTAAAATACCTGCAGGAATTAAATTCATACAGATAGAAAGTGCTGCAGAAATGTATTCTGCTGTAATGGCTGTTTATAAAAATTATGATGTTATTATTATGGTTGCGGCAGTAGCAGATTATAGACCTAAAGAAATTAATAATCATAAGCTGAAAAAGAAATCCGGTGATTTAATTATTAGTATGGAGCGAACTGAGGATATTTTGCTTGAATTAAGTAAGTATGTTACTGACGATCAAATTCTTGTAGGTTTTGCTGCTGAAACTGATAATGTTATAGAGTATGCTAAGGGTAAACTTATAAAGAAAAATCTTGACTGGATTATTGCCAATAAAGTCGGAAGTGTAAATTCAGGTTTTACGTCTGATGATAATAGCGTAACTATGTTGTCAAAGCATGGCGACGAAATAGAATTAGCTTTAATGTCTAAAAAAGAAATTGCCGAAAATATTCTAAAAACAATAGTTAAATAAAAGAGTCTTCGTGACTTATAATCATTAGTGTCTGGTCATCTGCCCTTTCTTGTTCCACTGAAAACTCATCTAAATTCCGTAATATTTTTTCTGTACATTTACGTGGTGTATTTTTTCTTATACATGATTCATAGAATATATTTTCGAGTTTCTCTATACCGAATTCTTCATTTTTAGAATTAATAGCTTCTACTATGCCGTCTGAATACAGCATCATTGAATAATATGGTTTAAATGTGAACATAAATGAGTCAAAGCTTCCTGCGATTTCCTGCGGCAATAAACCTAATGCAGAGCCATGCGGTCTAACTTTTCTTATTTTTTGTTTTGAGGAAAAAATTAACAATTCAGTATGCCCGGCTCTGGCAAATTCGACAGTTTCCTCCTTTTTATCTAAAAGACAGCATGAAAGAGTAGCAAATCGTCCTTCATCTGTATCTCTATATAAATTGGTATTTAATTCATATAACATATCTCTCAAAGTAGTAAAGTTTTCTGCATTAGCTCTAATAAAGCTTCTGGCCATAGCCATTACCATACATGCAGGTATTCCTTTTCCGCTGGCATCACCAAGAACAATAAGAAGTCTATTTTTGTCTATTTCTACAAAGTCATAAAAATCGCCGCTGACCTCTTTTGCTGATCTGGTAAACGCGTGTATTACGAATGGTTTCCACACAGGAAAATTTTTGGGAAGCAGGGATGATTGTAGAAGGCGGGTGAAATCTAATTCCTGTGAAATTCGCTGTTGTTTTGTCAAATTTGAATATGAAGTTATGATGTTATGTATTAGTGCCACTAATTTTGTCATTGCTTCTAATGATTGATATTGAGTAATATTAAACTGTTTACCGGATTTAGTGTTTATTGCGCAAATAACACCAACTACCTCATTATTCATTATCATTGGGAGAGCTATAAGTGTATTAATAGGAATAACATTACTGGCTGATTCTAATCGTATATCAGATGAAGCATTTGCTAAAATAATTCCTTCTTTTCTTGCTGCTATTTCACCAATGATTCCTTCTCCTATTTTAATTCTTTCATGCTTTACTGAATCCATAGAATATCTTGGTTTAGACAGTTTGAAGTCGGATGAGCACTGCAGAGGAGGGTACTGATCAGTGAATCCTACTGAATGTAAATAACCATCTTTCTCAAGTTCATATATGCAAATACTTTTTGCATCGATAATATTTGAAATATGTATTGCCATAGATGTATAAACTTCATTCAGCTTCAGTGTATTGTTTAAAGTCTCTGAAAAAAATTTCATGAAATTATTTATTTCTTCATTCTTCTGCTTGCTTAAATAAAATGAATTTTTAATAGAATTATATTTTTTTTTGTAGAATATGGCTAAGATTACCATGAATATAAATACTAGAGATAAAATTGCGTATATGTAGTGTATAAATGATGAAATCGCAATCATATTTAAGCCAATGGGTTATATTAATGTTTAAATAATAACTAATATATAATATATTTAGTCAGATTTTTCATTTGTATATTATATACTAAATCAGTCTATTTTTAAATAAACAAACTTATTAAATAATGGTTAACCAAATTATAAATGAATAATGATCTTTTAATTAAAATTTGCGGAATAACTAATCTTGATGATGCATTATGTGCCTGTGATAACGGAGTTTCAGCAATTGGGTTTATAAGGTATCCAAAGAGTAAAAGATTCATAGATAATAAAAAGATTTATAATATTAATAATAAGCTGACTGATCTATATCCTACAGTTAAAAGAGTAGGTGTTTTTGTAAATTCTGATCACTTTGATATGGTTGAAACTTTTTATTCAGGTGTAAATATTGCACAATTTCATGGTTATGAATCAGATGATTATATAAATAAAATTTCATTATTGATAAAAGATAAATTGTATAATGAAAAAATAACTAAATGGAAGGTTATTAAGCCAAAGAGCGAAGATGATATAAAAAAATATATTAACTGTAATGTAGATATGTTTTTAATCGACACATTTGATGAAAAATTATATGGCGGCACCGGACAAACTATAAATTTTGATTTAGCTAAGAAAATAATTAAAGTTATATCAAAACCGACTATTTTAGCTGGTGGAATAACTCCTGATAACATAATTGAAGCTATAATTAACACATCGCCATACGGAATTGACTTGAGCTCAGGTGTTGAGGAAAATCCAGGTTGTAAAGATCATAAATTGATTCTCAGATTATTTAAAACTCTTAAAGAAGCAGGTTATAATATTTTATAATTAAAGCTTATCGAAACATTCAGATATTGATTTTGAAATGTAATCAAATTGATGTTTTTTAAGAGTCAATATATCCAAAACCAGACAGCCTTTTCTTATCATTGTTACAATCGGTATTTCTTTGGCTAATAATAATTTATATAATGTTTTGGAGTTATTTTTATTTAATTTGATATTTTTAGGTAGATACTCTGTTATTTGAACAGAATAACTATCAATTGATATATTAGGTAAAGTTCCGCCGCCGCATTCTGCTTTAGATGGGAGTACATTGTTGCTGATTCCGAAATCTAAAAGTGATTTAGATAATAAGCAGGATTTCTCCTCTAATTTTTCTAAAGGGATTAATAATTCTTCAATAATTGGTGGTTTTGTCGTTTCTATATGCTTTCTCAATAATGAGGCTAATATTGATATCGTAATTTTTCCAGGTCTTAATGATCTCATAAGAGGTGATTTTTTCAATTGGCTAATGTATTTCTTTTTCCCAACAATGATTCCACCTTGAGGACCGCCTAAAAGTTTGTCTGTACTGAACATAACAATATCAGCACCAAGTTTTAGTGATGTTGAGACATCTGGTTCATCTTTTAGATATTTAGATGGCAGCTTATATAAGAGACCTGATCCAATGTCATGTATTAGCGGTATATTATGTTTTTTACATAAATTTGATAAAGATGTGATAGAAACTTCTTTCGCAAATCCGTTTATGCTATAGTTTGATTTATGAGCTTTAAACACTACTCCTGTTTTTGAAGAAATTGCTTCTTCATAATCGGTAATGTGGGTTTTATTTGTTGCACCAACTTCTTTTATAAGTGCATCTGATGCTTCAATTATTTCATGAATTCTGAATGAACCGCCAATTTCAATTAGTTCCCCTCTTGAGATGATTACATCTTTATTTTTTGAGAGTGTTCTCAGTGCTAGAATAATTGCTGCAGCATTATTGTTTACCAGAATAGCATCTTCTGCACCGGTAATATATTTTAATAAGTCTGTTATGTGATCGTGTCTAGATCCTCGTTCACCGGTAGAAAGATTAAATTCAAGATTACAATAATTTGTTATTATTTCATCAATCTTATCTGCTGATAATGAAGTTAGAGGAGCTCTTCCAAGGTTTGTATGTAAGATTATGCCAGTCGCATTTATGACAGGTTTGAGTGTAGGGCCTGCAAAAATATTAATTTCTTTTAAAATATTTTCTACTATTTCACAAAAGGATTTTTCTGGACAGTTATTATTTATTAGATTATGTCTATATTCAGAAATATAGTTTTTAACTAATGTAGATACTATTGAATTGCCATATTTATTATTAAACTTCCGAATATATTTATCTTCAAGTAGTTTCGCAATACATGGAATATTTCTTAAAATTTCAGTATTCATAATTTTAGTATTGAAATGGTCGGGGCGAAGGGAAAGGGATTTGAATCTCCGATTTCTGCACCGCCCCGTTCAGAGAAAATTAGCTTTTAGCTGAAATAGTAACTGTTTTTAATCTGTCATTATTCTCAACAGACGAGCTTTCTGTCTGAATTTCATTATCTTCTTTAAGAGTCATATGAATAATTCTTCTCTCGTGAGAATTCATAGGGCGTAATTTTACAGGCTCTCCCCATCTTTTAACTTCTTTTGCAGAATCAAGTGCCTGTGTTTTTAATTTTTCTTCTCCGGCATCATCTCTATTAAAGCGACCACTGTTTTCACGTTTATTATTAAACTTGCCAGTGCCAGTGCCTCTTGAATTATTAAATCTGCTGCGATTGTTTTTCATGATAGAGTAACCGTCAACTTCAATTGATATCCATGGACATTCAATATCGTTTCTTGTAGACATTCTATTTACTAAAAGCTCCAGGCTTTGAAGAGTTTGTCCTTTTTTGCCAATTATACGTCCGGCATCTTCTGATTTTGTTACTAAGAAAATTTTTTCTTTTCTTGTTTCAGCTTTAACACTAGCATTTAATCCAAGGTAATCCAACATTGTTGCTAATGTAGTTGAAGCTTTTTCAGGTCTTTCAGATATTTCTGTCATTACTGCTTCTCCTATGCGGTTTTGAGTTTTTGTTTTCTCTTTTTCTTTTCTGCTTTTTTATCTTCGTCAGAATATTTATTGATAAGTAACTGTATAATGCTTATTACCTGACTTATAGTCCAGTACATAGTTAAGCCTGATGCTAAATTGTAAAGGAAGATAAGCATTACAATAGGCATTAACATCATCATTTTAGCCTGTGTTGGGTCTGTTGCAGTTGGTGTTAGTTTTTGCTGTACTACCATGCTTAATGCCATCAATATAGCCCATGGGTTTATTGCAAGTCCAAAAATGTATCCAATTGTATCAGGTCCTGCTAAGTTCGATGACCATAAAAATTGTGCGTGTCTTAGTTCTATCGCTCCATCTAATGTCCAATATAGTGCAAAAAATACAGGAATTTGAATTAATATAGGGAGACAGCCACCCAGAGGGTTAACTTTTTCCTTTTTATACAATTCCATTGTTTTTGTATTTAACTTCTGCTTATCATTTTTGTATTTCTCTCGAAGTTCTTTAACCATTGGCTGAATCTTCTGCATCTTTTTCATAGATACATTAGATTTATGCGTAATTGGCCAGAAAATTCCTTTGACTAATATAGTTAATACTACAATTGCCCAGCCATAACTACCAACATAGCCCTTTAAGAATATTAATAGATATAATAGCCACTGTGCTATTGTTTCGAGGAACATAAAAGCTAGGTGCATTATTTGTGTTGCACCAGGTGCAAATGCTTTTAGCAACATTATATTTTTAGTTCCTACATAATATTGAAAACTCCATGTAGTACTTTGGTTCGCATTAATATTTACATTTAGAATTCTTCCTGCAGAATAAATCAGATAATATTTAGCAGTTTTTCCGTCCTTATTAGTAACTTGAACATGATCACGGAAGTTTAAATTACCTCCGTAGAAATTTCCATTGTTACTCAAAGGTTTCAAAATACATGCAAAGTATTTATCAGATAATGCAAGCCATTTGATAGATTGAGTTTGGTATTCATTAAAACTGCTTGAATCACTTTTTTGTGATTTTAAGCTACCGGTATCTGATAGTAAAACATCTATTCTATGCGCTTCACTTCTTGCTATATCTCCAGACAAATAATGAATAGGTCTTATGCCTCCGGCCCAAACATCAAGTTCTTTGATATTGAGAGAAGTGTCGGATAAATTTTTTATTGTAAATGAATAATCAACTGTATAATTTTCAGCAACTTTCCAATTTTGTGTTAATAAAAAGCTTCCACCATTCGCTGTAGAAAATTCTCTTTTAAATGTAGCTTGAGATTGGTCTTTGCTTTTTATAGGAGGATAAACTTTTTCTAATGTCCATTTTACATTTCTTTCACTGACAGAAAGTGCACCAGGTGTAATGTTTTGATCCATTACTACTTCTTTTTTACCTGTAGCATCATGGATATCTTTAAGTGTTACTGAAGTAATAGAACCTTTGGATGGGCTTAAATGTAAAATAAATAATGATTTAGGCGTGGTTAAAGAAACTAATGGATACTCTTTTCCTAATCCAGCTAGATCGATAGTGTTTGACTTATTATCTTTACTGATCTGTACAGTTGCTTTCTTTTCTATATTAGGTTTTTTAATAGCCGTTTTAGGTGCTGTGACAGTAGCTTTTGAGGTTTCAGGTGTAACAACCTTTGTTTGTTGGGTTGCCTGTTTTTGTGGAAGTAAATTTAGACCTTTGGGGCCGAAGATTGTATCCCACGAGAAGAGTAAAATTACACAGATAGCAATTACTACAATTGTTGTTTTATCAAGATTTTTAAACATTTAGTTTCTTTCAACATTTTTTTTAAGGTTAAATTTAATTTTATCAGGTACTGGATCATAGCCACACCTACAATAGGGCTGGCAACGCAAAATCCTATACGTTGATAGCATTACGCCAAAGAAAATTCCATGTTTTCTAATAGCTTCAATAGCATATTGAGAACATGATGGAGTAAATCTACAGCAATTCATCCATGGTGTTAGAAATTGATATATTTTTATCAAAGCGATTAATAAAAGAGATATAACATTAGTTTTTTTTTCTATTTGTCTTTCCATAATCCAACTTTTTTGCATGAATAAACCATATTTTTATGTATATCCTGCATTTTTGAGTGAATCATACTTCTTCTCGGTATGAAAATAATATGAGTAGTCATTAGTTGATTGTGAATGAGCCTGTATGATTCTTTAATTAATCGTCTAACACGATTTCTCGTAACTGCTTTTTTACTGAATTTCCTACCACATATTATCCCACATTTTAATTTATTATCTATAGAATCAGTAAAAATTAACAAAAAATATTTGCTTACATATTTTTTGCCATTTTTACGAACATTATCAAATTCAGATTTTAAACGCAGTGAATTAATTTTTGATAATGCCTTTGAGTCATATCGTATATCAGATGAATTTTCATTGTTTAAAGTTCTTTTTTGCATACAATATGAATTTAATCTTAAAGATATTTTTTGCAGTATTAGGCGTTAATTGTTTTAAGCAGAAATTACTTTTCTACCCTTGGCACGACGTCTTTTGATTATGTCTCTGCCTGCTTTAGTTGCCATTCTTGCTCTGAATCCTAATTTTCTTTTTCTTTTTAAATTAGAAGGTTGAAAAGTTCTTTTCATTTTAGTATTCCTTTAATTTTTTTAATGTTCAAAATTTATTATAAAGCAAATTATACATAAGGTTATAATATAAGAGTATATATATTTAGTATGATATATATATAATTATAAATAAAAGAGCGGTTAAAATAGTGTCTTTTAGCTCTAAATCAAGTCTTTAATAAAATATAGATAGATCTAAAATAACATTTATAATATTATTTTTTAAAATATTTCGGAGTAAACTATGGCTAGAAATAACTTTATTGATAGAAGCTTAATTGGTTTAAAAGGTAAAATAAATACAGATAATGCAGGTGTTGGTAAAAAAAATGATGATTTGCAAAATAATCCAAAAACTTTTGATTCAGAAAAGAAAGTTACAGAAACAGTTCTGGATGATAAAAAAATAGAAAAGCTAAATAAAGAATATTATAAAGCATTAGTAAATAGAAAAGATGATTATTTTAGGACTAAAAATTTAGTTGTTACTACTCTAAATAATACCTTAGGAAAAATTTCATTGAAAATAGGTTTGCTGAATAAGCAAATTGATGAATTAAATAGCCTTGATGAACAACTTGTAGATAAGTTGAATGAAATAGAAAGTATTGATGAAACGACCTGGGATAAAAACGAGTTTGCTATTGAGCTTACAGATGCCGTTCAAAAGGTGGAGCGAGCTAGGCTTGGACATATGGTTATTGATGCAAAACTTGATCCATTAATTGAAGAAAAAAAAGAAGAAAAGAAAGAGTTTTCAAACTATGAACTTAACTCTTTGACGGGCTGGCAGATATTTAGATTGGGATTTAATTTCTTTATGCCACTGAGTATAGGGGTGATAATAGCAGCACTTATTATTTCGTTTGCCATGTTTATTGCTATGGGGATTTTATGAGTAATTACTACCTAAAGGATTCAAAATTTAATTTACATCGACCTAAGCAAAAAAAATGGTTAGGTCGTTTTTTCAATTTTAATAAATTTTTACATTATGGATCAAATCTTGGTAGTAAGGTTTATAAGAGGCATGTGATTGTTATAGCGATTGCAGTCGTAATTATTATAATAGGTCTTTTTTTTGTCGTTTTTTAACTTTAATGAAGCTTTAAACTTGCCAAACCTATTAAAGCAAAAATTCCTGATACTATCCAAAAGCGTACTACTATTTGAGTTTCAGTCCAACCTTTTCGTTCAAAATGATGATGTATCGGAGCACACAAAAATATTCTTTTACCTCTTATTTTAAAAGAAGCGACCTGCAGTATTACAGATACAGCTTCGATAACAAAAATACCTCCTACAACTAAAAGCATAAGTTCTTCTCGAACTAATACCGCGATTAATCCTATTGAGCCACCGAGTGCAAGACTTCCGGTGTCTCCCATAAACATCGAAGCAGGATGGCAGTTGTACCATAAAAAGCCTATACATGCACCAATGATTGATGCAGCAAAAATACCGACTTCACCCGCACCTGGAATGTAAAAAATATTTAGATAATCGGAAAATACCATGTTTCCTGACAAGTATGCAAATACAGCATAAGTTAAAGCGCAGAATATAACAGAACCAGTTGCTAAGCCATCTTTCCCATCCGTAAGATTTACTGCATTTGATGATCCTACAACAACAAAGACTCCAAGTATAAAAGTTACTATTGAACCATATAATCCAGTTAGTATGGGATGTTTCATAAATGGTATATATAATTGGTGCATAAAAGCATTACGCTCGGGTACTAAAAACAAATATAAGACGGCTAAAATTGCAATGGTAAATTGTAACGTAATTTTAAGTTTTCCTGAAATTCCATCTCTGTTTCTATAAACTGTTTTAAAGTAGTCATCCAAAAATCCTATTGCAGCCAGTCCAACAACCGTAAGTAAAAAAAGATGAGTCAGTGGATTAGTCGGGTGAGACCATAAAATTGTTGAGACAACTATACCTAATACAATTAAAACACCACCCATGCTTGGAGTTTTATCTTTTTCTTTATCTAGAAACTCGTCAGGGATTAATCCCTTATGTCTTGAAGGTGCTATTGTATTAAATTTCTTTAGCAGCTTAATAGTTAGAGGGGCTAGTATTATGACAATTAGAAAAGCTGTAGCAGCAGCACAGCCGGCTCTAAAAGTTACATATTTATATAATCTGAATGGGCCCCATATATGAGTTAAATTGCTGAGGTAATAAAGCATTCTTTTTCTATTTTTTTAATGAGTGATTATAGCTATATATTAAATGTATTAAAGAGAATTAATCAGATTCTAAGGTTCCTATATAAGGTAAATTTCTATAATATTCATTATAGTCTAAGCCGTATCCTACAACAAAGGCATTTGGTATTTCAAAACCTGAGTAATCAGCCTTTACATCTTCAGTTCTTCTCGATGGTTTATCTAAAAGTACGCATGTTTTGATTTCGCTTGGCTGATATTTATCAAAAGCCTGTTTTATTTTTACCATAGTTCTACCTGTATCAAGAATATCATCTACGATTAATACATTTTTGTCTTTAATGTGGAGTGTTTCCTGTGATAGAATTTTGACTGTTCCTGAGCTTTCTTTGTCAATATATGATGATGCATGTATTACGTCAATTTTAAATGGTATAGGAATATTTCTTATCAGATCAGCAACAAATGGAATGCAGCCTTTTAATACGCAAATAATCGTAAAGTTTTTCCCTCTATAGTCCTCTGTAAGCTGTTTGCCTAGTTCTTTGATTCTTTCTTCGATTTCTTTTTCGGAGACTAAAACTTTTGGATGCTCTATATGTTCCATAGGTATACTCTTATTTTTTAGTTGATTTTGATTTGTTATTTAACTCCAGTAATTCAATCTTTATTTTTGAGCAAATATTATTTACTCCTTTTGACATTGCTTCTGCAATTGAATCAGCAGTTAATTTGTTAAACTTAAAATTTTGAATAAAACTCTTATTTAGTAAAATTTTACCCGTTTTGTTATCACTAATTAGTATATTTAATTGCAGTGATATTTCAGGTTTAGTACTGTAGCATGCAAATCTAATAATTTGTATATTTAATATATATTTATTGTTAGTTTTGTTGTCTAGTTTTTTTGCGGGATTGTTGAAATAAGATTCAACATATTGATAAACAAGTTCTTCCGGTGTTTGAGACCACTTGTTGAACGAATCGGATGTCATTGAGTATTCAGAGGTAATAAATGTCATTTTTTTGCCAAAAGGCAGGTCTGAATTTATTGGTTTTATAGTTAGTCCTAGGTTGGATGTATTTTGCATTATTGGTGTTCCTATATTGAAATAAACAATATTTGTTTTACCTTTGAATAATGAACAGCCTGTTAAAAGTAACAAAACAGCAATAATAAGAATATTTTTCATAATGAAATCCAAATTTAATTTGCAGAAAAATTAATATATATACTATATTATAGTAAATTTGATTTTTTATTTAACTAAAAAATCTAAACTTATTAATAATTTTTTTCTGGTGGTATCTGTTTTCTTTAAACATACCTTCTTTAAATATTATCCTAAGTTTATTTCTATTTTATTTGAAATAATAATAATTTGTTGTACCTTAGCCGTCTTGGTTTTGTTAGACTTCGTATTGTCTACTTAGATAGTTATTGTATATAAAATAGTGAAACGGCATAAAAGAGAGGTACGTTTTAATGGCTGTAAGAATTAGAATGAAAAGAACTGGAGGCAAAAACAAGCCTTGTTATCGTATTGTTGTAGCAGACGCAAGATCTCAAAGAGATGGAAAGGTTATTGAAAATCTTGGTTTTTATGATCCAAGACATGATAATGAAAAAATCGATATTGAAAGAGTTGATTACTGGATATCTGTTGGTGCTCAGGCTTCTGAAACAGTTGTTGATGTTATTAAACGTGCAAAGGGCGAAAAAAAAGTAAAGAAATCTACAGAGAAAAAAGTAGAAGAAGTAGCAACGCCTGAAGCAAAAGAAGAAACAAAATAATTGTATTTGAGAGGCAAGTTTAAAAGTGATAAAAAAATTATTAAGTATTTTTACTGGGAAAAGTGCAACTGCTTCTGATAATAGTGTTTCTGAAAAAGGTATTGGTGATATTTTAGGATTTGTTGATTATGTTGTCAGAGCTTTGGTTGATAACCCTACTGAAGTAAAAGTTGATATAAATGAGATGTCAAATGGACAGGTAATTAATATTCGCTGCAGACAGACTGATATTGGAAAAATAATTGGTAAAAATGGTAAAACTATCATGGCGATTAGATCGCTTGTAACTGGTGCTGCCAGCCGATTAAATCAACAAATCAATGTAGAGGTTGTAGATCAGATTGCAGATTGATATTATAACACTTTTTCCGGATATTTATTTTGGTCCTTTTGGCGAAAGCATAATAGCTCGAGCAATTAAAAAAGATATTATCAGAATAAATACTATAAATCTTCGGGATTATACTGAAGACAAAAGAAAGAGCGTTGATGATACAATTTATGGTGGTGGACCTGGAATGTTAATGACACCTAGTCCACTATTTAAGGCTATAGAAGCAAATAAAAAAGAAAATAGCTGTGTGATTCTTACTACTCCTCAAGGAGAAGTCTTTAATCAGGAAATGGCGAAAGATTTAAGTAAAAAAGAAAATTTACTTATAGTTTGCGGCCATTATGAAGGTATTGATGAAAGAGTAAAAGAAAAGCTCATTGATAAAGAAATATCTATAGGTGATTATATATTAACAAGTGGAAATCTACCGGCTATGGTTATAGTTGATAGTTTAGCCAGATTGATTCCTGGAGTTTTAGGAGATGATTTATCTTCAGAAGAAGAATCGTTTGAAAATAATTTGCTGGAATATCCACAATATACAAAACCAGTAGAATTTAGAGGCATGAAGGTTCCTGATGTGTTATTATCTGGGAATCATAAATTAATTAAAGATTGGAGAAAGGAACAGGCAATTCTTAGAACTAAAGAGAGAAGACCTGACCTTTATAAAAAATTTATAGAACGAAAAGTGTAGGGTAGGCAATATTTGAAACGCCGGAGGATAATAAAAAATGAACATATTGGACAAAATTAATAAAGAACAATGTAGATCTGATCTCGCTAAGTTTAATGTAGGAGATACAATCAAAGTCTATTCAAAAATCATTGAAGGTAAAACTGAAAGAGTTCAGGCTTTTACTGGTACAGTAATTGCTATTAATGGTTCTGATATACAGGAAACATTTACACTTCGTAGAGTAGCTTTTGGACAGGGAATGGAAAGAGTTTATCCTGTTAATTCTCCTAGAATTGTTAAGATTGAAATCGTAAGACTTGGTAAAGTTAGAAGAGCTAAACTTTATTACTTAAGAGATAGAATTGGTAAAGCTGCTAAAGTAAAAGAAAAAAGAACCAGATAATAAGCAAATTTAATGCATTACTTGGAAAACTGTCATCCTATGCTTTCTTTTGAAATGGAAAAGTGGGGTGACGGTATTGTTTTTTTAGCAGGTATAGATGAAGTTGGCAGAGGTCCTCTTGCCGGATCGGTTGTTGCAGCAGCAGTTATGTTTGATAAGAACAAGCGAATTCCAGAAGTCAATGATTCGAAAAAGCTGACCGAAAAAAAGAGAAACCTGTATTACGAACATATTATAAATACTGAGAATGTTCAATATTCAATTGCTGAGATTGATGTTGCTGAAATTGATAAAATAAATATACTACAAGCAACCTATTTAGCGATGAAAAAGGCTGTATCAAAACTTCCAAATGTAGAATTTGCACTAATTGATGGTCTTCCTGTAAAAAGTTTTACACTTCCCAATATTGCTATTGTTAAAGGTGATTCAAAATCTGCGAGTATTGCAGCAGCAAGTATAATTGCTAAAGTTTATAGAGATAATCTGATGGCTGAGTATGCATTAAAATATTCTGAATATTCGTTTGAAAAGAATAAAGGTTATGGAACAGCTGAACACTTGAAGGCAATCAAAAAATATGGTCCATGTCCAATACATCGAAAATCATTTGCACCGATTAGTGATTATTATATGAGTGATAAAAAGATCCAACCAATATTTAATTTAGAATAATTATTTAGTTATACTTTTAAGGAGTTAGAAAATGTCTAAATATCCGTTAGAAACAATACGTCACAGTGCTGCACATGTTATGGCCGCAGCTGTTAGAGAATTATATCCTGATGTAAAATTCGATATTGGTCCTTCTACATCAAATGGTTTTTATTATGATTTCGATTTAGAATATCATTTTGTTCCTGAAGATTTAAAAAAAATAGAGAATGCAATTAAAAAATTTATTAATTTAAAAGTACCTTTCGAATATCTTGAAGTAGATAGAAAGGAAGCTGAAAAATTATTATCTAATCTTAATCAAACTTATAAATTAGAACGTTTAAATGATATTCCTGACGGAGAAAAAATCACTCTTTATAAATTTGGTGAATTTTTAGATTTATGCAGAGGACCTCATGTAGAACATAGTGGGGAAATTGGCGTTATAAAATTATTAAACATTGCCGGTTCTTATTTTAGAGGTAATGAAAATAATCCCATGCTTCAAAGAATTTATGGAACAGCTTTTTTAAATAAAAAAGATTTAAATGTTTACCTTAAGCAGTTAGAAGAAGCGAAAAAAAGAGATCATAGAAAATTAGGAAAAGAATTAGATTTATTCAGTATTTCAGATCAAATAGGCGGAGGACTTGTCCTTTGGCATCCTAAAGGTTCAAAAATCAGAAACACATTTGAAAATTATTGGAAAGAAGAACATTACAAAAATGGATATGATCTTCTTTATACACCGCATATCGGACGTTCTAAACTTTGGGAAACAAGCGGTCATTTGAGCTTTTATAAGGATGCAATGTATGCTCCTATGGATATAGATGGAAGTGACTATTATGTAAAACCTATGAATTGTCCTTTTCATATTGAAATTTATAAGACAAAATTGAGATCTTACAGAGAATTGCCGTTGAGATGGGCAGAATTAGGTACGGTTTATAGATATGAAAAAAGTGGCGTATTGCATGGATTATTAAGAGTAAGAGGTTTTACTCAGGATGATGCACATATAATTTGTACGCCTGAACAGATTGAATCAGAAATTTCAGAAGTTTTAAGATTTAGTTTGGATATATGGAAAGCTTTTGGTTTTACAGATATCAAGGCTTATTTAGCAACCAGACCTGAAAAAGCAGTAGGTGCTCCTGAAAGATGGGAAAAAGCATTGGTTTCTCTTAAGAAGGCTGTTGTAGAACAAGGTTTAGAATGTGAACTTGACGAAGGCGGCGGTGCATTTTATGGTCCTAAAATAGATCTTAAAATTAAAGATGCTATAGGTAGAGAATGGCAGATGAGTACAATTCAGTTTGATTTTAATTTACCTGAACGTTTTGATATGACTTATGTAGGAGAAGATGGTCAAAAACATAGACCATTTATGGTTCATAGAGCGCTGCTTGGTTCAATAGAAAGATTTTTTGGAATACTTGTTGAACATTATGCCGGTGGATTTCCTCTTTGGCTTGCCCCTGAGCAGGTTAGGATTTTGCCGATAACCGATAAAAATCATGAATATGCATTTTTAGTTTGCCGCGAATTAAAGAAGCTTGGTTTAAGTGTTGAAGTGGATGATCGCTCAGAAACTATTGGTTTGAAAATCAAAAATGCAAGAAATACAAGAATACCTTATATTGTTGTTGTTGGCGATAAAGAAATGGACGAAAACACTGTTTCTGTAAGGTCTAGAAGAGAAGGGCAGCTTGGAACTATAGCTTTTGAGCAGTTTAAAAATTTACTTTTAAATGATTTAAATAAGAAGATTTAATATTAAATATAGATAATATGTATATATATGTTTGAAATATAATAATTTTATTGTATTTTTAAGACTCTTCGTTATGTATTTTTTTAGTTAATAAAGGAGGAACGGAAATAGCTAAATTAGTTAAAAATGCTGGTCAGCTAGCGGCTGATGAAGTGAGATTGATCGCAGATAATGGTGATCAGTTGGGTATACTACCTAAAATGAAAGCTTTTGAAATGGCAAAAGAAGCAGGACTTGATTTGGTGATTGTTGCTGAAAAGTCTATGCCACCTGTTTGTCGTATACTTGATTATGGAAAGCTCCGTTATGAACAGAAACAGAACCTTAAGAAACAGAAAAAAAATCAGCATGCACAAAAGCTGAAAGAAATTAGATTTCGTGTGAATATTGATGATCACGATTATAATTATAAGGTGAATCATGCTAAAGGATTCTTATCCAAGGGATATAAAGTAAAATTAGCCCTTGTTTTTAGAGGCAGAGAAGCAGCGCATAAAGATATAGGTTTTGAAATAATAAAGAAAACACTAGAAGATTTAAAGGAATACGGAAATACTGATAGTAGAACAATACTTTCCGGTAGAACAATTTCAGTAGCTTTAAATCCAATTAAATAATTTGTGATTAGTTGATATTGGCTGGCATCGGCCTTACCAAGTATTTTGCAGATATAAAATAAGGAGAATAACGATGCCTAAAATGAAAACAAGAAAGTGTGCGGCCAAACGTCTGAAAATGACAGGCACTGGGAAATACCGCCATAATAAAGCAGGTTCTCGCCATATTTTGACGAAGAAAAGTGCTAAACGTAAACTTCGTTTACGTAAAGATGGTGAAATTAAAAGTACTGAACTCGGAAGAATAAGAGCAGCTTTACCTTACGGTTTATAGAACTGAGAATCTGCTAATTTAAATGGAGAAATTATATTATGGCTAGAACAACTTTTGCAGTTCCGTCTCGTAAAAGACGTAAACGTGCGTTAAAAAGAGCTAAAGGTTTTTATGGCTCAAGAAGTAAAAATATTAGAACAGTTTATGATGCAATAGATAAAGCTGATGCACATGCATATGTCGGCAGAAAACAGAAAAAACGTCAGTTTAGACGCCTTTGGACTGTTAGAATTAATGCCGCATGTAGAATGACTGATATGAATTACAGTACTTTTATGCATGGCTTAAAACTTATAGATATTGATATTAATAGAAAAATGCTTTCTGAAATAGCAATACATGATGAAGAAGCTTTTGCTGTGTTAGTAACTAAAGCTAAAGAAGCTTTAAAAAAACACAATTCTTAATAATTAATTAAATTTTTATAAGCAGCCTTTAACAAAGCAGTTCCAAATGTGGATTGTTAGTTTTGTTAAGGGCTGTTTTTTTACAGGCTTATGAGTATAGAAAAAATTAACAAAGATTTAAATACTATCTTCAGTGATGTAGAACAATGTTTAATTTCTGATTCTACTAAAAAAAACATAGAAGCAATTAAAATTTCTGTTTTAGGTAGAAAAGGAACTTTAACTTTACTAACTAGGCAGTTGGGAACAATTGATAAAACAGATAGACCTGCTGCCGGAAAATTAATAAATGATATAAAAAACAGAGTTATAACATTATTAGAAAATGCATTAGTTAATTCAGAAGATAATACTAAAAAAGCAGATGAATATTTAGATATTTCTCTTCCTGGAAGAAGATGGAATTATGGTAAAAAACATCCTATAACACAAACAATTGATGATTGTGTTGCTATTTTTAGAAGAATAGGTTTTATTGTTGCTGACGGTCCAAATATTGAAACTACATATCACTGTTTTGATGCACTTAATACTCCAGAAGACCACCCGTCGAAAAATGAGACAGATACATTTTATTTTGCTGATGGAAGGTTATTAAGAACTCAAACTTCTACAGTTCAAATACGGGTAATGGAAAATCAGGATCCCCCTGTTAGAATAATTGCACCTGGACCATGTTTTAGGCGTGATACGCCAGATGCTTCTCATAGTGCTAATTTTCATCAATTAGAAGGTCTATATATTGACAAAAATGTTTCTATGGCCGATTTGAAAAGCACTTTGCTTCACTTCGCTAAAGAATTATTAGGTGATTCAGTTAAAATTCGTTTTAGACCGCATTTCTTTCCGTTTACTGAACCTAGTATTGAATATGACTTTTCATGTACAGCCTGTAATGGCAAAGGATGTAGAGTCTGTAAAAATTCAGGTTGGCTTGAAATATCAGGTGCAGGTATGGTAGATCCAAATGTTCTCAGCAATGTTGGCTATGATCCTAAAATATGGAATGGCTTTGCATGGGGAATGGGGATTGAACGTATAGCTATGATACGGCATGGAATTGATGATATACGATATTTTTATGATAATGATTTAAGATTTTTAAATCAGTTTTAAGGTAGATAAAATGAATATTACATATAATTGGCTGAAAAAGTATATAGATATACCTTATACACCTGAGGAGCTTGTTGAAAAGCTTACTAAGGTTGGTATAGAGGTAGAACATGCATCAAGGACTAATGTTTTACCTAAAGGTTTAATCGCAGCAGAGATTCTTGAAAGAAATTCACACCCTAATGCTGATAAGCTATCTGTCTGCAAAGTAAATACAGGCACAGAAGAGCTTCAAATTGTCTGTGGTGCACCAAACTGTGATGCAGGTAAAAAAGTTGTCCTTGCTACTATTGGAACTGTTTTTGACAGTGATGAAAAAAAGTTTAAAATTAAGAAATCAAAATTACGCGGTGTTGAATCGTATGGTATGCTTTGCAGCTCATCTGAAATAGGCTTGAATGAAGATCATGCAGGAATAATGGAACTGCCTATAGAAACAGCTACAGGTATGTCTGTTAGTGATTTGTATGAATCTGATACAGCTTATGAATTGGAGATAACTTCAAATCGTCCAGATTGGCTCTCACTGATTGGTATAGCCAGAGAAGTAAAAGCATTATCAGGGAATAAATTAAAATTTCCGGAAGTTGCACCTCTAGAAAACAAAAGTGATAAAGATTATTCTGATTTAATAGAAATCAAAGATTATGAACTTTGTCCGCGATATACAGGCCGAATTGTTAAGAATGTTAAGGTAGCAGAGAGTCCGGATTGGTTGAAAGAAGCATTAACCAGTATTGGACTCAGACCTATTAATAATATTGTAGATATTACAAATTATGTATTATTTGAACTGGGACAGCCATTACATGTATTTGATTTAGATGAACTTAATGAGAATAGAGTTGTTATTCGTAGAGCTGAAACTAATGAAAAGATAATTGCTTTTGACGGTAAAGAATATACTCTTACAAATGATAATTTGGTAATTGCCGATGCTGAAAAGCCAGTTTGTGTTGCAGGTGTTATGGGAGGAGAACATAGTGGTGTCTCAGAGAAGACTAAAAATATTCTTATTGAATGTGCATACTTCAATCCTTCAAATATTCGTTCGACTTCACATAAATTAGGATTATCATCTGATTCCTCTCATAGATTTGAAAGGGGGGTTGATAATGAAATGATAAATAAAGCCAGCGATAGAGTAGCTTCTTTAGTATTAGAACTTGCCGGGGGGACTATTTGCTCAGATTTTATTGATATTAAAAATGAAAGTATTATTCCTGCTCCAAAAACGGTTGAGTGCAAGTTTGAAAATATAAGGAATTTACTTGGAACTGATGTTTCAAATGAAGAGATTATCAATATTTTTACAAGACTTGATCTAGGTGTTAAAAATATTACTGACGAAAAATGTGATGTAATTGCTACATCATTTAGACTCGATCTTCAAAGAGAAGCTGATTTGGCCGAAGAAATTATTAGAATATACGGTTTAGATAAAATTCCTTTAGTAGATGTTTTTGTGAAACAGGGCGGATCTATAAAACAAGATGCTTATATTGGTATAGAAGAAGCAAGAAATCAATTAGTTGCATTTGGGTTATCTGAGGCAATTAATTATACATTAATTGATAAGGTAACTGTTCTAAAAAGTAAAGTTTTTAATGAAAGTGATTTAGTTGAAATTTCTAATCCTATAAGTGCAGAATGCTCTATTATGAGACCATCACTATTTTATGGTTTAATACAAAATATAGGAAGAAATATTTCTCACAATAATCATGAAATTAAACTGTTTGAAATAGGTAAAATTTATTCTGTAGATGAAAAATATCCTGAAGAAAGGTATTCATGCTGTATTGTCTTGACAGGTAAAAAACATCCTGAACGTTATTCTGATGAGAAAAATATTTGCTATGATTTTTATGATTTAAAAGGATTGTTAGAGTCATGGCTGGCTGAAAGAAATATTGAAAACGTTATTTGTAAAAAATCTGAATCACCAAATTTTAAAGAGGGTGTTAGAGCAGACTTTGTTGTTAATGAAAAAATATTAATCTCTTTTGGAGAAGTGAATACATCTTTTACAAAAGGAATGCGTCTAAAAGCACCTGTTTATGCTGGTATAATTGAATTTGAGAAAATATTAAAACTTAAATCAAAAACAATTAAATATAAGTCAGTATCTCAATTTCCTTCGACATCAAGAGATTTTGCTTTAACTGTAGATAAAACACTGGAAAGTTCAGATATAATTGATCTTGTCAAAAGTTTAAAATGTAAGATTCTTGAAAAAATTGAATTGTTTGATTTATATGTAGATGATTCTTTAGGTCAAAATAAAAAAAGTTTAGCATATTCTTTAACTTATAGAAGTGAAAATAAAACTTTGACTGATAAAGAAGTAAACGCCGCTCATGAAAAAATAAAAAAAGTTTTGCTGAATAAACTTTCAATAGAATTAAGATAATTAAAATGGAAGATTTTATTTCTTCCATTTTAATATAGTTTAAGAATTAATCTCTAAATTTAGGGAAACCTCTATTTTGGTATGGTCTTAAAGGTGTGCCGTCAGGTTTTACCAATTTTACAGATGTGAAAATAAGTAGATTTGTTTTATCTATATCTTCAATCTCAGAACGGAATAATCTACCTATTAGAGGAATCTCGCCCAGTAGTGGAATTCTATCATCGATATCAGTTGTATTGTCTTTATATACACCGCCCATTACAACTGTTTCACCATCATAAATTCTTATCTGAGTCTGAATTGTTCTTGCACTGATTTTTGCCATTTTAATTTTAGAGTAGAGCTCTACAGTTGAATCAGATGTTGTTGCTTCTGTAGAACTAACAATATTGTAATCGGTCCACCCTACAAAAGTTTGAACCTGTGGTTCAAGTATTAGGTCAATTGTATATTTATCGGAACTTACATATGGGGTGGCTTCAAGAACAACACCAACAGGTGTTGGTTCGTCGTAATCAAGAGTAGGTACAGATGGTACAGTAAGTCTTGTTTCACTTGTGCCTCCTAGTGTCGTAGTAAGTTCAGGTTCAGACCATTCAGTTGGGAAGTATCTATCTTCAATCAGTCTAATAGTTGCTTTATGACCGCTTAGCGTTGTTACTCTTGGTGCTGAAAGCACTTCTACTTTTGTATTTTGGTTTAGTGCATGGATTGCAGCATCCAGTTGAATTCCACTATTTACCCACGAGAACCCAAATTCTCTGTCTGGTATTTTATAATCACCATTTGCATCATTGGCGTATTGGTTAATTGCTTGTTGTGCATCCCAAGTCGTACCTCCGCCATTAGGGTTTGCGAAGTTCCACTGGAATCCTAATTCATCAAAGTCTTTCTGTTGCATTTCCACAAATTTAGAAGCTATTGATATCTGAGGCAGAGTTTCTTCTGCTCTATCTAAAAGTATTTTAATCTTTGCAATTTCCTGTTGAGTGTTTCTTACAATTAGCCTGCTTATTTTTGAATCATATATAATTGTTGATCCTTCAGCAAATTCTACTCCACGCTGCTGATAATGAGCTTTTAGATCAGCACTTGTGTTTGAATCTAAGTGATTGAAAATTTCTTTGTCTACAGGAAATACTCTAGTTTCAAGATCTTCAAATGGTATATTTTGAGATGCAATTTCTATTGCATATTGGTTTATTCTATATTTTAATCCTGCTGCTTTGCATATATACTGTATTGCTTTTATCATTGGAACATTATCTAACACAATAGTAATTACATACTGATCAGCCGGTTCCATCTCTTCTTCATTAAGGGATTCTTCATCCCAGCTTACCTCATTATCACCTTCTTCTGATTGTGCTATATCTGCTGGAGACAATCTTAGAAAGAAGTTAATGCCTATACCATCTGGGTCTGATTTTTGACTTTCTCTTTTTAAAAATAGTATTGCAGTGTCTATTGGAACTTCTTCAAATGCAATATGTTTTATAATTATATCATTAAGCTTTTTTCTAATAGGGGATAATTTATCAGTCTTCTTTAATACTTTATCTTCCGCAAAATCTATTCTATTTCCTTTTAGTGTTCTTGATATAACCGGAGATAGTTTTTTCCATTCAACTTCAGATTGTCTTTCTGTGGATGTTACCTCTGTCCTATATTTACCAGCTTCATATGTTTTAACATTGATTCTTCTTATATATTGTATTGCATTTATATTATAGGGATCTATTAATAACAATTCTTCAAATTTATCTTTAGCCTGGCTGTATAGCTTTTTACGCATTAGCTTTTTGCCCTGCTCATATAAAACACTAATATTATAGTTTTTTTCTTTTAATTTTGGGGCAAGTTTCTCTTTAGAGGTGCCTTGTTTGTACTTATTATATTCTTTCCTGTTTTCGAATTTGCTAATTAATTCGTCAGCCATTCTCTTTGACTTAGGATTAATTTCTTTTGCCTCTCTGCATAAAAGAATTGCCTTTTGTATTTCATCATTGTATGCAAGTTTTTCTGCCTTACTTAGCATTTCTTTAGCCCATGATGTATATACATGGGATAAAGCATCTTTAAGTTGATTAATTTTATGATTGTTTGCTGCAGTTCCAGGCCTTATATCTGATAGAATAGAAATTGATGACAGATATAAATTTTTTGCTTTTTCGTAATTCTTATTTAAATAATTTTTATGTGCAGATTTAACTAATTCTTTTGCTTTTAGTAATTGCTCCTGTCTTTTAATTATTGTTGTATTACTATAGTTTTTAACAGCTATATTATCTTTGTCTGTGCCCATAGCTCCATATACTGAAACTAGACATAGTGATAATGACAATATAATTATTTGTTTTTGTTTTTTCCTACTCATAAATATTTTGATGTTATCTATTATAATCAAATAATCCTTTTTCATTTTTTCTTATTGGGGTTCCGTCTGGGTTAATTAATCGTGCCGTAACAAATATCAATAAATTGGTTTTCTCTATTGTTTCAAATTTCGATTTAAACAGTCTTCCGATTAGTGGTATATCACCTATGATTGGATATTTATCTTCTACAAACGTAGATTTTTCAGTGATCATACCGCCTAATACTATGCTTTCACCATCATAAATCTTTACATTTGTCGTAACGTCTCTATGCGAAATACGTGCCATTTTAAGAGGTGTCGGGTAAAAAACTTCTTGAATTTTATTACCCAGTTGGTCATAAATTTCCTGTCTAATATCATAGTCGTAATTTTCCCATCCAACCTGTTCTATTACTTCAGGGTGTAAATCAAGATAAATAGTATGATTATTAGGGCTGACAGTTGCAGTTACTTCAAGGCGGATTCCCAGGTCTGTTGGCTCATCGAATTCAGGACGGGAGAAATTACCGGAAACTGAGTTATCAACCAGCGATAATGACGGTTTTGTCCAGCTAGTTGGAAAATACTCTTCCTGAACCATTCTGATCAATGCCGGTGAACCACTTTTTGTAATTATTTTTGGTGAGGATAATATTTCTGCTGTTTTACTTCTATCTAGTGCGTACATCCAAAAATTAAGATTTGTAAGACCGCCAAATCCATTACTCCAACCTTTAGTAAGATTATTCACTAAAGCTCCAACATCAGGAGTTTGAGCTGTTTTTGTCGTAGGGGTCCCATTTGCATTCAGGTATCTTAGAAGTGTATCATTGCCAAGTTGTGTAGCTGTGCTGCCTTGTTCTGCATTAAATCCCTTGGTAAAGTCATTCATTCCTATTTTGTCGCCGGTCAGATCAAATTTCCATTTAAAGGCAATTTCTTCCAGTTCTGTCTGTTTTATTTCTACAAATTTTGTCTCTATCAATATAAGTGGAATTTGTATATCAATATCTTTTATAAGGTCTTCTAAAATTCTTATATTCGTGGAACTATTTGTTACAATCAAGGTACTTGTTTTATTGTCCCAGGCTATTGTTGAATTTTCAGGGAAAGGAACACCCCTTTCAACAAAATAATTTTTGAGTTGTTGTGTTGTTATTTCATTTGTTTCAGTACCTACGCTTTGACCAAATTCACTAGTATCATAAAAATTAGTTCCTACACCTGAGAATTCATCTGTTGAAAGTGTAATACTGGAAAGGATGGAGTTAATCAGGCCCGATTCAATCTGAAAAAATTTAGTTATCATTTCATCTATTGCTTCATTGCCTATTATAATTGCATGTTCTTCTATTATATATTTTAATCCTGCTGAAAGACAAACATATTTAATAGCTTCGCCGATAGGAACTTCATCAAGAGCCATAGTAATTCTTTCTGTGTTGCTTTCACTTGTACGATCCAATCTTAAAACGATATTTATACCAAGATTATCCTCTTTATCAAGAATTTTACTTTCTCTGTTTAAATAAGTGATAACTGATGAAACTGACGCATTATCAAAATCTATTTTATTAATAATTAAATTTTTTAGTTTTTTAGTTATTTTGCTTACGCTAACCTTACTGGTTTCTTTCACTGTTAGAACTTCTCCGTGGACAACATCTGGAGATATAGTTTGATTATTTGTCCATTGTGCATTAGCCAGTTTTTCTATTAATTCAGCATCAGACCTTGCATATCCAACTTTTGCTAATTCACGATATACATTTTTTAGCAGCTTCATTGCTTTGTAATCATAAGGATCTATGAGCAGAACTTGCTCAAGGGAATTTCTAGCTTTAGAAAACATTCTATTCTTAATATAAAATTCAGCCTGCATTAAATGAATATCTTTATCTTCTTTCTTATACTTATATGCAGGATCAATATTCTTTATTAAAAGTTCTTTTTTAAATTTATCTTCAATAAGTTTATTTTGTGCATTTTGGATAATGTTTTTTTCTTTTAGCGTCTGATTTCCAGTATTATCTTTAACTTTCTTTAGAATTTTCATAGATTCTTTTGAAAGCTTAATTGATTTTTCCCATTCATTATTTAAATATGCAGCAGTAGATTGTTCTTCTAAATAATCAGACCACTTTTTATAAAATTGTGTCTCATTAACGTTTATATTGTTTAATTTTATATTAACGTATTTTGAGTTACCTAGGGTTTTATATAATGTATATATATTTTTGAAATCTTCTTCAGCATTTTTAAACTGTTTGGAATTTTCTAAAATTTTTATTTCTTCTAGTAATTTATTTACATTTTTTGTAACAGTCTTAATTTTTTGTTCATGCCTTTTTTGCACCGAATTTAATTTTACAGTGCTGCTTTCTGTAGCATTTTCTGGTGCTGAGTAGACATGTGATGCAGCAAGCATTGAAGTTGCAATTATTGAGAGTAAAAGTATTTTCTTCTTTTTTGCCGATTTTAACTTATCTGTTATAGTGGACATTTATTTTACTTTAAATTCCATATGCTAAATTAGTTTATTGTTTAATTGGTACTATGTACGAAGTAGTTTTTTTAACTGTATAGATTTTATTATTTTTTGAGAACTCCAATGTGTTATCTATATCATTAATTGCTATTAATTTATAACTTTCATATCCTGTTGTTTTATTGCCTAAAGTTATACTATTATTTATTCTGATTTTATAAATTCTGTTGGGATATAAATCTTTAACAGTTATTAAACGTTTAGGCTCATATACAGGTTTATTTATTTGTGCAATAATTTTTTCTCCTGTGGAATCTAAAAGGACAATTTCGGATTCATCATATTGTACTATAGCTCCAAGTCTTGGATCTAATTTATTATAGACTTCATTCTTTATATCAGTAATTCTATAACCTAAGCCATTTAAGTCAATAGATGAATTAATCTTAAGGAATTTGGTTTTCCATCTTTTATTCCTCAAGATATTTACCTGTATGTCCCAGTCCTTTTTGTTTTTACCTTTCTTTATTATTTTTTTGAGAAGTAAAGGTATTTTTGTTTTAGCAATATCTATAAGAATTAGACGTTTTATTAGTGCTGGATGGATAGACGGATTATTTATGCCTGAGCTTTTATGTTTGTAATCTTGAATATTTGTAAAAGAATCCTTGTCAATATCATAATCTTTATCAGATTTATTTGTTGGATTTGTTCCAATTTGTTTTTCTATTAAATCTGGTATTCCATCTTTGTCTATATCTGCAGTTCTTCTCATTACAGCAGCGTCAGGAAGTAATAATTTTTCTTTAGTTATTGGATCTTTACCAATTTTATAGTAAGCATATGGGATTAATTTACCGTCTGACGATGGAGCATTACTCCTGGCAATGTGAAAAGGTATCATAAAATCAGTATGAGTTACTATATAATTTTTATCTTTTGTATTTAGATTTCTTTTTGCAGAGTTTGACCATAGAATACTATCTTTAAGTGTTTTGTTAAAGTCGTAGTATGATTTAGGTATATTTTTATATATTGTTTTATTTGAAAAAACTGTTACACCTGTAGTACGTTGTTTTTCTGATTCATAAAAAACATTAACCAACCATATAAGTGATAATATAAAAATCACTAGAATTGCAGAAAGTATTAATTTTTCATAATTTTTAATAAAGAATGTTAACTTTATTTTCATAATTAAATAATATTCTTTTCGTTATAAATTATATATTCAATTTGTATTGTAGACTTGATCAATTCTGATGTGCCTAATAGAATTTTAACCTGATTATTCAGCTTATTCTTTCTATAAAATCTTGGGATTGTTGTTGCTTCGTCATCAACTTTTATTAATGCTAAGGATTTAATTTTATACAGTCTGTTATCTTTATATGCACCTTGAAGATTATTAAGGAAATTGCGAAGAGATTTTTGTGGTGCAATAATAACTAATTCATATTTAAGAATTGTAAAATTATCAACGATAGTACCTTTTAGACCATTCAATTTTCTATAGGATACTATTGAATCTACTTTTGAATTAATTAATCTTGTAAAAAAGTCTTCAAAAAATCTTGTGTATTGAATTATATACGGTATTTGATCATCATTAGGCACAGTCCTAAATTCATTGAAAAGTTTAATCTTGCCTAATGGTATGTTAACATTGGCTTGTTTAAACATCTTATTAAGAGTTTTTTCTATATCTAATACAAATGTTTTGCATCTTACTCTAGTGAAATTTAATTGAATGCCTAAAGCATTTAAAAGATATTCATCTATATTATCTGGAGTAATATTTTCAATTGTTTCGCGTTGTAGAAGTTTTGTAAATACTTTTTTTGCATCATTAAAACTATTTTTTGGGTAATTTTGGTTTGCCCTAAATTTTTCTAAAAGCTGATTTAACGGTATATTGTAATCCGCATTTTTTTGTTTTTCTATATATTCATTCCAGGATTTCTTGAAGTTTATTAATTGCTCAATTTTTGTTAGTTTCTTAAGTTTGTTAATTTTTAAATTTAACTTTTCATTTGTTTTTTTAGTCTTTGCTTTACTTTCTTTAATGATTAAATTTTTTATTTTTGAACTAGATAACTCATAAATAAAAGCTTTAAGTGGCTCAGAGTAAAAATTTCCATAAATTTCTTTTATTTTAACTATTTGTTCGGATAGTTTAATAATATCTGTATTTATCTTTTTTATATTGCTTTCAGAAGGATAAGGCCTATGTCTGTTGAGACGGCTGATTTTTTCTTTTAAGCGGTCTAAATTTTCATTGGATTCAGTTCTTCCTAAATTAATCATGATAATTAGAAAAATAAGAACACTGCCTAGAATAACAGTAATAATTATGACTGAACTTAATAGCGGATTTTGTTTGAAAAATTTTTTCATTAAATAATTTGTAACTATATACTCTTTTTTAATTTTATAATGATATCAAAAGTATCAATGTTATTTGATTCTTCTTGGTTCGTTTCAAAGTCGATTATTACGATTTTATCAGTTCTATCTGTAAAAAAAGGTGATGCCAGTAAGTTTCTTTTAAATCTTTCAGCTCCTGTTATTTTTAAATTTTTACGCAAAACCAGAGTATGGGCTTTTATTTTTATCCATTCTATAATTTCTGTTTTACTTTCAGTCGTAAGAACTTTTTTAGGATATTTTGTTCTTCTTCTTCCAAAAAGAGACCTAGAGGGTTTAATTTTTTCTTCTGTATTAGTAACTGTTGGTTTACCTGTTGGAGAAAGTTGAACGATCCAGGTATCATCAGGTAAAGTTTTTTGGATGTTATCAAGTAAATTAAACCAGGAATTACGCCCATTAAGCATTTTTGATAACTTTGAATAAGTTGCTTTTTCTGTGCGAAGAGTTTTAAAAAGACCTTTTACCGTATTAACAGCCGCCTGAATTCTACTTGTTTGGCGATTACTTGTTATTATTAAGTTATCTACCATTTTATTTTGTGTGGCTAACCCCCAGTAAATTATTCCTAAACTAATCAGAATGGCACATGCAGTTGCATAAAAATATGGCGATTTATGTCTTATCTGATGTTGTCTTTTTACTGACTCCGGCAGTAGTGAAATCTCAATAGGACACGACGTTATTGAATTGACTGCCAGCCCTGCAACTTCTGTGAACATGTGACCTAGTCCACCTAGTTGTTTTTTGTCTATTTTTTCAGATATTGATATTAAATGAAATGGATTTAAGTATTCTATAGGTATATTGAGTTTATCAGATAAAAATTGATCTGTATATTTTAAAATAGATGAGCCGCCGCCAAGTAATATTTTAGTAGGTTTATTTCCATTTTGTTGTGCTCTAAAAACATTTATAGATCTATTTATTTCTCCATGCAGCCTTAGCATTACATTTCTTATTATCTTAGAAACTTTATCTGCAAGTTCTGAATCGGTTTCTTCATAATTACTTCCAAGTGATACAAAACCAATATGTCTCTTTAGTTCTTCAGCTTTTTCAAAAGGAATTTCTAATTCTTTGCTTATTTGCTGTGTTATAGTATGGCCGGCTAATGGTATTGTTCGGGAGAAAAATTTATCATGATCAGCAAATACTATTGTTGTGCATCTTGATCCTATATTAATAACTGCAATAGAAGTTTCTTCTGATAATTTAGCAGCTGAAATACAGTTGTAGGTGGCTGTTAAACTTGTGGCTACAAGCTTAGTTTCAAATCCTAAATCCTCAAAAATATTTACAATTTCTGTAATGATATCTGTTTTAATAACAGTAAACATTACTTTTATTTCTTCATTTGCTTTATCAGTATCACTTATTAATTGGTAATCCCACGTAACTTCTTCTATAGGAAACGGTATATTTTGCTTAGCCTCATAGTTTACTATTTGATTTATTTTTTCTTCTTTACTTTGGATTGGCGGCAGATTGACAAAACGAGTAAAAGTTGTTTGTCCTGATATTGAAATATAAGCTTTTTTGGCATTGAATTGTTTTGAGGCTACGGCAGAAGAAAATTTATTTTTAATAGTAGCTATTTTTTCACTGTCTTCCAAATCTAAACCATACTCTATATGATCAAAGCTGGTTAGTAATAGTTTACCGTTGTGATGTATGAATTCAGCTATTTTTAAGCTGCATGATCCTATATCTACAGTTAATATATGATTGTTAATCGACATTTATATACTTAGTTGATTTTATATTTTATCTATATAATATATAAGAATAAACTTATTTATGATGAGTATGATAGCGTCTATTTTTACATTATATTGAGAATAGTATTTATATGCAATAAGAATAATGTTGAATGAATAAAAAAAAGCCATGATTTAAAAACCATGACTTTTAAATATTAGAGTAACTTTTTAAAATAAACTATTCTAGAGAGTAGTTTGGTGCATCTTTTACAATTTTAATATCGTGTGGATGAGCTTCCTTTAAACCTGCCGGGCTAACTTTGATAAATTGTCCTTTTTCTTTTAATTCCTCAATAGTTCTTGCACCGCAGTATCCTAATGAATAACGTATTCCACCTGTGTACTGGTTTATTACATCACTTACTGAACCTCTAAATAGGACCATTCCTTCAATTCCCTGAGGAACAAGTTTATTAATATCTTCTATATCTGCAACTCCATAGCGTTCTCTGCTGCTTTTATTTTCTTTCATTGCTTCAAGGCTTCCCATGCCTCTATAAACAACATAAGTTCTACCTTTATGGTAAATTTTTTCTCCCGGGCTTTCCTGAGTTCCCGCTAAAACAGATCCCATCATTACAGTAGATGCACCAGCTGTAATCGCCTTAGCTATATCACCTGACTGTTTAATCCCTCCATCAGCAATGATAGGGACTTTTCCATTAACAGCTTTTGCTGCACTATAAATTGCACTTATCTGTGGTATTCCAACTCCTGCAACAACTCTAGTTGTACATATTGATCCTGGACCGATTCCAATTTTAATCGCATCTGCACCGGCTTTCATTAAGGCTTTTGCTCCATCATATGTGCCGACATTACCTGCAACAACATCCATATTGGGGAACTTTTTTTTACATTGAACTACTGTGTCAATCACGCCTTTTGAGTGACCATGTGCAGTATCAATAACAATAGCATCACAACCTACTGAATATAGAGCCTGAGCTCTTTCTATGTCATATGGACCTATAGCAGCGGCTACTCTTAATCTGTGATCAGCATCTCTATTATATAAAGGATTAATATTTTCAATAATAGATCTGACATCCTGCAGACTATAAAGACCTGTTAATTCTCCAGATTTACTCACAAGAGGAAGTTTGCCAATTCTATTTTTCATCATAATATTGAATGCATCTGTTAAAGGAGTTCCTTCAGGAGCTGTTAGCAGCTTTTTAGTCATCACTTCAGACAGTTTTACTTTTTTATCAATTATGAATTTAATATCTCTTCTTGTAATCATTCCTAATAATTTATTGTTTTTATCACTTATGGGGAATCCTGAAAAAGAATATTGTTTTGCTATTTTTTCTTTAAGCATGTTTTTTAATGTTGCATCAGGTTTGAACGTAACAGGATTTTTAATTAAGCCGTTTAAATAAGATTTTACTTTTCTTACTTCTTCTGCCTGATTCTTAACTGTTAAGCTCTTATGAATAACACCTATTCCGCCAATTTGAGCCATGGCAATTGCCATGCCACTTTCAGTAACTGTATCCATGGCAGCACTGACAAATGGTACATTTAATTCTATGTTTCTTGAAAATTTAGTTTTGATATCTGTTTCATCCGGTAAAAAATCAGCATAGATTGTAATCAGTGATACATCATCAAATGTAAGTCCTTCGTGGGGGTAAGCAGCCATAAACTTGTTAAGTTCTTTATTCATAATATGGTACCTTATATTTATTCATAATTAGTAAATTCTCTAAAGATAAACCTATTATAAATTAATTGAATACGGCTAAAAAGCTAATTTTTTTCTAATATAAATACGCAGGTTGGGGAAAATAAATTTGGATATAACTCTGCTAAACATCTAATAGATCTATGTAACGGTTTTCTTTCTATTATTTTCAGGTTGAGTTTTTTCGTTAAATTTTGGAAGTCTTTGATTGTTGATAAATGTATATTTGGGGTATTGTACCATTCGTGTGGGAGTGTTTTTGTTACGGGCATTTTGCCTGTAAACATTAACTGAAGTCTAGACTTATAAAAGCCCATATTGATTACGCTTATTATTACTTTTTTACCGATTCTAGTCATTTCCAGAAGTAGCTTATCCGGTCTTTGTACTGACTGAAGCGTTTGAGTTAATATTACAAAATCAAACATATTATTTTTAATATCACTTAACCCATCATTTAGATTTCCGTGAATAACAGGTACACCTTTTTTAACACATTCTAATATTTGTTCCTGTGATAATTCTATCCCAGACCCCTTAACTGCTTTATTCTCTCTTAGATATCGCAGTAGAGTTCCGTCACCACAACCCAAGTCCAGTACTCGTGAATTATCAGGTATGAGTTCTGCAATTGTAAATAAATCTAACCTATTATTGAGAGTTGAACAATTATTATTTATCATGAATATTCCTCTCTAAAATAAAACGGGTTGCTAAAAAATCTGATATTAAAGAGCTCATGGTTTCAACTTCCAACAGGAATGCATCATGTCCATAATTTGATTCAATATTACAATAAACAACATCAATACTGTTTGATCTTAAAGCTTTAACTATTTTTTTTGAACTTTCAGGAGGGAAAAGCCAATCACTGGAAAATGACATAACAAGAAAATCCGATTTGATTTTTTTGATACTTTCGGATAAGTCTCCATTATTTTTTTCAGATAGGTCAAAGTAATCCATTGCTCTAGTTATATATAAATAACAGTTGGCATCAAACCTTTCAACAAAACTGTGTCCTTGATAATCAAGATAGTTTTCAACTTCAAAGTTTCTGGAAAAACTATTTTTGAAAATAGCTTTATCTCTTAATTTTCGCCCAAATTTAGCATCCATGGATTTATCGCTTAGATATGTTATATGGGCCAACATTCTTGCAGTAGCCAAACCTTTTTCCGGAACACTATTTTCGTATTCTCCTTCTTGCCAGTTTGGGTCACTTTTTATGGCTTCACGCCCAACCCAGTCAAAAGCTATCGCCTGAGGAGATAAATATGCTGTAGTGGCAATTGCTATTATACTTGTTGATAAATCAGGATAATCAATTGACCATTGCAGAGCTTCCATACCCCCCATAGAGCCTCCGACAATACTTAACCATTTTGGTATTTCTAAATATTTCATCAACTTGTGTTGAGCTCTAACCATATCTGCTATGGTTATTATTGGGAATGTCATATTGTAGCGTTTCTTCGTTTTAGGGTTGATTGATCTTGGTCCCGTAGTTCCTGAACAACCTCCTAAACTATTGCTGCAGACTATAAAATATTTATCTGTATCAAATGCTTTACCGGGACCAATCATTTGATTCCACCATCCCGGTTTTCTATCACTTTTATTATGATATCCGGCAGCATGCGCATTGCCGGTTAAAGCATGGATAATTAGAATGGCATTGTTTTTTTCCTGATTTAATACTCCGTAAGTTTCATATCTAATATTTACGGGGTATAAACATTTTCCACAGTCCAACTTAAGGGAATCATCTTCACAACTCCCAAAAGAAAAATCATGTTCTTCTACAACGCCTATACTATTATTATCCATATTTATGTTATTCTTATAATTCATTCATACCGTTGATATGATAAAATTTTTGTTGTTATTTAAGCACTCCAACTTTACGCATAAAACTAGAGCTGAGTAGTAGCAAATTTTTAATTATTAATTTTTAATTCTTAATTATAAAGACTCTCTGCTTTCTACCCATTTCTTAAATTTATCTGATTCATTTGCCCAGTTTTCATCTTTAACATCATTGATAAATTTTTCAAAAAATGTTTTGAAAATATTTTTAAATATATGTGTATTATTAATTCTTTCTGCAAATCTGCTCACATATTCCATTTCTTCGCCTTCCGGTAAAGTTACGGCAGAAAATGTAAAATTATCAGCATCGAATACAGCACTCCATGTTTCGCCGTCTCTGGCAAAAATAAGCTTAGCTTTTTTAAGCTTTTTACCAACACTTAAAGCAGCACGGGCTTCTGCACTTCTCAACGGATTACCTTTACGCATTACAGATTCCAATGCACCTTCACCATCTGAACAGAAACTTAATGGACCGTCTATCATTACTGCGAATTTACCGTAATTTTTAACTTCTACATCACCCTCTGTTTCTTCACTGAAATACCATAGCCAAGTAAGGAAGTCTCTGCCTGGATAATAGTCCTGATCTTTTGAATCTTTAAATGAAATACCTGTATATTCTTTTGGATCTATTTTCTGCTCGTGCATTAACTCTTCTGCGTTAAGCTGTATCGGAGCAATTTTAAGTGTATCATTAAAATATCCTAGAAAATTATCTATTTGGCTTACAGAAGTTGCACCTAAATAAAGTGTGTTGTCTGTTTGGTCAATTACAACAGATATTCCTGAAATAGTAGGAACCATCTGAGGCAGTCTTTTTTCTTCGATAGTTTCTTTGATTTCTCTTTTTACTTTTCTTGGAACATCAGGATTTCCGGTTGCCTTTATATAAGCAAGTTCTTCCATTCTTGATTCTGCTTTCAACAGCGCTGAAGGAACTTTTCTCTGTGCAGTTCTTAAATTAAGAAATATATGACCGCCCAAAATAGCTGTTTCATCATCTATTGTTCTTTCTAGTAAATGTCTTCCGCTAACCCAGCCTAATTGTGGTTCATCTTTTACTTCATCAAGTTTGCCTGCATTGTTTGCATTAAAAAGCTCTAGAGCATTTTCTGGTAAATCTTCTGTTAATTTAAACATGCTCATTGTAAAACTGCCTCTATCAAACGGCATAATAACTACTCCTGTTTTGGGATATTAAAAATACGTTTATAAATTATATGGAAATATTTTTTTGAACTTTAAATAATTCAGTTAAACCTTTTTCAGCTAAATCCAACATATTGTTCATTTGCTTTCTACTGAATGTTTTGCCTTCTGCTGTTCCCTGAATTTCTACGATCTCAAAATGTTCAGTCATGATTACATTCATATCTACGTCGGCATTACTATCTTCTTCGTAACAAAGATCAAGCAGCTCTGTTTCGTTAACCATACCGACACTAATGGCGGCAATATTATATTTTATTGGATCTTCAGTTATTTTATTATCTTTTAAAAGTTTATCAATGGCTATTCTTAAAGCCATCATGCTTCCTGTTATACTTGCACATCTTGTACCGCCATCGGCATCAATTACATCGCAGTCAATATATATTGTTTTATTATCTAATTTTTCAAGATCGCAGGCTGCTCTTAAACTTCTACCGATAAGTCTCTGGATTTCCTGTGTTCTTCCTGAAGCTCCTTTCCTTTCGCGCCTGACACGTGTGTTGGTGGAAGTAGGAAGTAGTTGATATTCACCCGTTATCCAGCCGCCTTTAACCTTTTGTGCTCTCATCCAGGGTGGAACTTCATCAACTATTGTAGCTGAACAGAGAACTCTGGTTTTTCCGCATTCAATCATCACAGATCCAGCAGGATTTTGTAGAAAATTAGGTGTAACTTTAATCTCTCTCATCTGATCATTATTTCTTTTATCAAATCTCATTTATCATACCTGGTATTTATTAATTCACAATACTGTTTCTTAATCAAAAGATATTTTAAATACATATCTTTATTGTTAAAAATAATCGCAGTTATATATTTTTTAAGTTAGTTATAAATTTTCATATAAGATTTTATCAGAGTATAAGATTTATAATTAACAATGTCAATTAATATATAGTTTGAATTCAATTTGTTTTATATATAAGGATATATTTATGAACTTTTTTAAAGAATTAGGAATTGGGGCAGGGACTGTTTTTAAAGCTGTAGGGCTATTGAAGCAGAAACGTTATCTTAAACACGCTCTTGTTTCCATGATATTCAATGTTATCGCCTATATTATTATTTTTTATCTTATTTTTTACTATATTAATCCTTTGATAAATAGTATTTTTCCACATCAGATTTCAAATGCATGGTTATACTATTTAGCAAAAATTGCTGATTATCTTATTAAAATAGTTACTTATCTTATTTTTGTGGTTATTCTGATTTTTAGTTTTAATTCACTCTTTTTTGCGATTGCTGCACCTTACTTAGATTTTCTAGTAACCAGTGTTGAGAAAAACTTATATAATTACAGCGTAGAAAGAAATGGCGTAAAAGGAGTTGTAAAAAGTTGCTATAATTCATTCTGGAATGGAATATGGCTTACCGTTAAATCTATATTTTGGACACTTCTATTTTTCCCTTTAACTTTTATAATCCCTGTTGTTGGATTTCTACCAAGTACTCTAGTTTTATCTTATTACTTTGGGCTCTCATTTTTAATCTATAGTGCAGAACATAGAAATTATTCTCTTAAAGAACTAAAAAAAGTTATGAGGGGGAATAAAGTGAAAACATTAGGTATGGGACTGGTGGTCTATTTTGTAATGTTTATCCCCTTTGCTGCTATCATATTTGTACCCGCCGGTATTATTGCAGGCACAATGCTGTATAACGAATATATTGAAAAATAGAGAGATTTACTTTTTAGCCAGTTACTAAGATTTATATTTAGTGTTTTTCTGTATGTTTTTTGATGCGTTCTGCTTTAGCTAAAACTGCTTTAATAAGAGATTTATTTTTGTAGTACTTTGTTGAGTAATTTTTCCAGAAATAAATGATATCAGTTTTACTTATATAAGGTAAAGCCGAAAAATATATTTGTGCAAGGTCTTTTATTCTCCACCTTATTTTAAGCTCTTTCTGCATAATAAGTCTTTGTAAGTCAATTAGATAAATAGCATCATCTTCTTCAGGTTTAACAAAAATATGTACTAGATAAAAGTCTTGATGACAAAATCCTGCCTCGTGCATATTTGATGCAAGATGTGCTATTTTTTTTAGGAGATTTCGTTTTCTTATTTTATTCTCAGGAGTAGGATTTGCAAAAAAATCTTTGAAAAGTTCTTCAGCTCTGACATAATCAGTGATGCCTAATGTCATATTGCATGTACCTAAAGGAGTTTTAGCTGCAGCAATAGGAATCATTGTCGGGAGGTCTATTCCAAGAAAAGTTATTATTGATTCCCATTCATGGAAAGCTCCGTCAATAATAACAGGATGAAAAGAAGTAAAGGATTTAAATTTTTCTTTTAGTGATGTAGGAAGATATCTTTTTATATAAGTTTCAAGATTACGACCGTCAGAGCTTTTTAAAAATGCTCTTTCTGTGCCGCGTTCTTTTCTTTGTTTTTTGACTGATTCGCCTTTAAAATTCCAAAGATCTTCAGCATTATTAATGCCGTTACTTCTCAAGAGTTCTTTAAAATCACTATTTATAAAGAAATTATTATTATCTAATTGTTCTACTTTTATTTTCATAAATTATTAATCTATTTACTTTTTTAGCTTTTGACTTTTCAATTCAATATTCAAAACTGCTTTTTTGGTTCTTGGCATTTTAATACTATTTTAGCTCGTTAAAAAGATTTTCTAAAGTCATTACATGCTTTTCCCATGAATAATTTTTTGTTGCTTCAATTGCAGCTTTTGAAAATGCTTCTTTTTCACTCAAAGACATCATTATATATTTTGTAATTGACTTTGTCATTGCATTAATATTTTTAGAACGATCTATAATATATCCATTTTTTGAATCTGTGATTAGCTCACTTGAACCGTTTTGTATTGTTGTTAATACCGGTAACCCGCATGTGCAGGCTTCTAAGCAGACATTACCAAAAGGTTCTCCTAGTGAAGGAAACAAAAACAGATCAGCACATGCATAATAATCTCTCATATTACTTTTATTACCGACAAAATGAATTTTTTCTGAGATATTTAATTTTTCTGCAAATTGTATATATTCCACAGGTGAATCTCCTCCTATTACATAAAAAACAATTTTGTCTAAGATTTCTTTGTTAAGTTTAGAAATTGCTTCAAGTGCATTTTTTAGGCCTTTTATTTCGAAATTAGCCCCTGCAAAAAGTAGAACAGTTTTATCTCTGTATTCGGTATTAAACAATTTTTTTCTTAATTTATTTTTTTCATTTGCATCTGCTGCTGGATAAAACTTCTTCCGATCAATTCCATTTCGTATTACATGAATATTTTCTTCAGGATATTCATATATTTTGTTTATTAAATTTTTTACCAATTGTGAATTTGTGACAATAGCTTTTGTATTTGCAATATTACAAATATTTTTTTCAAGCTTTAGGATGCCTCTATGTCTTGGATTCAATTGTTGAATTTTAGGTTTATTAGTTTTTAACCAGTCAGCATGTATTTGTTCAGCAGCTCTAAAAATAGTAATAGGGGAAGTTCTTGATAGCGCGTAAATGATATCAAACTTATCTTTAAGGTTTTCTACTTTTATATATTTTTGTACTCTTTTATTAAAACTTGTTGTTCCGCTTGATGAAATTTTAGCCGATTTAGAAATTTTAATATATTTATATGAACTACCTTTTATTGTCGAAAATTTTTCAGTAATAATTGTAATATCGTGACCCAATGCAGCCAATCCTGAACATGCGTGCTGAGCATATTTTTCGGCTCCGCCGCCACCGCTTTCCAAAAACTTTCTTTTTATAATCGCTATTTTCATTTTAAAGTTTATCTGATTTTAGAATTACCCCAGATAGCTTTGCAACCCAGGGTTTCATTATTTATCTCTTTCGGAGAATTTAATTCTTTTTAATTACAGGCATGTGTATGCATTTTTCATGCACTGCATGGGCGGCTTCCATCATAGATTCACCAAGAGTCGGATGTGCATGAACAGCATTGCCGACTTCTTCTGCTGTTGCACCTAGACTCATAGCAGTAACAGCTTCTGAAATCAAATCTGTAGCATGCGGACCTATAATATGTACACCTAAAATTCTATCATCTTCAGCAGATGCTATAATTTTACAAAAACCTGCGATTTCATTAATTGCCATTGCCTTTCCTAATGCAGAGAAAGGAAATTTTCCAACCTTTATAGGAATTTCATTTTTTTCACAATACTGTTGTGTTACGCCTACGCATCCAATTTCAGGAGCAGTAAAAATACAACCTGGAACTAAACTGTCATCATATTCTGTTTCAATGCCGAGTGCGTTATCTGCAGCACATAATCCCATTGCACTTGCCCAGTGAGCTAATTGAATTCCACCTGAAATATCACCGATAGCATAAATGTTAGGAATATTCGTTTCGCATTTGTTATTAACAGGAATGAATCCTCTTTCATTTACAGTTATTCCGGCTTCTTCAGGTTTTAAACCATCTGTCATGGCAGAACGTCCAATTGAAACAAGCATGTAATCAGCAGAAACTGCTTTTTTCCCTGCAATACCTGAAACACCTGATTCATCGGCTTTAATATCTTGTAAAGCATTGCCTGTAATTATTTTAACTTTACGTTTTTTAAACTCTCTTGTGATCTGTTTAGATACATCAATATCCTGTTCCGGAAGTATATTCGGAAGCATTTCTACAATAGTAACCTGAGTTCCAAGTTCAGCAAATAGAGATGCAAATTCACAACCTATTACTCCACCGCCGAGAACTAGTAAACTTTTAGGAATTTCCTGAATGGCTAATAAGTCAGTAGAATCTATAACTCTTGATGATCTCGGAATAAAACCCGGAATTGCAGGTTTTGAACCTGTGGCAATAATAAATTTCTTTGAATTTAAATTAATTTCATTCTGTTCATAAGTAACTTTAATAGAACTGTCAGATGTAAATTCAGCAGTTCCTCTTATTACTTCAACATTGGCGTTTTTTAAAAGATTGCCAATTCCACCGCGAAGCCTTGTTACAATATTATCTTTCCTACCCTGTATTGCTTCCCAGTCAGCTTCTATACTTCCTTCTATTTTAATACCAAAATCACCGGCATGCTTTGCTGTATGTAAAGCTTCTGTTGAAGCTATTAAAGTTTTAGTAGGTATGCAACCAACGTTTAGACATGTTCCGCCAAAATAATCTTTTTCAACCAAAGCTACTTTTGCACCTGTTCTGCCTGCATGTATTGCTGCTACATATCCGCCAGGTCCTGCACCTATCACACAAATGTCGAACTGTTCATTGTTTTCCATGATAAAGAATCCTGTTTTAATACTATAATAATTATAAAAAATTAACCTAAATAAAAAATACACCAAATAATAGAATTAAAAAGCAGTGTTGATATAAATATCCTGTCGTAATCGTGCATTGTTGCCTGGTAGTAATTTGTTTTTTTTAGATTATATTTTTTAAGTAATAGTTCATGAATAATTCAATTTTTATCATTATCGAGGCAATAAACCGTAGCTGTGGTTACCACAGCAAGGTGAAATTAACGATGAGAGTGTTACAAATTGGATTATAAAATCATAATAATAACTGTTTGACAATATTAAAGTGCAAAGAATTATAAATTGTTTTTTTAGAATCATTGCACTTTCTTCGTAATGTAAATAACTAAGAATTACATTGTTATGATTTGTTCAGGAATTATTAGGTTGCTTGTTGAATATAAATATTATAAATACTTTCTAAGGTGTTTTCTTAAATAAAGAATCTTAAATTTTATGACTGATTTTAATAATAAATTTGATGTGATTATTGCAGGTGGAGGTCATGCCGGTGCAGAAGCAGCAGCAGCTTCTTCGAGATTAGGAGCAAAAACTCTTTTAATTACGATTAATCTTGACCATATAGGAATGATGAGCTGTAATCCTGCTATAGGTGGAATTGCAAAAGGTCATGTTGTTAGAGAAATTGATGCTTTAGGCGGTATCATGGGCAGAGTAACTGAGGCTGCAACAATTCAGTTTAGAATGTTGAATCAAGGAAAAGGTCCTGCTGTATGGTCTCCTCGTGCTCAGTGTGATAAAGTTGTTTATCAGCAGGCAGTAAAACATGAACTGGAAAATTGTGAAAACTTATTAATACATCAGGCTTTTGTTGAAACTCTAATTATTGAAGATAATAATGTTGTCGGAGTTACTACGCAGTTTGGTGATTCATTTTATGCAAAATCTTTTGTATTTTGCCCTGGTACTTTTCTGACAGGTAAAATGCATTATGGATTTAAAACATTTAGCGGAGGCAGAGCAGGTGATCCGGCTTCTATTAAATTAGCGATAGCTCTAAAAGATCAGCTTTCATTAAATATTGGAAGATTAAAAACAGGAACACCTCAGCGCATTTTGGCTGGTTCAATAGATTTTTCAAAAATGATAAAGCAGGGGACAGAAACATTTGAAGATAATTTTTCATTTTTTGATGAAGTTTCATATCCTAAAACTGAAAGAAAAGATTTAGATTGTTATTTAGTAAAGACAAGTAAAGCAACAAGAGATGTTGTAAACGAAAATCTTGATAAGGCACCGATGTATCAGGGAAAAATAGAGGGGATAGGCACAAGATACTGTCCGTCATTCGAGGATAAAATTGTAAGATTTCCTCATCACGATACTCATACACTCTATTTAGAACCTGAGGGCGAATATACTCAGGAATATTATATTAACGGTTTTTCTACCAGTATGCCGACAGAAGTACAGTGGAAAATGCTGCGGTCAATTCCGGGGTTGGAAAATGCAGAAATATCCAGATATGCATACGCTATAGAATATGATTTTGTTTTTCCAAATCAGCTTAATAGATCTTTGGCTCTGAAAAAATGGCCGAATCTGTTTTTAGCCGGACAGGTAAACGGTACAAGTGGATATGAAGAAGCTGCCGGACAGGGGCTTATTGCCGGTCTGAATGCAGCTAGACTTTCTGCCGGATTAGAACGTGTTGAACTAGGTAGAGATATTAGTTATATCGGTGTTATGATAGATGATTTAGTAAGCAAAGATATTATTGAACCCTATAGACTGTTTACAAGTAGAGCAGAATATAGATTACATTTAAGACAGGATTGTGCCGATTTAAGATTATGTCCATTTGCCTATGATTTAGGACTTTTAAGCGAAACGAAATATTCTAAATTTAAGAAATATAGTGACAAACTATCTACGATTATTGATTCATGGGAAAAAATAAAATACAACGGTAAAAATTTCAAAGAATATCTTAAAATTTTTAGAGGTGTTATTAAAGATTACAGTGCTATTCCAACAGACTTAATCGGTATTGATATCAGTGATAAAACAGACCGTAAAATATTAAGGCAATTGACAATTTTAGCTCATTATGACGGCTATTTAAAAAGAGAAAAAGTAGAAATAAAAAAACTTAAAAGTTTGGAAGATCTTAAAATTCCTACTGATTTTGATTATAGTAAAGTTAAAGGTCTGCGTAATGAAGCAAGAGCTAAACTGTTAAATGTAAAACCTACAACTCTAGCCCAGGCAGGCAGAATTGACGGAGTAACTCCGGCAGAAATAACTATCCTAAGAGTGAACCTAAAAAGACACAACTAAATAGATTCTGAGCTATAATATACCTAATATTAATTAACTGAAACTATATAAATTACTGTAGCTAATTGTTGTAATTAATATAGGAAATTAATTGCTATGTTATATAGCGGATTCATATTTATAATTACTAGAGGCTTTCTATCTAAGTGTGTAAACTTTTTAAAGGCAGTCTATGCGACCCTTAAATTTTATAATAAAATGAGCCATTGCCAAATTCCAGTTTCTAATTGGCATAGACCATTTTTTAGTAATATAGCCTATAGCCAAATATAGAGTTTTAAAAACAGAGTCATCACTTGGAAAGACCCGTGTAACAGCTTCCTATTTGATATTAATAATCTACTATTCTGCATGGGAAATATTCATAATCTTCCCTGTTAAGTTTTTTCGTTAGCTTAAGTCCATCTGGACTAATGGCATTTACTGTATAAAACTGTTTATCGTCTTTGCCTACTTTTTCCTTTGCTATGTATTTGTAGCATTCATAAATAGACATAATGACTGGTGAATTCATGCTTTTTGAATAGAATTTAACTTCTTGCATTTGTTATCCTTTTGTTGAGTTATCAATTAGAGAATAGAATTCTCTACGGTATTGAATATATAAATAAAACGACATAGATCTCTGTTTTTATTGGGACAAATGTAGTTAGGGATAGGGAGATTTGTAGCAAAACAAATACCTATGCCGCTTTTTATAAGCTATTTAGTTTTTTAGCTATATTTGAACGATGATAGTATATATATGCTACATGATCACCGTAACTATTGAGTGCATCAGCGTAAGCATTAAAGAACTTTTTAATACTACTTTTCAGTTGAGCTATACTAATTTTTCCACTCCTATTTTATTTCAATAATAATTAGGACGAGTAGAACAAATACAGCTGGATTTATATTTTACTAAAAAAAGTATCAATAATTAACGCAAAACTAATAAATTGTAACATTAAGTTTACATTTAATGAGAGATTGTATGCTTTAAAATATCAATTTATAATTTACATCAGTTAAATCATATAAGTGTTATATTCGTCTTTAGGTACGCTTTTAGAGTAAGAGATTCCATTTTTATCTATTCCATAGACGTTGTAAACATAAGAAAAATAACTTTTGCCAAATCTTTTTCTTATAGTAGCCTTTGTGCAATCTTCAACCGGTATGTTTGTAAATGTTTTTTTGTCATCAGATTCAAATTTAATAAACATGATTTGAAATTTCCCCTTTTATATTTTTATAATTAGTGTTTGTTCGAAAACACCTGTTTTTTAAAGCACGGTTATTTTTACCAAGCCGAAGGCATGGTGTTGAGTTATTGAGTTGTTAATTTGGTTTGAATTTTTTAATAATGCATTACTATAATTGACTTTTTGTATAACCTTTTGTGCTTAACGGCATATATCATTTTTAAACATTAACAATTATTAGCAGTAATAATCGCATTATTTTTCACAAAATTAATAATTTATTTTGAGTACAGCTTAACGAATAAACAACTACTCAGTTATGTTCTTTTAGAACAGTCACTAGATTACCTTGGCGTAAGTCTTACCGCACAAAAAGCTAACTACTAATTCAAATAAACATGCTATAATAATCATAGATTATAGATACGATACTATCGTATTATAATGCAATAAGCATCAACAC
>Ga0233431_1000862_pt1 | contig 59632 bp, 65 predicted proteins | sample SI_118_April2016_FD_179867 | JGI IMG/M metagenome (GOLD analysis project Ga0233431, IMG submission 179867) | Seawater microbial communities from Saanich Inlet, British Columbia, Canada - SI_118_April2016_200_MG | ecosystem: Environmental > Aquatic > Marine > Inlet | place: Canada: British...
GTCGCTGCTGGTGAGATTCTCTGCGTAAAGTTAGATTAAACCGCACGCCGCACCCCTTGTAGTGCTCTCCCGCCAATTCCTTTAAGTTTCAGCCTTGCGACCGTACTCCCCAGGCGGTGTACTTAACGCCTTCGCTCCGACACAGCACATTCACGAAAAATATGCTACATCTAGTACACAGCGTTTACGGCTAGGACTACTCGGGTCTTTAACTGGATTTGTTCTCTTGATGACTTATCGTATATCATTCAGTAGATGTTTAACAAACAAAAAAACAAAAAACAATATCAAAAGATCCAGAATCTAATCCGTTTTGCTCCCCTAGCTTTCGTTCCTCACCGTCGAACCCGTTCTAGTTAGGCGCCTTCGCCACAGGTGGTCCTCCTGAGATTATACCATTTTACCAGTCCCTCAGAAATACCCCTAACTCCTCCCGGTTCCTAGATAAGCAGTATCTCAAGCACTTCGTTTTGTTAAGCGCAACGATTTCACCCAAGACTAACTTATCCGGCTACGAACGCTTTAGGCCCAATAAACATGATTGCCACTCGTGGCGCAGGTGTTACCGCGGCGGCTGGCACCCGTCTTGCCCACCACTTATTCGCCAAGCTATTTACACTTAACAAAAGCCCATGCAATGCATGAGCACTGGGAGTTCCCTTATCGCACTTCCGTACAGTGTAAAGGTTTCGCGCCTGCTGCACCCCGTAGGGCTAGGGTCAGTGTCTCAGTACCCTTCTCCGGGCTACCTCTCTCAAGGCCCGTACTGATCAAAGGTTTGGTGGTCCTTTACACCACCAACAGCCTAATCAGCCGCCAACTCATCCTTGGGCATTGCTTTTAAGTAAAAAAACATTCCAGTATTATTTACCTATCCGGGTTTAGCCTCAGTTTCCCGAGGTTTTCCCAGACCCAAGGGCAGATTATTGACGTGTTACTGAGCATTCAGCCTGTGCCTCCGAAGAGACCCTCTGACTTGCATGGCTTAGTCGAACTCCCATAGCAGCAATCTCCCGCAGGATCAACGGGAATTTTCTAAATACTTAGAATTTCTTTTAAACATCCTTTGTTTCTATTGTTCCGATCGCAATTCTTAACTTAAATTTTAGGAATTTTGTCAAAATAATCGTTCAAAATTATTTGGATCACCTTTTTCGTACTCAAGATTAATTGAATACACATGTGTTTTACTCTTAGAAGATGAGGGCTTTATAAAGATTTTGGTTATTAAATGTCTAAAAGAATTTAACCCCAACATTTAAATATCATCAAAAATTCATTATTTACGATGTTAACAGAAAAAGAAACCATATATCTGCAAGAAGAATTAGCTACTGCAAAAAACCCTTTATTCTTTTATGATGACGACCCAGATGGTCTTTGTTCATTTTTACTTCTTTACCGAATTCACCGAGAGGGAAGAGGAATAATTGTTAAGACCGCTCCAAGGTTAGACACTAAACTATCTCATAAAGTCATTGAAAATAATCCGGACAAAATTTTTGTTTTGGACATTCCAATTTTGGTTCAAGAATTTGTTGATGCTGCAAAAAAACCAATCTTTTATATCGACCATCATACACCACAAGAATTGAACAAAGTTAAATATTTTAATCCTCGGATAAAAGACCCGGACATTTATATCCCAGTAACAAGAATGGCTTATCAAATTAGTGACAATAAAAATGATTTGTGGATCGCTACAATTGGCTGTTTAGCAGACTGGCATATGCCAGATTTCATTGATGAATTTATTGAAAAATACCCCCATTTATTGTCTAAGAAAAAAGATCTTAATGACGCTGTTTTTAAACAACCCATTGGAAAACTGGTTAGAATATTCTCCTTCTTATTGAAAGGACAAACTTCTGATGTTAGAAAATGTGTTAAAATATTAACTAGAATTAAATCTCCTGAAGAGATACTTGAACAAAAAACCCCTCAGGGAAAATTTTTGTATAAACGGTTTGCAGATATTAATGAAAAATATGTTGAATTATTAGAGTTAGCAAAGAAAAAAGTTACTCGAAGTAAAGTGTTATTATTTTTCTATTCAGAAAATAAATGGTCATTTACTGCAGACCTAGCTAATGAACTTACAAATTTATATCCAAAAAAAGTAATTATTATTGCTAGAAATAAATCCGGAGAAATGAAATGTAGCTTGAGAGCAAAATTCCCTATTAGAGGTGCGTTAGAAAAAACTTTAGTTGGCGTTGAAGGATATGGTGGTGGCCATGAAAACGCTTGTGGCGCTGTAATTAAAGAAGACTCTTGGAACAAGTTTTTAAAAGATTTTAAAAGAGAAATAAAATGAATTTGTTAAATCAAGTTTTGGTATTACTTTTTTCACTTACTGGAACAATTTTTGGATTAATTCTGGCGTTGATTGCTCCTGAAGAATTAAAGGCAGGAAAAAAATATTTTATTTTATTGAAAAGAACAATCTTTGCGATCATTTTCTTTTTGGTAAACTATTACTTATACCTAGCTAAAAATTATTATCTCTTAATCCCATTTACAATTCTAGCTATTGTTTTGTTTATTATAGAGTTTGTACAAAAGAAACCAATTTATGAATTATTCAATTATCTCATTTTTGTAATTCCTTATTTTTTTGTTATGGATAATCAGTTTCATTTATTATTAGCAGGGTTAATTTTCATCTATGGTTTACCAACAGGAACATTATTAAGAAAAGCTTTCAAAAATGTCTAAAAAAGATTTAGAAGAAACAATTAAAGAAAAAGTTTCCCCGATGTTAGAAGAAACAATGGAAAAACATTGGGGGATAACTATTCCTCAACTAGGAGAAGAATTATCTGATAAATTAAAAAACCCTCAATTAAATATTTATGTTCCAGCAAATTTAAGTTTTTCTGCGGCTAAGAAAGTATTCAAAGCCGAATTTCTTAAACGAGAGTTAAGATTGCAAAAAGGCAACATTTCTCAATTAGCTAAAGTATTGGGTATTGATAGAAGAAGTGTGCATCGAGTAATTAAAAGGTTAGGTATTGACATTGATGTTGTTAGAGAAAAAATTCAATCTGGAGAAAATTATCAGCAAGATTTTGTTGATCAAGCCTTACGTTCTACCCTTGAGCAATATAAAGAAATCATTCAACCACAAAAGATGGAAAAGATGTATCAAGAAGTTGGAACACTATCGAGAAATATTGCTAAAGTGATTCCGCATCAAGATGTTACTTGGAAAGAAGCTGAAAAAGAGTTTGAAAAACAATTCTTAGGACGGGCTTTGAAAGAAAGTAAAGGTAAAGTAGGTAAAACTGCTGACAAATTAAAGATTCGAGTGGAAACTTTGCATCGTAAAATTAAGAAGTTAGGGATTGAAGTTTGAACAATTATTAACTAACATTAATATATCCTTTGCACAACAGAAAGGACAAAGTCCTTTTGTACCGAAAATGGATGATATCCATTTTCTAGTACCAAAAACTTTAATAAGCATTACAAAATCCATTATTATTATCAAAGAGGGGTTGAGATAAAAAAAGATGGGATTTTTCAAAGATCTATTAAGTAAACTTAAATTTAATCCATTCGCTAGAAAAAGCCATGTTAAATTAGGATTATATGGCCCACCTAACGGTGGAAAATCAACATTAGCTAACCGAATTTGTCAAGATTGGTTGGGTGAAGAAATGAGTTCTGTTTCACATATTGCGCACGAAACTAGAGAAATTAAAATTAAAGAGCAAGTTAATATTAAAAACAAAAATGGTAAAGAATTAACTTTTTCTTTGGTGGACACTCCAGGTATTGCAACCAGAATTGATTATGAAGACTTTCTAAAAAGAGGAATGAAAAAGAAACAAGCTAAAGAAAGAGCTAAAGAAGCAACTAAAGGCGTCATTGATTCTATTAAGTGGTTAGATGATATGGAATGTGTTGTCGTGGTCTTAGACTCAACCCAAGATCCATATTCACAAGTTAATATTACTATTATTGGAAATTTACAAGCTAGAAATATTCCAGTATTAATTGTTGCAAATAAAGTTGACTTAAAAAGATCAAACATTGATGTGATTAAAGCTGCTTTCCCACAATATGAAGTTGTTGGAGTTTCAGCAAAGTATGGTAAACATGTTGAAGACTTTTATGAAATGTTATTTAAAATAGCAAAATAAGAGATATACTAAAAGATAACCTGCAAAAAGTGAAAACTATCACTTTTGCACATCAAAATATTTTCGAGTGAGTGGTGAATTAACCGTTAATTATATAAACTCGAAAATATTTTCAATGTTTAAAAACTATAAAGATTTACTAAACACAAATAAAGAACAAAAGAGGCAAAAAAAAGATGGTTACATTTCAATTTATTCCGTTTCATGAAATAGAAAATTTAGGTCCTGCTAAAAGGGTAAATAAACTTCTTAAGATTGTTAAAGAAAACAAAATTGTTTTAATGGAAGGAAGATTAAAAAAACAAGAAGAAGCAGATTTAATTGAAATTACTATGGAAGAAATTTCTTCGAAATTTAAAGGTATTGAGTTAAGTGTTGTTTACCCAGACAAAAGTAAACAAGATTTCGGTCAAAAAGTAAAAGGAACATTTGCAAATATTTTGTTAGGAGATCGACAGGGGATGACAATTATTGGTCCGGCTTCAGTTGTTAAAAAAATTGAACAAAACCCTGATAAAATTGAATTATTTACCAAAGATAGTAAAACAACAACTCCTACTAGAAGGTATAGAAAAAGAAAATAGATTTCTTAAACTGAATTATTAGTACGAAAATATTAAATACTCTCTTTGTTTTTAACTTAATATGCCACATCAATGTGTAAGATGTAATAATATGTACCAGGACGGTGCACAAGAAATTCTTAAAGGTTGCAGTTGCGGTGCTAGACTATTTTTCTACATTAAAAAGAAAGATATTGAACATGGTAAAGAGTTAGTAAGTAACTTAAGTACTGAAGATAAAGTTCAAATTGAAAAAGACGTTACAGAAATTCTCCACATCAAAACTGAACCAGGGGATAAACCGGTAGTTTTAGATTTAGAAACTATTCGTATCATGGGCCCGGGAAAGTATGAACTTGATTTGGTGCACATGTTTAAAAGTGATCCACTTGTTGTTAAATTAGATGAGGGTAAATATGTAATTGATTTACCTCAAGCTTTTAAGAAGAAGGAAAATAATTAATTCTTAATTATAATATTTAATAAAAATGTTTATAAATCATCTAAATTCTAAAAAAATTTATGACCTTTCCATTAGAAAACCTTGACTTAAATGATTTAATGTTAAAATGTATTGAGTTAGCAAAACAAGCAAACAATAATAATTATAAACCACTTGTTGGCGCCATAGTTGTTACTCCTAACGGCATGATCAGGGGTCAAGGTTATAGAGATTATATTGGAAAAGGACTAAATATGATAATGCATGCAGAAAGAGCAGCTTTAGATTCTGCAATAGGATATGCCCCTGGGTCTTGTTTAATAACGACACTTGAACCCTGTGTAAGAGTTACTAGGAAACAATTATTCAGTTCCTGTTCAGAACTAATTGTTGAAAGAGGAATTGATACGGTGGTATATGGGTTATTAGATAAATCAGCCTGTTTTAATGCATCAGCTGGAGTAAATTATTTATATCAACATGGGATTAATGTTAAAAGATTTAATAATGAAGCGATCCAAGAATTAATAATAAAAGAATTAATGTGGAATCCGGATCAGAATTAAAGAAATTAAATAATCTCAAAATTTTTACAATTTGCTTTTTACTGCTTTATCAGAGATGATAGCAGAATGTCCTGTTTGGTCTTCAATAATAATCTTTAATTTTTCTCTACCAACAAGAACTTTATTTAATTTTTTTACTAAGTTTTTAGCTTTCTTTCTTACTGCTTTATCTTCTTCACCTTCAACAGAAGATTCAACAATCTTTTTCACTCTTTCTAAAAGACCTTCAACATTTGTAATGTAACCATTAGATGTCGGACCAGGTTCCATTGTGATCACATGAGGAATTTTAACTAATGCATCTCCAGACTTAACAATCTTAACATTTAAATCTTCATCTGAAGTTACTTCAAAAGTAAATTTGCATGGTTCTTTCTTTTCTGCAGGTTCTAAATCAGATTTTCTGTAACCACAATCACTACAATCCATAGAAAGAACAAACACTCTCCCAAAATGTGGTATTTCTACTTCTTCTTCACGAAGAGTAGCTTTTTTCCCTCCGCAAATTGGACAATGTTGACCTTTTATCTCTGACATGTCTATTAGAAAGAGAGATAGCTTTTTAAAGATTTCTATAGCAGATAGAAATCTCAAAAACAAAGATAGTTTTGCTTAGATTTCTAGAGAAAAGACAAATATCTCCCACACTACCCAAATTCTTTTAAAATCTAAAGTATAAGAATCAAATATGTCAAAGATTAAATTGCTTGATGAAGATCTAATCAACAAAATCGCTGCCGGTGAAGTAATTGAAAGACCGGCTTCCGTAGTTAAAGAACTGATTGAGAATTCTCTGGATGCAGGTGCAACAAGAATCAATATTGAAATTAAAGATTCAGGGAAGAAACTGATTAAAATTTCTGATAACGGTTCTGGAATGAGTTCTGAAGATGCAAAGAAATCCATCATCCGACATGCCACTAGTAAAATAAGTAATGTTGATGACTTGTTTGCAATTCAAACTTTAGGCTTTCGAGGAGAAGCACTGGCTAGTATTGCTGCAGTATCAAAAATGTCAATTATCACCAAACAAAATAATGAACTTGAAGCGTTCAATTTTGTTGTTGAGGGTGGTAAAGAAATCAGTTTCGGCGCATTAGGAGCAGAAACAGGAACAACAATCGAAATAGTAGATATATTTTTCAATACTCCAGCAAGAAAAAAGTTTCTAAAAACCGATTCTGTAGAATTAAGACATATTGTAGATATTGTTTTAAGATATGCATTAATCAATGAAAATGTTTCTTTTCGTTTAAAACACGACAAACACGAACTATTAAATTCACCAGCAGTAGAAAATGATAGAAACAATCTTGCTTCAATTTACGGAACAAATCTAGCTAAAGAATTATTAGAGGTAAATTATCAAGATGATTTAGTTAAAATCACTGGTTTCATTGCTAAACCTTTTGCTGCCAGAAACGATAAAAATCAACAACACCTTTTTGTTAATAAGCGATGGATCAGAAATGAAGATATTACTAAAGCTGTTTATGAGGGGTACCATTCATTGTTGTTTGTGGGTAAACATCCTGTATACGTTTTGAATTTAGATATTAATCCATTAAAGATTGACGTTAATGTTCATCCTGCAAAAACCGAAATTAAGATTGAACAAAAGAAAGAAATTTATGATTCTGTCTTGAAAGCAGTTAGAGGGACGTTAGAGAAACATAATTTAATTCCCGTAATGGACATTAATATTGAAGAACAATTAACTTTTGGCACTGCAAAAAAAGAAAATGCAGAAAAGAATGTTAAGTATAGATTTGAATCCAGTAAACAAGAAGTATTAGACATTAAAAAAGTGAATCATTCTACCAGTATAGATGATTTTGAAGAAGAATCCCATAGTACTCCAGAAGAAGAAGTTTTTATTTCTAAACAAAAAGAAGAAAATAAAATTGAAAATTTAAAACTACCAGCAATGAAAGTTCTCGGACAAATCCATAAAACCTTCTTTGTAGCAGAAACAGAAGGAGGAGCATTGTTCATTGATCAACACGTTGTTCAAGAAAGAATACTCTATGAAAAATTTATGGGCCAACTGATGAACAAAAAAGTTGCCGTACAAGAATTATTGCAGGGAGAAGTGATGGAATTTTCTCCTGCAGAAAAAATTTATTTGATTGATAATTTGAAAAAATTACATCAGTTAGGTTTTTTGCTAGAAGAGTTTGGAGGTAATAGTTTTGTCTTAAAAACAGTTCCAAGTTTATTTGGCAAATTACAACCAAAAGATTTATTGTTTACTGTGATAGATAAATTAAAAGAGGGCAAAAGTAAGTTGGAAGAAATTCAAGAAGAAATTATTACTCGTATGGCTTGCCGTGCTTCTGTAAAAGCTGGTGATACAATGACCATTCCTGAAATCCAAAAATTATTAGAAGAATTATCTAATTGTAAATTACCGTATACTTGTCCGCATGGAAGAGCAGTGTTGATTAAAGTTCCTGTTGATGAGCTCGAAAAGAAATTTAAAAGAAAATGAAATGTTCACAATGCGGGGTTTGTTGTAAATTATTTGTCATTAACCTTAATGAAGAAGAATATAAATCTGGCAGATTCAAAACTGTTTTTGAAAAATTTGGTTTTGTTGACAATTTTGCAGAAGCAGAATTAATTGGTGCTCATTTACTTGCCCAAAAAGAAGATGGTGAAACTTGTATTTATCTTCAAGATGGTAAATGTTCAATTCATCAAGACCGTCCACAAGCTTGCCGTGAATTCTTTTGTGAATCTAAAGAAGAATGGTGTCAAGATATGATTGAGAGAATAAGAAAATATAAAGAAAATAAAAGTTAAAAAAATTATTCATCAGACACTTCAGATTTTTGTTCTTCCTCTTGATTGGCATCTAATTTCTTACGAAGTTCTTCTTCAGTAATTATTTTTTTCTCAATTAATAACTCAATTAAAGTGTCTAAGACAAAAGAATTGTTATTAACCATTTCTTCAATATCACAATCATCATCCCCTTCACAATTACAATCTTTTTGTTCAGATTCCATTTTTATTTCCCCCTACATAGATTAGATCTAGTATTAATCAAGAATTTAAGATGTAACTTTATAAATCTATTTAATTAAGAGCATCAACTATGATTACTTTCTCTCAATTTTCTTAACCTACATTTTCCGACACATAACAAAAAACAAAGATTTTTTGGAATGTCCTGGAAAAAATTACTTTTTCCAATACATTTAAGTAACAGAAAATATTTCTAATAGATATTATAATAATAAGTTAATTAGACTTAAAAGAGGCCAAATAGATGTTAGAAATCTTGTTCGTATCATTAATGATTGTTGTAAGTTTATTTGTCTTAGTTAAAGGTGCAAACTATTTAGTTGACGGCTCCGCAGATTTTGCCAGATTTCTAAGAATCTCACCCATCTTGGTTGGTTTAACGATAGTTGCTTTCGGAACATCTCTGCCAGAGTTTATTGTTAGTTTATTTTCGGTTTTAGCAGGTAACGCAGACATTTCCATTGGAAATATTATTGGTAGTAATATTGCTAACATTGCTCTAGTTATTGGTATTTGTGCCATCATTACAACTCTAAAAGTTAAGTCTAAAACATTAATGCACGAATATCCGTTCATGATAATTTCTAGTTTCTTATTATTAATATTAGCTACTGATTGGTTCATTTTTGGAAAAAATGAATTCATGCTTGGTAGAATTGATGGGGTTATACTCTTAACCATCTTTGTTTTCTTCATGTATTACGTCTTTAATTCAATGAAGAAATCCAGAAAAGATACTAAAAAAGAATTCAGTGAAGAATTCCAACATAAAAACCCAACTTGGAAAAATATCTTAATGATTGTTGGTGGAATTATTGCTTTAATGGTTGGTGGAAAACTGTTTATTATCTATGCCAGCGAATTATCTCTTCTTGCTGGTTTAAGTGATTCTTTTATTGGTTTGTTAATTGCTGCGTTAGGAACATCTCTACCAGAATTAGCTACGTCAGGAATAGCCGCCTGGAAAAAACAGGGCGACATTGCCATTGGTAATATCGTTGGTAGTAATATTTTCAACATCCTATTTGTTCTTGGAACAATAAGTCTAATCAAACCGATTACAGTCAATCCGTTGTTATTACAAATTGATGCAATGATTATGTTATTTGTGATGGGATTATTTTTAGTGTTCTCAACTTATGGGAAAAAGATTATTCGTAAAGAAGGAATCATTTTGGTACTGATTTATGCGTTATATGTTGCATCTTTAATTTGGAGAGGATAAACAGATAAATAAAGGGATAGATAAATAAAGAAGAGAAACAATAAGAAGAAAAAGAGATTTAAAAAATAAAAAACCCAACGGAGCAAGCTCCGGGGTATTTTTAATCTTGCTTTAATTCAAACACCGATGCAAGCATTGGGGTATTGAACCCAGCAAGAAATAAAAAAACAGAAAGATGAGATATAAAACATTTACACTGGATCAATTTCAGGAAGATTCAATTAACGCAATTGAAAACAATTATTCTGTAGTTGTTTCTGCACCTACTGGTTCTGGCAAGACACTTATTGCTGAATATATCATTGATAAACATAAAGATGATGGTAAACGAATAATTTATACTGCTCCAATTAAAGCCCTTTCTAATCAAAAATACAGAGATTTTTCAAAAGAGTATGGTGAAGAAAAAGTTGGTTTAATGACTGGTGATATTGTTATTAATCCGCACGCAAAAATATTAATCATGACTACTGAAGTTTATCGGAATATGGCTGTAAGCCAAGATGAAGAATTAAAAAATGTGGCTTATGTTATTTTTGATGAAATCCATTACATTAATGATCCAGAACGAGGTTATGTCTGGGAAGAATCAATTATTTATAGTTTAGAAAAAATTCGTTTTCTCTGTTTAAGTGCAACAATTCCTAACGCCAAAGAATTTAGTGATTGGATTCAAGCTATTAAACACCATGAAGTTAAAACTGTTAAAGCTACAGTAAGAAATGTTCCGCTAGAAAAATCATTTTATGATTATGAGTTAGGCCTTACTACTCTTGAAAAAATTCGACAAGCTAAAAGTATTCCCAGTTTTGAAAAACATAGAGGTAAAAAAAAGAAATGGAAAAGAAAACGTGAACCAAAACCAAGTCATGTTGATTTAATTAAAGAATTAGGTAAAGATAAAACACCTTGTTTATTTTTTCATTTCTCACGAAACCTATGTCAAGAAAATGCATTAGAATTAACAAAAAAAAACTTATTTCCAAGAAATCCAGAAATTATTGAATTTGTTCATGAAAAATTAAGAACTGCTCCCATTGACATTAATAAATTAAAATCAACTCAAATACTGAAACAAACTTTGCAACAAGGCATTGGTTTTCATCATGCTGGTTTGCTTCCAATTTTGAAAGAAATTGTTGAAGAATTGTTTACTGCTGGAAAAATTAATGTACTTTATGTTACGGAAACTTTTGCTGTTGGAATTAACATGCCTGCTAAAACTGTTTGCTTTTATTCTTTACGAAAATACGATGGAAGATCTTTTAGAAGTTTAAACACGAAAGAATTCTTTCAGATTGCTGGTAGAGCAGGAAGAAGAGGAATTGATAAAATAGGTTATGTTGTTACAATGATTAACAGAAATGGTTTTAATTATAATGAGATTAAATCTGTTACTGATAAAGACATGGAACCAATCCAATCACAGTTTAAGTTATCTATTAATTCAGTTTTAAATCTTATTCAAAGACATACTCCAAAAGAGATTGAAAAAATATTGCGGTTAAGTTTTTATTCATACCAAAAATTTGGTAAAGATTATTATAAAGTCCCTACAAAAGTTTTATTATCAAGATATAATAGTATTGTTAGAAACTTAAAAAAGTATTCTTATGTTGTAGAAAATACTGAAGAAGAAAAAATAGAAATAGATGATAACATTACAGAAAAACTAACTGATAAAGGTTACTTCTCTGCCAAAATTTATGCTGATGAAATTGCAATGGGAGAAATCTTTGCTACTGACTTTGTATCTAAATTAGATGATTATCAAATTTTATTAGCTTTAGCAGCATTAGTTTATGAACATCGTCCAACAACTGAATTTAAACGTGAATTTAAAACGGAAAAATATCAACAATTATGGGAATTAATTTCTAACCAAGAATATTTGCGTAAAGTAACTAAGTTTCAAAATTTAAGTAAAATCACAGTTTTCATTGACCCACTCTATCATGGAAAAACTTTCTTTGAGGTGGTAATGTTAACTAATCTCTTGGAAGGAGATGTGATTAGATTCTATGCCCAAATACTTGACAGAATTGGCCAAATTAGAAAAGCTTCTACAGATCATGAACTGATTACTAAGTTAGAGAATTGTAAAGGAATTATAGAGAAAACTCTGGAAGGGATTTGGTTGGTTTAAGAGAAATCTTTATATAACCTTAAATTTTAATTATAATTATGGGAAAAGTATCTACGCCAAGATCCACCATACGTTATAGTGGACTGTTTGATTTTGACGGTTTATATGCGGCAATAATTGACTGGGCTAAAAATTATGGATATATGTGGCACGAAGTAGATTATAAACATAAAGTTCCCTCTCCTGCAGGTGCAGAACAAGAATGGAAATGGTCACTAATAAAAAGAATCAGTAAATCCCATAGATACGAAATTCTTTTCACTTTACACTCCTGGGACTTGCAAGAAGTTGTAGTAGAATATGACAACAAAAAAAAGACTTTAACTAAAGGTAGAATTTATATTTGGATTGATGCAACATTCTTTTCCGATACAGAAGAACGTTTTAAAGGCACTAAGATGAAAGAATGGATGGGGAAAGTATATGGTAAAATTTATGATCCAGAAACGGGAGAATTAGTAGATACTTTACATTATCGTGTTCTTAATTTGCAAGCCCTCATGAAGAAATTCTTTGAAATGCAAACTCAAAAGAACCCGTATAAAGGATACTTAAAAGAAGATTAATTCTTTCTATTTTTTTATTTTAAATCATAAATTTTAACAAGAAAAAAATTCACTAGATAGAATCTTGCGAACAAATGGAAGTTTGACTGTCCCCGAAGGACAAACCAATTGGATTTTCTAAGCTAAACTCCCGAAGTTTTCACATTCTATCTAGCATGACTTTGAATATTAACAACCTATATAATATTTTCTTACTACTATTCTCCGGTGAAAAAGAGCAAATTTTATATAAAAACAACAAAATCATAGAAAACATGACTTTATATTTAATCGGCATCGGACTAAGTACAGAAAAAGATATTACAGTTAAAGGACTGGAAATTGTTAAAAAATGTGATAAAGTTTACTTAGAAAGTTATACTTCATTATTACAATGTTCTGTTTCAGATTTAGAAACATTTTATGATAAAGAAATTGTTATTGCTAATCGTGAAATTACTGAACAGGGTGACGAAAAGATTATTGCAGAAGCTCAGGAAAAAGATATCGCTTTCTTGATTATTGGTGATGTTTTTTCTGCTACAACTCACGTCCAATTATTTAAATTAGCTAAAGAAAAGAATGTTTCAGTAAAAGTTATCAATAATGCTTCTGTATTAACTGCGGTTGGTGTTACAGGTTTAGAATTATATAAATTTGGTAAAGTTACTTCAATTCCTTTTATCGAAGATCATCCTAATTTAGAAACTCCGTATAATGTTTTAAAAGACAATGGCGATTTACATACCTTGTTTTTACTTGATTTAAAGCCCGCTGAAGATAAGTTTATGACAGTTAATGTTGCATTAGAGATTCTTGGAAAGATTGAATCTAAGAAGAAAGAGGGCTTAATTAACGATGATTTGTTAGTTGTTGGTTGTGCTCGGTTAGGGTGTGATAATTTTATTGTTAAAGCAGGAAAACTATCTGAAATTCGGGCGTTTGATTTTGGCGGACCTTTACATTGTTTAATCATTCCCGGAAAAATGCATTTTGTTGAAGAAGAAATGATGGAGTTATGGAGCGACTAAAAATTAAAATAATTTTTATGTATGGTAGAGTTGTAGAAGTAAAAAGTAAAGAAAAAAATTAATAAAAAGCACAAGGCCACATAGATGCTTCAGCTTTAATTTCATCTGCAATTTGTGAATTTTCATCACCATCTTCTTTTTCTTTTTTAAGCGCATCTTTTATTTTTTCTCTACGATTTACAAAATAATTCATTATCTCGGGTGTATAACCCATCTTTTTTAATGGAATAATATAAGGTTTATCTTCACGAGCAACCCTAGATGCATCTAATTCTTCTTGGTTTCTGAAAACTCCTTCTCCAACAATATAAATAGGTGATTGCTTTACAACTTCTTCTAAAACTGGTTTATCTCCATTAATGGAAGCAGTATCATTATTTTTTGTAGTCATTTTTAATTTCTCCAAAACACCTACCTATAAAAACCAGAATTCCTCTTACTTTTATCTTAAAATAATGATGATTTATAAAAGTTCTGTAAAATATATGTTATAGCAGATAAATCTTTAATTAACTCCTAAACTGAAATCAACAAATGCAAGAAAAAACTATCTTGAAAACGTCTGTGGTTATTATTGTTATTGGATTACTTTTCTTATTCTTTTACGCTGGAGAAATTGATTTGAAAACAATTAATAACTTAGATCAAGCCCTACCTGAAGATCAAGTTAAGATGAAAGGCGTTATTACAAGATTAACTATTAATGATAAAGTTGCTTTCATTGAATTGGAAGGTTCACAAGTAATTAAAACAGACGTAATTTTATTTTCTAATTATGATGTGTTCTTGCAAGAAGGAGATTATATAGAAATCTCAGGAACTGTTGAAGAATATAATAACAAGAAGGAGATTATTGCTAATGAAATTGTTAAGAAGTGAAATAAATATTTTGATTATATATTAAAAAAAAAAACTAATTTTCATCACAAGCAATTGTATCATCATCATCTACAGCCAAATAATAATGTTGTAATGGAAGAAATTCATCTGTTGTCAAACATTCATCTGTATCTCCATTAAGACAAGCAATAGTATTACCATCATCTTCATTCAAATATAAATCTAATAGTGGATTGAATTCTTCTGTTGCCAAACAACCATTATTATCATCATCTCCAAAAATAACAATCAATTCACAAACATTATCACCACTCTTATCAATAGTACCTTCTGGACAATCATAATCACAAATTCCAGTTCCAGTACTTTCATCTACTTCATACCAATGCCCTCCCACAACAGTACAAGAATCTTGAGTACCACATAAATTAAGGTTGAATGAATCGCAAACTAAATCAGGAATACAAGCACCATTTTCCCATTTATTTCCTGCTTCCGTACAAATATCTTCTTCTGATAAAACACCGTTCCAGATTTTAACATCGTCAATCAAACCATTAAACCATTCATGTTTTCCTCCAATCAAAAACTGGGCATCAGAGTCTGGAAAGAATATCTTAGTGGAAATATCATATTCATGATTAAGAATACCATCTATATAAAACTGTAATTTATCGTCTCTGTCTACAGTAACAACAACATCATGCCAAAGATTATCATTAACAGTTGTTTTAGAAATAAAAGTATGATGTTTTGCTAACTGATTTTCATCTAATCCTTCTCCGACATTTAAAAGTAATTTACCATTAAGAATTGTTAATCTATAGCCTAAACCAGAAGAATGAACTTGTTTGTATAAAATTCCAGCATAATTACCTTGTTCTGGATCAGCTTTTATCGAAACTTCAAATGAGAAGTCATCCTCTCCAAAATTAAAATCTATATTCTCTCCTGGTCTTATTTCATCATCATCACCATCAAACTCAAATGCACCTTCAACTTCTGTTATTTGCACCTCATCAAATTCACAATATTCTCCACCATTAGAAGTAAGTGCTAGAAGTCCAATTAAATGTTTTTGCTTTGCAGTTCTAATCACATCAAAATAACTCCATAGAGTTGATTTTGTTACAGTTATTGGTTTATTTAAATCTCCTAAAAATACCCTACATGTTGCAGTTCCATCGCTCCTAGTGTAACCAGTCATTCTATAAGTTTTCCCCATTTCCGCAGTAGATTGTCTAACATAAGGATTCTCCACATCGTCTTTTTGAACTCTTAAATATCTACTTCCTTCTTTTGGATCACCTGTTTTTTTAGTTACTATTGCACTATTTATTGAATCCCAGACATCAGTATTTTCATATTCCATATCACCATCTACAAGAATATTATCACTTTCTTTTTTAAAGCTCCAAGTTGCACCATCAACAACCCCATTATTTTCATTTCCACTCAAATCGGTTGCCGTTCCATCATCAAAAGTATAATGTGTTAATAATTCTGGTTCACAAGTTCCACAACTACCACCACAACCATCATCACCACATGATTTACCAGCACAATCAGGAACACATTCAATTGTACAAGTGTTCTTAACAAAATCCCACTTTTCTGCTTCTTTACAAATCTCATCTGATGTTAAAGCAACATCCCACATCTTAACATCATCAATCAAACCATTAAGAGGAGATTGAGGAAACTCGTCTCCTTCAACAATTTTAATACCCATTCCAATTAATGTTGATTTATCAGGATAATTGTTTATATTTCCAGTTGCTTCAGAACCAATTTTCTCAGCCCCATTTAAATATACTTTAACATTACTACCATCATATACTCCAACAACATGATTTAATTCATTTGCATTATAAGTATCATCTGAAACTACTTGAAAATAATCTCCAGGAACAGCATTTCTAAAATTAAACCACACTTTATCTCCTACAGTACCCAACTGAAAACTATAACTCCCACCTTTATGATTAGCAAAAATTATTTCAGTATTAGTATTCTCTTTATTAAACCAGGCTGAAACAGTCATCTTAGAAAAACCAGTATAATCAATAAGTCCTAAACCAATATTATCATCTACCCCATCAAACTTAAAATGCCCACTTTCTATTTCTGTAACTTTAACATCATCATATTCAACATAATCTTCAGAAACACCAGATCCTGCCATTGTTAACTGCAAGTAATTAATACCCGCTATTCCTTCAAATTCAAAGTCTTGCCAATCTGTTGAAAGAGTTCCAGTCCACTTAACAGAACCACTTATTAACACATAAGGTGCAACATTTCCATTACTCCTTGCTTTGCCCGTAACTTTATAACTTTTATCTATCTCTAAAATTCCTAGTTGTCTTGCAGTAGGATAATGAGTTCCAGTATGTTTAATCTTTATTAATTTATTATTTTGATCTGTTTCCTTTGTTAATATTGCACTATTATAGGCATCCCAACCATCCACATTTTCTATCTCCATATCACCATCTACCAAAAGATTATCCCCCTTTTCTTTAGGGACCCAAGTTGCACCATCAACAGTTCCATCAATACCTTTCTTTCCAGAATCTTTAGTCAAATCATTAACAGGTGATTCATCAAAAGTATAATGTAAAATTAAATTATCCGGTTGTGTTGTTGCTTTTCCCGCCAAACCAGTTTCTCCAGTAAACATTGGGAAAAGAATTAAAATAGCAATCGCTAAAATGGCAATAGAAATACCGGCAATTAGCCAGGCTTTATGTTTATCAATATTCTTAGATCCATCAGAATCACTTTTATTTGTCTCATCCATAATATATCATCATTTCCTTTTTAAGTTCATTAAATTATTAATTGAAATCAACTAGGAGGCTTTTTCAAACTAGCAAAAGCTGTATCAATCTCTTCATCCATCCAACCAGTATTTTCTTTCAGAATATGTCGAATATTATCATTTGTAGTTCCAGCAACTTTCTCTTGCTTTACCCAAGCTTTCAATTCTTCAATATTATACGCTTTTTTCTTTCGGAAAAAGTGTAAATAGATAAATATTGATAACGCAATAATAAGAATGATTAATATTGACCAAAAGAAATACCATTTGTATTGATCCCAAAATGAAGGTTCAATAGATGCTGGTAATTGTACAGTTGGAGGAGTATACGTATCTGTGGGAGTGTTTACGGGCCCAGGAAAAAAATCTTCTTCACAAGACCTCTGTTCAATCGGTATTTTTGCATTAGTACCACAATAATGTTCATCGATACAAGTTCTGGTTTGGAAAGCATTCTCACAATCACTCCATAACGAACAAGTCCACGATTCTACACAAGAAGTACATTCCCTAGATTCAACTTTAGTTTTTTGATTATATTTTTTATCAAAACAAGTTCTGGATTGAGTTAAATTAACATTACAAACTGACCAATAATTACTACATTCCCATTTGGTAACCCCACTGCCACTACCAGTATTACCAGGAGTTTCAGGATCAGGAGTTTCAGGATCATCATCGCCATCATCGTCACCAGGACCAATAGTACAACCATCACCAACACAGAATGAAGTATGAACATTTGCTTCACCCTGACAGGAAGCCCAAACAGTATATGTTCCAACTTGTGGAGGAAGATAAGTTGCAGAATATTTTTTGGTTGCGCCCGCAGTTACTTGATCAACAGAAATAGTTTTGCTAGGAGTTCCAAAACCGTACTCTAAACCTACCCAAACATCTGCAGTATCACAAGTTCCTTGAACCACAACTATTTCACCAAGAACATGAGCTTCATTAATATTAATGGTAGTGGCTAAAGCTAAAGAAAAACTTAACAAAAACAAAAGTAAAAAAATAAAAAGTTTACTTTGCTTCATAGTTTACCTCTTTCTTATCAAGCAAATAATTTCCAGTACCTGAAGAAGGCCAGTTACCCCAAACTAAAGCTGAAACAGTAAATATTCCCGCTTTACTTGGTTTGTAATTAAACTTAACCACTTCCACTTCACCAGAAGCTAATAATAACGATGGTCTTGTATCATAAAACATTGTAGTTTCCTTTTCGGCAGATTTCGTTCCAGATTTTATTGTAATAAATACTAAATGGTTATCAGGTAAATCTGTTTCAGGATCAATAGTAACTATAACATCATATTCTTTATTTGCTTCAACCTCTGATATTACATCTGCATCAAGACTCTCCTCAATAACAACTTTAGTAATGGCATCAACCAGTTCAACTTTAATTCCTGGTGCAGTTCTACAATTAACACCATCCCAGAAACCACCATTGAACTCACAAGTTGGTTCATCTTCACAAGCCCCAACATCAAGAGGTGAACAATCGATTAAATCTGCACAAAAACCAAGAGCACCTGGTTCTTCTCCACCAATCTTATGATTAGTACCTAAATTACAATATTGTTCTTCAGGACAAGTACTATCCTCAGTACAACTCGGTGTACATACAGTAGATACACAAACTTTGTCATTAGCACAAAATTGATAGTTACAACTTAAATCTTCACAATCAATTAATCCATTATCATTATCATCAATAGCATTTGTACAAACTTCTGGTTTAACTTCATTAATAACAATATCAGCATGTTTTATTTTATTAGGACCAAAAATATTTTCATTAGTATCCAAATCATAGACTTCTAATTTACTAAAAGTTAATGTTGTTGGGCCAAGAAGAGCATCTTTTCTGATTTCAAAGGCGATATCAGTAATTTTTTGTAAACCTTTAATAACATGATCATCATCACCATCAGTTAAAGCAGCAAATTCAAAAACTATCATTCCAGGAGATGAACAAGGGTCTGGATTCTTAACAACAGAAAAATCATTATTACCAACAATAAATATTTCGTCTAAAGAAGCATACAAGCCAGCACAATTAGTAACTTTCATTTTTTCTGAAGGATAAGTTAAAGTAAATTTTACTACAGTAGATTCTTTCCCTGCTGGTAAATGTGCATGAACCGGAATGGTCATTATACCTTCAGGATTTATAGAACTTTCCGCTTCTAAAAAAATACCTGCTACACCTTCCTGAATACTAGAATCAGAAACATAAGTTATCGCTTGACCCACAAAAACGTCTGTAAAGAATAATAATGATGCTAAAACAACTACTGCAAAAATGGTGACGATTCCAATTATCAATTGTTTGTTAACTTCTCCATGACTAGCAGTAGTATGTCCTTCCCACGTATGTGGTGGAAGCTTCTTATAATGTTTCTTTGTTTTGTGGGTTTTCTTTTTCATTTATCACACCTACCTATTTCGGAGTAAAGTAATCTTTCAATGCTTTAGCGATTTGACCTACTATTGCAAATTTATCTCCATCTGCATAATCATATCCCTCAAGCTGAGGATCATTAGGATTTTCCGGTGCATATTCTAGGTCCAATATGACAGAAATTCTCTCTTTTAGTAGATTTATTTTAGCTTCTAAATCACCATCACAAGGACCAAGATTACAAGTTTCTGTTATTGAAAGTTTATCAGCCACACAAGTAAGATCTTGTATCTTTATATAAGTCGTTGTTGTTTTTCCAGGACCGCAAGTAGCACTACATTCAGTAACTTCCTCATTATATTCTTCATCTTTACAAGGTACAGGAATATCAAAAGTCTCATCACTAAGTGCAAAAACCTCAGTCGTACCTTCAGGAGGATTGTTATCAGGATTATAACTACTTATCTTTCCACTAATTGTACCTGTTCCTTGAACTTTGTAAGTTATGGAACCAGTCTTTTCTTCTAAACTACATTTTATTTTTTTATCATCATCATTAAGATGACAAAGAGTATCACCCCAAGAATCAGCAACAAAAGTAGCCCCTTCAGTTAAAGATTCATCTAATTGATTTCCAAATGAATACAATTCAGTAAAAGTTGCAATTACTGTTCCATCATCAGCAACAGTTCTAGATACAGTAGTTTCAGCCAATGCCATAAAAGACAAAACTATCAAAATTGTTAAAAACATATATATTTTATTATTCATTTTAATCTACCTCATTTACAAACATTTGTATTAACATCATCTTCATTCAAATAATTATTTTGTAATGAAGTGAATTCATCATTTGTCAAACAATCTTCATCGTCATTTTCATCACTAGGACAAGCAATTGTATCAACATCATCTACATCTAAATAATAATGTTGTAATGGAAGAAATTCATCTGTTGCCAAACATTCATTATTATCTTTATCTCCAAAAATAATTATATCCGCAGCACAAATATCATCCTCATCCTTATCATTAGTATTAGGTGGACACGTTTCAAAACATTTTATTTTAGTAGAAGCTTCTCCATACCACTTACCGCTAGCTTCAATACAAGACCCATCACTTAAACACAAACCAAGATTGTTTGCATCACAAACGGGATCATCAACACAAACATTATTTCCATCATCAGACGTTTCATCAGGACACACAAGATTACAAGATTCAGTTCCTTCATCATCCACATACCAATACCCTTCAGCATCAGCACACGAAGACCCATCTTGACATAATGGAAGGTCATTTAAATTACAACCACAAGTATTGTCATATAATTCAACAAAAGTACTGGCACTACTACTGTATTCATCAATACAAGATTTAGCCTCATCTAAAGTTGAAGGCGTCCATTGAGGAGAACCATCATCAATAATAATAGGGCAAACGTTAGCCCAACCACTTACAATGGCGTTAATACCAACCAAATTAATATAAGCAATAGAAGTACTACTAGCTGCTTTAATCAAAGGCACTCCTCTGTAAACACCCAAACAAGAATAATCTTTTAAACTAGTACTAGAAATATAATTTGATTCAGTAATTCTCGTTCTACAAATACTATCCACGTAAGTAATAGGTTCAACTAACATATTATAACAATAATTACACTCATCTGAAATCTCAACTTTTTTGTCATCATTACTTATTATTTTAACTTCAAAACAAATATCGTCAGTAGAAATCGTAGAATATCTTCCCCCATCTAGATAATTACCAGAAATAAATTCATCAAAAGAATCACCACCATAATTTTCTTCATTAATAATAAGATTATTAAAGGTTATACCATTTGACATTTCAAGATAAATAAAATAAACATCGGTTCCCAAAGTAGTAAATTCTCCGAAATAAATATTGGGGTCATCTCCAGATTCTTTCAAAACCAACCCCCCTTCACCAGTCAATATCGCCTGACCAGCAAGAGGGCCTTTCAAAGCAGGGAATAAGACTAACATAGCAACAACTAAGATAGCAACAGAGATACCACCAATTAACCAAGCTTTATGCTTGTCAACACCAGTATTATTAGCTGCAGATTTATTCGCAGACTTATTTTTATTAGAATTTCTCTTACCTCCTATAATTACCATCTTAGTATCACCTGTTTTTTATGTACGAACCACTAATATATTATAAATAAGTAATATTTTTTCCTTTATATATGTATCGATTTTTTTAAACAAAAGAATAGAGGAGAGAAAAGAAAAAAATGATCACAATGAAAGTAATTTCTTAAATTATATCAAAATTGTTAAAAACAGATATATTTTATTATTCATTTTACACCTCATTCACAAGCAATTGTATTAACATCATCTTCATCCAAATAATAATGTTGTAATGGAAGAAATTCATCTGTTGTCAAACATTCATCTGTATCTCCATTAAGACAAGCCACAGTATTATCATCATCTTCATCCAAATATAAATCTAATAGTGGATTGAATTCTTCTGTTGCCAAACAACCATCATTATTATTATCTCCAAAAATTATACCAATAGCACAAACATCATCATCCGCTGTATTCTCATCAACATTTGGACTACCACCATCGATAAACACACAAGGTCCTGCACAGGCAATTTTTCTTGCTTTATTTGTAGTTGGATTAGGTACATCCGGAGTCAAACCAGCATATTGAGTATCTGCACAACCATCTGCAGGACCTGATTCTTTTTCATCATAAACAGATGTACACATAGAACTAATACTTTCCCAAACACAACCTGGAACACTCTCACAACATTCATCAGTAAATTCACCAATATAATCAGGGTCATCAGAATCCTTGACCTCACAAACAGGACAAGAAAAAGTAGTATCAATCTCCTCTAAACATTGATTATCTTTCCAAAATCCACCAAAACTTAAACACTTCGTTTTAGTATCACAAATGTTTAAATTTTCTGCCGAACACTCTTCACAAGTATCTCCTTCTGCTTTTGTACCGCCACCATCAGTAAAAACACATGGAGCCACACAAGCAAGTGCCCTAACTTTATTAGCAAGATCATTAGCCAAAAATGGTTGAAGTTCATCATCTTGAGTATTAGCACAATCTAAAGCAGGACCCAATTCCTCAGATGTAATAGTGGAGACACATTTGCCCCCGTTCTCAAAAACTTCCCATTCACAACCAGAAACGCTCTCACAACATTCATCAGAAAAAAGACCGATATAATCAGGATCATTAGGGTCTCCCACATAAGGACAAACAGGACAAGAGAAAATAGTATTTGCAACACAATGACCCAAATAGAATTCACTGATGCCATCCACAATAAAGTTCCCATTTGATTCATCAATACATTCCTTAGCAGTTTCCAAATTGAAAGGAACAGTCGAGCCACCGGGTTTAGAATTTGGACAATCAACATTATTCCAAGGGTAAATATTTGCTACTTTATCAGTCGATTTTAATAAAAGAACACCATTACTGTCGGCAAGTAAAGGCATCCCCTTGTAAACACCTAAACAATCAAAAATGGACAACCCCGTATCAGATAATAAATCCAATTCTCCAACTCGATCTTCACAAACGCTACCCACATAATTTACTTTTTGAATAATGTTATCACACAAAATACAAGAAGAATCTATCTCAACCTTTGGACCACCATCCAAGATTGTAACTTCGAAACAAGTATTATCAGTTGCGAAAATAGAATATATGCCGTCAACTGTTAAATCAATACCTGAAAAGTTATTTCATCACCTGATTTAGTTATAACAGGATTAGTTAATTGACCATTAGAATCTTTATTAATATAAATTTCATATTCCTTATCATTATGTAAAAACACATTTCTATATATCTCTGAGTCATCTATCTTATCCAATACCAAACCCTCACCAGTCAATATCGCCTGACCAGCAACTGGGCCTTTCAATGCAGGAAATAAGACTAACATAGCAACAACTAGGATAGCAACAGATATACCACCAATTAACCAAGCTTTATGCTTGTCAACACCAGCATTATTACCTGCAGATTTATTTGCAGATTTAGCTTTATTAGAATTTCCCTTACCATCTATAACTACCATCTTAGTATCACCTATTTTTTATGTACGAATCACTAATATATTGTAGATAAGTAATATTTTCTCATTTATATATGTATCGATTTCCCAAGAAGAAAATAAGAGGAAGAGAAAGAAAAATAACAAGAAAAGAAAAGAGCGCCACGGGCCGGATTTGAACCGGCGATCCCAAAGGGACAGGATGTTTGGTATTCCAGGAGATCATAACGACTGATCCCGCCGTTAGCAATCTTACGCTCCATCAAGAAATAAACAAACTCAATGAATCTGCGCAATACCAGACTATGCGACCGTGGCAGTATGCTTATTTTTTGGCTTATAAAAGCCATTCTCTTTCCAGAATTCATACTTTTTTAAATGTTTCGGATTCTTTGGTTTAATTTCATCAATCCATTTAACCAACATTTTTTCTCCTGAAACACATAATTTAGAATAAGTTCTATCATCCCAAATAAATAATCTAAAACCGAGTTCTCGAAGTAATAAATTTAAAGAATCTCTTAGATCAACAGAAGCAAATCCAAATTCGATTCTAGGATAAGTGTGTAATGTGTCTTTGTTAATTTTCCCAAAACGTAAACAACCATCCGTATCAAATAAACCGCGAACAAAAGCACGTTTGATTTCAATACTAGAACTAAAAATATAATCTGGAACAGTTACAGTATAAGTTTTTGTACCAGGGGTAAAGCCATATTGTAAGAAAAAATTAGTGATTTCTTTTTTACTCGTTTGTACTCCCCAAACCCCATTAGCTCCTCCACTTCTAAATTTTGATTTTATCTCAATATCAAAAATACTTTTGATTAAAGGACAAATATTATTGAAGTAGTATCCTTTTTCTGTTAATTCGCCTCTCAATTCCCAAACAATAGACCACGTTGTCCAATATAGTGTTCCATCACCAGAGTGTGCACCAAGCAATTCTGCAATTTCAGGAGTAACATATACCATTTTAATCACCTCTTTGTTTTACATTTTAATAAAAACAAAAAGTTTCAAAAAAAAGAGCAAGCCTAGCAAAAATCTTTAACTGATTTTTGTGTTCTTAACCAAAAATTAGATTAATGAGAGTTTTGCGTCAGCTCTTTTTCGTTATTTTTATCAGTATCACTCATTTATATATTTTGCCCAGACTTGTCCAGTGGGTAGTGGGTCAGAAAAACTATAGAAAATCTTAAATAAAATCAAGAAAACAGATAATTCATGTTAAAACAAACAGATATCCAAAGAACCTTAAGCGCATTTAAACCAGAAAACTTTGTTTTTGTAGTATCAATAGATCAAAACAATAAACCTAGCGGCATGGTTGTTGCCTGGAAAACTAGAATCTCTGGAACACCGCCATTATATGCTCTAGCCTTAGGAAAATCTAGTAACACTTACAAACTTATTAAAAAAAGTAAAGAATTTGTTATCGCGGTCCCAAATAAAGATTTAAAAGCAGCAATTGAAATCTTCGGTTACCATCACGGAACAGAAATTGATAAATTCAAAGAATCAAAATTAAAAACTATTCCAAGTAAATATCTCAAAACACCATTAATAAAAGAAGCAACTATCTGTTATGAATGCAAGTTAGTTAAAACAATTAATACTGGAAGTTGTAATTTGGTTATCGGTGAAGTTGTCGCTGCCCATCATAACAAAAACAAGAAAATTCTATTGGTCACAGGCAAAAATAAAAACGGAGAAAGAATCTTCAAAGAATTCTAAATAATTTTTTTCAACTTCTTAAAACAAATCAAAAATCATTTATTTTTGAGATGTGCCAAAATTTTCTTTAAATTTTTAGCATCTTCAAACAATACTTCTTTAATCCATTTAAAACGAAGACCAGCAGAAGGATGGTAAGTAACAAAATATTTCTGGCCATCAAACTCAGAAACTTTTCCATGTAAATCTTTTATTTTCTCTTTTCCTGTAAGATTCTTCAATGCCACTCGACCCAAAATAATTATCAACTTTGGTTTAAGCAAAGCAATTTGCGAATCTAACCATTTCTTACAAGTTTTCAACTCTAAAGTATTTGGATTACGATTCTTTGGCGGACGACACTTCACACAATTAGTAATAAACACATCCGAACGATCAATCCCCGCAGTTTCTAATAATTCATTCAACAATTTTCCTGCTCGACCTACAAACGGCTGACCTAGACGATCTTCTTCAGCACCCGGAGCTTCGCCAACAATTAGAATTCCAGAATCAATCTTCCCCTCACCAGGAACAGCTAATGTTCTTCCACGTGAAAGAGGACAAGAAGTACACTTACGAATATCTTCTGCAAGATCATAAAGTTTTCTATCTTTCATTTCAATCTCTCATTAATTATTTTCAACAAAAAATCTTTATTCTCTAAATAAAACTTTTTAATTTCTAAAACATCTTCAACTTTTGGAGAGTTGCCATAATACTTAGAATTATTTCTTTTAATTCTAAACCGATTTAAATCAAAAATCTTATTCTCAGGAAAATTAAAATTTTTTAAATAAATTATTACTGCCTCATGTGAATATGATTTATACCCATCTAAAGCCAAGATTGCATCTAATAGTTCTCTTAAACAATCGTAAAGATTTTCAAAAACAATTAAATGAAACTCTTTTGGTTCTAATTTCAAAGTAGTTTCCTCTCTTTCTTGAATATTTTTTAAAAGAGACCTAGCCAATTCTATATCTGGATGAATTTTCTTTACTTTTTTCTCGTTTATAAAATAATTAAAGCTTTTCACTTTTAACAAAGCCATAAAGAACAAAGCCATTTATTAAATTATTGTAAAATTCTTTAGAAATTTCTTTGTAATCAAAAGCTAATAAGTGAATACTTCTTTTTAACTTTTTTTCAAATTTAACAAGATCCAGTTTTTCTTTCTTACTGCTAACAATAGCAATATCAATATCACCAGTAGACCAATCTTCTCCACGAGAATAACTACCAAATAAAATTATTGCCTGGGGATGATCATAAAATTCTATCAAATTATCCAATAAACCAGAATCATGAATTTGAGAAATATTAAATAATTGTTTCTTTCTTTTATAAATTTCCGATTCATAATCACAATAAACTTCGACTAAATTCTTATGTTTTCTTTTCTGAACAATTTTATCTTTTGCTAATCGGTCTGTAATTGTTATAATAGTATTAGGATGAAATTTGGTAATTCTGGCCAATTCCCTAATATGAAATTTATACTCCGGCCTAGAAAAAACAACTTCCAATACTTTCGCTTTTTTGTCTCCCATTTTATACAATTGTCTACTTTTTCATACAGGTGTATAATTTAATATATAAATGTTTCGTTAAGCTTTTGCCATCTTCCACATCATCTCAAAATAATAAGTGGTTTTTTTATTTCACAAAGAGGACAAGAGGTACATTTACGAATATCTTCTGCTAAATCATAAATTTTTCTATCTTTCATTTTTAACCATACATAATTGCCCCGGCAATAACAAAGGCATGACTAACTAACCATAAACTAGAAGAAGCTATAATTGGTTTCTCTTGATGTACAACACCATAAATTAACCAAACAATACTAATCACAAATAATAACGAAAAAGTTAATGCTGATACTCCTGCCGCACTATGATTAAGATAAATTTTCAAAATTTGTGGCAAATTCATCAAAGGTCCAATAACAGCAATTACTAAAATAGAATGATCCAAAAATCTAATCCATTTATTTGGATGAGGATATTTCCTCAAAGATTTTCTTTTACGTTTGTGTAAATGATGATGAGCATGAAACATAAATAATAAGAAAAAATTTGAGGTTTATATAATTAACTAATCTATTCCAACACAGCTTTAATCCGTACAAACTTTTACAAAGTTTGATCAAAGGTCATGGGTTTCCCTCGCTTAGCTCGGTCAAGCCCATTCATTCTAATATTGCTTTTATTCTCCTGACACCAGCACTTGAAGAACTTTCTTTCTTAATTTTAAACGCCCCTAGCACAGAAGTATTCCCTACATGCGGACCCATACAAATCTCTTTCGAATAATCTCCAACAGAATAAACAGAAACCTTCTCTGGATACTTAGTACCAAACTCGCCATGTGCCCCAGATTTCAAAGCTTTCTTCAATTCCATCTCTTCTTTGATAACTTCCATCCCTGCAGCAATAACATCATTAACTTCTTTCTCAATAGCAGCTAATTCTTCCGCAGTTAATTTCCGCTCAAAATTAAAATCAAACCGCAGTCTCTCAGCAGTAATGTTCGAACCCCGTTGAGCAATATTTTCTTTCAATACCCGACGTAAAGCTTCGTTCAATAAATGTGTAGCAGTATGTAACTTAGTAGTTTCTTCAGACGCATCAGATAAACCGCCTTTGAACTTTTTCTCTGCCCCTACTCGAGACAATTCCTGATGTTTTTCATACTCAACATTAAACCCAACTTTATCAACAGTAATTTTTTTCTCAGCAGCCAATTCTTCTGTCATCTCAATAGGAAACCCGTAAGACTGAAATAATAAAAATGCATCTTTACCGTCAATTTTTTTACCAGAAGACATTTTCTTGAATTGATTCAGACCTTTCTCTAAAGTTCGTTTGAACTGTTCCTGTTCTTTCTTTAACTCTTCAACAATAAACTCTTTTTTCTCCAATAAAAGAGTATAATCTTCTCCATAAATGTCAACAACAATTTTTACAAACGGAGTTAAATCAATCTTCTCAATAGCAACCCCTAACGAACGTAAATGTCTGATTGCTCGACGAATAAATCGTCTTAAAATATATCCCTGATCAACATTACTTGGAACTGCTCCTCGTTCATCACCAAGAATAAAAACACTAGCTTTGACGTGATCTGCGATAACCCTAAAAGACTTTTCATTTCCAACATATTTTTGTTTAGTAATTTTCTCAATCTTCTTTATCAACGGTAAAAACAATTCTGTCATGTAATTATCATTTAAGCCGTTCATAACAGCAAGAGTTCGTTCAAATCCGCCACCAAAATCAATACTTTTCTTTTTCAATGGTTTGAATTTCCCCTCTTTGGTTTTTTCATATTCAATAAGAACGTCATTTCCAATCTCTACCCAACGCCCATCTTCCGGATCAAATTGTTGAGGAGGTTCCTCAACAGAAGACCAATAATAAATTTCAGTACTTGGACCACAAGGACCACTTTCACCAGCAGGACCCCACCAATTATCATCTTTTCCGAGAAAAGCAATTCTTTCTTCAGGAACACCTAAATCAAGCCACGCTTGAGCAGCATCTTCATCTTTCGGTGCATTTTCATCCCCAGAAAAACAAGTAAAAGCTAAATGCGATAATGGCAACTTTAAAACTGCAGTAAGAAATTCAAAAGTCATTTCAATTGCTTCTTTTTTGAAATAATCCCCTAATGACCAATACCCCATCATCTCAAAAAAAGTGTGATGCGTCGTATCACCAACTTCATCAATATCACCAGTACGAATACATTTTTGAAAATTGGTGATTCGTTCTCCAAGAGGATGTTTGTTATCTAAAAAGAATGCTACTAATGGTTGCATTCCTGCAGTTGTAAATAGAACAGTAGGATCGTGTTCAGGAATTAATGGTGCAGATGCAATAGCAACGTGTCCCCTACTTTGAAAATAATCTAAATACTTTTGTCTTAATTCGTCAGCTTTCATATCAAGTAGAAAAGAGATTGCGTTTATATATTTTATTGATTAAATAACCATCATTTCGACAAATATGTTCTCAAAGAAACAATTCTTTTTATATGATTAATCAACAATTACAAAATCATGGGAAGAAAAGGAGGAAACAAAAGAAAAAAAGAGAAAGGAAAAAAACAACATAGAAATAAATACGAACATCTTTCAAGAGCAAATAATAACCCCACTCAAAGTTCACTAGAGAATACAACCAATAAAGAATTTTCTCGACAACCATTTACTAGACCAAAAACAAAAAAACACACAATAATTTATGAAAATTCTGAAAGTCTAAATACTCTATCAGTTGAACAAACATCATTTTATGACCTTAAAAGAAACAGAAATTATTGTAGTGATACTATTGACTTAATTTTGTACGATGGAAGAAAAAGAACCTGCCTTTTAATTGGTTCATGGAATAAAATAGAAAACTTTGAAAAAGAGATGCAAAGAATTAGAAAAACAACTGGAAGCACCATTGAAACCAGTTTAAATAATGAATTAAGTTTATGTTTGGGACTAATTTATTCTTCTAATCCTAATGAGTATAAAGAAGTTCTAAATTTACATGATATAAAAGTTATTACAGATTTACCAAAAGGTGATTTAGGTTCAAGTTGTCTTCTTAGTTATCAAAATCTTAATATTGGCAGAGGTGTTGAATTATCCAAAATCATCAAACATTATTTGAATGAAATTGACAAAAACTATTTTTTACAAAAAAGACAATAAACTTTATAAAACCCACATTTACTTAGAAAAAGATGATAAATGACACTTTATTACCAGTAATAAGAGATGAAATTTTTGTAAGTTTTATGAATGATTATATTAATAATGCCCAATTACCATTTGACACACTAGATAGAATAAAAAATGAAAATCCTCATGTTTATGACCATATGAATAATGTTACCCAACAATATGAAAAACATAAAAAATTAGCATTAGCGTGCGGAGCAAGTATTTATAATTTAATTGAACAAACTGGAGAAATGCCTTTTGTTGAAAAAGACACATTAGAACTATTCTCTGCAGAAATCTTAGACCCAAATTACAAAGATAAATTATTAAAAGAATTAGAAAACGAAAATAAAGTGGTTCTAACACTACTTGCTGTTTTTGATTACAAATCATCACCTCAAGAACCAATGAAATGCATGGGGTTAAATTTATACGGACTTTTAAAAACGCAAGCTAAAAAGAATCTTTTCACTAAATTTGAAACAAAAGAAACAGATCAATCACTTGAAAATAAAATTATAAATTAAAAATATAATTATAAATTAATAAGAATTATTCATTTTTTTGAAAAGAATATTTCAAAAATAGGTTAGAAATTATTAAATTTCTATTCTTTTTTTACTTCTTCTTTTACTTCTTCAGATTTCTCTTCAGTAACTTCTTCTTTCTTACCCATAAACTCAACATACTGACACTTACCACAAACAATTCTGTTTTTATGTTTTGCTAAAAACATTCCTGGTCCACACTTTGGACAAGTTCTGTTTTTACGAGTAATACTTTCACCAGAAATTTCGTATAAAGCAGATAATTTTTTACCTTCTTTCTTTACTTTTTCTTTTACTTTACCTTTTGGTCCGCCTTTCTTTGCCATTATGCGTCACCCTCTTTCTTTTCTTCTTCAGCTTTCTCTTCAGCAACAGGTTCTTCAGCTTTTTCTTCAACTGCAGGTGCTTCTTCTTTCTTCTCTTCAGCAGGTGCTTCAGCTTCTTTTGCTTTTGCTTCTTTTTCAGCAGCTTTAGCATCAGCAGCAGTTTTTGCAACTTCTTCAGCTTTCTTTTTCAAATGCTTAGTCATTTTCTCAGTTTTACTCAATGCTTCTGTATCATCGTAAACAAAAGCAGAAAAAGTTCCTTTCTGATGACCAAAGTCAGTATAAATACTTTTCAAAACAACTAAGTTAATGTCTTTCTTAGTTTCTTTAGCTAAAACTTCTGCTAATTGAGCATTACTAGGAGTAACTCCTTCAAACTCTAATGAACCAATTAATTCTAATCTTTTCAATAAACTATTTTCTTTCTTTATTTTAATCTCAACTTTCATTATTATCTCACCTTAATAGCATATTCGCCTTTAACTGTAACATTAACTTTTTCACCAATCATTGATTTAGCAACATCACTGACATATAATCTTCCTTGCCAACTAGTTGTAAAACCTTCTGATCCGCAAGCAGGACATTTGTTTCCTTCAACAAACATTTTACATTTTTTACATGCTTTTTTCTTGGCCATTCTTATTATTCCTCGTTAGATTCAGTAGATTCAACATTTTGTTGATCTAACCATTCTAATTTTCCTAATCCTTCTTGACGCATACTTAACCCAATTTTAGGGTTGTTCATGTCTTTATATGAAACAGCAATAATTCTTGCTTTACAATTATCGTTAACTTTTATACTTTGATTACTTTTTTTACCCTGTAAAACCTTATCTTTACTAAAACTTACAAAATCGTCCATACTTTGAGAGATATGAACCATTCCTTCTACTCCACCAAGATCCATAAAAGCACCAAAATCAGTAATGTCTCTAATTTTTGCAAACACTAATTCGTTTAATTCAGGTTTAAATGTTAACAATTCAAATTCAGTATCATAATAGGCAGCTCCATCACCAGGAACAATTACACCCTCTTTAACACCATGAACATCAACAACATTAATCACAAATCCAAGTTCTTTGGAAATAAAGTTTTCATAAGTAGCTTTAACATTAGCTAGTACGGCATCCCTTTTAGCCATATTAAACATCTGTGGGGGTACCCTGATAAAATCCTTTGCTTTTACTTGATAGAACATTTTAAGTATAATTCTTATTGAGTATTTATAAAGGTTTCTGTTAAAAAAAAGCTTTAAGTATTGAGTGTTGAATTATAGGTTCATTTTACCCATTACCTATTATAAAAAGAAAAAAAAAAGAAAAAAAATAAGAACTAATACCCGCGGCAGTCTTTGCAATAATACCGGTTAGCGTTTTCAACAACAATTCGTTGACCGCAACCCTTGCAACACCGTTGGATTTTAAATTTTTTGACTTCCTGAAATACGTGTTGTTTCAGTTTACATCACCTTCTTTTTTTTTTGTTAAAAAGAACGGTTCAGAAAAAAAATTCACTTTTCTCGTCACCTTCTTTTTTATTATACAATTAAAGGCTAAAGTTTATAGCCCAATCTCTCCAACGTTTCTTTTGTTAGAAAAACACCTCTTGTCTATACTGGTAGACAAACTAGTATATAAAGATTTCGCTACTTATCGTCTAATAACAGTGACGAAAAGACTTTAGAAAAAATAAAATTTATTTTAAAAAAAGCAAAAAAAAAATTAAAATTTTCTTTTTTTTCTTTAAATCAAGTCTTTGCTTGATTTAAAAAAACAAAAAGTAAACTCCAAAAGCAACCATTCCCATCCAGATATAACGGTTCCAATGTAAAATTTTTATCCCGTCAAAATTACCGAAAGGAATTAAATTAAATAATCCTAACCAGAGATTAATAAAAAATCCGATGTTAAATATAAAACCCCAAGTGGGTAAATAAAACATTAACCCCATAAAAATCATTGCTAAAGAAAAGTTTGTTAATGGTCCAGCTGCACTAATAATTCCGTTTTCTTTCCTCGTTACTTGACCATGAATCATCACAGCACCTGGAGCTGCGAAAATAAATCCGATTGCTACTGCTAACCCAACCGCCAAATACAACATCTGATCAAAAGCTCTAAATTCTGCTACACAACCATACTTCTGAGCAACAAATTTGTGAGCAAGTTCATGAAATAAAAATCCAATTCCAGCAGTGAATAAAGAAATTAAAAACATTACTAAAAATCCAGTAGAAAATATTTTATCAATTCCTCCAGAGAATAAACTTGCTCCGGAATAAACAAAAGCAAAAGCTAACGATATTGCTAACCACGCTTTGGCAATATCAACTAACTCAACTTTAGAAGTATTAATCTTCCCTATCTTTATCGTCTTGTTCATCATCTTCTTTCTTCTCTTTAATAATAATCATCTTGTCAAGTTCTTCTTCGTTTTTTACAAGATCGTCCATCTTTTCTTTCAAAAACTCTTTAAGTCTTTGCGCTTCTTCTTCAACTTTAACAAGTAAATCTAAATCAGAAAAGTTTTCTTCTGCACATTCTTGACAATAATAATCTGGTGTATCTTTTATTTTGTAAACGGCTTCTGATTCACAAATAATACATTTCTTAACCATCTAAGAAGACTAAAAGTGATTTGGTTTAAAAATGTTCTGATAAAAAATCAGAACGACTAAAAAGTGTAAGCTTTTTATGTAGATTTCTTATTTTCTAAAATTCACTTCAACAATACCGCTTTCATATCTTCAATCTCTCGCGTAGTTACCGCAGAACCATTATACTTCGCTGCCCATAAAATGGAATCAAGTAAAGTACCCTTCCCACCTTTCTGATCAGGAACATAATCATTCAACAATCCCATCTTGTAAGCCACAGCAACTAATTCAATAGAACGAATTATTTTCACATCTTTAAGTTGATTACTAAAATCGTCCATCTTTCCTTTGTCAGCAATAACATTTTTCTTGAAACGAATCTCTAACAACTTTTCCATATTTTTATTATTCTCAATAAATAATCTTAAAGTTCTTTCGTCCATCACAACAGCAGCAGCGTTAGTTTGTAAAGCACAAGCTACAGACTCAATTTCACCAGTTTGAATAATGTCCATGTTCTTACTTCCAATCTTGAAAGAACTATTAGCCAAATTTTGTAATTGTTGCACTCGACCTTTAGGAACTTTATCATAAACTTCTAAAACACCATCACGAATTAATTTCATTACTTGTAATGCTTCAAATTCAAAACGTTTGATTCCTAGAGGACGTTCAACTAATTCTAATTTTACCCCAGGAGTAATATAAAATTTACCACCGAACTTCTTTTTCAATTCCGGAAGAATCCAAATTAAACGAGACATAACTAAAGTAATGATTGGCCCTGCGTCGAAAAATAATATCCTTTCCATCTTAAACTCCAAACAGTTTTAAAGCAAACTGTAACCTCTTCTTTGCTGGCGCAGAAACTTTGAAAGGTTCGGCGATAACCCTTTTACTAGCATACTCCTGTAAATCCCAATTAGAAAGACCCATTAATCCTGCTGCTTGTCCGATAGACAAACCTTTTCGTAACAAAACTGCACCTTTTTTAATTCTAGCCGCATTCATTACGTCCTGCAAATGTACTTTAACAGCAGCATTAGATTTTCTAACAAGATCAAATAATAATTTAATGTTGCGATTATATCTACCCAAATTTCTTTGTTGAAGATTTTTTCTAGCATTTTCTAATTCTGTAACCAGATCTTTCTTATCTTCATCATTCATAGAATTCAATACTTTATACATTGAATAAATTAAAACAGTAACTGAAATTAAATCTAAATCTTTATGTACAGCCACATCCTCAATAGAATGGTTACTTAATTGTTTTAATTCTTCACTATCACCAACATCAGTTTTCTTAAGAATTTCAACAGCTTTACCCAAATCAAATAAAATTTCTTTCTTGACCGCCTCTTTCATACTAATAAGAATATTCTTAGGTTTTATTAAAGTTTTGTTTAGAATTAATATTAAATGTTACAAAAACCACCTTTGCCAAAAGAGGCACATTTTTGTGTAAAATTAGTATAATAAAATGACAAAAATCTCGGGTGCCGTGCAAGGTGGTTTTGTTACAATAAAAAATTAATCAAACTTTGCTCAGAAACAATAAATTTATAACCAATAAAAAAATACTTCTCATATGGCTTATGCGGTTACCCATATCATTCTAACAATCGTTGTCCTAGATTTATTTAGACATTACGTTTTTGGAAAAAAAAGATTTCCTCGTTATATGTTAGTTATTGGAGGAATTGCTGGGTTAGCCCCAGACATTGATGTCGTTTTAACCTGGGTTTATAATTTCTTCACAGGAGCATCAACAAATCTCCATGGCCTCTTCACACATTCACTTCTCTTTCCAATCATCTTTGTAATTCTTGGTTACATTTTTCATTTCCGGAAAGGAAACCATAAATGGGCCAAAATATTTTACATTATCGCTTTCGGACTATTCTTCCATTTAATTTTAGATTGTACTTTTGGTGGGTATAAAACATTCTTCTGGCCGTTCTATTTCTTTAACTCCTGTCCACAATGGGGACTTGGAAGTTTTATGGAAAGTATCGACGCCATTATTCTTGTAGTTTGGTTAGTCCATGAAGAAATCCACAATAAAATAAAAGATTACATTTAAAATGGTTCTATTTTACCAAGAGTACTACTAGTTAGAAGAGACAATCATAACCTTTATAAATAAAGATCAATAAACATAAATTATGGTAGTCAGAAAAGATATTTCAAATATAATTGCTAAAGCTTCTAAACTAGATGAAAGTAAAATGGGATATCTTACTCCAAAAGAATGGAAAAAAAGAAAATTAAAAGATGGAGCAAAGAGATTCAAAAAAGAGACAGTTGGTTATTTTAGTACTAAAACAATTAAAAGTGTAGATGAAATGGCCGAAATATTATATTCAACAGATATCGTTTCTTCAACACAAGAAGGTAAAGAATTATTACCCGAACTTGTTCCCGGAAGAGCTCAATATGACTCTTTTCCTTTTGACAAATTAACCATTGAAGAAGTTCAAGATTCTAAAGGAGAAGTAAAATATAAAACTGAATTTTCCATAATTACAATACAATAAAAAAAACCTATAATAAAATAAAAGATTACATTTAAATATATAAAACCATTTCTTTAACAATTATGAAAAAAGAGATTGCGATAGGTACGATTAGAATTCAAGCTAAAGGATTAATCCCTTATGAGAAAACTAAAACCTCTTGGAAGAAATCATCCAAACAATTCTCAAACATAAAAGAAATCATAAAACTGTTCAAAGCACATCAAAATTTTGATGTTCTTGTTGATAAAAAGAATCCAAAATTCTTAAAAGGACAATTATCTCCCCAGAACCAAGTTCAGGGAGCCAGAATCAATATTCTTCCAGACGGAACAAAGATAGATAAAGCATATTCTCTCTTTGCTAAAGAATTAACTGTCCATGATCAAAGTTCTGACGAACATTGGGACGTTTTATACCAAAATCCGGGAGGAACGTGGTCCTATTGTTATACGTTAGAAAAAAAAGCAAAAAACACTATTAAAAAATACAAAAAAGTTGACCGATTTGATAAAGTATATTTGAAACTAATCAAAAATGTTTCTCTTGCTTTAAAAAATAAAAAAGATAACCTAGCATTACCAATGTACACATTGTTAAGAACAAGAATGCGAATTGGTAATGAAATTTATTATAAGTTGCATAACCATAAAGGTCTAACAACACTAAAGAAAAAAAATATTAAAATTAAAGGCAACGAAATCCAATTTAAATATGTGGGTAAAGATGGTGTTCCGCAAGATATCAAAAAGAAGTTTCCAGAACAATATGTAAAAAGAATAAAAAAACATTTATCTTCTTTAAAAGCAAACGATTTTGTGTTTGTTTCTAATAGTGGAAAGCCTTTACCAGAAAAAGATTTCAAGATAGCTTTCAAAAGATATTGTGGTCAAGAATTTTACCCTCATATTGTTAGATCGCATTATGCAACAACTAAAGTTAAAAATTTTATTAAGGGAAAAAAGAAACTTAATAAAACAGAAATCAATAAGTTATATTTAGAAATCGCTGCTTCTTTAGGACATAAAAAATTCGATAAGAAAGATCATCTTTGGAAAGAAAGTTCTTCTGTTACTGTTGGCCATTATATTGAACCAAAATTAGTTGAAAAAGTTAAAAGAATGATTAAGTAAATCAACCAACAAACATTCCTAATCCAAAACTCATCTTGCTAACATATCTTCTGTAAGAATTATCAAAATTTCCAGTTTTAATATCTTCTTTTAATCTTTCTATTGACAACTCTTTTTCATCAACATAAATCCCACAAACTTTTGCTTGCTCTAATCTAAAATGAGTATCACTAGCCACGATGCCTTTGAATCCATAATCTTTAATTAATACTTCTGCTCGTTCATTTGCTTTTTTCATGTTAGGAACAATTATACCAAAAGTGGGATTAATATTTTGAGCATTAAAGATTTCTACTTCATCAACCATTTCACATAATTCTTTAGCAACCTTTTCTTCTTCCTTGTTAAGAAGTCGATATTTTATCACTTTTGCTCCATGATTAGGAGTAACGTAAGGATGATCAAGTATTGCCACTCCATTTTTTTTATGAATTTCTTCAACTGTTTGACGAGCATCCGTATAGTTAGGCAAATATTCTCCCTCACAACCCACTGCCAAAATATGAAATGTATCTCCTGTAATCTCTTGCGTTCTTGCAAAATACCCCGATGTACCTTTGACTCTCGCTAATTTATTTTCATCAATTTCTTCAACTAATCCTAAGAATCTTTTCAAAGTATTTTCATAAGTTAAAATCCCATTTTTTCTCCCATGATTAATAAAAGACAACCCCACAATTCCCGGAGAACAAAGCATATCTAAAGTAACTTGATCATTTTTATAATTAGCTGGATGAGTATGTAAGTCTGCAATTATTTTTCCATTTCTTTTTGGTGCACGTTTCATTTTTTCATCATTTAGGTAAAGATGTATTGAACTTCCTATTATTGCTCCTGTTAATACCCCAAAACCGCATCTTTTTAAAAATTTTCTTCTATTCATTTTATTAACAACATCTATTTAAAAATATGGGGCCGCGAGGACTTTCAACTTCTCTCGCAAGGGGCTAAGCGAACAACGTAAGCGCACGCCGCTTCTCGCTCCCAGTTGGCGAAAGAACTGTTTGAACCCCGGTTCCACGACCCCCAGCCGTGGGTGATATGGCTCAAAGCAAAAAGCTTTTCCAAGCTACACTACGGCCCCAATAGAATATCAGAAAGTAAAGTTATTTGAAAATCTTATTCATTTGTTTTTCCGATAATACCAAATAAAGACAATGATATAAATCTCAGCTGTGATAATTCCAATAAAATATTTAAAAATCAATGGTTGTTCAGCAATCAAATAAGCGTAAATTAAAGCAATAATGTTTGCAACTAAATAAGTAATAAATAATAACAAACTAACCCCTTTAGTATCTCTTGATTTAATAGTTTTAATAATCTGGGGAATAAGCATGATACTGAATAAAATAGTTGCTGCCCATCCCAAGATTTGAGTTATATCCATAATTGGATTTGAAGATAAACTGTTTTTAAGTTTTATGATTCTTAGAAAGTAATCAAAAACAATTAAATTTAAAAACTCCACAAATAACATTTAAGGTATGAAATATAAACCTAAAGAATGGTTAACCTTTTGGTTGTTCCTATTTGCTTATTTAATAACAGTAGCCATCACTTTCTTAGACCACTTTTATTTCAAAGTTTTAACATTTAATCATGAAATTATTTTCGGACTAATTCTAGTTGCCGGAATTATAATCAGAATATTATGTAAAATTTGGTTAAGAAGATTCTTTAGCATCCATATTAAAATCAGAGAAGATCATGAAGTTGTCCAAAAAGGATTGTACAAATATGTTCGACATCCAATGTATACTTCCATACTATTAATGTTTATCGGACTTGCTGGAGTGTTCTCATCAATTTTAGGAATCATTTCTACATTAGTTTTAATTCTTCCAACAGTACTGATTAGAATTCATCGTGAAGAATATTATTTAAAGAAGAAAACTAAAGAACGTTATGAAGATTATATGAGGCACACTAAGAAACTAATTCCTTTTGTTTATTAAAAAATAACTTTATTCAACAACTTCGCCAACTAAACTTCTTAACATGTGCGAAACAATCTTAACTTTAATCTTCTTATTTAATGGAATCCGACCTTTCACACCAATAATTAATGGATACGTTCCCATCTGTCGACAGAATGTGGTTTTTCCATCATAAATTTCCGTATAAACTTCTTTCAAAATAGTCCCAACAGGAACAACTCTTTGTAACATCGGCAAATCAATCTTCTGCCGAATTTCATTTCGCCATTTCCAATAATATTTCTTATTCTTTCGCAAAAATTTATTACCACCATGCTCTTCTAAATAAGTTCCTGGCATGACAACAACTTGTCGTAGATTTATCCGCCGTAACATCAATCCCGAATCAAAGATCTTTTGTAACGCTTCCATGTTCGTCTGATGAGTTGTTTTCCTCTCACCCAACAAACCAAAAATCAAATTCAAACCAGGCAAAAAAGCAGGCATTCCATTCTCGCCCCGAACAGCACCATACTTGTTGATTATTTCAATCGCTTTCATCGCTACAGCTGGAGTAGTGTTCATTCGGTTCGCTTTGACAACATCTTCATCAAACGATTCAATCCCAAAAGCAGCAATGTTTCCGGAAGTACAATATTTAACTATGGCTTTTGTTATAACTTCACCATCTTTACTAACAACAGAATTAGGATTAACATTATCAATATGTAAAACTTCAATCTTCGGACATTTTTTGTTAATCTTTTCTAATAACTCAACCGGCCGATCAATCGCATAAAAATCTGCTTGCTTCCCAATCCGGAAATGACGAGCACCCTTTTCATAATAAGCGACAATTTCATCTAAAACATCTTCCATCTTTCTGTTAACAAATTTACATTTCATCGCTTCAGTACAAAAACTGCACTTGCCAAACTTGCAACCACGAGAAGTTTCAATTTCAATCACTCGCTTGTCAGGAATTTGTTTTAATATCTCCGCACTAACATTAGAAAAATTTTCCAGTTCATTAAAAGAAAAATTATAATCTTTAGTTTCTGTAAATAAACTTAAATCCATTTTTTCAGCAAACTTACCACCTTCTAATTGTGTTCCAAAAACTGCCGGACCAGTAAGAATCTTTTCACACTTAACATCTTTTAACATTGGAATAACTTCTTTCAATGTTCCTGGCATAGCAGTAAGATATTTTCCTGGAACATGTACTCCAAGAACAACAACAAGTAAATCAGTCTTACCAAGAACTTCCTCAGCAGAATTTTTAGTTAGATTATGAACAAAAATATTTGTTTTTTGATGTAGTTCAGTTTCTTTCTTGACGTTCTTCAACTGTTTCCATAAACGCAAATCATCAATAGTAAGATAAGTAACTTTGTTCTTTTCAGAAACAAACTTCCCGTATAAATATCTGGGATAAGTACCTAAATACGGAGGTACACCTAATCCTGAAGCTTCATCGGTGTAACAATCAAGTATTGTAATGTTCATGATATCATTAATTACTTGTTTTATTATAAATATAACGATTGAAAATATAACTCCCACCACAACAATCCTTTTTAATAGGTCCAATATAACAAACCTTGAAAAAAAGATGGTGTATAAAATAGCTTTTGATGGTGCTCATCATATAGGAAAAAGTTCCATTGCCAAAATTGTTGCAGGAATTCTAGGAATTGTTGGCGTTAATGCGATTTACTTAGAAGAAATGTCAACAGAAGCAAGTGAGAGAGGTTTACCAATAAATCGAGAAACAAATCTAGCAGCACAACGTTATATTTTACACAGACAATTTGCAGAAGAGTTAAGATTTACTGATTACAGAAAAACAGGTCCAAATTACCAAGTTATTGCCTGTGATAGGGGACCAGCAAATTATTGTTACCTCGAACATAATGTTGGACCAGACCAAGAAACTTTAAACATGATTTTAGACCATCATAAAAAGTTTCCTTATGATAGGATCCATTATCTCCCAGTAATTGATAGAGAAATTAGTGTAGGTGCCGGAACAAGAGATTTAGATAAACAATTCCAGCTAGATATGGAAAAAGACACATTAAATTTTCTAAAAGAATATTTTAGTGAACAATTAGTAGAACATTCAAAACCAGAACCTAATGATCCAAACAGAACTTCTTGGATTGAAGGAATTGTTAACAAAACAATGGAAGATTTAAACAGAGAAGAAAAAATTAAATTAGATATAAAATGGCTAAACACACAACTTTAATTGCTGGAAATGTCTGTGCAGGTAAAACTGAGTTAGTTAAGTACATTAAAGAAAATAAAGCACAGTTTGCACAATTTCTTGCTAAAGATGAAGAAGTAACAATAATCCCTGAATTTATTGATGATGAAGCTTTAGAACTGTTTTATCAAGACAGAGAAGAACATAGTGTAACTTTTGAAGAAAGTTGTTTAAGAGGAAGAATTACCCGACATTTGAAAGCTAAACGTGATAAGGGAATTTACATCTTTGACCGTGGAATGATTGAAGGCGCAGAAACGTTTTCTAAAAACTCTTTTTTAGAAGGCTACTTGTCTCATGAGGATTATGATAATTATCAAAGAACATTAAAAAAAGGGTTGGATCATCTTAAAAGAACCCAACAACATAAGTGGTTAGAACAATTAGTGGTTTATCTGCAAATTGATGATGAAGATGTTCTAGTTAAAAGACACAAACAAAGAGCCACAGCTAACGAAACTATTGATGTTGAATATTTGAAAACTATTAACAGAATGTATGAATCTTTCTTTGAAAACATTGAATCTGTTTATGCAAAATATGCAGTAAAAGCACCAAGAGTAATTACTGTTGATGCTACAAGAGATTTTAACGAAGATAAAAATTATCATGCAAGAATATTAAATCAAATTATTGAAGAATTAGGAGAGATACATAATGGAAATTAATAAACTAATCAAAGAAAGAACAACAGAAGTTGAAGAAGAGATATCTCAAATGAGTCAGACACAAGCAATGACTGCTGTGTGGGGAAATGAAAGTACAGAACTAGCTGACTTATTAGAAGATCATCCAACAACTATTCAAATTGCTGCAAATATTGGTTTAGGTAAATCTACCACCACGAACATTATTGGAAAGTTTGGCGGAAGTAAAACCTTATTTGAAGATTTAGAAAATCCTGTTTTATCTTTATATTATGATGATAAGGCAACTTATACAGAAAGGTTACAATTAGATGTTATTAATCAAAGATTATACAGCATTTTACTTGCAAAAGGAGATTACCCAAACCAATCATTAATTTTTGATAGAACTCCTTACGAAGACCCTTTAGTTTTTATCCCCAGTTTAACAGAAGAAGGACATATGACAAAAGAAAAACATGATTATTGTCAAAAATATTTTCAAATGAAAAAACAACAGATAGAAAATAATTCCCGAAAAAAATTGGGAAAAAAAGGGTTAGACCCAGACTTAATTATCATTCTTCAAGCAAGTGAAGAAAATGGATGGAAAAGAGTTTTGGCCAGAGAACGAGAAATGGAAGTTAGAGAAGATGCAGATAAAGGAAAAGGATTAACTAGAGAATTCTATCATTCTTTACACACTAAATACGAAAACTTTGCAAATGCCTTAAGAGAACATTACACAGGACCAATTTTAACATTAAATCAAGATTCTCCCGAACTTGGAGATTCTACTAATACAAAAGGTCAACTTTACACAGTAAAATCTGTTAAAGAAGCATTAAAGATAATCTACAAACCAGAATAAATAATTTACAAATAAGAAAAAAAAGAAAAATAAAATAATTATTCTAAATCGGCAGACTAAACAACATACTTGTTGAATAAATCTTCGTTAGTATATCAACATTCTGAATAATGATTACTTCAATAATCGCACCTAGAACAAAAAGTACTATTGCCAGAATAAATAAATAATAATTGTAAATAAATACTTCTTTGTATTTTTGTTCTTTTATTGACTTAGAAATTGCTAACAAAATCAACAATATTACCGCTATTTGAACAATAACAGAAACAGCAATCCCTAAATCAAATAAACCAATCAAATAACGAAGAATAGCATAAACAACTCCACCAATCACAGAATAAAGAATAAAACTTTTGATGTACTTTGATTTTCTCACTACATCTTTAGATAAAATATTTCCCGAAACCGCTGCCAAGATATAAGCTAAACCTTCCAAGAGTAAATAAGGAAAAGTTAAAGCGAGCACTATTAAAAAAAACTTAATAGAACTACCACCGGTATAAAGAGCAGAAGTTATCGCCCGATAAGCAAGAATTACTCCCCATGAAGATGCGTTCCAAGCAATAAAAAAGATAGCCCCATCTTTGATAAACAAAGCAACCAAAAAGATTGCTAATAATACCCACCAATTGTTAGTAAAAATAGTCCAAAAACTTTTAAAAATAAAAGTAGCACCACCTTTACCAAAATCTAATAATAATTGTCCTTGAAAAGATTGTAAAACATTATATCCAATCAATTTGAAAAAGAACACATAAAAAGCATAAGTAAAGAAAATTCCTAAAAAAAGAAATAAATAAGTAACAACCACTTCTTTATTATCACGAAGTAAATGTTTAAATAAAAATTTCTTTTCTTTTTCTTCAGCTTTCTCTTCTTTACTCAACAAATTTTCAAGCAAAGGAAGAATCAGTAAAGAAGTTAAAAAAACTGAAATTAATCCCGAATTTTTACCAAAAAGTAAAACAGAAATAATTATCCCAATTGATGAATAAACAAAAGCAATTAATAAAGCATATCTTAATCTTTTTTCAGTCCAATTTTTTGGAAATAAATGTTCAAGTACCATTATAAATCACCCTCAAAATTCAATAATGCTAATAATTTTTTATTTTTATGTATCATTTTTTTCACCTTAATAATTTTTTATTACATTCCCATTTAATATATTATCCCAATCAAAACACCAAGTATTTGTTTGTACCTAACATTTTCTGGATCTGGATGTTCCAAATTATCACCCTTAAATTTTGAATACCAACCCAATTCATCAAAACTAATATCAATCACTCGATGAACTATGGGAAGATCAGCAATCTCTGAATGATAAAAAGCCACATCTCCTAAATGAATAGAATCTTCTGATTTTGGTTTGATACTTAAAGCAGTCGTACCAATATCAATTAGTGGATCCATGGAATTAGTGTCTTGAATAGTCCACCATTCAACATTATTAACATCAATCTCAACTTTATTTTTTAAAACTCTAACTTGACTATCTTTAACATGATCAAAAGGAGAATCTTGATCAGTCCCAGATTCTTTTTTTCTATCTAACTCATAATTTAATTGATCTTTAACAGCCGATTTTTGTTGTTCAATAAATGATTTTTCTTCTTCAAGTTTCTGTTTCTCTTCCTCCAATTCTGTAACCTTTGCACTCAATTTTTCTAATTCAGAATTATAACTCGGAGTTTCTGTTTCAACTTCACTGCTTTTAGTCATAGCGGTAATACTAAAACCAAGAGAACCTAAAAATAATACTAAAAGAATCACAATCACTAAATTATGTTTATCCATTATTTAATCTAACCACCTTATTTTTAACAATACTAATAATTATAAAATAATGTAAACCTTTATTGTTTATAAAAGTTGCTTTTAAAAAATAATTGAAAAAAAGAAAAAAAGAAAAAAAAAGAAATTACTTTCTATTTTTTAGCCAGTAAGCAACCATAATCCCTGCAATTACTACTAAAATTAATACTATCCATGGCCAAGTTGCACTCTCAGATTCTGCCATTACTTCTCCTGCTTCTTCAGCTGCTGCAGCTGTCTCTTCTACAACTTCTTCAGCAGCAATCTCTTCAGCAGTTAATGGGGCAGCTTCCTCTTTCTGACCAATCACAAAGTAACTAAATCCAGGCGTTTCTGCAGTGTAATGTTGATAAGTTCCGTCATCAGTACCAACAGTAGTCTTTAGTTCTGTCCACTTACCATCAACATATCTAAACATAGCTACATTATTCTTACTAAGTTTCTGTTCAGATAACCAAGCTTTGGTAACTTTAAAGTCAACTTCAACATTACCACTCAATGCTTTCTTAACATTATTTTCAGTAATCTTAACGTTTTTGTAGGTTTTCTTACCAAAAGACTTAACTGAACTTGGTAAACTAGAAACTTTTTCAACTTTTACCCAAGCACCATAAGTTGTGTCTTTAACAGCAAAACTAACTTCAGTAACTCCAATTTCACCATTATCAACTTCAACAGTAGCAGTTTCACCAGCATTAATAGATGACCAAACTTCTTTAGCAAAAGTACCAGCTACATTAGTGTTTGAACCACCACTAGAACCGCCAGAACCAGTACCACCGGAACTTGCAGCTACAACTGTCCAACTACCAGTTCCAGTACCTACATTACCAACACGATCAGTTGCACTACAAATACTTGAAGTATAAGTTCCAGCACTTCCTGCAGTTGTTGATTGACTAGTATAACTTTTTCTGATTACCGAAGTTAAGCTATCAATTGCAGTACAAGTACAAGTTACAGCACTCCCAACAGTTGGTGAGTCAGTACAAGATACCGATACACTAGGTCCTGTTTTGTCAACTACAAATGATATTGATTCTGTTTTGTTAACATTACCTAAAGTATCATTAGTAAAAATGGTTACAGTATGTGTCCCTTCCTCAAGTGCAGACATATTATAACTCGCATTCCAAATTTGAAAAATACCATTACTAATCACATTACTTCCATTACTAAGATTAAATGCGTTACCAGAAGCATTATCAAACTGAAAAATAAAGGCAGTAATTCTTGGACCAACACCAGCAGGCTTAACACTAGCATTAATCATGGATGCGTTAAAAAATACTGTTACATTGCTAGCACTAAAATTTTGCCCTGAAAGAATACCATGCGCAGTTCCACTTGAACTCCCATAAGAAGGGTCCCAAGTTACATTGTGTGGTGTATTTACTTCAAAAGTCCAAGTTTGAGTTCTATTACTATTAGCTGTACCAGTAACATTCTTAGCAGTATCGTTAACATGTATTGTTACTGTATGAGTTCCTGCATGTAAATTAGAAACATTAAGACTCATTGACCAAAGACCAGACTGATTAACTGGTGTTCCAGCACCCGCACTACTACTATTAAACCCATTACCAGAAGCATTGTCAAATTCAAAAATAACTAACCCCGGAGCAACTAAACCTGCAGCAGTTTGTATTGAAGAATCCAATACAGATACATTAAATGTCACATTAGAAGAAGAGATAGAATAATTTTGTCCAGTAGCTAAAGGCTCATTAATTAATACTAAAGGAACAGTATTATCTACCATAACATCAATTGCAAATGAATTATTATGAGATGGGAAAAATGCCCCATTATCACCAGATCCATTACCACTACTTGTGTTCCAAAACGTTAATGTTATATTATACACTCCATCTGGGAGGGAAGTACTATCGAAATAAGTTTCGTTTCCAAAGAAAGTAGAATTCGCCGTTTGGTTTTGATAAGTTTGGTTAGCCATTAATGAAATATTTCCATTATAAGTAGAATATTTTGCTGCATAAGTGGTATTTGATAAACGCCAAGCAAACGATACATTTACTATACTTGAATTAGGTACAATCCCCGTACCCTCAAAAAGTGCACTTAAATTAATAGAACCACTCACATTTGCTCCATCAACCGGTGCACCCTCCGCCAAATTAAACGGACCAAAATTAACAGCATACACCAACATAGCAACAACAGCAACAACCATTAAGAACACAGAAAACATCTTTTTATTATTCATTTTATACCAACCTCTTTTTTATTATTATTATTATTATTCAAATAAGTAAATTCTTAGCTTATATAAAAGTTTCTTTTTCTAGAACGTTGTTCTATAACTACAAATTAATTCAAAAATATAGTTTCTAGAATATAAAAAAATGGACTTGCCGAGACTTTCGTAGCACTTTTCACGCGTGGGGCTGAGCAACGCGAACGCCGCACTTCGCTCCCAGTTGGCGAAAGAACTGTGTCGAACTCGGGTCCCACGGCTGCCAGCCGTGAATAATAGCCGTTATACTACAAGCCCAAAATAAAGTAACAAGAATTAGTTTGTTTAAAAAATTAACTAAAGAAAAAGAAAGAAAATAAAAAAAATTAACTGGCCATAAAGAAATCCCACTGCTCTTGATTCATAGATTTATCCCAAGCATGGCCAGTAATAGTTGACTTTTGTTTAACAGAGGCGTGTCCTTTTGCAGACATTTGCGATTCTAAAGTATCGGAATACAATTTTGGCGCAACATTATCTCCATCCGAATAAATAATCATCGCTGGAGTATTTCCTGCAGAACCTGAACTTTTAGGTGCAGCTGGCCAATAAACAGTAAACCCATAAACATTAAACGGCATTAATCCCGCTGAATGGGTTGCAAACGCTTTAAACTGATTAGGCAAAGCAAAATTCAAGTAGTAACTGAAATATCCTCCGTATGAATGACCAGTGCTAAACACATTTGATTTGTCTACACTATATATAGAGTCTATTTCATTAATCATTTCTTCTACAAACTTTGTATCTTGCGTAGCTGAAAAAGATAAAGGCGTAATATCCCAATGCTTACCTGCTGGATCTGATGCGGCACCATATTTTTTCGCTTCTAAAGTTAAAGAATCTGGAAAGGCAACAATAAATCCATTCTCATCAGCAGTTGTTTGCCAATTATAATAATCTCCTGCTGCTTGCTGATAATTTCCACCTAAACCATGAAACATAAACAATAAAGAGCATTCTTTATCTTTACATACTGCTGGTTCGTAAACAAGATACTTTCTATCTTTAACTTGATTATTGAAGTTAACATTTATGTTGTGTTCAGTTAATGTACTTTCGGCTTCAAAAACTTCACAACTCCCATCATCTTGATTAGCTTGTGGATTAAAGTTATTCGCATCTTCATCCATACATCCTAAAACATCATAAGTACAACCATCATTTACATTCGCATCTGCATTAAAGTTATTCGCATCTGCATCCATACATCCTAAAACATCATAAGTACAACCATCATTTACATTCGCATCTGCATTAAAGTTATTTGCATCTGCATCAGTACAACCTAATACATCATAAGTACAACCACTATTTACATTCGCATTACTATTAAAGTTATTTGCATCCGAATCAGTACAACCCAAAACGTCATAAGTACAACTATCATCATTTACATTTGCATTAGAATTGAAGTTGTTTGCATCTGAATCAGTACAACCAAGAATATCATTTACAACAGGCACAGGATTTTTTGCTGTTTTAGTATTCCTCCAATTCTTTAATACATTTACCAATTCTTTTCTAATAAGTTTACGAAGTTCTTTTCGATTAAGTTTTTCTCCATTTTTATATTGTTGATAAATAGTTGTTCTCACAACTTTCTTTACTAAATTCTTATCAATAATTCCTCTCTTCACTAATTTGTTACTATTAATTTTCTTATTAGCATACTTTACAGCATTCTTGTACGCTTTTTTGTCAAACTTTTGTTCTGCCGCCAAAACATTTGTCATCAATAATATTGCAATCAAACCAATTAACATTCCCAGAATCATTTTTTTATTATTCATAAATAAACACCTCAATTTATGAATTACAATTTTATTATATAACTGCTTGGGTAGAATTGTTAGTGCATAATAAGAAAAAAAGAAGAAATAAAGATATCTTTAGAGCTATCACAACAATTCATCAATCATTTTTTCAAAAATATATAAATCCTTTTTAATGTTTTTATGACGACCTGATTTTAACGAATTAGTTATTATTATTCTTAATAAAGGAACATAAAGTTTTATTCTAAACCTAAATTGATCTTCATCAAGCTCTAAACCTATCTTTTTTAATTCTGCAAAGTAATAATCTAAACATTTCTCATGTAAATGATCCCGTAAAGCAAATTCCCAAGCAGGATCTCCAGAACAAGAAAAATCTAAGTCAATTAAAGCATTAACTTTCTTTCCTCCAAGAATAATGTTGCCTAACGCTAAATCTCCGTGAAGTAATTTTCCTTTTACCCCCATAAAATAATCTTTGTATTTTTCGAAAAAAAGTTCTAATTTATTTTTCAAATAAAGATACTTTTTTTCAGAAATAGAATCTGTAAGTTTTTTAATTTGAACATATTCATAAATGTTTTTTAAAGAACTCATAACCCAAGGTTTTAAGAATAAATACCAATCTTCATGAGTTCCTTCAGGCTTGCCTTCTTTAAACTGAAGGTAACCACTGCCTTTAAGGTTTATTTGATGCAAATATGCCAAAATTTTTGCTAAATGTTGCAAATGTTTAAGATTAGCTTTTTTTTCTGCCCAGATTTTTCCAGCAATATATTCTTGTACAGTAAAAACTGTTCCCTCAACTTCCCCATAAGTAATCATCTCTGCAGTAGGAACTTTTGGATGTTTTTTAAGAAACTGAGATATTTCAAACCTTTTTTCTGCCTGTTTAAACTGAATATCTGGATTATGACTTCCCACTAAATGAATAACTAATTTTCCATCACTAGATTCAACAAGATAAGTTTTACTATATCTTCCCGCTCCTAACTCTTGAACGCCCTTACTAAGATCAAGAGAAATATTCTTCTTTTTTAATTCAGCTTCAACATAAGGTATCAAAAAATGAATCTCAATTGCCATTTAGAACATCTCCCTAACTTCTTCACTTGTAGTAGCTTGCTCAGCTTTCTTATTATCTCTGAACCTTAAAAATCTTGGAAACCGTAAAGCTAATCCAGAAGCAGCAGTATGAAACGGACTTTTGGTTACTTCTGCTCCGAAAACTTCTACAACAACATGAGGAGAGAACCAAACATCTGCATCCATTTCTTTCTTAAAAATTAATCTAGCAGGTGGTTTCTTTAATTCATGTTTCTTTAATTTCTTTGGCAATTCTTCTAAAACTTCATCAGTCAATCCCGTTCCTAATTTACAAAAAGTTTCAAACCGATCTTCTTTATCATTATAAACTGCGCAAAGTAAAGCTCCGTAAACTCCTGAACGTTTACCTCTACCATAAAAAGCACCCACAACAACTAAATCTAAAGTATCAATCATATCTTGTACATATTCTTTTTTCCATTTGATCCAATTCCAACCTCGAACTCCTGCTTGATAAACAGAATCTTCTGCCCGAGATTTGATAAAGATCCCTTCATAACCAGACTTCAACATTTTCTGAAAGAATTTATCAATCTCATTAACATCATCAGTAAGAATTCTTTCTGTTGCTTGGACTTCTTTATTCTTATGAAGAATACTTTCAATCTTTTCACTTCTCTTATAATAAGGTTCATTAAGGTAAGGTTTCCCATTCAGATATAATAATTCAAAAACTTTAAAATTAATAGGAATTTTTTTCACATACTCTTCAATATCATGTTTCCTTCTTCTCTGCATTAAAACTTGGAACGGTTGTGGTTTACCTTCTTGATCAACAGCAATAACTTCCCCTTCCACAATAAATTCTTTTTCTTTAATCGCTTTCAATAAATATTCTACTAAATCTGGAAACTGGTCTGTAATGTTATCAAGTCTTCTTGAAAATAAATGTATTTTTCCATCTTTATCTTTATGTGCTTGAATTCTTTCCCCATCATATTTAGCTTCAACTGTAACCTTGCCAGGAATCTTTTCTTGCGCTTCTTCTAAAGATTTTACTCTTTGCCCCAACATCATTCTAATTGGAATACCAACATGAATTTCAATCTTCTCAATCGCTTTCAATCCTTTCTTCGCTAAAGTTTCCGCAATAATTCCTACGTCCGGACATATATTATAAGCAGTTTCTAAAATTTTCTTATTCTTTTTGTCATTAGTAAAAGCCATTGCTAAAGCATCAAGTACAGCCATTTCTGCTACACCCATTCTTAATGTTCCTAAAGCAACCCTAACTAAATATTTCGCAGAGTTTCCATTACATTTCTGTAACATCGCTGCTAAAGTGTTGATCTTTAGGTCTTGACTTTTCGCTCCAGAAGTTTCCGCAATTTTATGTAAACCTTTAAACGCTTCATCTAAAGTCAATTTTCCTACTGGCACAAGAGTCATTGGTTTAGTTTTCATAATTTTTTCTGCTACTAAACCTGCATCACCAGTTTCTTTCAAGATTCTTTTAACTCTGCTTGAATCTGCCCCGCCAGCAATAGAGATTGATTTCAAAGCCATTTTCTCTGCCATATTTAAGACAACAGATTGGTAATCAGAAGCAATTTGTCCCAATGTTAAATAAGAAATAATTCTAATCTCATCTTTTGGAATTTCTTTAAAAAATTCAGCGAGAATTTCTCTAATTTTATTACCTGAAGCAGTCTCTTCTAGTTCTTCGTAAATGTCCGCTAGCTTGCTAAAATCCATAAAATTCTGGATTACTTATTATTATTTAAAGGTTGTTGTGCGATATTAAAAGAAAAGAAAAACAGATTCACTAAATAGTGACAACATAAACAAAAAGTTTATAAATGAAAATAATTTTGAAAGAGATATGCACAAAAAAGAAAATTTAGAGTTATTATTAGAAAAGTTTAATAGCAAAACATTTGAAAATCCGAACAGAGTTCTAAATTCATTATCTGAATTAAATGAAGGAGATATTGAAGATTATGTTAGAGTAAAAGGATTCGGATTAATCAAAAAAGCATTATTCACATTAACTGCAGGAGCATTAGGTAGTATTGCTTTAAATCACCAAATTAGCAGAGAAATGGAGTGTTCAGACTATCTCATTGTTGGTGGATTATGGTTTGGAGCATTATGTTCAGTAGTAGTTAATGCTTTAGATAGAGATTATGAAAATGACCTTTCTGAATTTCATACATTTGAATGGCAAACTTCTATCCAAGAAAAAGTAGAGGGAGGACTATATAGATTAACTACAGAATCAGTAAAAGATCCAAGAGACAATAGCTTTGAAAGAGATTTGAAAAAAATGGCTCAAAAATTAGAAGAAGGTAAAATGCGAACATCACCCGAGTATATTTTAGAAAATGAAAAGAATGATAATAATGATTATAATAATGAGTATGTTTTTGTAAATGGTGTATTAGTTACTGAATGTGAACCAAGAAACGAAACAGCTGACGTTATTGATTTTAAAACAGGAACAAAATTAGAAGAAGAATCTTATTCAACAAATTTTAAAGTTGTTACAAAAAATGAATTTGGAATCAAAACAGCTGATGCCTATATAGAAGCACCAACTAATAAATTATTAGGTAAAGACAGATCATTATTAGGAAAAGAATTATGGATGTTATGTAAATATGAAAAAGACGGAATCAGAGTAATAGATTATGGCCCTGCTATTATTAAATAATAAAAAAAACAATCAAAACTCTTCTTCTTCCTCTTCTTCAACAACTTTCTTTTTCTTTGTGAAAGAACTAAGAGTATGACAACTCATCATTGCTTTATAAGAAATTTTTTTTGTTTTTGTAGTCATCCATCACCTCTTTTTGAAACATCCAACGGAAAAAAAATCTTTTCCGAAGGAGCCGGAAACCTTGCAGCTTCCTAACATCTATCAGTACTTTTTTAGAAAACGAACTTCTTTATAAATAATGTGGAGATGGAAAATATATTCTCTAACCCGATACCATTACAAAAGTATAATTGCGATTTACTACTCGCAACAGATATGTCCCATTACTACTTTTGTAGAGGTAGAAAAATTTTAAGTTTATTTGCAAAATAATTATTAAAGGTTTTAGTCAAAGGAATCCATACTGCATAATTTCTGCACCATTCATTTTTCCATTTTCTAATTTTTCCACTCTTTCAGCAAGTTTTAACAATCTTGTTTTTCCTTTTTCCAAAGAATGAATAATATCATTAGAGGTATTAGAATATTTTCGTTCAATATCAATTATCCTTTCATCAACAGAAACTCGTTCCCCATCTACAAGACTTAAATCAGAATAAACAACAATAGCTTCCGGCCAAGTTCTTGGTAACAACAAAGAAGAATCTAAATATTCAAAATCTTTTCTTGCTTCAAAATTATTTGAATCATTAAATTGTTCATAAACAAGAAAATGTGGTCTAAACATTTGTGCAACTCGATAAGCATCAATTTCAGAATCTACTACACCCAACTTTAAAGCATTTTTTTCAATATATTCTGCTCCTCTTAACTCATGAAACAATTGATTCGCACTTAAAATCCTTCCAACGTCATGCAAACCACTAGCTAAAGCAATTTCTTCTGGAATTAATTTATCATTCAAACCGGGATATTTAGAACAAATATTTTTTGTTGTTTCTTTAGAAATATCATAAACACCCCCACTATGTAATAAATGTCTTTCCAAAAAATCAGTGGCACTAGGATGTTGATCTATTAAAATTGTAATTAAATTTAAAATACCATTACGATTCATTAATTGTTTCATTTTAATACTAAGAACATCTATCTACTTTTTCTGTACTAAATCAACTTCCTGCGAATCAACAACATTTCCATCAACAGCACTAATTTTCAAATTAGCAAATTTTAATTGTTTGGTTATAAATGTAAAGTTCCAAACAGTTTTTCCCTGATATGTTTGTAAAATCAAAAAACCATCTCCAAGAACTGCTTCTGGAAATGTTTCTGGAAACTTTTCTTTAAAGATTTCTAAAGCTTGTTCAAAACTTAATTTCACTTCCTCTAACTTTAAAGGTTCAACTTCAGCGTTAGGTTTCTTAAAAATTTTATCTTCTGGTTTGATTTCAAAACCATTTTCGTTTAAAACAAAAACAGTAATCTTATCATTAGCATGATATCCAATTTCCCAACTAGAATTCAGGTTAAATTTAGAATCTAAAGGTACAAAGAAATGTGATAAAAAATTTTCAGCATGTTCTTTCTGCCATTGTTTAAATAAATCATCTGCAGAAAGTTTCTCAATAAGTTCTTTCATTATGCGTATTCTCTCCAAGTAAACCTACATTTAGTACATCTAAAGAATCTGGTTTCTGGCTCATCTGCACCTCTAGTTTGTTGAGACCAATAGTAAGCAGCATTATTCCCACACTTCTCACATTTAACTTTAACTTTGGGATAAACTTCTACATCTTCAACAAGTTCTACTTTTTTTCCTACACTTACTGTTTCTTTAATTTCTGTAGAACTTTCCTCATCAAGAGCTTTACTAAAGCCACAACTACAAAAAAGTACTTTTTTTCCAGCTTTAACTTTTGGTTTTAATATAGATCCGCATTCAGGACAAAACATTGTATATTCACCTACGTGTTTTTATTAGAATTAATACGTCATTTATATAATTTTGGTATTTATGGAATATGTTTTTAGAAGATTATCTGTTTCTATTAAGAATAGCTTCAACACCTGGAGATAAAGGTCGATTAACAATACTAGCTTTAATTGCATCAGCTTCTTCTTTTGTAACTTGTTTTGTGTAAACTTTATCACCAAGTTCTAAACCTACAATCATCCCGTCAGCAACTTCTGCTCTTGAAGATCCAATTAGTTTATCTGATCCTGTCCTATATAAAGCTACATATCCTGTCATTTTAAGATTAATTAAAAGAGAGATTTATAAATTTATGGTAAATAAAAGCAAAAGTGTCAATCTAAAACTTTTTAAACAAGCACCACATTCTCTTTATTATGGATTATCAAAAAATAGGTTTAAAGTGTGGTATCGAAATACATCAACAACTAGAAGGAAAGAAACTATTCTGTAATTGTCCAACTTTACTAAGAGATGATAAGCCTGATTTTGAACTAAAAAGAAAACTGCGAGCTTCTGCCGGTGAATCCGGAAAAATTGATATAGCAGCAAGACAAGAACAAATTAGAAACAAAACTTTTGTTTATCAAGGTTATTCAGACACTACTTGTTTGGTTGAAACTGATTCCGAACCACCACATGCTTTGAACCAAAATTCTCTTTATACAACTTTACAATTATCTAAATTAGTAAACGCAAATGTTTCTCCAGTTGTCCAAGTGATGCGGAAAACTGTTGTTGACGGTTCTAATACCAGTGGATTTCAACGTACAGCTTTAATTGCCAGAAATGGAGAAGTTGAAACTTCAGAGGGAATAGTTAGAATTGACAACATTTCCTTAGAAGAAGATGCTTGTAAAATTGTTTCCGAAACTGAAACTGAAAAAATCTACAAATTAGATCGATTAGGAATCCCTTTAATTGAAATTGGTACTGCACCAGACATAAAGACTCCAGAACAAGCTCAAGAAACAGCTAAAAAATTAGGAATGTTACTTCGTTCATTACCCAATGTAAAACGAGGTTTAGGAACAATTCGACAAGATGTTAATGTTTCCATTAAAGGAGGAAATAGAATAGAAGCTAAAGGCGCTCAAGACCTCAAAATGATTCCAACTTTAGTAAATTTAGAAATCAAACGACAACAAGAATTGTTAAAAATTAAAGAAGAACTGAAAAAAATAAAATTAAACGAATTTAAGATTTATGACATCACGAAATTATTATCTAAATCTGAAGCAAAAGTAATTGCATCTGCAATTAAAATCAAAGGAAAAGTTCTAGCAATTAAACTAAATGGTTTCTCCGGGTTAATTGGTAGAGAATTGCAACCCAATTATCGAGTTGGCAGTGAATTTTCTGGCCGAGCCAAAATTAAAGCTGGCGTGAAAGGAATCTTTCATTCCGACGAATTACCAAATTATGGGATTACTAAAGATGAAGTTGATTTAATCAATAAAGAACTAAAATGTAAAGATAAAGATGCTTTCGTTTTAGTAGCTGCTTTAAAAGATAAATGTAAATTAGCTTTATCTGCTGTTTATGAACGAGCAGAAGAATTATTTTTAAGAGTGCCAAAAGAAGTTCGTAAAGCAGAAGCAAACGGATTAACAACTTTTATGCGACCAATGCCCGGTTCCGCTCGTATGTATCCAGAAACCGATGTACCTTTGGTCAAACCAGATCCACATGCTGTTGAATTGCCGGAATTGATTTCAGAAAGAGCTGAGCGATATCAAAAGAAATTAAGTTTAAACTCAGATATGGCCAATCATGTTGCTAAATCAAATTATTCAGAGTTGTTTGAAGAATTGGTTAAAAAATATCCTAAATTCAAACCTGCTTTTATTGTTGACACTTTAATTTCGATGCCGATTGAAATTAAAAAGAAATATCAGTTAGATGCAAGTAAATTATCTGATGATAATTATCGTGATTTGTTCAAATATTTGCATGAAGATAAAATCCATAAAGATATTGTTATTGATGTTTTGATTGATATGATTAAAAATAAGTTTGACTTGCAGAATTATGAATCTCTTTCTACTGAAGATGTTCATGAAACTATTAAAGATATAGTTTCTAAGAATAAAGATGCTCCCTTCGGCGCTTTAATGGGTCAATGTATGAAAGCTCTGGCAGGGAAAGTTTCTGGGAAAATCATTAGTGAAGAATTAAAGAAACTAGTCTAAGTTACACAATTTTAAATATTTAATTATTCTAAGTTCATAAACCAGACGCCACTCAAATCAACTTCAAAGTAATAAATGACACAAAAGATTTATAAAAATTCTATTAACATTTAATACTATGACAATAAGAAGAACATTAGGAACCATTATATTGGCTTCAGCATTAGCTTTAGGTGGAACAGGATGTTCTGATGATGGTCAAAATAAATCTGCGCAAGAATATGCACAAAGTGCAGAAAATAGATCTATTGTCCATAGAGTTAATGCAGATTACAATAAAGCACAATATTTACAATTAATAGAAATTGTTGAGAATAATAATCAGATGTTAGAAACAAAAGGAACTTCAGTTGATATCTCAGACTATTTGAATAAAGCACAAGAATATGCAGAAAATGCAGAAAATACATCTTTTGTTCATAGAGTTAATGCGGATTACAATAGAGCACAATATGAACTGAATCAAGCAATTCTAAAGCAACAAGAAGCATTAAAGTAAATCTTACGGTTTTTATCTTTTTAGCCCGAATTCTAAATTAGACATAACAAGGTTTATATGAAATTATTTACAAAAAATTATTAGAATATTTACCATCCTTTGTTGTTACCACTGGTTTGTGACAAAATAAGCGAAACATTTATAAATAAGCTTAGTTCTTAGTATATTATGCTTGAAAGACTGATAGAAGATACTAAAATAGGTGATTTCGTCCTAGATTTACATCCTTCTGCTAATCAATTATTTGAAGAAAATGGTGCTTTAGAAACAGCATGCTTAACCCCTTATAAAAAATTAGATGAAAAAGTTACAGATATATTAAAAAATGAAAGTTCTCAATATAAACAAGCAGCTTGGAAAACTCTAAATGGAACAGTTTCTGCACTTAACCATTTAGGATATGCTGGTTTAGAAACTACTTGTAGATTATCAGAATCAGCAGTTAGAGGTACTGGAAAATTAGCTAATTTAGGTTACCAAAAAGCTGCTGATCAATGGACTCAAGTTGAAGATTTTGGACAAAAAGTTGTTAATCAATACAAACATTTGAAAAAGAAAGTCCCTCGTTCTGTTAAAAATTTCTTACAGAGAATTAAAGATCCGTTAGTTGTTGGTTTATCAGTTGCAGCCATGGCTTTAAGTTATGGTGGAATTAAAGGATGTAATGAAGAACCGGAAGCTGAAATTGAAATTGTTGATTATCAAAATCCAACTAATAGTGTTGCAGACTTATTTACAGTTCCAGATCAAGAAAACGTTGAACCAGAAAATCCCGAAGATTATTTTACTATAGAAGAAGTAAACAGTAGACCAAATTCATTTGGAAGAACTAGACAAAGACAAACTAGAGAAAGAAGACAAGTAAGACAAACTAGAACAGCCCCAGAAGTAAATCTACCTCAATGTTCAAACAATAATTCAAGAAGCGAATATCAAAATGTTGCTAATGCAGCTCAATCTAGAGCAAGTTCTCAAGGAAGTAATTATGCTAAAATAAATGCACCAACTAGTCCATTAGAAGGATTAACTGGAAATACCGAACCAGGAAGAACAAAAATTAATTGGTTAAAAAACAGAAATAAATGTAACCAGTTTGTTGGAGACTCTTTAGTGCAAGCTGGATATAAAGTTCCTACTCATCAAATGAGAGATGGAAGTTTACATTATAAAGAAATCGAACAATTTCCTCATGAAAATAATTATTTTACAAAAGTGACTAATTTTTGTGACATTAAACCAGGACAAATTATAGTTATTGACCATCCAACTAGTGGAGAAAGTACTGCTCACGGAGAAATTATTCATAATGTAAATCATCAAACTGGAACAATTTTAAGTTTCGGCGCCCATGCTGATGGCGCTTATAAAAAAAGAATTGATGTTCTTAAACACGCAAATTTCGATGGAATTTTAGGATGTTGGAAATTAGGTATGGATAACATTTATGTTTTAGAACCTAAAGGAGATTAAAAATAAAAATGGATCCAAAACTACAATTAGAAGAAGCAATAGCCTGGACAAAACAAGCAGGAACTTGGGTAAATGAAAATCAACCTAGTTTCGCTAAGTTTGCAGATCCAATTATGCTTAAAGCTTCTGCTAATTTAGGTTATATTAGTGGCGTGCAAGATTTTATTGAAGCAACCCAAGCCCCTCCAGTAATTCAAACAGCTTTATACGCTGCTGCCGGTGCAGGAATGGTTAAATGGAACGAAATTGTTGTTTCTGAAATTAATCGAGGATTGAAAGAATATAATTCTAGACAAACTTCTGGAAATGGTTTCAATTGGACAAAAAGTTTGTTGTTAGCAGGAACTGCAAGTTTAGCAATTTCTAACGCAACAGAAGATTCTAATTCCCAAGGAATTCCTTTCTCTGAAGAAAATGTTGAATATATAACTAAAGATTTCATTCAAGAACCAGTAAATGAAACTCTAAGAAATATTATTGTAGAACCTGAATTATTAGAAGAATCAGATGATTTAGAAGATTTTGAATCTAACTTTCATGAATTTAATATACCAAATTTATCAGACATTATTCAAGAAAATTCACCACAAATAGATTATCAAGACATTCAAAGATTAAAAGAAAAATTAGAATTAACTGCTCAAAAGCAATCATTAATTGATAATCCATTACATCCAAAAGCACAAAAACATTATGATAGATTTTCTGGAAGAGATTATCATCGAATGGTTGAGAAGATTGAAAGAACTGAAGAGAATGGTGACTTGTTAAGAGCCGCTGCAAATAAATATAATATTGATCCTGAAATGATGTTCGCTTTAACTATTAAA
>Ga0233431_1000863_pt1 | contig 59437 bp, 73 predicted proteins | sample SI_118_April2016_FD_179867 | JGI IMG/M metagenome (GOLD analysis project Ga0233431, IMG submission 179867) | Seawater microbial communities from Saanich Inlet, British Columbia, Canada - SI_118_April2016_200_MG | ecosystem: Environmental > Aquatic > Marine > Inlet | place: Canada: British...
CATCGGCATCATTAACAACCTCATTACAATCGACGTCTGCAATAGGAATTCCGTTTGCTGAACAAACATCTTGTGTTCCAGATTTTTTAAATTCTGTAATTTTGCTGTTAGCAAAAAGTTTAACCTTTAATGCATCAGCATCGTTAACAAACGTATTACAATCAACATCACCTAAACTAGTTGCAGGAAGTACCCCACAATTTCCTGTTGCAACATTACAAGTACCCGCAGAACAATCACCATCAACTAAACATTCAACACATTTTTTTAATGTAGCTGAGCATAATTGTTGAGTAGTTGCACTGAAAGGACATTGCTGAAGAGTGCCAGAAGGACCAGTTCCTTCGGCATTACATTTTTTAAAGTATTTATTTTGAAAACATTCATAAAAATCTCCAGGAGTACAAGTTGGAGCTTCACAAACATTGTTAGTACAAGTATCACCAAGCCCAGACACGGCGCAACCAGCATCACTATTACATTCTACACATTCATCCTTATCAGAACAGAATAGTTTAGCGTTTCCATATTTGGCCTTACACAACGAATTTATACCTTGGGAACCTGTAATAGTATGATCACACTCAGATTCTTCAAGTATTTTAATCTGTTCGTAAATTAAAGCATATTCCAACTTATATTCCAACTTTAAATTGTTAACCCTTTCCCAATCGTAATTATATCTTCCGAAAGAAGATTCACTCTCACTAGCAAAAGACTTTTCTTGGCCAATACGAACTCTTTTCTTTGTATCATCTTCATTATCAGTTTTAAACTTAATTTCATGGTCGTGGTTACTATCAGCAGACTTTAAAACAACCCAATACCATTGTCCATTCTTTACTTTAACAGGACTGCTAAATGCAACAAGTTGTTTCTCTTGACTAGCATCAAAAGAGATAATTATCTTACTTAATTCAAGGGAACGAGTACTTGGAAAAAATTCTTTTTGGTAATCTGGTTTAGAAAAAGTATAATAACAATCAGCTAATTTATTTGAATCGCCATTTGTTCCAGCATAACACTCTTTAAGTTTTGCAAAAACACTAGGATTTGTAAAAGAAAAATCGTCTTGATGAAGCGCAACATACATTTGTAAATCAAACCCAGAAGGGATTTGGTAATCTAGCATGAGGCTTTTAATTTCAGAATTTCCATCGCCAGGAATCATAAATGGTTGAGCAACTAAACCATCACCTAGAAGAATAATCGGACCCCCATCTGGATATGTTGGGGCTTCAATTACTTTTCCAACAAATTGACTTTGAAAAACTAATAAAGTTACAAGTGCAATAAGCGCTACCGCAGTTATTGAAGAGATAACAATAATTTTGTTTCTATGACTTTTGTCATCTGTTGAATCAGAAACATTTGATTTTAAAGTTGGTTTAGTATTTAGTGCCATTATATATTTCCTCCAGAATAATTAGTATGTGTAATAGAATACTTAGTTAAATTTGTTATAAATACCATCTTAAGTTCACCTATTTTAGGAAGTAGTAATTAATAGGAGTATATAAATCTTTTTTTTTGTGTTAACGTCAGAAAGCAAACAAAGATTAATTGAAAAAAGAAAAGTAAGGGAATTTCACCCTTGATTGCTATATGGGATTTAAACAAATTCTCACTAATTTCATTACCCACCTCTTCAGATTACTTTCATAATCCTTCGATCTTCCGTAAACATTCCAGTAAACCCTCGGTAACTACTCTCAGAGGAAACAAGCCCCACGCAACGAGAACCATCATGATTCTCTGAGGAGAAGAAGCACCATACAATATTTAAACATTTCTCACCACTCTAACGAAATAACTTACTAACTTTTCTAAAGAACAAAAATTTCCCTAAGAAGAACAAAACAATTGTTTCAATTAATAAAGTAATGAAAATTGGAACACTAAATGGAGCATTTTCAAAAAGGAGGAGAGAATGCAATAAAGATACCCCCTGAGTTAAAGGAAAAGCAAAAGCAACCAAATTTAGAGGGAAAGGAAAATATTCTGCAGGAAAAAATACTCCCGAAGTTAGAACAAAAACAGTTACAAGAATATAAGAAAAATCTTTTATCCAACGATAATCAAAACTAAAACTTAACAAAATTAAAGCAATCCCTAAATTACTAAAAAGAGTAAGGAACAAAACTATTATTGCTAAGGGGAGATTATTCAAATAAATAGTAAACCCATAGAGAAGCATTCCAACAGAAACAACAAATAACCCGAGTAATAAAACTGAGATCAAATTTGTTGTAATTAAAGACCAAAATAATGTTTTTTTTCCGTAATTTAAACTTAAAATTGGCTTAATAGTATCGCGATTAATTTGTGAAAAGCGAGTTGTTTTGTTAAACAAAAAACCGACCATTCTCCAAACAGCAATTCCTAAAACAATAAATGCAGTGTATGGAATAAGACCATAAGGAAGGCTAACAGTAACTTTGTCTCCACGTAAAAAGAGAAAAAGTACTAACCAGATTAAAGGAGTTAAAAAGAAAGTTATAGTCTTTAAAGAAAATGAAAATTGTTTTCCAAGATCTCGTTTAACCATCGCATAAAAAGCAGGTCTAAAACTCATTTTAATAAATCTCCTCGCCAGCTTTGGTTTTACTAATTATTTCAGAAACAAATTTATCTAAATTTTTGTTTTTAATAGAGACCTTAGTCATTTTAACTCCAGATTTTTGAATTTCTAAAAGAATAGGAGAAAGATCTGATTCCTTGCTATCAACAGTAATATGCACTGCCCTTTTTGTAATGTGAGTGTTCAATATTCCCGGGAGCGATTTAACTGATTCATTTGCTTTTCCAGGGTTACTTACTGAAGCAATAACTGTTTTTTTTGAAAAATCACTTTTTTCATTAATATTGTTAAGAGAATCATGAAAGATTATTTTACCAGAATTTAAAACTAGAATTTCATCAGCAATCTCTTTATACAAAGAAGCATGATGAGTAACAATAATTCCTCCAACACCCTTTTCTTTTAGTTCTGTTAGTTTTTCTACAAAAATCTTCTTAGAAAAGTTATCTAAGCCATCTGCAGGTTCATCAATTAACATAAAATCTCTTGCAGTAAGCAAGACTCGACACAAACTTAATTTTCTTCGCATTCCCTTAGAATAATTTCTAACATGTTTATGTTGAACTTGGCTTAGTTGGAAATAATCAAGTAAATCTTTTGCCCTAGTTTTAAATTCACTTTTAGGCAATCCATTAATTGAATAAAAAAAAGCCAGATTTTTTATAGCAGAATAATCTTCGTGTAAAGAAGAAGTATCCCACAAACAACTGGTTTGATTAGATTGATGTAATGGCTTGTTAAAAAGAGTAATCTCCCCATTATTTGGTTTTGTTAATCCAGATAATAAGTTTAGCAGAGTACTCTTTCCCGCACCATTTGGACCACAAATTAATAAGAATTTGCCTTTATCTAATGAGAAATTAATATCTTTAAGAATAACTCTGTTCCAGTATTTTTTCCCCACACCTTTGCAGACAAGTGAACTTTGCATTTTTTAACTAAATTTCTGATTAAATAAAAAGCTATCTATTCTCAAGAAGGAGTTAGAAGAAAAAATGCGCCACGGCCCGGATTTGAACCGGGAATCCCAGAGGGACTAGATATTTACGAAGATTGGGTTTTCATTTCTTGTCTGAGACAAATATCAAACCCACGCTGATTTAGCAATCTAGCGCAATACCAGATTATGCGACCGTGGCATAATAAGATAGATTTAGCTGGTTTGTTTTTAAATATTTCGGGAAAAGAGAACATTGCATACTAGAAGCAAATTTTTGAATAAAGAATGAAAGAGAATATTTAAATAATATCTGACATTTACATAATCATGGAAAGAGAACCAATTTCTAAAACATTAAGTAGGTTCAAGCCAGAAAAATTTGTTTTTGTTATTTCTCAAGATGAAAATGGCCCATGCGGAATGGTTGCTGCATGGGAAACAAGAGTTTCTTCTAACCCTCCATTATATGCAGTTTCACTCTCGAAAAAAGGAAATACCTACAAAGTGATTCAAAAAAGTAAAAAATTTGTTATTGCTGTCCCAAACAAAGCGTTAGAAAAAGAAGTTTGTTATTTTGGTTCAAATCATGGAGATGAAGTTGATAAATTTAAAGAAACCAATATTGAGATGGAAAAAGCAGAAAAGATAAACGTTCCACTAATTAAAAAAGCAACATTTAATTTTGAATGTAAACTAGTTAAGGAAGTGGAAGTAGGAGACCACGTTTTAATTATTGGAGAAGTTATTGTTGCACATTATAATAAAGGCGAGAAAATCTTGCTCAATTATGGAAAAGTTGGTGGAGAGAGACATTTCATTGAAATGCCAACAAAACCAAAATAAAAAAGAGGTATGAAAAAATGAAAAAGGTTATTGCAATTGCTTTAATATTAGTAATTAGTTTAGTAGTTATAACAGGATGTACAACATCAACAACAGATGATTCACAACCGCCAGCCTTGCCGGAAGATAATCAACCAGCAGGACAAGAACAACAACAAGACAGTGGAGAAGAGATCCCGCAACCACCTGCACTTCCAGAGGGATAAAGGATGAAAAAAACAATTACTTTTTTTTTGATTCTATCTTTGTTAATGATTCCTGCAACATTAGGATATACAACCCTGAAAGAAATGCGTGACGGCCAAGGATATGTTACTAGTGATGATAATGATGCATTCTATTATGAATATGATTTAAGTGTTGAACTTAAAGAAGGCTGGAATTTAGTCTCTACGTTTGGTGGGGCAGACCAGATATTGTCTTCAAGTGAGATTAAGGAAGAAAATATTAAAGGAGTGTATTATTACGCACCTATAAAAAAGCAGTATGTAAATTGGTTAAGCGTTATGCAAGGAAAAACTCAAATTCCAGCATGGTGGGATTCTCAAGATGCCAATATTGCAAACGGAGGATCAATGTGGGTTTATTCTAATAAAGAAGGAACGTTGAAATATTGGGCTGATGCATACAAGCAAAGAAGAATTCTTGTCAAAGGCTGGAATTTTGTTGGATTAACAGAAGAGATGGGCCAAGTACAAAGTGAGGAGATGTATACCTTCCCAGTAAGTTTTGAACAATCTGGATGTAGTATTAGTAAAGTATACATGTTTGATACCAAAAAAAATTCTTGGGAAAAAGTTCCACAATTTGAAACAGGAGCAAATGCAATCGGAGAAGAATATATGGGCATTGGACTAGCAATTAAAATTGAAACAAACAACGACTTATGTGTTTGGACTCCAAAGGAAGAGGGCGTTTCAGGAGTACCAACACTACCAAATTAAAGAGGTAAAAAATGAGAAAAAAAGCAATATTATTAATTGGGATTATGGTTTTAGCAATCTTTGCTATTTCTGTATCGGCTTTAACCTATACAAATACGGGAGATGACTTTCAATTTAAGGTTAAAATCCATAAAGGATGGAACTTAATGCCGGAAGCAGGAATAGATTATGCAAAACTTAATGATGCAGCAATACCTGCATCTACAATGAACATCTTAAGTACAAATGCTAATTGGGGAAAAGGTAGACATTTACATTTATCCCATAAAAATAAGTATGTTACCTTAGGATTGTCAAATGATGAGGCAATGATGCAACAAGTTTATTCTGCAGCACAAGAAGGATATGTACACTTCACTCCTAGTTGGGTTTATTTTAAACAAGACATGGAATTAGATCTTCCTTATTATATGGCACAGATTGCAGAGTATGATAACGAATGGAAAATGAAAATGTTTAAAGGATGGAATTTAGTTTTTGTAAGTCCACATTTTGCTGAAGGGGACATTACTGAAGGAAATTGTAATGTTGAAAAAATCTATGCATGGGTTGCTGGAGAACAAAAGTGGGAGTTCTTACCTAACGACGAAATCTTTGGTGATGACGATGCCGTTGGATATGGTGTTGCAATGAAAGTTTCTAGCACATGTAAATTAGGAAAATCAACAGAAGCGAATGCAGAAGGCGTTCCAGCATTACCTAACTGAAACTAGTTAGTTTTTTATTTTATTTTTTCTTTTATTCTTTGAATATTTATCAAGGAATGAATAGAAATTTACAATTTCTGTTTTATTCTTTTTATTGTTTCTTGATTAAGATTGTTAAAATCAACAAAGAAATATTCTTCAGAAAAATAGTTTTTAAGTTTATAATCAACAATAACAACATGCGGATTAATAGCTTCAATTTGTTTGTCTAACCACAAGGATTTACAAGTAGCATAATGTTCATCTAGATCAACAACATTTTTGGGATAACATTTTAATAAAGTTGTGAAGAAACAATCATCTTTACTTAATCCTAGTTTTTCAAGTAATGAACAATCTTCAACAATTAATGTTCCAAGGCGATCTTCTTCTTCACTAGGATGAGAAAAAACCATTACAACCTTACCTTTTCTATCTCCAGGAACTGCAAGAGTACGATCCTTCCATAAAGGACAAGAAGTACATCGACGAATATCTTCTGCTAAATCATATAGTTGGGTCATTTTAAATATCTATAAGAACTTGTGCTTTCCAAGTCCCGTCAAATAATTTTACTTCAAACATATGCATGGTTATAGCTTTAACATCAACTTTCTGTTCATGTTTCTTAGAAATTTGTTCACCATAAGCAATACATTTCAAATGATACTTATCATCTACCTTCTCAACATTAATATCAAACTTAGAAAAGATTAGTTGTTCAGAATCTTTGTAAAATAATAAATCATCTAGAAAATCAAACAATAAATATTCTAATTTTTCGTTTTCTCCAGTAATCTCTTGTGTTTTAGTTTGTTCAACATTATCTAATTCAAGTTGAGATTCCTCAACAGCAAGACCACATTGTTCAAAAAGTTCTCCAAGTGAATCAGCTTCTACTTGAAAAAGAATATCAGCGGTATGTTCAATATATTTTCTTGATGCAGCCATTATTGAAGATAATTCTTACAATTGTTAATAAAACTTACTGTAGAACATTACAAAAGTTTTAACCAAAAACTGAACCAATCCACATGCCCAGGTAATTAGTTAGGATTATTACTACTAAAGCAAGAACTAAATGTTCAAGAATTACCTTCCAAGAAGAAGTTTTTTGCCCATGAGCCAAGTAATAACTAAAAACCCCTAATAAAGACATCCCCCAAACAACACTAACCATAACTGCAGTAGTTAAAGGCAATAATAAAACAGGAATTAAAAATGTCAAAGCAAAAACAAGTTTTGCTGAAAAAGCAGAGATGGTTGCTTCCCAAACTTCTTTATGAGTATATTTATTTTCTGACTCAACTGAAACATGAATGCCCATTGCATCTGAAAGAGCATCTGCAACAGCAATTGTTAAAACTCCACCAATAACAACAAGTCTTGAATGAGTACTAGAATTTAGTCCAACCATCAAACCAAGAGTAGTAATTACTCCTGAAGTAATGCCATAACTGAACCCCTTTTTGATTGCACTATTCATTGTATTAATCAGGAATTGTTTATTCCTTTAATAATATTGCTTTAATCCTTCTTACACCTGCACTTGAACTTTCTTCCTTCTTAATTTTAAATTTTCCAAGTTCAGAAGTGTTCTTTACATGAGGGCCCATACAGATTTCATTACTATAATCCCCAACAGTATAAACCGAAACTCGTTCTGGATACTTAGTTCCAAACTCGCCCTTTGCACCAGAACCAATTGCTTCTTGCAAGGACATTTCCTTACGAACAACTTCCATCTTTGCTTGAATAACTTTGTTAACTTCATCTTCAACTAGGTCAAGTTCTTCTCTTGTTACTTTTCTATCAAAATTAAAATCAAATCTTAATCTATCTGGAGTAATGTTACTTCCTCTTTGCCTTACATCTGTTTTTAATACTTTTTTCAAAGCTTCATTAAGCAGATGAGTTGCAGTATGAAGTTTAGTAGTTTCTTCAGAAGAGTCAGATAAACCGCCTTTAAATTTTTGTTCTGCTCCCTTTCTAGAAAGGTCTTGATGTTTCTCATACTCCTTTTGGAAAGACACCATATCAACAGTTATTCCTTTCTCTTCAGCTAACTCTTCGGTCATCTCTACTGGAAAACCGTATGATTGGAATAGTAAAAAAGCTTCCTCACCAGAAATTTCTTTAGTTAATTCTGCAAGTTTAGCGAACTTATTTAGTCCTTTCTCCAAGGTTCGAGTAAATTTCTCTTGCTCTGCTTTAATTTCATCAAGGATAAATTGTTTCTTTTCTTTTAATGTGGAGAAATCTTCTTGATACATTTCAACAATAAATTCTGCAAGAGGAACCAAATCAATTTTTTCTATCGGCATTCCTAACGTTCTGAAATGACGAATAACTCTTCGAATAAATCTTCTAAGCACATAACCTTGATCAACATTACTTGGAGAGACTCCACGTTCATCTCCGAGAATGAATACGGATGCTCTGAGATGATCAGCAATAATTCTTAATTGTTTTTTGTTTTCAGAATAACTTTTTTTAGTTAATTTTTCAAGTTTTTCAATAATTGGCCAGAAAAGTTCAGTTTGATAAATCTCATCTTTACCTTGAAGAATTGCAGTTACTCTTTCCAAGCCAAGACCAGTATCAACGTTCTTTTGAGAGAGAGGAATATACTTACCTTCATCATTTTTGTAATATTCCATAAAGACATCATTCCAAATTTCTACCCAAGTATCATCTTCAGGATCATATGTTGTAGGAGGTTTATTTTTACCTGTCCAATAAAACATTTCTGAGTCTGGACCACATGGACCGGTAGTTCCTGCTGGACCCCACCAATTATCTTCTTTACTTAAGAAAGCAATTCTATCTTCTGGAATTCCTAAACTTCTCCAGATATCAGCAGATTCTTCGTCTTTAGGAGCGTTATCATCTCCTTTAAAACAAGTCACTGCTAAGTGTGAAATTGGAAGTTTAAGAACATCTGTTAAAAATTCAAAACTCATTTCAATTGCTTCTTTCTTAAAGTAATCTCCAAGAGACCAATTTCCGAGCATTTGAAAGAAAGTATTATGAGTGTTATCTCCAACCTCATCAATATCTCCAGTTCTCAAACATTTTTGGACACTAACTAATCTCTTACCAAGAGTATGCGGTTGTCCAACCAAGAATGGAACTAAAGGATGCATACCAGCAGTAGTGAAGAGAACAGTAGGATCATTCTCCGGAATTAATGGCGCTGATGGAATAATTGAATGATCTTTACTTTTAAAAAAGTCCAAATATTTCTGTTTAAGTTCTTTAGCTTTCATTTTTTTGTTTACCTAAAAATTAAAGTTAGGAAATGCCTTACATTTCTTAAAACTTTCATGAATTTGAGAAAATAAAGGTATTTTAAATAGTTAACTGAAGACAATTTATAAAATAGCTCAATTTATAGCTAAAAACATGGTAAACAAGGTTAGTGTTAAGGCAGCATTTGAATTGGAAAATACTATTTTTGTAGATACTAGGTCTCCAAAAGAATATGAAAACGACCATATTCTTGGAGCAATTAGCTTACCAATATTAGATAATGAAGAAAGGCACGAGATCGGATTAATTTACAAACAAATTTCTAGAGATTTAGCAATTGAGAAAGGATTAGAATATTATTCAAAGAAAATTCCCAATATTGTTAAGACCATACAACCGCACAAAAATAAGAAGATAGTTATTTATTGTGCAAGAGGAGGGATGCGTTCTGGAATCATTGCTTCTTTACTAGAATCAATTGGACTAGAAGTTTACCAAATTAAAGGAGGCTACAAATTATTTAGAAATTACTTGTTGGAAAAGATAAGCAATTTCAAACTTAAGCCAAAGATAATTGTTCTTCACGGGTTAACATGTACAGGAAAAACGGAATTATTAGAGAAGTTAGATAATGTAATTGATTTAGAAGGATTAGCTCAACATAGAGGAAGTTTATATGGAGCAATTGGCTTAACTCCAAATTCACAAAAGAAATTTGAAAATCTTTTAATGGAAAAATTGGAACAGTTAAATGACCAGAATTACATTTTTGTAGAAGGAGAAAGTCGTAGAATAGGAGATTGTATTATGCCAGAATTTTTATGGAAAGCAATGTTAAAAGGGATTAATATTAAGATAGAAAGAGAATTATCATTAAGACTTAAATTAATGGTTAAAGAATATTTTCTTAATCCAAAAATAGTTGAACAGATTAAAGAAATTAGTGCGGGCCTAATTAGAGTTATTTCAAAAGAAAATAAAGCTAAAATGTTACAATTCTTGGATGAGAAGGAATACGAAAAGGCAGCAGAGATTCTTTTAGTAAAGTATTATGATCCACTGTATGAACATTCATTAAACAAAAAAGAATATCAAAAAATTATTAATAATGACAATGTAGAGAAAGCAGTTATTGAAATTAATGAATATCTTAGTTCTTTAAAGTAATTTTTATTTCTTAGTACCAGAAATAACATTTAATATTGTTTTAAAGTCGTCTTTCATTTCTTGCAACATCACAGGATTTCTACCAGAATAAAGCAAAGAGGCAGGATGAATTACAGGAACAACCTTCATTTCATTTTTAAAATCAAATAACTGACCATGAATAGATTTAATTCCTGTTTTACCAATAATTCTTTCTGTTGCAAAATTTCCAATAGTAACAATAACTTTGGGTTGCATAACTTCAATTAACTTATCTAAACGAGAACGGCAGTTTTCAATCTCTTCTTTCTTAGGATTTCTATTTCCTTCAGGCCGACACAAAACAGTATTGGTAATAAAAATATCTTCTCTATCTAAACTAACAGAACTTAATAATTCGTTAAGAATTTTTCCAGACATACCACAGAATGGAATCCCTTGTTTATCTTCATTCTTTCCGGGGGCCTCTCCAATAAACAAAATATCAGAATTGGGATTGCCAGAACCAAAAACTACTTGAGAACGAGATTTACAAAGTTCAGGACATTCAGAACATTTAGAATACTCTTCTTTTAGTTTATCAAAATCCATAAATTAAAAAAATTAACACAAGTATATAATTCTTACTCAGAATTTGTTAAATATGCTAAAAGAACTTTTTGATAACCTAATACACTTCTTTTGTCTGGAGAATGAACATTTAAGAGATGGACATGAGAATAATCTTTAACTCTATCCCTAGCAACATCCTCATCAACAAAACCATCAACTAATAGAGCAACCACAGGAGTATTAAAATGGGGATGACCAGGAGTTTTAATTTGATCAATTAAATCTAAACCCCCATAACCTGAGCCACCAGGAGCATCAAAATAAGGAGTTACACAGATTAAGTCGTAATCTGGATCTTGAAGAGAATCAACCGCATCACTAAAATTTTCAACAACTTTAAGACCACCAATTTCTCTTAATGTTCTTCTCACCCTTTTTGTATCGGCTGCAAGATGATCCACAAGAAGAGATAACGTCATTTTAAAATTAAAAAATAGAATTAAAAGAATAAAATTATTCCCTATTAGAATATTCTACGTAACGACACTGGCCACAAACTACTCGGTCTTTATGTTTTCCTAAGAAAACGCCAGGACCACATTTTGGACAGGTTAAATTTTTACGTTTAATAGTATCTCCAGAAATTTCGTATAAAGCACTTTGCTTTTTACCTTCCTTCTTTGCTTTTGCTGCTACTTTTTTATCTTTTGGCTTTGCGCCACCTTTCTTTGCCATTTTTAATTAAGCCTCCTCAGATTTCGTTGTTGTTTTTAATCTTCAGCTAAATTGTGTGATTATTCAGCTTTTTGTGCAGGTTCTTCTGCTGCAGGTTTTTCTTCTTTAACTTCTTCTTTCTTTACTTCAGTTGCAGCTTTAGCTTCTTGGTCAGCTTTTTTCTTAGCTTCTTTAGCTTCCTTTTCTGCGTCTTTTGCTTCTGCTGCTTTTTTATTATCTTCTTCTATTTGTTTTTTAACGTGTTTAGTTAACATTTCTGTCTTATCTTTTGCTGCTTTATCATTATAAATTAAAGCATTAAAAGTTGCAGTTTTATGACCAAATTTAGTATAAATATGTTTAACAATTACAAGTTCAACGTTTTTCTTTAATTCTTTAGCTAAAGTTTCTGCTAATTTAACATTACTTGGAGTTGCTGCTTCAAATTCTAAAGAACCGCTTACTTCTAAACGATTTAGTAATGGATTATCATTTTTTTCTTGAATACTTACTTTCATGTTTCTCTCCTCCGCTTATCTAACTTTAATAGCGTATTCGCCCTTAGCTGTAATTTCAACTTTTTCTGCAATCATAGATCTAGCAGCATCGTTAACATATAATCTTCCTTGCCAACTAGTTGTAAATGAAGTTGAACCACAAGCAGGACAAGTGTCGCCTTCAACAAATAATTTGCATTTTTTACAAGCTTTTTTCTTTGCCATCTTATTCTTCAGCTCCTTTTTTACTTTCTTCAGATTGCTGTTCTAGCCATTCAACTTTCCCTAAACCTTCTTGACGCATTGTCAAACCAATTTTTGGATTGTTAAGATCTTTATAACTTACTGCAATAATTCTTGCCTTACACCGGTCGCCAACTTTTAAACTTTGACCAGTTTTTTTACCTTGTAAAACTTTTTCTTTACTAAAAGAAACAAAATCATCCATACTTTGTGAAATGTGAGCCATTCCTTCAACTCCACCTAGATCAAGAAATGCACCAAAATCTGTAATGTCACGAACTTTAGCAAATACAAGTTCATTAAGCTCAGGTTTGAAGGTTAATAATTCAAATTCTGTGTCGTAGTAAGCTGCTCCATCTCCTGGAACAATTACACCTTCTTTAATGTCGCCAACGTTAACTATATTAATTACAAACCCCAAATCTTTAGAAATGAAGTTTTCATAAGTTTTTTTAACGTTTTCAAGTATAGATTCCTTCTGAGACATGTTAAACATACTCGGAGGTACTCTAATAAAATCCTTTGCTTTTACAGTATAGAACATTTTACTTCTTATTTTTATTAGCTCTTTATAAAGGTTTCTGAAATGGGATTTCAATTCCAAAACCAGAATAAACTGGCCCTTTTGAGAGTAAATTGGTATAAAACAGAAGAAGTTACAAAATTAATATTATGACCAAAACAATTTGAATAAAAAGAAAAAAAAAGAAAAAATTCAGTAGCCGCGGCATCCTTCACAATAATAACGGTTTGCATTCTCAACTACAATCCGTGCGCCACACCCCTTACAACACCTCTGAATTTTAAATTTTTTAACTTCTTGAAAGATGTGTTGTTTCAGTTTTATCACCTTCTTTTTTGTTTGCAAAAAAAAGATAGCTCAGAAAAACGCCAGTTTCCTCATCACCTTCTTTTTTTTCAGAAGACTCAAAAATATTAATTTTTGGATGTCCTCTTTTTTTAAAACGCCTTTAATTTATAAAGAAAAGATAACTAGTATATAAAGATGTCGCTGTTCTAAGACGAGAGACTAAGGAATTAACGACAATAATTGTGATCGCATAAAAACTAAAACTAATCCTGTGGCGACCAGACCCACCCAAATGTAAGGACTCCAATGAAATATTTTAATCCCATCAAAGTTTCCAAAAGGGATCATATTAAACAAACCAATCCAGGCATTAACAAAAAATCCTACAAAGAATACTAATTGAAATGCAGGAAAGAAACCAATTAGTAACAAGAAAATTATTGCTAAAATAAAATTTGTTGCAGGACCTGCTGCACTAATAATACCATTTTCTTTTCTTGTAATACTTCCAGAAATCATGACTGCACCAGGAGCTGCAAAGATAAAACCAATAACTGCTGCTAGACCTAAAGCGAGATATAACATCTGATCAAATGCACGAAATTCAGCAACACAACCATAATGTTGAGCTGCAAATTTATGAGCAAGTTCATGTAAAAGAAAACCTAATCCTGCAGTAAATAAAGAGATGCCAAAATATAATAAAAAATCAAATGAGAAAACACCATAAATATTTCCGTTAAATAAATTGGTACCAGTAAGGACAAAAGCAAAAGCTAGTGATATTACAACCCACGCTTTTGCAATATCAATTAACTCAAGTTTAGAAGTCTTAATCTTCCCTAATTTTATCGTCTTGTACATCTTCGTCTAAGTAGCCTTCCATCTTTTCTTTCAAGAAAGCTTTTAATCTTTTTGCGTCTTCTTCAATTTTAATTAGCAAATCAAGATCATTAAAATTTTCTTCAGCACACTCTTGGCAGTAAAAGTCCGAAGTATTTTTTATTTTGTAAATCGCTCCTACATCACAAATAATACACTTTTTCCCCATCTTTTATACCTAAATTGAATATTATTTAAAAAAGTAACGAATAATATGGATTAAATCATGAATTATTAAAGGAGAAGTTCTTTAATTTCATCAATCTCTTGTGAAGTAACTGCGCAACCATTAAATTTAGTTGCCCACAACACCGAATCAAGAAGTTTTTCTTTTCCACCTTTTATTTTTGGTAAATACGCGTCAAGCAACCCCATTTTGTAAGCAACGGCAACAAGTTCAATTGAACGAATGATTTTAATACTTTTTAGTTGCTCACTGAATAAGTCTCTTTTTTGAAGATTAGTTTCAACTGGATTTTTAAAACGAATTTCTAAGAGTTTTTCCATCTGTTTATTATCTTCAATAAATAATCTTAATGTTCTTTCGTCCATAACAACAGTGTTTGAACCCGTTTTCATTGCTGCAACAACAGATTCCATTTCTCCGGATTGAATTAGCTCCATTCTCTTTCCTTTAATTTTAAATGAACTATTGGCAACAACTTGTAATTGTTTAGAACGACTTTCAGAAACATCTTCATAAATTTCCAATGTACCTTCACTAATATGTTTGAGAACTTGCAATGCTTCAAATTCAAATCGTTTAATGCCAATTGGCCTATCTACTAATTCTTTTTTTACTGCAGGAGTAATATAAAAATGCCCTCCAAACTTTTCTTTTAATATTGGAAGTAACCAATCTAACCTAGACATAACTAATGAAATGATTGGTCCGGCATCAAAAAACATATTTTTGTCCATTTTTTTAACCTGCTCCAAAAAGACTTATTGCTAAATTTAACCGATGTCCTTCTTTAACAGTTTCCTTACCAAACTCTAACATTGTAGTCTTACCAGCATAACTTTGCAGATCCCAGTTTGATAATCCCATTAAACCAGCAGCCTGTCCAATAGACAACCCTTTTCCTAACAGAATTGCACCTTTTTTTATTTTAGCTGCTTGCATTACATCTTGCAAATGCAACTTTACTTTAGCATCTGATTTTCGAATAATATTAAACATGGATTTTACTGCTTTGTTATATCTGCTGTAGCTATTTTCTTTCAAAAATTTAATTGCAAAACCAATCTCTACAGACAAATCTTTTATTTCTTCAGGAGGCATTCGTTGTATTACCTTTCCTAGGGAATAAATTAAAACAGTAACTGAAATTAAGTCAAGATCTTTTTGTAAAGCTACATCTTCAATTGCATGGTCACTTAATTCTTTGAGTTGCAAACTAATACTTGAATCTTTTTTATTGAGAATTTCTTGGGCTTGTATCAAATCTTTAACAATCTCTTTTCTAACAACCTCTTTCATAAGAGAAAGAATATTTTTACATTTTATTAAAGTTTTGGATTTTAAACGGTTAAGTTTATATGGGTTCAAATGATTGCTAGGAGAGATGAACCACAAAATCTTTTTACCAACCTTATTACTTTTTTTATTAGGTATATTTTTTGTAGGTGCAGGGATTACTGGAATGATTATTTCAGAAACTTGTTGTTTTCCACCAAACTGTTTAGAAGAGAATCTTTGTGACATTGCAAAAAATCCAGAGAAAGTACCACAAAATGATCCAAGTAATGTCTTTTTAACTGTTGGAGCTTTCTTAATGATTACAGGATCAGTGATTTATGCTGAAACTCACCATTTATACAATAATTAAAAATATGGGGCCGCGAGGACTTTCAAACCAAAGGAGGTTTGTAACTCCCTTATGGAATTTGAACCCCGGTTCCACGACTTCTGACATAAAGACCCCAGCCGTGGGTGCTACCAAGCTACACTACGGCCCCAATGGGAAGTAAAGAACTAGATTAGTTTAAAAATTTTTCAGTGTTTGTATATTTCGTTAGCAAAGAAATTCTTAATTATTTTTACACATGGTGGGAAAACTTTATCAGGAAGGTTATCAAAAGAAAACCATTGCCATTCAACCATCTCATCAGGTTCCATTACCTTTACTTCTCCCTCAAAATCTGTACAAATAAATCCATTAGTTACAAAATGATTATCATGAATAATCTCATCCGTTACGCTAATCAATTTTAATTTATTAGCGATCAGACTTGTTTCTTCTTCTAATTCTCTTTTTGCACTTTCCTCAATGGTTTGATGCCAATCAACCTTTCCACCAGGCATTGACCAAGTTCCTTCTCCATGCAACTCTGAATCTGCTTTCTCTGGATCTGAATGTCTTAAACCAAGAAGAATTTTATGATTTTTAACAACCATAACTCCAACACCAACTCGAGGATATTTTATCATAAGTTCAAGATAAATAAAAAGGATATAAATAGATTTCTATACTTCAATTAAACTTTTTCAGCGACAATGCTTCTTAGCATATGTTTCTTAACCCTAACTGAGATTTTCTCACCAAGTGGGAGACGTTTCTCAATACCTATTGTAAGAGGATATGTTCCCATTTGCCTACAGAATGTTGTTTTACCGTCATACATTTCAGTATAAACATCTTTTAAAATAGTACCAATGGGAACTAATCGTTCTAATAATGGAAAATCAATTTTTTGACGAATATCATTACGCCATTTCCAATAAAACTTCTTATTCTTTTTCCAAAACTTATTTCCACCATGAGTTTCAAGATATGTTCCTGGTAAAATTGCTACTTGCCTAACATTAATTCTTCTTAGCATTAAACCCTCTTCAAGAATTGATTGTAAAGCAGCAATGTTTTTTTTATGAGTATCCTTACTTTCATTTAGTAATCCAAAAATAATATTTATTCCAGGTAAGAATTTTGGCAAACCATTTTCTCCACGTTCTGCACCATATTTATTAATAATTTCAATCGCTTTTCTTGCAACTATCGGAGAAGTGTTTAGAAGATTAGCTTTAACAACTCCAGGATCAAAAGATTCAACACCAAAAGCAGCAATATTCCCAGGAGTACAATATTTTACAATTGCTTTAGTAATCTCTTCTCCTTCTTTACTAATCACAGAATTTGGATTTACATTGTCAATATGTAACACTTCAATTTTTGGACATTTTTTATTAATTTCTTTTAACATTTCAATAGGATTATCAGAAGCATAAAAATCAGCTTGTTTCCCTAATCTAAAGAATCTTGCTCCTTTTTTGTAATAAGCAACAACTTCTCTAACAACATCATCTTTAGAACGATTAGAAAATCTGTTTTTCAATGGTTCAGTACAAAAAGAACATTTTCCAACCTTACAACCACGTCCTGTTTCTATTTCAATTACTCGCTTATCTGGGATTTGAGTAAGGATTTCTGCACTTGGTTCAATTAACTTTTCCAATTCTTTAAATGTAAATTTGTAATCTTTAATTTCATTAAAACAAGACATATCTTCCTTTTCAAAGAATTTTCCTCCTTCCAATTGTGTTCCCAAGACGGCAGGACCTGTAAGAATTTTCTTTATATTAAGATCTTTAACAAGAGAAATAACTTCTTTTAATGTTCCTGGTTGCGCAGTTAAATATTTTCCTGGTACATGAACACCAAGAAGGATAATTAAAAGTTCTGTTTTATTGATGGTTTCTTCCGCATCATTTTTTGTAAGATTATAAACATAAATATTAGTTTTCTCATGTGGCTTGGGATCTTTCTTTACTCCTTTCAATTGTTTCCATAATCGAAGATCATCAATTGTAAGATATTTAACATTGTTTTCTTCAGAAAGAAATTTCCCATATAAATATCGAGGATACGTTCCTAAGTAAGGAGGAACACCTAAACCAGACGCTTCATCAGTGTAACAATCAAGTATGGTAATGTTCATAGTAGTTATAGAAATAAGATAGTTATATAAAATTAATTAAAATAAAAAAAATAAAAAGAGATTATCTTCTTTTCTTAGAAGGATTTTTGTTCTTCCAAACAAAGTAGGAAACAACTCCAATAAGAACAATTATTAAAAATAATGCAACCCAAGGCCAAACCATTGTTTCAACAACTTCTCCAGTAATTTCTTCAACAGTTTCTCCAGGTAAGACTGCAGTTTCTTCTTTAACAACCTCTTCAACAGTTTCTTCAACTACTGGTTCAGCCACTTCTTTTTGTGCAATCGCAAAGTAACTAAATCCAGGAGTTTCTGCAGTATAATGAACATAAGTTCCATCATCTTCTCCAAGCGTTGTTGTTAGAGAAACCCATTCGCCATCAACATACCTAAACAAAGCTATATTGTCTTTAGCCAATTTATTGTCTGTTAACCAAGATTTTTCAACTTTAAAATCAATTTTTGGATTTACTATATCGCCTTCTTTAAAAGTCAAGCTCTTTGTTATTTCAACAAATTTGTAGGTTTTTAATTCTAAATTCTTCATACTGGTTGGTAAGCTATCAACTCTTTCAACTTTCATCCACATACCATAAAGATTCCTTCCAGGAGTAAAAGTAATTTCTGTAACTCCTATCTCTCCGTTTTTAACTTCTACAATGGCGGTTTCACCTTCTTTAACAGAAGCCCACACAACCTTAGAAAATTTTCCGGAAACTTGAGAGGCTGCAGACCCACCACCCCCAGAACTTGTTGAAGCGGCAGCAGCAGCTGAAGTTGTAAAGGAAGCAGTAGTGTTGCTTTGGGTATTTCCAGCATTATCAGTACAAGTTACATTAACAGTATAAGCGGTACTTGCAGTTAATCCACTAAGAGTTGCAGAGTACAGTCCAGAACTTAATATTAAATTTCCACTACCCGCATCAGCATAAGTACAATTCGCAATCCCAGAAGTTACATCGGTAGAATTAACGGTTAAAGTTCCTGCAGTTGATGAACTTGCACTCGCACTTAAACTATTGATTAAAGGGTCAGTGATATCAACAGCAATAATAAACGTACTAGTATTAGAATTACCCACAGAATCAGTCCCAGTCATATTAATGGTATAATTACCATCAGCACTAGTATTATAACTACTAGCTTGCAAAGTTTGATTAGTAGTACCAGTGAAATTTTTCAATAAGCTGTTGGAAGAATTAAATATAGATAGATTCCAACTGGTTAGGTAAATGTCAGTCACAGTATAATTAATGGTTACGTTTCTATCACCTGTTGCTTGACCAGAAATAGTTCTAGAATTAATAGAATTAATTGTTGTAACAGGATTTGTGGCATCAACAATGATAGTTATAGTGCTACTGTTCCCTTCATTATTTAATCCATCAGTACAATTTACATTTGCAAAATATGTATTTTCTGACAAGCTAGTATTTGCTGTTAATATGGTATTGGTAGCATTGTTAACACTGGAGTTTGTATTATATGCAGCACCATCAAAATATAAAACACAACTTGCCGTAGCAGATACAGAATCACTATAATTAAATGTGATACTAGGAGTAGTATCGCTAGTATTAAAAGAGGAGTTTACTAAAGTTATGGAAGGAGCATTATTATCAATAGTGACTCCAGTGATAGTAGCATTACTAACTGTTATTCCAGAAGAATTTGTGGAATTTACAGTTATATTGTAAAGCCCATCTGTAAGCACTGAAGAGGTATCAATTGTAGTATTAAACACAATATCATTAGCAGTATCATTAATGATAGTAATGTTGTATCCTAAAGCACCATTAGTTGAATCATAAAAGTAAAAGGTAGTATTAGTTGCATTTTGATCTGTAGTTGCATTTAACAATAAATCACCACTAACATTTTGTCCGGGAGAAGGAGAAATAACAGCAACGCTTGTTAAACCATAAACAAGAGAAGCAAATATAACAATTATTGTAAAAGTTAGAAAATATTTTTTATAGTTCATTTTTAAATTAACCTCTTTTTTTTGATAGCAATAATAATAATAATAATAATAATAAATAGAAGATAGTTCTAGTTTTTAAGTTTTGCTCTAAAAGAGAGTTATTAAGAGAAGGGATGTTAAAATCAACTGAATATATATATTTAAAAGAATAACAAGGTTTTTAACTTGAAAATCTCTTCTAATAAATTAATGGTTTACAAAATTGCGTTTATTGGAACACATGGAGTTGGAAAAACAATTCTCGCATTAAATGTTGAAAGAAAATTAAGAATTAAAGAAGTGGAGGCAACCACAATAAAAGAAATTGCTAGAGAGGCATCAAGGATTGGTTTTCCAATCAATCTTCATACCACATTAGAAGCACAGACATATATTCTTCATCAACAAATGGCCCAAGAATTAGATCATTCTACCATAAGACCTGGAGCACCACATGCTCAAGTGGTGATTAGTGACAGGTCTGTTTTTGACAATTACTGTTATTTAGAAAGAGCTCTTAAAGGAAAAGAACAAGGAAATGCATTAAATATGGTTTTGGGCCATGGGAGAGATTTTCCTTATGACAAATTATACCTTCTTCCTATTACCAATGGAGAGATTACAAATGATGGAACAAGAGCTACTGAAAGAGAATTTCAAGAGGAGATGGACCGAAGAGTGAGAACATTTTTAACAGAACATAGAATCCCATACACAGAGCTTCCTGTCCCAAAAGAAGAGGATGAACATAGAAAAATTTGGACAGAAATAATTATTAGAGAAACTTTAGAAGGGTTAAGAAGATAAAATATGGACATGCCGCAGTTCATTCGCAAACTGGGAGCGAGAAAAGGCATGCGCTAAAGCTTAGCCTATTAAAAAAATAAAAAATGGACTTGCCGAGACTTTCGTAACAGTTCCGCTTTTTCGCAGTGCGTTGGAAATTGTTTCCAACTCGCTCTTGCGTATCAAATGCGCGTAACCATTTGGTCGAACTCGGGTCCCACGGCTGCCAGCCGTGAATAATAACCGTTATACTACAAGCCCATAAATTAAAAAAGAAAATAAAGAATTAGTTTAAAAAACTTTCAGTTTTTATACATTACTCGCTTTGCTCGCAACGTTTAAAACTTAACTACCAAAATAAAGTTGCAGGATCATAATAATAGTACATCATGATATCTTTTCTAACTTGTTTCTTCATCTCAGTTCTTTCAAGCCTTTCAGCAGCAGCATTATCTGTAATGTGTCTAAGCATGTTATAATCATAAGTTCCAATCTCTGGATAGTACACAGATACACTTTGTGCGATGTTCCAAGCTTGTTCTTCATACTCTTCTGCATGTGTTGCAAGTGCTAAGCTGCTTACAACAAATAGCATTAAAAACATAGTAACAATAATTTTTCCTTTCATTTTAAACCCCCAAAATCAAAAATAGGATAGAGAGTATTTAACTTTATCTATGCTAGAAAGGAGATTATTTCCCATACAATTGTTCAACTTCTTCACTAGTTGTTGATTGTTCAGCACTTTTCTCTTCCCTAAATCTTAAAAATCGAGGAAATCTTAGTGCTAATCCTGATGCGCAAGTGTGATATGGACTTTTAGTAAATTCTGCTCCAAACACTTCAACCACCAAAAAAGGAGAGAACCAGACATCTGGAATCATTTCCTTTTTAATAACTAATCTTGCTGGTTTCTTTTCAATCTTATGTTTCTTTAATTTTTTAGGTAACTCTTCAAGAACTTCATCAGTTAATCCTGTTCCTAATTTACAAAGAGTTTCAAATTGATCTTTATCTGGATTATATGCCGCACAAAGTAAAGCACCATAATTCCCACTTCTTTTCCCCTTACCATAAAAAGCGCCAACAATTACTAAATCAAGAGTATCAACCATTTCTTTAACATACTCCTTTTTCCATTTAATCCAATTCCAACCACGAACTCCGGCTTGATAAACAGAATCTTCTGCCCTAGATTTAATAAAAATACCTTCATAACCAGACTTTAACATTTTTTGAAAAAACTCTTCAATATCACTAACCTTATTTGTGAGAATTCGTTCAGTAAGAACAACTTCAGAATCTTTTTTAACAATCTTTGATAACTGTTCAGAACGTTTATAGTAAGGTTCGTCTAACCAAGATTTTCCATTAAGATAAAGTAAATCAAATACTTTTAACTGAATTGGAATTTTTTTAACATATTCTGTAACATCATATTTTCTACGACGTTGCATTAAAATTTGAAAAGGTAAAGGTTCTCCTTTTTTATCAATAGCGATAACTTCACCTTCAAGAATAAACTCTTTTTCTTTAATTGCTTTATTTAGATGTTCAACTAAATCAGGAAATTGATTGGTGATATTATCTAACCTACGAGAGAATAATGAAACCTTACCCTCTTTATTTCTATGTGCTTGAATTCTTTCTCCGTCATACTTAGCTTCAACAGTTAATTCACCAGGAATTTTTTCTAATGCTTCATCTAAACTTTTAACTCTTTGGCCAAGCATCATTTGAATTGGTCTTCCAACCTTAACTTTAACTTGAGATACTTTTTTAATTCCCTCTTTTGCAAGAGTTTCAGCAATGATTCCAATATCAGGGCAAATGTTATACGCAGTTTCAAGAATACTTTTGCTTTTTTTATCTCCGGTAAAGGCAATTGATAATGCATCTAAGATAGTTTTTGAAGCAACACCCATCCTTAACGTTCCTAAAGAAATTCTTGCAAGATACTTTGCTCCAGATGAAGAAGATTTTTGTAACATCCCCGCAATAATGTTAGTTCTTTGATCTGCTGATCCAGATCCAGAAAGATTTGCGACTTTGTGCAACTTTTCATCAAGTTCATGAATTGTTAATTTTCCTAATGGGATCAAAGTCATTGGTTTCTTTTTCAAAATTTCTTCTGCAACAAGACCAACATCTCCAGAAGTTTGCATTAATTTCTTAACCCGTAATGATTCTGCCCCACCAGCAACAGAAATTGCTTTAAGAACGGATTTTTCTGCCAAGCCAAGAACAACACTTTCATAATCAGAAGCAATTTGGCCAAGCATCAAATATGAAACTAAACGAATATCATCTTTTGGGACAGTTTTAAAGAATTCAGCAAGAATTTCTCGCATCTTGTTTCCAGAAGGTGTTTTTTCTAATTCTTCATACACCTTAACAAGTTTTTCAAAATCCATTTGTTAATAGAATAATAAATTATATTTAAAGGTTGTTGTGGTAAAAATTATTAATGGATTATTATAAATAAGAATATGATAATTATATTATTAATAAAAAGAAAAAAAGAACTATTCTTCTTCTTCAAGCTTTTTTTTACCGAAGAAAGAATCTAGTTTTTTACAACTCATTTGCGCTTTATAAGAAATTTTATTTGTAATAATCTATCACCCCTTTTTTCTGAACATCCAACGGAAAAAAAGGATTTTCCGAGGATGCCGGAAACCTTTCAGTTCCCTAACATCTATCAAGAAATATGATATGGGAACTTCTTTATAAATTATCTGTAGTTGCAAAATATATTCCCCAACCCGATACCATTCAAAAAGTATAATGCAGTTTTACTACTCGTGAAAACTATGTTGCAGTACTACTATTGGAGAAACATAATTTACAAATAGTTTTTAAATGAGAATAAGTCTTGAGCAAAAACTCCAAATAAAACTGCTAACAAAGCTGTTAAAAGTTTACCATAACCGCCATCCATTATAAACACCTCTTTTAATATGTCAAATATGCCAAATGTATTAATGTGATTAAACTCAAATGCATTTGAGTTTATATGTTTAAAGTTAAATCACAAAAAGATTGTAATTCTTCAATTAATTCTTGATCTTTATCTCTTCTTAAACTAATAATGATTCCCTTAACTTTCCAAATCCTCATTTTTCCAGAGATGAAATGAACAAACTTTGCTACAACTCGAACATCATGGTATAACAATAAAGTACTAAGACTATCAAAAAATAAAAATTTATCTCCCTTAGGAATTGCCATTATTGCTTGGTCCATTGCTAAGGAAATGTCGCTTAACCCCTTAGGACCACCAATGTACAAACAATCTTCCCTTTTCTCTACAACCCCACCAACTGTTTTAGTAACAGCATCAATAAAGATCACATTGCTAGTATCAATTTTTTCTTTTTTAAAGAGAGTTTTAACATTTTCATAAGGACGATTTAATGTAACGTAAACTCCAGGAATACCTGCCTTAACCAACCCTTCAATGATACTAATATTAGTTTTTTGATATTTTTTTGCGTCAACAACAGCAAGAGCAACATATTCTTTCAATGTTTTTAATTGAGAAATTCCTTTACTAGTTTCTTTACTCGCTTTGGCACTAGCTTTTTTACTTTCAGATTTAGTATCACCCTTAGCCATAAATCTTATGATAGAAAATGAGTATAAAAATGTTTCTACTTCTGGACCAAATCAATATTTTGTTTATCTTCTACCTTTCCAGAAATAGCATTGATTTTTAGATTGATAAATTTTAATTTTTTAGTAATGAAAGTGAAGTTCCAAATAGTTTTATTTTGATATGTTTGTAAAATTACAAAACCACCACCTAATTGTTCGCTTGGAAACTGTTTTGGAGATTCTTCTTTAAATATTTTAAGAGCTTCTTCAAAAGAAAGTTTAACTTCATCAAATTTTAATGATTCAACTTTTTCATCTGGTTTTTTAAACACATCATCTGCGGGTTTAATTTCAAACCCATTTTTAAGAGAAACAAAAACGGTGATTTTAGCAGTATCCGAATCAAAAAAACCAATCTCAAATTCAGAATTTAATACAAAATCTGAACTTAATGGAGAAAAGAAATGAGATAAAAAGATATTAGGATGTTCAGAAGACCATTGTTGAAAAAGTTCATCTTTCTTAAGATTTTCAAACAACTCTTGAGGAGATTTCATTATGCATATTCTCTCCAAGTATGCCTACATTTAGTGCATTTGAAAAATCTTGTTTCTGGTTCGTCTGCTCCACGAGTTTGTTGTGTCCAATAATAAGCAGTATTATTGGTACACTTCTCACATTTCATCCTGATTTTTGGATGATGTTCTAACTCTTCAATTACTTCAACTTTCTTGGCAGCATGAACTGTTTCTTTTAATTCTGTAGAAGTTTCTTCTCCTTCTGGAGTTTTATTAAAGCCACAACTACAAAAAAGTACTCTTTTTCCAGCCTTCATTTTTGGCCTTAATATGGAACCGCATTTTGGACAAAACATAGTTATTCCTCTTAATATTTAATTTTGTTCTAGTTTTCCTTCCCATTTATATAATTTGTCTATTTAATATTAATATTATGGCTAAACATTTTTAAACGATAAGCAATTATTATTAACAATGGATTATAAAAAAATTGGCTTGAAATGTGGGATTGAAATACATCAACAATTAGAAGGTAAAAAATTATTTTGTAACTGTCCTGCACAAATTAGTGATAAAGAGCCAGATTTTACATTAAAACGTAAATTAAGAGCAGTAGCTGGTGAGAGAGGAGAGATTGATGTTGCTGCACAACAAGAACAATTAAGAGATAAAAACTTTATTTATCAAGGATATTATGATACTACTTGTTTAGTGGAGACAGATTCTGAGCCACCTCATGCTATTAATGACGAATCCCTCTACACAACATTACAATTTTGTAAAATGGTTAAGGCCAACGTTTCTCCAATAGTACAAGTTATGAGGAAAACGGTTGTGGATGGTTCTAACACTAGTGGATTTCAAAGAACAGCATTAATTTCTCGTGGTGGTGAGGTAGAAACAAGTGAAGGGATAGTTAGAATTGACAATATTTCTTTGGAGGAAGATGCGTGCAAAATTATTTCTGAATCCGCTTCTGAAAAAATTTATCGTCTTGATCGTTTAGGAATACCTTTAATTGAAATTGGTACTGCCCCAGACATAAAAAGCCCAGAACAATGTTTAGAAACTGCTAAGAGATTAGGGATGTTATTAAGATCATTACCAAATATTAAAAGAGGATTGGGTACGATTCGACAAGACGTTAATGTTTCAATTAAAGGTGGAGAAAGAATAGAAGTTAAGGGAGCCCAGGATTTAAGGATGGTCCCAAAATTAGTTGAATTAGAAGTTAAAAGACAAATCGAATTATTAAAAATTAAAGAAGAATTAATTGAAAAAAAATTAAATCAATTTGAGATTGTGGATTTAAGCTTATTACTACAAAAATCAGAATCAAAAGTTGTTAAAAAAACGTTTGACAAAAACGGCAAGATATTAGGAATAAAATTAGAAGGATTTTCAGGACTTGTTGGAAGAGAGTTACAACCAAATTATAGGTTGGGCACAGAATTTGCTGGAAGGGCTAAAATTAAAGCAGGAATTGGGGGAATATTTCATTCTGATGAACTTCCTAACTATGGCATTACTGAAGAAGAAGTTGTAGGTATTAAAAAATTATTAGGATGTAAAAAGGAAGATGCGTTCATTCTTGTTGCAGATCAAGAAAAGATCGCTAAAATTGCATTAAAGGCAGTTTATGAACGTGCACAAGAATTAGTTATTGGGATACCAAAAGAAGTTCGTAAAGCCCAGGACGATGGAACTACAAGATTTTTAAGACCAATACCTGGAGCTGCAAGAATGTATCCTGAAACAGACATCCCACTATTCAAACCAGAATTAAGTAATGTTGAAATCCCAGAATTATTAGAAGCGAAGATTAAACGTTACGAGAGTGATTTTAAGTTAAGCCATGATTTAGCAAGCTTTATTGCAAAATCTAGTAAAATGAAATTATTTGAGAAGTTTGTACAAGAACATCCAAAAATTAAACCAGCATTTATTGCAGAAACACTTACATCAATACCATTAGAAATTAAAAGAAAATACCAACTAGATTCTGAAAAACTAACTGATGAAAAGTTTAAAGAATTTTTTAAATACCTTGATGAAGGAAAAATTCACAAAGATATTGCATTAGATGTATTAATTGACATGGTAAAGGGTACTTTTGACATTAAAAAATATGAAAACCTATCTACGGAAGAGATTCATGCCAAAATTAAAAAAATAATTGATGAAAATAAAGATGCACCCATGGGAGCGTTAATGGGTAAATGCATGAAAGAATTAGCAGGAAAAGCTAGTGGTAAAGTTATTAGTGAAACATTAAAACAATTTCTTAATTAGAACTATCTGAGACATAATCTTGAATTGCTTTTGGAACAAAAGAACACTCTACCCCACTCCCAATTCTGGTGCATTCCATCTTTTCATGACCATAAAATAGTTCATTAAAATCCATAATTAATTTTAATTTCTCTGCTACATGGTCAGAATAATTCAGGTCCTTTCCTCTTGCTGGTGGCGGAAGTGTTTCTTTTTCTAAAACATGACGATGAACAAAACCATGCCCCTTGTTATAACATTCCAACACGTATTTAACAGGATCAATTTCTGCAAATTCTTTTCTTAAATTTCCGTTTTCATCTTGACTATCTTGAACATAAAGATGTTGCAAATAAAGTCCAAAGAATCGAGAGACATTAACATTAGTTTCTGGATCTTCTTTAGCTTGATCCCAAAGAGTACTAAATGTATCTAATGCTGAGTCTGCACTAAATTGTGTTTGAGATAAATCTTTAACTCCTTCTGAACTAAGATAAGATAAATGAGGATTTCTTTTAGCAATGAGTGTTCTTGCCAGAGAAAATTCTTCCTTAGAAGCATCTTCTAATTTTTGTAATCGTTCCGCAATTCTTTTTCTTGCCCTAACATTTCTTCTTGTTTCTTTAGCGCGTTTATTATTGCTACCAATTAGTTCTGGTTGAGATTCTAGTGCAACTGCTAACCCCTTAAAATATTCACTTGAAGAACTTAAAAATTTATTATATTTCCCAAGCTCTCTTCTTAACTGGGAGAGTTCTGGATCATAACCATTTGTTCTAATTTCTAGGTCATATTGTTTGTAAAGTTGATTAACCATTAATTTTGCAGAAACAATATCTTGATTAAGTTCAGCTAATGCGGAAACATAACCTTCACTTTTCTGATCAAAGAAATCTACTAAAGCATCTAAATGATCACCATTTTCTTCTCTAAACTTGTTAAATTCTGTTCCCGTACCATTAACAGAATATTGAGTTAAAATTCTCAAAACTTCAGTAACTGCTTCATCACCAATTTGCATAACCCCACAATAATTTAATGAATTACAAACAGATCGACCATGGGATTCAACTGTCATAATGGCTTTCCTCAACAAAGGATTGTCATCAAGAGGGTTGAACAAAACGTCTCTATGTTTCGCTGTACAAAGATAGTCCTTTGTGTCTTTTGCAGGCAAACCAATCACACTAGCAATACGTTTTATTGTGTCTTCAGGAAGAAACAACCGGTCATGAGCAATTTCATAAGGGATAGCGTGTTTTTCTAGAAAAGTAGTTAATGGAATTTTAGGTTCTGGTTTTTTTATTGGAGCTTGAAATAATGGAGAAGGTTCTGGAGAAGTTGTGTTAACTACCTGTTCTAAATGAGATTGAGTTGCTCCAGAAGGCTCTTCTACAGGCTTAGAAGTGTTATTAGGCATTAGAGCCCAAGCTAGTGATCCTGCTAGCAAATAAGGATAAACCTTACGAGGATTAAACAACCTCTCTTTTATGAATCTTTGAACTAATCCCATATTGTTCTTAAAGACGAGCCCATTTATAAAGGTTTTGCTTTTCGTCACTTACTAGTGAAAACAAAAGGAAAGATTTATAAATGGTGAAAAACTAAAGATTTTTGATGAACAAAGAACAATTTAAAAGACTATCTTTCCAAGAATTTAGAGAACAGTTTAGTGTAGGAATGAGTCTTTTAAATGGTTTTGGAACAGATGGAGGAATTGCGTTATTTGGCGACATTCCCTCAAATGAAGTCCAATATTTGTACGTTGCCCCTAATGAAGATAACGTAGTACTAAAAAACAGACTTGCTTTGCAAGGAGCTAAAGCCGATGCGTATTATGGAGTTATTGGTGGAGTTTTAACTAATTTTGATTATATAACTTCCTTAGAAGGAAAACCACAAGCATTATTGGTAGATATTAACGAAAAGGCTGTTGACCACTTAGCATTTATGTTATATTGCGCACATGGATTAGAAGGAGATGCCCAATTAGTGTCTCGCAAATTTGTTGAGAATATAGCAGAATTACCGATTGAAGAAAGAAAAATAGAGGATTTATTTGGTCGAGATTCTAAAGGAGAATTACCAGATTTTTCTATATATCAGAATCCACAAAAAAGAAGAGTAGTTGCAAGAATAACAAAAAAATATTTTGATAGATTCACACAAGATGAAAAAAATGGGCTTTGGATGTCTAATAGCAAAGGACTAACAGAAGCATTAGAAGAAGGAAGAATTAAGGCATTTAGAGATGATTACTTTCATGGAGGTAGTCTGGCAAATAGAGTCTTATCTGGTTCTGAAGGCCAAACACTCGTAGTGTACGCATCGAATGTCCCAATATCTTTAGAAAGAACCAATCATTTAATGAGAGACGTCGTTAAAGGGACTAAAGCGAATGCAATGGTTTACATTGACCATAAGGGATTAGAAATTCACACCCGATAATTCACCCATTACCAATAACTTTATATAAATAACAGTTAAAATTATAGGAAATATTGGAGGACAATTAAAAATGACAATTAAAAAAGGAGACAAAGTAAAAATTGAGTACACAGGTAAATTAACAGACGGCGCAGTATTTGACGCTTCAGAAGGTAAAGAACCTTTGAAATTTGAAGTTGGAGCAGGAGAAGTTATTCCTGGATTTGACAAAGCTGTTGAAGGAATGAAGAAAGATGAAGATAAAACTTTCACACTTTCAGTTGAAGAAGCATACGGACCAGTTCGTCCAGAACTACTTCAAGAATTTCCAAAAGACAAGCTACCAACAGAACCTGAACCAAAGGAAGGTATGATGCTCGTTATGCAAGCTCCTAATGGACAACAAGTTCCTGCAAAAATTGCTAAAGTTGATGGAGATAAAGTAATAATTGATATTAACCACCCATTAGCTGGGAAAGAATTAACATTTGATATCAAAGTTGTTGGTGTTAATGAACCTGAAGCAGAGAAAAAGGATGACGAGAAAGAAGAAGAAGGTTGCGGTCCAAGTGGATGTGGCGGCTGTTCTGGTTGTTAGATAATTTTTTATATCTTTATTTTATTTCTTTTTTATTATGAAACTATATAATCAAATCGTAGAATTTCTTAACGAACATAATGTTGAATTTAAACAGATTCATCATGAAAAAACTCCTACTTCAGAAGAATCTGCAAAGGCAAGGGGAGAACCACTTAAAATTGGAGCAAAAGCATTATTGATGAAAGGAAAAGAATTTATTATTGCTATTTTACCAGCAGATAAACAACTAGATTCTAAAAAATTAAGAAAATTATTAGGAAGCAAAAAATTAAGATTTTCTACGCCAGAAGAGTTTGAAGAATTAACTGGATTGGAAAAGGGAGCATTACCACCTTTTGGAAATTTAATGCAGATTCCAATGATTGTTGATAAATCATTATTTGAAGAAGAATTTATGGCATTTAATGCAGGATCTTTAACAGATTCAATAAAAATAAAAACTGCAGATTACAAGCGAATTGTTAATACCAAAATTGGAGAATTTACAAAAGATTAGTTTTTTATATTAGAAAAGATTCTTTATTTTATGAAAAAAAGAGATATTCCCAAATCATTAAGAATCTGGTTCATTATTCATTTTATTATTGATATGCTATTTGCAATCCCATTACTTTTTTTTAGTGCATGGACATTAAACTTATTTGGATTCTCTTTAGAAAATTTACTATTTGCAAGACTTGTTGGAGCAGCTTTAATAGGAATTGGTGGCGCATCTTTCTTAGTTAGGGATAAACCAAAAAATGTTTATCTAACATTGATTGATTTAAAGATACTTTGGAGTTTAGCTGCAATCTTAGCAATTATTTGGTCAATTATTGAAGGAGCACCAAAAACAACTTGGCTATTCTTAGCAATATTTGTTGGGTTTTCAATAGTGTGGCAGTATTACAAAATAAAATTGAAATAATAAAATAATGAAAAAAGAAAAAACGGCAATAATTATTTTTTGCGTAACCATCTCAATATTTTTATTACTCTTTTCTTACAAAATTGCATTGAATTTTTCTGCACTAGAAGAGAATCAGGAAAAGACAATTGATTTTTTATATGGAGCAGGAGAATTAGAGATTAATTGCACTTCCGCGGAGATGTCCCATTTAGAGGATGTTAAGGGAGTAATGAAGGGGATTGATTATCTGTTTTATGCTTCGTTATTAATATCAACTTTAGTTTTAACTTACTTCCAAAGAAGGAAAGAGATTCTTAGAAAAATGTTAAAATATGGGGGGATAACTACCATTTCTTTAAGTGGAACAATTTTATTCTTCTCATTAATAAGTTTTAACTTTGCGTTTACAATGTTTCACAAAATCTTTTTCCCACAAGGAAATTGGACATTTTCCAAAGAATCATTATTAATTCAAACATTTCCATTAGATTTTTTTATTGGCATTAGTAGTTTGATATTAATATTAACAATAATTTTAGGAATAATTTTTATACTTGCAAATAAGGTAATTAAGAATGTATATCAAAGTTAATGGAGTAAAAGCATGGATAGGAATCTTAATAGTATTAGCAATAATAATGGCAATTATTATCTTACTATTCAAATTAGTAATGTTTTTGCTGCCAGTCATCTTAATAGTAATTGTGGTTAGTTACCTCTTTAGAATGCTCAACAAAGTTAAAAAAGGAAAACCTAAAGACTACATAGATATTAACTTTAAAATAAAAAAATGAAACCAACAAAACTAACAGTTTTGAAGTGTTCATTTTAATTGATGTTAAAATGAAACCAATTATATTAATTAATTTCAAAACGTATAAAGAAGCTATTGGCAATAGCGCTTTAGATATTGCTAAAAAGTTAGATAAGATTAAGAACAAGAAATATCAAATTATTGTAGCACCGTCATTATTAACTATGAAGGAAGTTGCACAAAAGACTAATTTAATGGTCTTTTCACAACATACTGACCATGTTGGTCTTGGAGCCCATACTGGAAGGATACCTGCAGAAGAGTTACAAAAGACAGGTATTAAGGGAACAATATTAAACCATTCTGAAAGGAAAATCCCATTAAAATATCTTAAAGAGATTGTTGAAATTTGTAAAGGTAAAAAATTGAAAACGGTCATTTGTGCATCAAGTTTATCTGAAATTAAAAAAATTGTTTCTTTACGTCCTGATTACATTGCTTACGAACCAAAAGAATTAATTGGAACTAATATTTCTGTTACAGAAGCAAAGCCAGAGATTATTCTTAAAGCAGTAGAATTAGTTAAGGAATTAAGTCCAAAAACTCATCTGTTATGTGGTGCTGGAATCCATACAAAAGAAGATTTAGGACACGCACTATTACTTGGAACTTCAGGCGTGTTAATCGGACACGCAATTCCAAAAGCTAAAGACCCTAAAAAAGCGTTAGAAGAGATGTTATTATAAATATTTATTTTTACTTCACAGTTACATAAAATTTCTGAGTTGTACCATATTGATCATTATTAGCAAAAACTTTAGCATTGAACACATATTGACCAACAACAGCATCGTCTGGAACATCTACTGAAATTATTTCTTTAGAATGTTGTCCTTCTTTAATCGTCAATTCTGAATCATCAAAAAGTAACCAAGTATACACATTATTAAGATTAACTTGACCAGTAATATCTTCCTCTTGTTCACTAATAACCTTTACTGGATCGACCTTAACAAAGAATTGATTTCCAACCTCACCAATATTCAAAATACCAATACCAAAAATATGAGACTCTCCTCTTTGAATAGTTGCTACATGTAAAGGTAAGGCAACTAATTTACCCTGGTCAACTAATAACCTCTCTAATTCGGCATTAGTTCTTGAGTCTAACTGAGTTTTAATATCTGTAGCACCACCAATAAATTTGTATAACAAAGTTATTCCACCAGCAAGCACCACTAAAGAAATAATAATTACCACAAGAGTATTAATTGATAAACCAATTGCTCCCTTTCTTTGCATATCCCTATTAAATTAGTTTAGAGTATATAAAATTCTGTTACAATTGTTGAGTCATAGCAAGAATTAAATTTGAGAATATTAAAAAAATAGAAATAAAAAAAATAATTTAAAAAAAAGATTATTTGATAATTTCGTATTCCTTAATGATTACAATTAAGAACAAAATTAAGACAATTGCACCAGCAATCATATACCATAACCCAGGCAATACGGTTCCTTGACTTAATGATAAGTACATTCCCCAGCCCATTACGATAAAGCCAAGCCATAAAAACTTATCAAGGACAAGTTTCATGATTTGAAATTCCTGGTCTCCAGTTAATCTTTTTTTTCCATTTGATGATACAGATTTTCTTTTTGCCATTTTTTATCTCCTCATGAAGTTTTTATAAAGAATGTCTTTGATGCAAATTCTTCATTCCCTTCTCCTAAATCGATTAAGGCAACCTTATACAAATAGTTCCCAATCTTATTTGGAGCTGTAATTGTAATTGGAATAACATTTGTTTTTCCTGGTTTAAGACTTTGTTCTTCTGTATCCCACAAAACAGTTGAGGTAAATTCTTCTCCACTTACAGCAGTAAAAGGGACCTCTCCTGCCTCAGTTAATGGTTTGAACCCATCATTTGTTTTAACAGAAAATTCAACCTTAAAGTTTAGCTCTTGATCTTTTGTATTCTTAACACCAATTGCTTGTACAGACTCTTCACTAGTTTCCAAAACTAATTTACTTGCTGGAAAACTAAGTGGTTTATTTCCTGTTCTTAATTCTTCAAGAATTTGTTGACTAATTTGTTCCTGTACTGCGGTTGTTGTTTTTTGGATATCTCCAAATTGGCTCCTTACAAAGCCAAGGCCAAGACCAAGAACAACGAATGCAATAACTACAATAACTATCATCTGAATTGATAAGTTCAGAGAACCTTTTTTGTCCATTATGATACACCTCTTTTTGAATATTAATTAATATGTTATTAAATCAATAGTATTAAAGCAATATTTTTTAGTATAAAAATGTTTCTAATACTTTAAGCAGAGAATCAAAGAAAATTATAAAAATGTAAGCAAACAAAAAACTTGGAACAAAAGGAACACCCTCTTTAATGGTTACCTTTTTTAACTTTCCTTCTCCCTCTAAAAAACGAAGTTTCCAAACATCATCTTTCTCTAAAGTTTTTGCTTCCATTACTGTTTTACGTTGAATAATTACATCTTTTGCTAACCAATCTCCTTCAGTAAGATGAAAAGGTTCAATTGTTTTTAAAAAACAACTTTTTTCTACAATACTAACGAAAGACAAAACATAAAACATTCCCAATGGGAAAAAGATCATTGGCCACAAAAATAATTTGAAAAAAGTTAAAACAATAAAAATTAAAGTTACAATTAATAGTATAGAATGCAAACTCTTTTTCTTACGAAGATATCCCTTAAAGTTCTTAAAAAAGATTTTTATGTTTAACAATTCCTAAAACAATCATCCAAAGAAGTCCATAAATTGCTCCCAAGAATAACAAGGCTAAGAAAAACCACAATAAATTGAAACTAGATACATCAAAAGGAAAAGTAATTCCAACAATAGCGCCCATCCCCATTAATAACTTTGAATCTCCACCACCCCATTGACCAGAGTAGTAAAATAAAAAAGCTAGAGCAAGACAAACTAAGAATCCCAAAATACCACTTAAAAGGACATACAGTCCAAGTTGCAAAGAAAAAATTATTCTAATACCAAAAGCGGCAATGATTAACCCGTAAGTAATCCAATCAGGAACTTCTCTTGTTTTAAGATCTGAAACAGAACCAATTAATAGTGCAACAAGAGTAACAATAATCAGTAAAATGTCAAAAGCCATGGCCAAACTAAATTTATCAAGATATATTAAGTTTTGCTTTCCTTATTACCTTCAAATTAGAGAAGGAAAACATTTATAAACAAAATTACATTAACATTCTCTTATAATTAAGTATATAATTAAAAAAACATAAAAAAAGTGGTGGTATTAAATGGAACAACAAGATTATGAAATTCTACCTCATCAATTATTGTCTGATTTGAAGTATGATGTTGAAGCATTAAAAAAGAAATTATCCCAACCGGATACTAAAATGCAAGAATTAATTTTAGAGATTGAAAGTATGAAAGATTCAATCCATGAACTTAACACTGTATTTAAACAAGCGATAGAGGAAACTAAAGTAGAGGATCCACACCAAGACATTAAAACTATGAGAGAAAAGATGGAAACGGTTTTAAGCCAAAATGAAACTATTGCTCGAGGGATGGTTGCAATTTCTGATAAATTAGAAGATTTTATGGGACATACTCCTAAGTCTGCGATTAATCAACCACCAGGATTGGCAAAAGGAATTGTTGCGGAAATTCCTGCAATGGCGCAATCAGTTCCATCTAACCCGGGAATGCCAGTACATCATACCATGGGACCACCACAAATGCCTGGTTCAAGAGTTGCTCCTCCTTTTGGGATGGACGAAAAACCTCCAAGTTTAGGTGAACCAAGTATGGATTTTCCACCACCGCCACCAGGGGATGGAGGAATGAAGAAAAAAAGAGTAGGGCTATTCAAATAAAGATGGGTTCTTTAAAGGCGAGACAATTGTTAGTAACCCTAGCAATGAAATTAGAAACTGAAAGATTAAGTTTTTCTAGACAGGAGATTATTAACAAAATTAACGAGGTAAAGTATCTTTCTGCACAAAAAAAAGTTCCACACCTAACATTAAGAAAAGAAATAATTCATCTTGAAAATAAAATGAAATCTGTTTTCACATTAGAAACTAAACTTAGAAGAAAGGAGAAAGATGAGAAATATAAAGTTGCTTCATTTAAACGGCAAATAACAATTCTAAAGAAAAAATTAGATACACATGAAGATAAAGAATTAAATCGAAGATTAGGGAAGTTATCTCATTTAATTGGAGATTTCTTGGCTAAGCATGGCACTGAGATTGATGTAGAGTTAAGTGAAGAGATTATGAAAGAGTTGCATATTAAGGAAAAGAAGAAAAAAGAACCGTTAACAAAAAAAGTCAAAGGAGAGAAAGTTGTTGAACAACAAGTAATTGAACAAGGACATAAATTAAGTCCTGAAGAATTAAGTAAAGTTCAACAGTTACAAGATCGTTTAGATGCGTTAAGACACCAATTAGCAATTCATAAGGAGTTAGAAATTAAAAATCCCGAACAGATGAAATTTTTTGAAGAAAAAATTGCCTTATTCCAAGATAAGTTAGACAAGTATTATGATAAGTGTCCTGAACTTGCAAAAATGGAGTTTAAAGTTGAGGAAACAAAAAACGAAGTTGTCGAATCCCCAATTTCACCAATGAATATTGAAACGGAAGTTAAACACACAATTTTATTAGGTGGACCAGCCCAAAGTGCTAAGGAAGAGATGATTCTTGGAACTACGCCAAACTTAGGAGCAAAGTTGGATCAAAAATTAGATGAAGAACTGCCTATGCCACCACCGCCAAGACTTTCTAAGTAGAAATCTTTATATATAATTCAGAGAAATTTTAGTTCTATTGCTCCTGTGGCCTAGCGGTATGGCGTTGCATTGGTAAATCTTAACTTTTTTTTAATAGTTGAGTTCAAAGATGCAGAGATCCCGAGTTCAATTCTCGGCAGGAGCTTTGTTTCTTTTGTATAATTTTCCGAAAACAATATAAACAATAAGTAAAAAATAGTAGTTATCCGCCCCGGTGGCTTAGTGGCTATAGCGGTCGCCTAGTAAGCGACAGGTCGGGAGTTCAAATCTCCCCCGGGGCTTTTTATTTCATTAAATCTCGAATTTCTTCAATAGTAGTGGTATGTGTTAATTTTTTGATAAGTTCTTCTTTACCAGTATCTCGTAATAAAGCTTGCAGATGTATCTTAATGTGCTGAAAGCCAATTTTATATTGTTCTGAATAACTTAAATATTGGCGAATACATTTCTGCTTTTCTTTAACTATATCAATAGAACATTTTGTATTTTTAAATGCAAAATCTAATTGCTTAAACAAGTACGGATCAGAAACAGCTTTTCTTCCAATCATTAAGGCATCACAAAACTGTTTCATTTTAATGCCACTTTTTACATCAACAATATCACCATTACCAACTAAAGAAATTTTTACTGTCTCCCTTATTTCTTTTAAAGCAGCCAGATCAATTTTTCCAGAATACTCTTGTCCAGCAGTTCTTAAATGAACAATAATAAAGTCTAACCCTTCTTCTTCGGCAATCTTAACAATTCTCAAATAAGGCTTAGTCTTTTTGTGTTTGGCATTTATTGCTAAACGCATTTTAACAGAAATAGGAAGTGATGAAGTTTCTTTCATTACCCTAAACAATTTTCTTACTAACTCTGGTTGATTTAACAATGCTGCACCCAAATTTTTATTAATCAAATAAGGACATCCTAAATTAAGGTCAATAGATTTTACATTTTCAAGTCCAGGATAGAATTCTTTTCTGTTAATCATTTCAATGGCTTTTCTTAAAACCTCAGGTTCATTGGCCAAAAATTGAATCCCCATTGGCAAAAATAGGTCTAATTTCTTAGCTAATTTTTCATCTTTAGCAATAAACTGTGTAGCACGAATTTGTTCGCTAAAGGAATAACTACAACCATAATCATAACAAATTTTTCTTATCGCTACATCTGAATACATCGCCATAGGAGCTAAAAGCAAGTTTCCAGATAATTCGAATCCGCCTAATTTTGTCATTATATTATTAAAACCCAAAAACTATATAAAAATACTTCCCTTAATAAAATTGAAAGAACAAAGTTATTTCAATAAGATTTAAAAATACAACAACTTTCTATAACTTGCTTATCTCATTAGGTATAGCTTAGCTCCTTTGTGAGCACGTTACTTTCCATTTACCCACTCGCAGACTTTGTGCTGCAGTATGGGCCCGGGAGGACAAATGTTTTCAACAGCGACCCTTTTGAGATAAGCACCTTTTCTAATATAGAAATGATTAAATAAACTGATTCTTAAATTCAAAAACTAATGATAAATAGGATATCTCAAGAAATTAAACAGATGATTAACAATTATTCTGAGGAAGACCAGATTATTTTTAATAATAAACCTATAAAAATTAGCAAAGATCAATTTCAACCGATTCTGAATTATGAAACAAAAACTATTGCTTTTGTGGATGGTGGTCAGGCAGAGATAATTTCAACAGGAACTTTTTGTTTATCATTCATTAGAATATTTGCCCAAGTATTTAAGGATAATAAAAAGATTAACAGTTACAAAAAAGAATTTTATTTATTTACCAAAGCAAAATGGAATAATACAGATTTAGTTTATGAAAGCCAAATTTTTGGGGATAAAATTATTGATGAAAATGACTTGTTAATATCTTCAGCTGATTCAACAATTAAAACAGGAATTGAAAGAGCACCAATTTCTAAAGTTACAAATATTGCTCGACGATTTGCAGAATTGAATTTAGCAGCAAAGATTCAAGCAGACCACATTGTTTTAGATGGAACATTAGAACCAACATACAATAATGAAGAAAAGTACCTTACAAATTTAGATAATAATGTTTCTGCCTTAGCTAAAAGTTCTTCTTTATTTACTACTTCAGGAAATTCTCCAGTAATTTTATTAAATAAGTTAATGGAAGGAAAATGGAGTTATTTTATTGAAGGAAAAACTTATTTTGTCAAGTTACATGAAAAAGCTAAACACGTTTTTAGATTTGAAGGTAAAAGAGAAGCCCTTCCTTCTATGGCTATAAACAGCACAGATGCACTATTTTTGGGATATCCGTATGGATTAATCTTTGTAGATAGAATGGCAAGAGTCAGCAACTCAGAAAAAAGTTCTCTTAAAATGAAATTCTTATTAAAAAGAGAAAATAAAGAAATAGTGGATTATTTAACAACAAGTAATGCACACGAAATTCTTGACAATTTAGGTTAAAAATAGCGATATAACGACCCTACCACCATAAAGTATATAAGAGATTTATCAAAAATATAACTATTTCAGATTAAAAAGGGTGATTGTCAAGGAAAGAACGTTCTGAAAGTCAAAAAAATAAAAATTAAAAGGTGATATTAAATGAGAAGTATTTGTGTTATTAACCACAAGGGTGGTGTTGGAAAAACTACTACAGCTGTAAATTTAGCAGCTGGATTATCTCGGAACAACAAAAGCGTTTTACTAGTGGACTTGGACCCACAAAGCAATGTAGGGTTATCATTACAGGTGGAAACCCCTTATAGTCTATATGACGCCTTAGAAGGAAACATTCCAGTTAAAAGATGTATAAAAAATTTAGCTAAAAACTTTGATGTGTTAGTTTCCAAAGAAAACCTAATTAAAACAGAATATACCTTAGCTAATAATCCTGGATCAAGAATGTTATTAAGAGATTTACTTAGAAGCATTGAAGGTTATGAATATATTATTATTGACTGCCCACCCTCATTAGGGTTATTAAATCAAAATGTATTAGCATTTTGTAAAGAGGCATTTATTCCAACATCAACTGACTTTTTAGGGTTTGATGCACTTAAAAAAATGCGACTAATTGTAGGAAAAACAAATTCTAATTATCAACATGATATTAAGATAACCAAAGTAATTCCAACCTTATTTGATAAGAGAACAAAAATGTGCAAAAATATCTTATTAGACATGGAAAAAACTTTTGCAGGAATTGTTGCAGCACCTATAAGAGTTAATTCTAAGTTAAAAGAAGCACCAATGTATGGGAAATCCATCTTTAACTACGCAAGATCCAGTTCTGGAGCAAAAGATTACGGAAAATTGGTGGATGATGTTTTAAAAATGGGTTCCGTTAGGATTACTGAAGAGATTATTGCTTAATTTATTTTTTCTTTTAATTTTTCAACTAAATCTTCTTCGTTGATATATTCAATAAACTTTCCCTTCATTACTTTTAATGACCCTGAGATTTTAGAACCTTTCTTGTAAATGAAGATGGTTGGAACGTTGAGTAAATCGGCCCACCCTAATTCAATTCCCAATCCTGTTGAGGGGAAAGATACCTCCGCAATCATTAAATCGTAAGTTTTGAGTAACTCTGGCGTATTTGCAGGTTCATGATTATTGTCATGAGGAAATACAAATTCATGATCTAACTTCCTTAACGGTTTGTACAATTCTTTCTTAAAATCAAATTCTCTTGAATGACCAATGTAAATTTTCATTTTCCTAAATAATGCCCCCTTTTTTTCTCTTCAAATTTTTCAATTGCATACCTTAACATGGTCCGAGGCATTGTTTTGTAGTGAATCTCGAGAAATTTTTCTAAAACAAGTTGATTTTTCTTTCCAACTTCTCTTAACATCCATCCAACGGCTTTGTGAATAAGATCATGTTTGTCCCTTAACAAAATTTCAGAGATAGCTAAACAATCTTCAAAGTTATTATTACGAATAAAAGGAAAAGTAGCCAAAACAGCAATACGCCGTTCCCATAAATCTGAAGACGTTGCTAATTTGTACAAAATTGAACGATCTTTATCCAATAAATGAACTCCAACAATTCTGGGAGTTGTAACATCTACCAAATCCCAATTGTTAATGTATTTTGTATTTTTCAAATAGAAATTATAAATCTCTTGTCTTTCTGAAGCAAATTTCTCATACTTATATGTTAAGATTACTAATCCACACATCCTAAATTCATGGTATTTGCTCTTAATTAACTCTTGAACTTCAGCTAACGATATTTCCTCAAAATATTTTTTAGCAATTACTCTGGTTTGGGGCATTGTTAAACCCAAAAAAACATCACCTTCCCCATACTGCCCTTTACCTGTCTTGAAGAATCCTTGGTAAAGTTTAGCCTTCTTTGGATTAGCTAAGGATTTAATTTCTTGTTGAATCATTTCCAAAACTCCTTTAATCTGGTAAAAGTTTCCTTTGCCTGATTAGCACCATCTACACCAACCACAATAGAGTTTATTTGGGGAATTGTTTTAATGAAATTAATTGATTTCTCTAAATCAAAACCATCTGGGCTTGTTAATATTTTATATGCAGTTATTGGTTTTGTTGATTTCTTAATAGCATTAAGAGCAACTTTAAAATTAGGAAAAACATAAGATCTATTAATACACAACCAAGACCCAAAAACATCTAGTTTCTCTGCAGTAGGTAATGCTAATCCCCCTCCTTCCGCCATTAGGAGAGGTATTTTTCCTGCTTTTCTTACCAACTCAACTTCCTTTTCAATGATGTCAACCCGTTCATGCAAAATTAATGAACTAATTCCTAAATCCCCAACTAAACAGAAATCACAAAAATCAAATTTCTTAAGTTGAGAGGTGTACTCTTCTTCATTTAATCTAAATTTAGCTACTTCTTCTGGAGTAAAAAATTGGTTTGTGGTTTCCTTAAACCAATAACATTGATCTTGCATTTCTTTATCAATCTTTGATGAAGCAAAATTAACAAGTTTTTTCATGTTTTTTTCTTCCCAGAGTGATTCGCTATCGATATAATAATTAGTCTTCCAATGATAATTTGCAATACAAATAATATCAGGATGTTTTTGCTTAAAATTCTTTAATACATTAATCAGAGTATCATGTGGAGACATACTAAAACCCCTCACACCCAAAGAATATGCCATTTCTAAAGTAGCATTATACTCTTGCGCTCTTTCTTCTTCGGACAAATATTCTTTGCATTTTTTGAACCATCCGGTAAAATGGTCCTCCCCCATAATAATTCTTGGATAAGTCATCTGTTTTCCAAAACATTAAAAAGTATAAAAAGATTCCTTTTAGTTAAGATGTTTATTACTACATTTCTGAAAAAGGAGCGCAAAATATGGCATAGACGTTTTGGGCCTAGTTTAATTGCAGGTATTGCTGTTGCAATAATTACATTTTTCTTTGAAATGACTGCTTCAAATATTGTCATGTTTGCTTCTTTAGGAGCATCAGCAGCAATCTTAACTCATAAATACATTCATAAGCTAACAATCTTAAGAACAGTTATCTTTGCATACTTTATTGGATTGTTTGTAAGTTTAAGTTTTGTTTACCTAACAAAATCAATTGCCTTAACGTTTCCAGTAACTGCATTAATCGTGGTAACTTTAACAACATTAGGATTATATTTATTTAATGTATTTCATCCCCCAGCAGTTTCTGCAGCTCTAGCATTTATTATGATGGAAAACGGTGGTCTTAGGGAGGATTTGACTATATTCTTTTCAGTGATAATATTATTAATCTTAATTAAAGTATTAACTTACATTTTCTACTATGAAAATTTAGAAATGCACAAGATTAAACAGGAATTTAAGAAAGTTGAAAAGAAAGAAGTAAAAAAAATTAAGAGAATTCTAAAATAAAGCTTTTAAAAAAAAATTAAGAAAAAATAAAAAAATCTTGCCCTTAGTATCCTACAGGGGTGGTGTAAGAGAAAGTAGAGGGCAAGACTTTGAGTATGAAAATATGGCAAGCAGCACTATGCTCACCTAAACTACACCTCTTTTTCCCAGCCTATACTAACTCGATTCCTAATTCTCTGCTAAGTGTATTTGCTCTTTGTTCTGCTCTTTTATGTTCAACCTTTCCCAAGATCCAAGGAGAGTTTACACCAGTAATGATAGTCATTACAGTTAACTTACCTTTCATTTCTTCTGCAACTCTAGCTCCCCAGATAACGTTTGCATCATCATCTAAGCTTTCTGTTACTAACTCACCAATCTTAGAAACATCGTCCAAAGTCATGTCTGGTCCGCCAGTTACGTGAATTAATGCACCAGTTGCGCCTTCATAACTAATATCTAACAAAGGATTACTCAAAGCTCCCTTTACTGCTTCTTCTACTCTATTGTTAGTATCTGAAGAACCAACACCGATTGCTGCAACTCCACCGTTAGACATAATTGCCTTAACATCAGCATAATCTAAGTTAACTAATGAAGGCACTGCAATAGTTTCAACAATTCCTTTAATCATTGTAGCAACTAATTCATTCGCAACAGAAAATGCTTGTTGAATTGGCAAGTTACCAGCAATTTGTACTAAACGATTGTTATCAATTACAATTACAGTATCACAAACTTGTCTAAGTTGTTGTAAGCCAAATTCAGCTTTATCACATCTTGCTCTTTCAATGTTGAAAGGCATTGTAACTGTTCCAATAACGATTGCACCAGTATCTTTAGCAACTTGTGCAACTACTGGAGACGCTCCAGTTCCAGTTCCGCCACCCATACCAGCACAAACAAAAACCATGTCAGATCCTTTCAAAGAATCTTTTACCATGATAAGAGATTCTTGAGCTGCTTCTGCTCCTTTGCTTGGGAAACCACCGCAACCTAAGCCACGAGTACAATCTTTACCAATTAAATATTTTCTATCAGCTCCAGTAATGTTAAGATGTTGATGATCAGTATTTGTTGCGATAATTTCAGCGCCCTTAATCCCTTTCTTGTATAACCAGCCAACCATATTGTTGCCAGCTCCACCAACGCCAATAACTTTAATATTAGCTTGACTCATGTTTTCAAAGTTACTTTCTTCTGGCGCATTATTCAATGCGTTCTCTATAATAAAATCCATTTTTACACCACCTCAATTTTTCAAGACCGTTAAGTCTTGCCACCACCCTCATGTGTGTTCGTATATGGAAAAGTATATTCTCCAGCACACAAAAGATTATATATCTATTTGATATTTCTACTTCTAGAATTAACCAATTCGAACCAATACCAAAACCTAATTGAAACCAAAAGAACCAAATTGTACGTTTAAACCAAAATTATATTTTTCAGAGGTAACCAGCCTCTAAAACCCAAACCCTATTTCTTAGAAATGTGCCTTAGGTATTTAAATATTTCTATTCTCTAGAATTTAAATTTTAAAATTGCATTTAACGTTTTTCTTTAACTTTTTCTTTAATATCTTTTGCTTTTTTCTTCAGTTTGTTGACGGTAATACTTGCTGCCCTTTGCAAAGAATCTTGAACTGCAGCAGTCTTCCTCATAATGATGGTAGCTGTATCATGCATGTATTTTGCAGGATCTCTCATCCTTGCACGCCAACCATGAAAATAAATAATTGTTTCTAAAGGATATTTAGGAGGCCTTTGAGGAACTTCCGCAGCATAACCAACAGCAATAATAGCTTGGGGTCGAACATCAGACGGAATTTTAAACATAGATTTAATGGCTTCTTCATCAAAACCACCAATCCACCTTGTGCCTAAGCCAAGGGAATGTGCTTCTAATAACATATTTTGTATTGCTGCCGCACAATTTTGCACAGTATAGAGCCTTTCTCCTCGTAAACCATAATATCTTTCTGCCTTATCTGGCTCCCCACAAACGACAATTAAAATTGGAGCTTGAACAAGTTCATACTGTTCATAAGCTGCCGCCGCAACTTTTTCCTTGATAGAAGGATCAAATACGACTAAAAATTTCCAATTTTGAACATTTCCACAACTAGGTGCATGCCTTGCTGCATCAATCATACGAGAAATTTTTTCCCAGGAAACATATTTGGGTAAGAACCGCTTAATATTTCTCCTGGTTTTAATTAATTCTAAAATATCATCCATCTTTTCAAAAAGAAAAAGAGTTTAGAGTATTTATAGTTTCCGATTCAAAGAGGAGATTAACGAACGAAGAGACTATAGGTTTAGATTACAAAGAAAAAATAAGAACAAAAATAGAATATTTGTGCTTGAACGGAATTAGGATTCCATTTTTGGTGTTGGATTTCAAAAATGGAAAGCGATTTCAGAAACAGAAACAGATATAAATTAGTTTATTTGTTCCGTTAGAGATGGTAAAAAAAGAAGTACTTACTAGTTTGATAGATGAAAAGAAATCTGCAATTTTGCAAGTAGTTCTAAATTCTAAAGAAGAACTTTACCTTAAAGAGATTGCTGAAAAAAGTAATGTGTCAATCACATCAACATTTAGAATTTTAAAAGATTTAGTAAATTTAGAAATTTTGGGAAAAAGAGAATGGAAAACTAGCAAGGTGTATGTTTGCCAAGAAAATGAAAAAGTGGAATTTCTTAAAGACCTTTTCGCAGAACAGTTTGATGGATTACAAGAATTTGTTAATTTAGTTGGAAGAGTTGATGGAGTTAATAATATTGTTTTGCATGGAGCTAAGAAAAAAGGTAAGGCATCTGTTTTATTAATTGGCCCAGAGATCGATGCAGATAAGGTAGATTTAATTTGTAAGGAAATTAAGGATAAGGGGTTTGAAATCAATTTTATGGCACTTACAAAAGAACAATATGCCCAAATGACCAAAATGGGATTATATGCTGGTGAGAAGAAAGTTTTGAAATAAACCAATACTATAATAATAATAATAAATTAAAGAAAGAAAAGAAAAATTAACCGTTTAAATCAACCGCCTTCTTAACTTGTGCCATTTCCTTACCAGAAGCATCATATAAGATTATAGTCACATCAACACTACCTAAATCGCCCGCACTTAGTTCGCTATAAGAAAAACCGCTTGGAATAGTTGCAACAGAGCTAGCAATTACTTTTGATTTCAAGCTTTGAGAACTTTTAGGTAGAGGAATGTTTTTTTCAAGATCAGGATAGCCTTCAACCACCATAATAAAATGATCTGGTTTAATCCTTCCAGAGTCTCCATTCTTGATAGTATACTGAAAACTTTTAATTTTGCCCCACGTTCCTTTCCAATCAACAGCAACATCACCAAGAGTGAGAGTTACTTTAGTATACGTTGTTATTACTGCTTCTTCTACAGTTTCTTTAACTTCTACTACAACGGGTTCTTCAACAACAGGAACAACCACTGGTTCTGTTAAATTAGCTGAAGGAACAACTTCTGTCTCAACTGCAGTTGATCCGGTTGCAGAATCGTTAGCATTAGCATTATTTGATGTAAACAATGATTTAAAAAAACCGGCAACCTTAGAAACAGTTCCAGGAGATGCTTCTTCTACAACTCCTACCTCTGGAACAGATACATCTACAACAGAAGAGTCTAGATTATCGCAACTAACTGTTAACCTACCAAGGTAGAAAACGCACAAAAACAATAAAATAATTGCAACCCATTTGATAATCTTTCTTGGAGAGAGAGTAAATTTAATGGTAACCTCATTATTTAAGGGAAAAGGATTAGACTTTTGTTTATCTAAATTGGGGTGTTTGTGTTTAGGATGACCCTTCCATTTTTGTTTATGAGATTTTTCTGGTTTTGCTTCTTTTGATTTTTCTTTTGATATTGCTTTAAATCCTTGGGTTTGGTCATCATCCAGATAACCAGAACCACGTGACATTTCTTTTTCATCCATCTTTTGTAGAACCTCGTTACATTATTATAAACAAAATTATTGAAAGTAAAATTAAAAATAACCCACAACCAATTACAGCATAAGAGATTTGTTCTCCCAAAGTTAAGTTTTTGAAATTCTTCAATTTGTTTCCAACAAAATTAAAAAGTTGATTAATCTGTTGATTAAAATGAGTTATTTGCTCGTTTAATTGAGACTGTAGTTGTTTAAAATCCATTATTAGAAATAAGGAAATAATATAGGTATAAAAATTTATTGCTTTAGCACTTTATCAATCTCTTCTTTACTCCAACCAGATTTTAACAATGTACCTTGCATTTTCTGATCATTAATCCCCTTATTACGTTCTTTTTGAACATATTCAAATAGTTCCATCTCTCTTTCTGTTAAAGAAGATTTTTTTCTGTAAAACATGAAATAACCAACAATGCCCACAACTAGAAGAATTACCAAGATTATTCCTGCAATCACATAAGTCCCTATTTTTGCCCAAGATAACTTAGAAGCACTTGTTTCTATAAGAGTTGTTTCAGTTTTTTCTGATTCTAGATCCAATTCTGTAGTTGCCAGGTAATCAGAATCTTCTGAAGCAATAGATTCTTGCACACTTTCTTCTTGAGTTTGGGAAGGACTAACAGTACCAGAGCCTCCAGAGGAACCCCCACTAGAAGAACCACCTGGAGAACAACTCCTTTGTTCTTCTGGTTTTAAGAAAATAGTCCCACAAGAAAATTCATCAGAACAAGTTCTAGTTTGAATTCCACCAGAACAAGTTGACCAAGCACCACAGGTCCAGGATTCAAGACAAGCATAACATTTCGCAGTTTCATTATATGGAGAAACACAACTGTTTTGATCGACACAACTCATTGTCTTAGTTAAGTTATCATCACATTCAGACCACCCAGAACAGACTAAATAACTGTTACATTCTCCAAACGTCATTAGATCTGTAACATTATCAATCAAAATGATTGTTTGGTCCCTAAGAACATCACTCATATTAATGAGAGTTTCATTTTTTGGTATTTTAGTTTTTAAAGAACTGATAAGAGATTTTAAATTACCCTTAAGTTCTTTAAGGTTGTCCTTAAGTTCATCCATCTCATCCTTTAAATCTCCAATATCATCTTCATCACTATCATTAACTGCATCAGGATATGATTTATTTAATTCCCAAAAAGATTCATTATAATCATCAAACAATAGTTTTAAACTAGGATAAGTAAGATTAATAGGAACATCACTAGTCCCAAGAGAAGTACTTGTAGTTGGAGACGTAGTGGTTGAAGTGATAGCGGTACAACTACTAGAGTTAGTACAAAATTCTAATTCTTGAAAAGAACCATCAACACAATTAACGGAAGCAGTTAATTTTGTCCCACCCCCATAATAATGGTAAAACCTTGAATCCCAAGAATTGAACCCTTGTTGAAGAGAACTCAAAACCCCAAAATAATTAGTTATTCTTAGTAAAGATGAACCAGAACAATTTTTGATTTCAAGATGAGTATAGATTTCATTGTTTTCTTTAATTTCTAAATTTACTGCAAAAATAGAACTAGCTAAAATCAAAAATATAATTAAGTAAAGTAACTTCTTCATTTTTGTTCATTTTTTATGAGCTATTATATTCCATTACAAAAGTTTCATTAAGGAAAACTGTCCATTTATTTGGATCTGGAACATCATAAACAATAACTTCTTTCTTTTTAACCAAATTTTCATTAGGATAGTCAGAATATGAATAGATTGTTCCCCCTTCATTTAAGTGAGGATATTTTATTTCGGACCTTGCTAAAACAGAATTGTTTTCACCATAAAGAGTCATAGACACAAAAAAAGGAACTGTAACATCTTCTAAACCTTTTATTTTTATTTGTCTTTTATCTGAATGTTCAATCGCTTCTACAGAAGGAAGCCTTTCCTGACAAGCCCCACTAACACAAACGTTCCCAGAGGAGCAAGGAACAACTGTATCTTTAATATAATTTCCCTCACAACTAAGTTCAACAATTTTTGTTTGATCTAAACTGCAACCATCAGAAAGTGTCTTTAAAGTTTCATAACTAATCCCATCAGGATAATCTTCCAAAACTAAACCAGTCACATTACCTTGAATTGTCAGTTCATCATTATCAGTATCAGTACAACCAGTAAAACAGTTGGCATTCCACCCGTTTTTATGGCCGAAATGACAACCAGACACACAGGTCTCTTGAACAAATTTGAATTTGTTTTCCTCAAATACTACTTTAATTAAAGTATTTTCATCTAAACAAACAGGATTAAGATCTTTCCAGAAATAATTATCAGGAACACCATTGTCAAAATTTAAAGAGAACCTACCCTCACTAGAGGTCCATTTCTCAACACAAAAACCATTAAAGCATTCAAAATTGTTAGAACAAGTATTGTTTTCTTTAACTAACTGACCCGTTGAACAAACATATTTTTGAACAGTAACATTATCTTGACAACTTTGGTAGAAATTTCCACTGTTATTAACAGCAAAATCGGGTTTAAAAGAAAGATTAGTAGTAACATATTTGCCAAATAAAATATTAGAACGCTCTTCGTAGTATTCGCCAAAAGCAGGATATGAACCTAAACTAGTAGAATGAGGTTGAACACAAGAGTCACAACCAACTTTTTCTAATCTTAGATTATTAGCAGATTCTTCAAATTCAAGAGCATATTGCCCGGGGATTAATGAAATATTTAACTTACTCCCCCAGTTTTTTCTACTGTAATAAACATCAAGGAAACAAGTTCCCTCAGAAATGTTCTTAACATGAATATTAATACCTTTATTAGCTATAGAAGTAAAAACAGTTTCTCCAAAAGGTACGTTAACAAAGGCATTATTTCCATCATTAACTGTTTTAAACTGACAATATTTAACACAATCTTCTCCAGGAACAATTCCGGTTTCTTCTGCTTTTCCTACTACTGGTTCTTTAGTAAACATAAATAATGACAAGGAAATGATTGCAACAATAGAAATAATGATAATGAGAAGTTGTTTATGATGCGCTGCTATATTTGAAAATCTAAATGAATCTACTTTTTTCTTAACTCCTCTTTTTTTCATTTAGGGATTAGCAATATTTTTGCATTTAAATAACTTTTTATTATATAGAAGAGTAAGAGGAGTATATAGAAGGATATAAGGGCGAATATTAAAAATAAATAAAAATTAAAAAATTAAAAAGAAATTATTCTTTTTTCTCTTCTTTAGCAACAGGGGCAGGAGCTTCTCCTAATGGAGCAGATCCTTGCTTAACAACTTTTAGATTAACTTGATGAATAATTTTAGTAACAAGTTCACCACAAACAGTTTTCTTCTTAATCAAACCTTTTTGTTTCTGTTTGTTTCTATTTTTACCAGAAAAACCTACTGTTTTGCCTTTCATAGCAATAATTTGTCTTGGTAATTGAATTCCTTTACGCATTGGAAATCCACATTTATCAGATCCACCAGTAATCAGAAATTCATAACCGTCAAAACCCATTAAATTACCAGAAATCGTTTCTCCAATACGTCTTTTTAATAAATTATCAGATTCAGGACTTTTAATTTCTTTTTGATACGTTTTCCCGTCCTTAGCGCCAATTACAATTTTAAAGTCTACCATTTTTGTTTATTCTCCCCAAGACTCAAGAACTTAGCAGTTCACGCTCCTTTGGAGTTGTCTCAGCTGATTTATGTATAAATCGCTAGTTTATTTATAAAGTTATGGTCAGAAATTGATAAAATTAATACAGTTAAAATGACAGTTAAAGCTAAAGCTATTAATAGCTGGTAGAATTACCTAAAGTACGATTAGTAAGATTACTGTTGTTCAAGTCCATTTAGTTCTTGCAAAAGAGCAGAATGCTCAACCTGTAAATTTTCTAAAGTTTTTTTCTTAAACTCATTAATCTGGTTTCTACTGCTATCCCATTCCAGTGGTTTAATTTTACGCTCTAAGCCGAAGAGCAATTCTCTTAATTCTGAAATTCGTTCTTGGGACATAAATTAGAAGTAAAACACCGAAATATATAAACCTTGAGTAATTAATTGTTTAATTTAATACCCTTAGCCCCATTTTGGGAATATTTTTAAAAATCAATCCATTTCTCCGTAAGATTTATAAATGAATTAACTATAGTTAATTAAAATGATTTATGGTACGGCATCACAGGGATATCAAGTAGTAAGTTACGCTAGTAGCGCTAACAGTAGTAGTTATGAGAGTGTTAAAACTACTTGGCAAAAAGGAACTTGTTGTGGTGCATTTCGTTTTGGATCAAGATGTACAGATTGTCCAGGAGGAGGAGGATACTAAATGGCAAAATTAATTTTTCCACAAGAAATTGAAGTATGGTATGTTTTGCCAGCAATTAGAAAAAAAATTGCACTTAAAATAGTAGAGAAAGGCATGCAGCAAAAAGATGTTGCGAAAATAATGGGAATAACTCCCGCAGCAGTTTGTCAATATAAAACTGATAAAAGAGCCAAGAAAGATTTTTTTGATGATGAATTAAATAAAGAATTAGAAAAATCTGTTGAAAGAATTATTAAAAATAATGAAGTTTTGGCAGAAGAAATTATCAGATTGAACAACTTAGCCAAGGCGAAAGGAATTGTATGTGAAATTTACAAAGAAAAGTGTGCACTAAATAACATAAAAAGAGACTGTTCATACTGTCAGAAAAGATAGAGGAGAGACATAAAAATGACTTCTAAAAAAATAATTTATCTGGACCATGCATCTACCACTTATCTAGATCCAAAGGTAAAGAAAGCAATGGACCCATATTTTGAAAGTATATTTGGCAATCCGGGAAGTTTACACCAACTAGGATTACAAGCAAAGCATACAGTTCAAGAATCAAGAGAGAATATTGCCAAACAATTAAATTGTAAAGCTGAAGAGATTATTTTTACTTCTGGAGGTACAGAGAGTATTAATCTTGCCATAAAAGGAGTTGCTTTCAAAAAAGGCAAGGGACACATTATCACTTCAAAGATTGAACATCCTGCCGTATTTGAAACATGTAAATATCTTGAAAGAAAAGGGTTTACAGTAACATATTTAGAGGTTAATAAGTTTGGATTAATTAGCTTAAAGGATTTAGAAAGGGCAATTAAGAGCAATACAATACTTATTTCAATAATGTATGCCAACAATGAAATTGGTACAATTGAACCAATTAAAGAAATTGGGAGAATTGCTAAGAAAAATAAAATTTTATTTCACACAGATGCTTGTCAAGCAGCTGGTGCTCTTGATTTAGATGTTAACCAACTTAATGTCGATTTAATGACTCTTAATGGATCTAAGATTTATGGACCAAAGGGCATAGGGATATTATACAAATCTCAGGAGGTTCGCCTAGAACCATTAATTCATGGTGGCGGACAAGAAGGTAGAGCAAGAAGTGGAACAGAAAATGTTCCAGGGATTGTTGGTTTTGCTAAAGCATTAGAGTTAGCACAAAAGGAAAAGGAAAAAGAAAACAGTAGATTAATCGGGTTAAGAGATTATTTTATTCAGGATATTTTAAGAAAAATACCTAAATCATTTTTGAACGGCCATCCTAACAAAAGATTACCAAATAATGCAAACATTTCTTTCTTAGATGTTGAAGGAGAATCCATAATGTTGTATTTAGATGATAAAGGGATTGCTTTGTCTACAGGAAGTGCTTGTAGCTCGACAACTTTAGAAGTGAGTCATGTTTTAGACGCTATTGGATTAGTTCATGATGCTGCACACGGGTCAATTAGGGTTTCATTAGGAAAAAGCACCACTAAGGAAGATTTAGATTACACAATCAAAGAAGTTGTTAAGATCATTGAATATTTAAGACAAATTTCTCCAGTAAAAATGGAATTAAAAGATATTAGAAATAAAGAGAAGTATGGAACTATTGGTTCTCATGATAACCATTAGGAGGGATGAAAAATGAGTTACGAAATTAAAGGATATGAACAAAGTAAAGGGTGGTTATACACTGATAGCGTTAAAGATCATTTTTTTAACCCCAGAAATTTATTCAAAACAACTGAAGAAGTGAAGAAATATGAAAAGGAAGCTGATGGAATTGGAGAAGTAGGTTCTCCTGCTTGCGGCGATGTTATGAAAATGTTTATCAAAGTTAAGGATGGGAAGATCAAAGAATGTAAATGGCAAACCTTTGGTTGTGCTTCTGCAATTGCCTCAACATCGATGTTATCTGTAATGGTTATTGGTAAAACAATTGAAGAAGCGAAGAAAATAACCCCAAAAGATATTGTTAATAAGTTAGGAGGATTACCCCCAAGAAAGATTCATTGTTCAGTTTTAGGAGATAAAGCTTTAAGGGCAGCTATTGATAATTACGAGAAAAAAAATGAACATAAATAATAAAATTGAATATCCTTCGGAAGGAGTTTTAAGTAAAGTTATTAATAAAACTGAAAAAAATAATTTAACTTTATTTTGCATGTCTTCTGGAACAGAGATTAGTACACATACTTCTACAAAAGAAGGATTTGTTTATGTTCTTGAAGGTAAAGGTACTTTTGTATTAAATGGAAAAGAAATCCCAATGGAACCGGGAGCTCTTATTTTTATGGATAAAAACGCCCCACATTCTTTAAATGCAAAGGAAAATACTGCGTTCTTACTTAGTTTGAATAATTAAATTAAAAATTAGAAATAATTAAATATTAACAAAGATTTTTCTTAATTAAGTAAGAGCAGTGATTAATCTTGGATGGTCCCATATGAGCTTTGTGGAGTTACGCCCACCTTACTTATTCTTTTTTTATGTTTTTCATAAGAATAATCATTTCTATCTAACAAACAATTTTTTGATTAAAATTAACAAAGGGAATATTTCTAATCTTCCAAGAAGCATTGCCACAATTAAAACAATTTTTCCAATTACCGGTACGACCATAAGATCAACTGTTTGTAATCCCACCGTTCCAAGTGCAGAAGCCATTTGAAATGAAGATTCTACAATACTATAACCGAGTAAAAGAAACATTATTGTTCCAGTGAAAAAAATTAGAAAAAACAAGGTTACAAAAACCACAATTATTAGTAAATCCTTTTCCTCTACAACTTGGTTTCTTATTTTTAACGGAATAATTGCATGTCTTGGAGAAGATATTTTTTTAATCATCCAAGGGATCATTCTTAAGAGAGTATAAAATCGAGAGACCTTTAATCCCCCAGAGGTACTAGCAGTACTTCCACCAATCAACATTCCTGCCATCATCAGCATGATAAATAACGGAGGGAGTAAAGAGATATTTGTTATGGAATATCCTGTTGTAGTGAAGGCAGAGATTAATTGAAACAAGATAATTTTAATATCTTTAAAAACAAATAATGTTAAACCAATAGCAATGATTAAGGAAATAAAAAATACATTTTTTTCAAATGAGCTGAAAAATTCTTTAAATTTTCTTTTTAACAGTTTATTATGAGTTATAAAAGAGATTGATCCAAGTAACATTAAAACACTTAAAATGGTTAATTGGACATTAGATACTTGTAAAGTATCACTCACAATAAACCCACCTGTTGAAATTGAAGTAAAGGACAAAGAAATTGCTTCAAATAAACTTAAACCTGTAAAGTAAAGGAGGGCAATTCCAATTAAAGTATATCCTCCGTAAACTATTAAAACATTTTTACTACTTTTCATTAAATTGGGTTCGATTTTTTCTTGAAATCCTTGTGCTTGATATAATGAAGAAGTAGATTCAATTTGTGTTGTTTCTTCTTTACCATGAAACCTTAGTCTAGAAATAATGAATAAAAACACAATTACAATTCCAATTCCACCAATCCACTGAGTTTCTGCCCGCCACAATAATAAACTTTGAGGCAACCCTTCTAAGGAGTTATAAAGTGTTAATCCAGTTGTTGTAAATCCTGAAAATGATTCAAACAAAGCGTTAATAAAATTGTAATTAAAGGAGGGAAGAAAAGAAATTGAACCAATCAAGGGGAGGAGAATAAATGATAAACCCACCAACATTAAAGCGTTGGGTAAACCTAGTTGAGTTAATGAAAAGGGTGACCTATCTGGATTATGTTTTTTTTCATACCACAATAGAATAAAACCTAATAGTAAAGAAATGACCATGCTTAAAACGAAAGTAATAATTGATTCGCCATAAATTATTCCTGCAACTATTGGTACTATTCTAAATACTGATGAGATAAGTAAAATGTAACCCAAATAACGTATTAGGATGTTCATTCTCCCTTAATAATCTCCAAAACACCATGTAAATCCTTAGTTTTAACTGCCACCAATAAAACATCTCCCTCTTTTAAATTAGTACTGGGAGTAGGAATAATTATTTTTCCACTACGGTAAATTGTTGCAACTACTGCATTTTTAATTTCTGCTTTATTTCTAATTAGCTTACTTTTTTTAGCAATAACTTGTTGAATAATTTGTACATCGCCTTCTCCAAACTGAGCAATAATTTGAGCATCACCATATGTTCTTAAAACTCTTTTAATTTCCTTAGCATTACTTCCTGCAGCAGATACGAATGAACTTACCCCCAATTTTGCAAATAATTCGGCATTTTTTGGTCTTCTTACTAAGGGAACAACCTTCTTCACTTTTTCAGATTTACCGATTTGAGAAATCATTAAATTAACTGTATCGTCACCGGTTGCTACAACTAAAGCATCTGCTTTTTCAATTCCTGCTTCTTGTAAAATAGAAATATCCGTGGCATCACCATGAATAATTAATGCATTAGTTTTATTTGCTAGTTCTTTTGCAAGAATTTCATCTTTTTCAACAATGGTTACTTCTGCTTCCTTTTCAAACAACTTTGCTAAGGTTAACCCAGTTTCTCCACCGCCAACAATAATAAGTTTCATTTTCCAACCTCTTTTTTTTGTGATTAATACTTTATGATTTAAATAGGTTATGTTATAAACTTAAAAAACAAGTTTAAAATTCTGTCAGCTTTTTATTAGAGGTATAATTAATTAAAGTAGTATTACCTTCTTTCCCAGATAATTTTTCTGTTGAAATAAAACGTCCTTCACTTAATTTAGAAATTCTACGTTGGAATGATTTATAACTCATCTCTCCACCCTTTTCAGTATAGGCAGAGTAAATGTCTCCGATTTTCTTACCACTACATTCCTTAACTAAATCAAGAACATATAACAAATCAGGATCTAATCCTTCTTTTGGTTTAATGTAAAATTCGTCAACTTTCTTAACAGCTTCAGCCACATGACCAAGGCTGATTTTTCTTGAGCTTCTTTCTTCAGCAATATTCCCTGTTTCCTTCATCAAATAAAGACCAACACGAACATCTTTTGTATCAGCACATTTTTCAATAATTTCTTTAAATGCATCTTCCTCCCAGCAGTTTTGTACAAAGGCATAATCTCTTCTTTGTTCGAGGATTCCACGAATTTCAGATTCATTATACGAACGGAAATGTAAAAATTCTGGACTTAGCCTACTTCTTATTCTTTCATCCATCTCTGAATAAGTATCACGATAATTTGTAAGCAAGATTATAGTTTTTCGATAAATGTCTTCCAAGATGGTGTATAAGAAATCGGTGTCTTCTAATTTATCAATTTCATCAAAGATAAATACAGCACCACCTTTATTCAATTTACTTTTAATCAAACCAAACAATTCAGTAGTTTTTTTGTTTTGTAAAAATTTAAATCCCAATTCTTCACAAATTTTAAAGAATATTTTGAAAGTAGTATTTTCTTTCCAACAGTTGATGTAAACTGGAAAAACTTCTTCAGTTTCTTCTTGTAACTCTCTTAAAACATGTTTACAGGCAGTTGTTTTTCCAACTCCGGGAGCTCCGTAAACAAATAAATTCCTACCATTATAATTTTGTAATAAAGGGCGGATTGCTACAGCAAAACGCATTTGTTCACTTTCTCGGTACTTTAATATTTTTGGTTGAAAATCATAATCTAAGACAACAGTATCACGAAACAAAGTTTCTCCGCTTTTCAACATATCTTTGAATAAGGACATCTTAATTTATGCAGAGAGGATAAATCTTTATATTTGTTGTGGAAAGAGGAGTGTAACTAGTGAGTAGTAAAGTAAGGGAAGATTTATAAATGAAAGGAGAGAAATAATTACTATGGATAACCTATCACTTGCTTCAATAATAGAAAAAACATTAAAAGATTCAAGACTGTTAGCGTTAGCCCTTACTGGATCTAGAGCACTAGGGTTGAATGATAAAAATAGTGATTATGATATTATTGCTGTTTTAGAAGGAGATATCAATCCAAATTATCAAGATTTTGAACATGAAGGAGAACAAATAGATATTTTAGTAATTGGAGAAAAACAATTTGAGGATGAAATTAATAAAGATACAAGTCCATTTCATGTTTCACCAAAACTAATTCATGCACCATATCAATCAATTGTAGGACAAGAATATTTAGCAGATCAAGAAAGTCTAGCAAGAGCCAAATTAATAAAAGAATTTGTTTCAACTTTACCAAAAGGAAGAGTAGTAAAAATCAACCCAAAAAGAATAACCGAATGGCCATTAATTAAACAAGCATTAACATGGCCAGCACACACTTACAGAATAAGCAGAATTGCTAATTCACCCACAGACTTGTTAGAAGAGATTAATGAAAAAAATATTCAAGCATTAAATGGTTTAGGATACACTCAAGATAGAGAAGGGAATTATGTTTTAATAAACCAGTCAAACCCAAGAAAAGAAATACAACAAGGTTCTTTTATGAAAAGAGTTATGCTACAAAGTGTTAATTATCTCAACGAATTAAGTTTACAAAAATTGTTTTATGGGGGATCTTTTGTAGCACTTCAAGCTCCCGAAAGGATTTATAATCGTCTTTTCCCAACAGCACAATTTCGAGATGAAGGAGATCATTTAATTTATGAAGCACCAACTTTGAAACAATTTAGTGATTCTAGGCGTGTTTTTCAACCGTTATCACAATTAGCAAAGACCGTACAAGGAAAACTATGGGATGTTTGTTAACCTTGAACAATTGTTCCAGCAAAATGTGCCATATCTCCAGAAAGAATTTTGTTTAGTTCTGATTCCCTACAAATATACAAAGTCATTTGATTATGTTCAAATCCCAATTTTGCTGCTAAAGGATCTAAAGGAGTATTTAATCCAGGTACCCATTTTATCCCAACTAAATCCACCATCTTTTGCCAAGTTGCTTGATGTAAATCTTTAGCTTTATTAAGTTCTAAATTTCTTTCTTCTTTAGTTAAATCCTTGACTTTCAAAGGAGATAAATCTTTAACAACTTCAAAATCGCTAATTTTAATTACTCTTTCTGCTGCAAAGGTTTTTGCTAACATCATTGTAACATAATCAGTACTGTTTCCTGGTTTCCAACCACCAGCGATGTAAATTCTAAATCCAGAAACGTTTTTAGTAGGGTCTTTAATTACATCCGGACAAACTTTTAAATTGGCATCTTGAAACCTCTTAACAACATGTTCAGCATTTTCCCACGTTGCTTCTATACCAAGCCAATCTTTCTTATTTTGGTCTACGTTTGGATGATCATTTTGTTTTTTTCTTGCTAAAGCTCCACCACCAACAATAATCATAAATTCTTGGTCAGAATGTTTTTTAACCAAACCAATCAAACCCTGAATAAACTCATCATCATACGTATCTTCATTTGGTCGTACTTTGGAACCACCATATTTAATAATATTCATAGAAAAAAGGTAAGATTAATGATTTATTAATCTTACTAAAAAAAAACTCAGATAAAGATGTTAATCAGTTACTGTAATTACTTGCCACCAATGTCATACTGAATATACGCTGGATCAACTTTCTTAAAAGTAATAACTGTACCATCATCCAAAGTCAAACAATTCTGGTGATTCTTATTCATCTGAGTACATACCTGATTAAGTTTTCTAAGATCCATGTTAATACACCCCCCAACTAATTTAGAGAGTGAAACAACTATTAAAATGTTGGGCATATATAGAATAGAAAACATAGTTACTTACGTTTACTCGTTTTTGAAGGTGATTTAACATCTTTTGGAGGAGTGAGAGGAATTGTAAAGTAAAAAGTCGTTCCCTCCCCTAGTTTGCTCTTGAACCAAATTTTACCACCTAAAGAATTGATAATCCCTTTACTGACTGGTAGGCCTAAACCAGTTCCACCATATTTCCTATACATCGTCTTCTCTCCTTGAAAAAACGGTTTAAATATTTTTTTCTGATGTTCTGGCTTAATTCCAATTCCATAATCTGTAATAATGAAAAGAAGTGTTTTCCCTTTTTTTCTAACAACCACTTCTACTTTACCATTAGTCTTACTGAATTTTATAGAATTACTTAGTATGTTCTTCAATACTTTCATCACCTTAACTAGATCGGTTGTTATTGTTGTAAGTGGCCCTATTTTTGCAGCAAGAGTAACTTTCTTTTCAGGCATAAACAACTTCATCTTCTCGACTTGTTCTGTAATGGATTTTGTTAAATTAACCTTAGCAAGATTAAATTCAAATCGGCCTGCTTCAATCCTAGAGACTTCTAAAAAGTCAACAATAACATCATCTATCTGATTAATATTCTTAACTATTATTCCCATGGCTTCTTTTTGTTTATTATTTAATTTTCCAGAATATCCTGTCATTAACATCTGTAACTGACCTTTTATTGGAGTCATTGGGCTTCTTAATTCGTGAGATGCAATAGATAATAATTCTGTTTTTGCTTTATTTATTTGCTGTCGTTCTTCATTAATCTTACCTAAAGAAGCCACAGTTTTATTAAACGAACTTCCTAATTTTTCAAACTCGTCTTTTGTTTTAATGTCAACCCTTGTTTTAAAATTTCCTTTCTCGAGCTTCTTTGTTGCCTGAAACAATTTATTAACTGGAACTGAAACAGCACGGAAGGAGATATATGCTCCAAAGCTAACGATAACAAAAATTAAA
>Ga0233431_1000865_pt1 | contig 59331 bp, 62 predicted proteins | sample SI_118_April2016_FD_179867 | JGI IMG/M metagenome (GOLD analysis project Ga0233431, IMG submission 179867) | Seawater microbial communities from Saanich Inlet, British Columbia, Canada - SI_118_April2016_200_MG | ecosystem: Environmental > Aquatic > Marine > Inlet | place: Canada: British...
GTCTTCGAACATTAAATCCATTCCAAGCAAATCCAAAAAAGTCTTCAGGTAATTTTTTAGGATGTACATCCATTTCTAAATATTTAACAATTTGTCTAATAGAAACAACAGAACTTTTAACAGGATCATCTCCACCACCACGTTCAAAAATTATAATTCCATCTTTCCAACCCTTTTGTCTCAACCTATACAAAACATCATAAACATAATGTTGCGCTTCTGAACCCAAATGCAACGGAATGTGAGCAGGTTTGTGTGGAGTAGGCCAACCCACGTGCAAAACATAAATGTCTTTCCCAGCACCATGTGGTAATTGCTCAACGTTTTTAATTGGATCTTCCCCAGAAGAAAGCAAATGCTCAATATCAATTGCAACTTTCATATTCGGATGATCAATTGCTTTAACAAGTTGATGAATATGCGGAATACTAATTAATCTCATATATTTTTCCCAGCCAGTTTTTCCCATCTCAGGTTCAAATACCCAAATAAGATTATTTTCTGTCAAAAGCGGTTTAGGATCTGTATACGCCTTTATACCTATAGTGTATTTTCCAGTTAATGCTTTCAACGGATGGAAATGACCCCAAATATATTTTGCAGTAACAGCAGGAACCCACTTACTAAAATTATTATACATTTTAGCATTAAACACTTCTGTTTTTCCGACAATATTTATCCACAGAGGATCTTGTCGGGTTTCCATCCACTTAGCCATCAATGCATAAGCCAGTCGTTCAGAACCATATTGCAGACCAGGTCTTTTAGTAGCTTCGGTAATATTTTTTCTTCGATTATTTTCCCACATTGCTTTAGCATCATCTTTGAGTTTTATTTCAACTTCTTCTGTTATTTTTTCACCAGGTCGCTGTTCCTGCCACCGTCTCTTAACATCTTCATAATATTCTTCTTTATCATAATATGCTCTACCAAAAGCAATTTTCTGCATAAAATCTTGACCAACAGCCCACTCAAGAATATCAGGAAACTCTTCTAGAAAATCACGAATTTCTCGTCCCCAGAAATCAACAATTTGATTGCTTTGCAAAGCTTGAGTACCAATTAATTTAATTGGCATTGCCTCAGCAGCATGGATCAAAACATAATCAGCACCTAATTTCCCACCACCCTTAATGTGTGCAATTAATCTTTCATGTCCACGAGAATATTCATCTGCTAACGCAGATTCCAAAATCATTGTATGTGCACCAGTTGCAGCAGTTTCTCCGTGAATACCAAATTTTAATCCCAATTCTTTAACCTTCTTAACACTCTCTAAAACAAAAGGTTCATCAAATTCAGTAATTGATTCCAAGTCCAGTTGAGTAAAATTAACACCACGCTGTGCACCCCAGAAAATTTTTCTAAGCACAGTCAAGTACTGTTCAGCTTGCTTAGGCTGACTACGCGCAATTGAAAACATTCCACTTGAAACACCGATTGTATACGCCATCTTTAACACTTCTCCAATTTCACCAAGTTAAAGACCAGGAACGAAGTGACGCAGTATTCAACACTTCACCCAGTTCAACAAGTTGAATTACCTTATTCTCATTTCTTTTTTCAAGAATCCTTCTACCACACCATGATAGTGTCTTCCCAACGGAACCAAATATCCTTTATTGATTCTATTACCAAAATCAAATTCATATGGACCGGGTTTGAAAAAACCAAACTTACCTAAAACTTTTGGTTTAGTAGCATCCATCTTCTTTTTCCCCCACCAATCATTAGTTGTTTTGATTTTAGCAGTGGCTTCATCAAACATTCTCTGCACTCCACTTTTTTGTATGTCGACCTTTTTCTTATTGTAAACATCAGGAAATTCTTCTTTTGCAAGTAGAGCAACATCTTTATCAAATGATCTAACCCCAAGCAATTCATCTATATACCTATTTAATTCAATTTCCCTACACCTCATCTCCAATAATTTTATGAACATTATATTCTGACTTAACAAATTATTTTTCATTCTAAATGTAATATCTTCTTGTTCACCAGTAGGCGTTCGTATCCCGAGTCTGAGTATATCGATTTCAGTAAAAATATAGTACATGTACCTTTCCCTAACAGAAGGAGCCATATGTCCCCTCTCAGCACTCTTTTTTATTTTTTCCATCAACCGATCTGCGAAAATTTTGTTAGTTTCTTTCTTAGGATTTTTAGGATCATATGGACCTAATAACCAAGGATAAAGTGCAGCTAACCCTTTTTTAGGATCAGTAATAAAATTCTCTCTAGCAAATCTATCATATGGTTCAACCCACCACTTACCAACTCTTTCTATAGGAGCTCTTCGCATCTCAATAGGTTTGAAATATTTCCAAATCCAGAATTTAGTAAAATTATGAAAAGTTACCTGACCACTAACATCAGTAAACGATTTCAGCATAGCATCTCTTGCTGTTTCAATACCATGACCAGCTTTCAATCTCTTGAACCTAACAATATAAGGACGCAACCAATCTCTGTACTCACTGATACTTTTTTCTCTTGCTTTTGAAAGTTCCATCATCCTATAATACCTGCGCATAGCAGCTTCCTTAAATAATGTTCTCCACTGCATGTACAATAGATTTTTTGTTTTCAATACAACAGCTTCTGCTGTGGGAATATTCAAATTTTTAGCAATACCATCAATATCAATATCTTTATCAGTCATTCTCTGAAAATCAACAATGAGTGTAGACCAACGCTGAACCATCTGAACAATTGACATTGCACCATTGTGCACATCAACTTGATCAATAAACATTGCTTTTAATGAATGCTCAGTTTTTTCACTAAAGTATCCCATGATTTCTTTATACTTTCTCAAATCATGACTAACTAATTCAAAATCTGAAATTGCATTAGCAGCATGTGCCAACCCTTGTTTAATTTGATTAGCCAGCTGATCTTTCATAGCAACTGTCCGATCATAATATTCTCGATGAGTAGGAGATGTCTCAATCCATTCATCAACTTTAGCAATACCATAACCCCACTTAGGAATCTGGAAAGTAAATTTGAACAACAAATCAGAACATCCTCCCGGTGGTGTAGTATAATTTATTTGACAAAACTGATTACTTGCTGTTTCAGTCTCAGCAGGTGAGAGTGGACCGACATATAGATATCGTCCAAGACCCATAGAACCCTTAGCAATATTCGGTATACCCATCTTTCTTTTTTCCCAAGCAGTATCACTAAAGACAGGACCAGTCATTGGAAAAAATTGCTTATCTATTATCATATCATCATTCCTCTAATTCACATTTAAAATAACACAAGTATTATCCCACCGACTGCCAAAAATAAAATACCTATCAAAAGCCCAGTTCTTTGAAAATGTACAAATTGATACTTACTCATTCTTGGGAAATATCTTAATGTAAATAACCCAAATAAAATCATTAAAAATCCAAGTATTTTTGGCGAAATTGACCAGATAAACACAACAACAGCTGTCACAACAATAAGCCCAGTTAGCACCAATCCAGTTTCAAATGATTCTTGTAAATTCATTATAACATACCTCCGGCATAGTATCCCATATTAAAGATTTGTCGCCCAGTATATAAATTATAAATACATCCTCCATAAAATAGGTATAGGGATTATTATGGTATGGGCAAAGACAAAATTACAGATTCAGGACGATTTATTGCGTCCAAAGACAAGAGCAGAAATAGGCTTTGAAGGGCCTAATGTAGAGAGGTTCTACAAAGAAGTTCCTAGCATTCTTCTAGCTGCTTTCAGAGCAGGTGAACACGAGCTTCAAGAAAAGAACGTTAATTGGTCTGCAGGTGGAAAAAAATTCTCAGCAGAGTGGGAACTCTACAAAGAACTAGACAAATACTCTTTCTATGCAATTAGAGTAAGACTGAAAGGTGGTAAGGGTAGTGATGGAATGGGAAAAGTAAAAATAACAATAGAGGGATGGCTCAGAACAGAATATCCACAAGACACGATCTGGCAAAGAAGCCTTCTATACGAATTCATGAGAATGTTTTGGCACACAGCATTTTACGCCCCTCGTCACCTGAGATATCTAGCAGACGGTCGCAGGCTAATAGGTCTATTCATAGAAGATACAAAGCGATTGTCACACGATCTAGACCAATAGCATTATTTTTAAACACTCTAGAGCTAATACTAATTAGAGGTAGTTATAATGTTTGAATGGTTTTTCGGTAGTCCGACTAAAAAATATAGCATAAAAGCAGATCTATTTTATCCAAACGAAAGTAAGGATATAAATTACACAGGTCCGAATCCAACAAAAATTCTATTTGCAATAGGAAGCATTCTGAAACAAAGTTTCAGGATTCAAGGAGCAGATACATATGAGGATGTTTTCAAGTGGGATGTAGCTAATCCAACTCTAATAAAATTTCATGCAAAATGGAGATGTAGAAAAAAACTAGATGACCACTCAGCGTTTTATGGTTCAATATCCTGCCAAGGTGAAATGGATAAAAAAACAGATGAGGGATGGGTAAAAATTGGGTATAAAGGAAACATAGATACAGGTATCCCATACACAAGTGCATTTGACAAAGCACTAAAGCACTTATATTTCCAAAAATATCATATTAAACAATTAAGAAGTTACACAAAAAAAATGATGTTATTATTATACGATTTTGATAAGAATGTGCGTGATCTATACAAATTACCAGACGCACCAGTTAGAGAGGAGGCGAGATAAATGGGAATTTTTGATAAATTAAATTTCAGTAAGAAGAAAAAACAAAAAACAAAATCATTCAAAGATATAGAAAATGGATTACCAGAAGATCTTAATCAACTAAAACCTAGACAACGAGAAACAAGCAAAGGTCCAACAAACCCTTTTGATATTCCAGATGAAGATGATTTTCTCGGAGCCCCTGCTGGTCCAACAAAAGAAAAAGATCATGAATTCAAAAGAACTTTTTCAGGAGAAGAATTTGGTTTCAGTAATCCTAATTTAGCTGATCATGATTTAAGAGGTTCTAAACATGACAAAGATGATCATGACGATAAAGATGATGATTTCCGAGAAAACGCAGACACTCGCCATAAGATTGATTTGATTCTATCAAAGCTAGAAACAATGAATGCTAGATTAAAATTAATTGAAGAACGAATGAAAAGACGTTAAGCTTCTAGAGGAAACACATAATCTTCATTTTCCTCTATCGTGGAGTATATTGTATTTTTCATTATTTCTCCACATTCCTCAACTTCTTTTCTCAAAGCAGCTACTTGTTTACGATTCCCATCTGTCTTATCTGGCCATAACCATTCATCGTGGATTGCACGAATAATTCCTATAGCTTGCCTTTCTGTTAAGCAAGCTGCTTCTTTAACATCCCCAACAGGTTTTATGAACATATGATATACTTCTCCTTCCCCAGGAAAGACACCATTCTTGTCTGGGTTATATCGTGGAAATACCCATTCAAAATCCATTGCAAGATAACCAGCTTTTGAAAGAACACCAGCTTCTCTCCAATCAGCTTGAAAAACAAATGCTCCTAAAGGCATGTCATCTGGTTGCGCCTCTATTACTTGTTTCTCGAAATCATCTAAAAGTTCTCCCATTCCAGCATACCTATCTAATTGAAATTTTCCTTTTGATGTTAAAAATTCACCATAACCAAAACACATTCTAGCGTTTTTTTGTTCAAACGGTTCTCCATTAGCCTTTAATGATGCAAGAGCTGCCCCCTGAACACCACCAGTATATTCCCCATCTTCCTTACGACCAGCAACAATCATTTGATAATTATCACCGTTTTTTAATGATTTGTTTCCATGAGCAGCATAAACTTCTTTAGAATCTTCGTAACTGACCCCCAATTGAGGAACAAAAACAGTATTATGAATATGACAAACAGTCTGCGTGTCCGCAGGATCTACTCTCACTATTCGAGCATTTGACATAATATTACCATAGATACAAAACCTTAAATATGCTCAAGAAGTTAATGAAAATCTCAATAACCAATTACAAGTATTTCTAAATTTTTGAACTTAGTTTTTTGAGTATCATTTTTTCGCTAAATTTTTGATTGATCTTTTTTGTTTTCGATCCAATAAAAAGATCAGTTGATTTCTTTAACTTTCTTTTCAACTTCGTCTTCAATTCCTAAGCTCTCAACAAGTTCCTTAAACCTATTTCGAATTGTAACTTCAGTCACGCCAATAGCATCTGCTATTTCACGTTGAGTTCTTTTCTCTCCATTCAGCACAGCTGCAATATACAAAGCAGCAGCTGCCACTCCAGTTGGTCCCTTACCAGAAGTTACTTCGTTTTTCTTAGCATTTTTCAAGAAACGAATTGCTTGCGCCTGCACTCTATCAGAAAGTCCAAGCATGCTAGCAAATCTAGGTACATAGTCCTGTGAAGGTGCTGGTAAAATTCTAATTTTCAATTCACGGGCAATGTATCTATATGTTCTACCAATTTCTCTTCTCTCCACTCCAGAAGCTTCAGCAATTTCTTCTAATGTTCTAGGTGTGTGAAGTTCACGACAAGAAGCATATAACAAAGCAGCTATTACACTTTCCATTGACCTACCTCTAACCAATCCACGATCAACAGCTTGTTCATATTTCTTAGCTACTTCCTCATGCACACGTTTTGGTAATCCTAAAAAACTAACTAGCCTTTGCAACTCAGAAAGCGCAAAGCTCAAATTTCTATCCTTGCTTTCCACTAAACGCTTTTGCCAAATTTTCAATCGATGATACTGAGCACGCTTAGAAGGTGCTACACGAAATAACTCACCTTTTCCACGTCCAATCTCAGTTGTTAACCCCTTATCATGTTTAGTATGAGTCAAAGGTGCTCCAGCACGAGTACGTTTACCGCGCTGATCAGCATCAAAAGCTCTCCACTCAGGAGAAGCATCTACCCTAGAATCTTCAATAACTAGTCCACATTTACCACAAACTAATTCCCCTTTAACAGAATCTTCAAAAAATTGCTTACATCCACAATCCGGACATTTTTTAACACGTCTAGCAGCCATATTTAATCACACTCCAATAAATCAATCAGATAAAAATTAGTCTGTTTAAATAACCTTTTCTGAACCTTTATAAGCTTAACTGTCACTTATAAGCCCGGTCAATATCGACAAGTGAGCTGAATTTAAGTGTTTGTTCCCAGTTCTTAGCCATGAAATGGATGCCAAACAAGCGATATATCGCTCTGTGCCAGGAAAAAGTAGATTACTACAAGCCTCTGATAGAGGAAAGACTGGGTATTGATTTAGGAGATGTGAAAGTTGGTAGTAGAAAAGATCTAAAAAAATATTTACACAGCGAAGTGAATGAAGCATTAACTAGTGTTTTAAATGAACGTAATTTCGGGAGAGCAAAAAAAGCAATTGCTTATGCTATTCTATATCCAGTTATGCACACACTCGCAGAATATTATATTGTTACAACAGATCGTAATTCATTAGCAACCACAAAAGGCGATTCAATAATATATTTCAATGAGAAACAGAAATCATATGTCCTAAAAAATAATATACTCGATAGCACAGCTAGACATGAACTTGGACACATATCATGGACTGTTCTTGGAGGAGAAGAGGTATCGATTGAAGAACCAATAGTAAAAGCAATGAATGAAGGATTTGCTCTTTATTGCGAACAAATACTGTTGAAAGACCAGAACAACGGAAACGTAATAGCCAGTGGTCGTAATGCTGATTATTTTAACTGTGCAAGATTGATATGTCACATGATTGGAATAAAAGGTGATGATTTTTCAAAGAAAATCCCGAGCGAGTGGAGAGATTATGTCACAAGAATTCCATTAGGAAATCACACTGAGCCGGTCTCATAAACCTTTTTAACCAATCCCCCCAAATTATTATCATGACAATTCCACTAGCAGCTATTGAGCGAATATCAAGAAAAGCTGGCGCAACCAGAATCTCAGCTAAAGCAATTAAGGAACTACAGAAAGCTCTGGATGATATTGCTTTCCATTTAGCAGTTGACGCAGGCCAAGCTGCTCGGCATGCAAAGCGCAAAACAATTCTAGCACAAGACGTTCGATTAGTGGCAGGTAAAAAATAAAAAGATCACCTTTATATTTCTCTTATGTTCACTATACTCCATGTCAACAACCCGAACAATAATCAAAACCCTGAAGCCAGGGAAAATGTGTGTAATTGATGGAGAACCATGCAAAGTTCTAGATATAACTTGTTCTAAACCAGGAAAGCATGGCGGAGCTAAAGCACGAATAGAAGTTGTTGGTATTTTCGATAAGCGAAGGCGAAGCGTAGTAAAACCAGCTTCCACCGAGATTGACGTTCCGATTGTAGAGAAAAAAACAGGACAGGTAGTTGCAATTACAGGAGAAACAGTGCAGATAATGGATCTAGAGAGTTATGAGACATTTGACTGTACGATACCTGACGAACTAAAAAACAGCATGGCACAGGGATCAGAAATTGCTTATTGGGTAATTATGGACAAGAAACTACTCGTAGGCGCAAAATAAAACATTTAAAAGTCTTTCCAGTTAGTTTTTAATTATGAGACCTATGTTCAAAGGTTCTATAACTATAATCTCATTATTGATAATTATAATTCTATTTACATCCCCTGTTCTTTCATTATCAGCAGCCTCAACATTTGTAAGAGCAATCGCACCACCAGGAATATCAAATCTAGAAATCATACAAGACAGTGGAATAGAATGCTCTTGGTTAATAGAAGATTTTAATGAAGATGGACATTATTTCTCAGATATAATCTGGATGAAAAATAAAGAATTCTACTCACAAGAACAAATTTCTTGTACTGATTGTCAATCAAAAATAATACCTGACAGCCCAGCAGGTGAGTGGGTATGTATGGTTCATGTGTACGATTCTAATGGTTTAGAAACAACTGACCAAGCTTCTATTACAATATCACCACCATCAATAGCAACTGGTTATGCGTCAACAGGATATGTTTCTTTAGATGATGGGGGTATTTTCGATTTCTTGACAAATATCGGTGAAGTTGTTTCAGATATCGTAGATTTCATTTCAGGGATAACTGATCTTTTCTCTTAGCTAACATCCACCCCAATGAAACAACGCAAATAAAGATTACGATATTTACGAGCAGGTTGTTTTTTTCCTGCTCAATTTGATTTTCATTCCAATCATTTTCAAACACATTCACAAACTTAGAAACATCTCCATGTACAACAACACCCACCTCACGATTCCGCATAATAGAATTTTCATTCCAGTTTATACTAGACACAAGCACCCGATCATTATCTAAAATCATTCCCTTCAAATGAACTTTCATATCAGTATCTTCAATTTTCGCATTTATTCCCTTGCTCAGCAAGTACCCCACGGTCTCATTATTTTTTTCGCGATTATACCATTCCCCATCCAGAAGCACTTTAACATCCTTACCCACAAGTTCCGCAATAAGCGGACTTTCTTTGTTCCCCCAATTTTTATGGAAATAAAATTGCTGTATGCGTAATTTATCAGAAGATCGTATCAGCGAAACTAAATGTTCAAGACAGTTATCAGTAAACACAATAACATCCCCAGGAATAAATTCTGGAAGTTGACTGATCTTAGCGACGCTTTGAACCAATTCCTTAATATTATTGTCATTACTAATACACATCAATCTCTCTGACTGATCCAAATCCTCAAAAAAGGTTTTAACTAATTTATTAGTTTCTTGTCTGTTATCACTCACCACTCCCCAACCACGATTAGAAAAACTACCAAAATTTTCGCTGGAGACAAAAAAACTGGAGTTGTCTTTAATAGCATACTTGGCATGCATATATCGTTTGTTTCCATCATAAAGATAAACAGGAATTTTCAGTGAGCAAAGCAATTCACGATCGGGAATCCCACCTACTGGAGAACCTTCTATCAAAAGAATAACATTTTTGTTTTGTATCACTGATCCAATATCTTCGCTTGTAAAAGTATATACACTGATATACATAGAATCAAAATCCTCAAAAAAACCCAGCGGTGAATCTTCTGGAAATACAAGTGGGGAGTAATATGCTAGTGCAGTTGATGCCAGAACAAGTACAAAAAATATACTTATTGTTTTTATCATTATTGATTTACTGATAAACAAAAGCTATTAAATAGAAACTAACATTCGTCATTTAGTAATAGTTGATTCATTATTCAAATGAATAACCTGTGTAGGTTCGTTCTTGTCTTTATCTCTATGTAATTTATACAGATGACCAGATACAGCTCCTTCTAATGCAGGATTATGCGTGATAACAAAAACCTGATCAATCATGTTTGGCAATCTTTCTCTTAACAATTCAGAAAAGTCTTCTACAGTTCTAGAATCTAAATTGTGAGTAGGTTCATCCATTACTAACCACCTAAGTTGTGGAGCCAATACAAGTGAAAACGCAATTCTCAAAACCAAACACGCAATACTTCTTTCTCCGCCAGATGCAACTCCATCAACATTTATCCAACCAGTGTCGTCCAAAAGTTGCAACGTATAATCTCCTTCCACTCCTAGTCTACAAGAATGAAAATCATTATATGGATAAATTTGATTCCATATTTCATCCATTGCCTGATTAACAGCTGAAACAAAATTTTTCCTTAACTGATCCTGTGTAAACTTTAAAGAAGACTCAAAAATATGTAACTGCTCAGCTACACCATCTATTTTACTAATTTCTGATTTGTACCCATCAACTACTTTCTTTTTTCTTTCTAGTTCTTCTAAATTTTTCTTCTTTTCAGAAACAACATCATCAAAGTTTTCTATCTTAGCTTCTAGACCCTTAAGCAATCCATAAACTTCCATCAATTCGTTTTCAATAGAAGGAATTATTTCAGAATAGAACCCAACAAAACTACTTTTTTCTGTTCTGAGTGCATTGATTGTTGCTTGAGCTTCTTCTATCTTACCAGTTTTTTCAGTAAGTTCTTTCTTTTTGTCATACGCTCTTTTTAAATCATTCAAATCAGATTCCATTTTTTCAAATTGTTCTTTCAACAACGAAGTATTTTTATCTAGCATTTTATCTTCATTCGAAAGATTTTTAATTTCTAATTGTAATTTCTTAACTAAGAATTCAGAACTCTTGAGATCACCATCAACATTACCCATTCCCAGTAATTGTGTTTCCATTCGTTCAGCTTCTTTCAAACTAACATTTAATTTAAAAACGTCCCTTCCTATTTTTTCAATATTTTTTAAAGCAATATCTTTAGATTTTATAGCTCTATCTATTCTAGCTTGTTTTAATTTAACTATTTTATTTTTCTTTTGTTCAGTCAATCCTTGATCACATAAAGGACATTTTTTTTCAACATCTTCCAATTTTTTAATCGTTTCTTCTATATCTTCTATCTTAGATTTGAGTTTGTAAAGATTCCCCTTTTCTTTATCAAGACTGATATTTTTTTCTAGTATTTTTTCATTTATTTTTTTAGGACTGGATCGTTTTAATTTCTTTTCAATGTTTTGTCTGTCATTTATTTTTTTCTTTAGTTCAGGAATTTTTTCACTCAAAAGTTTTTCTTCTGTCCCTTTAGAACCAAGAAGTTTTTGTATTTCTATCAGTCTGCTCCTATCATTCTCGAGACCAACTTTTATTGAATTGATTTCCCCTTCCTTGGTACCAATAATATTTAAAAAATCTTCATTGCTTTTTTCAGCAATTTCAATCAAACCACTCAGTTTATCAATGTCTGCTTTGTATGCTTGAATTAATGCAATGCAAGTTTTTTCATCTTGATTTATTTCCCTAACTCGTTTATCTGTTCTTTTAAGATCAGCCAATTTCCGCTCCTGAATATATTTTTTATCTATAACACCACGTAATTTTTCTTCTGATCTTTTCTTATCTCGATAAATCTTATCAATTTCGTCTTTAACAGAAGATATGGTGTTGTTTTCACCACCATCCAAACCTTCTATTATTTTTTTCTTTTCATTTGAATACGCGAAACACTTGTTAATCAAAACAACACAATTTTTACGAACCTTTTCAAATTTATCTATAGATAAAAGATCGTCTATCTTTTTCATTCTTTGCCCTTTTGGTATAGTCAAAAACATATCTATTTGGTTTTGTTCAGAATATACTGCACGAGTAAATAAATCATAATTTATTCTTAAAATCTTTTCAACTTCTTCAGTAACTCGTTGAGTCTGTGGCGCTTCAATTAACTTATCATTCTTACGAAGCTCTGCAGAAGTTTTGCCCTTTTCAATTATTCGTTTAACAGAATATGAATCCCCATCAATTGAAAAACTAATAATAACCTCTGCTTTTTCCTGAGCATGTGGCTTTTTCATCACAACATCCCAGAGTTTTATTTTTTTGCTAGCAAGTGTAGGAAAAGTTCCAAATAATCCAAAACACAATCCATCTAAAATACTTGTTTTACCAGCACCAACTATTCCAACTAATACATTAGTTCCATCAGAAAAATCCATCTTTGTATCTAAGTGTGATCGCCAATTCTTAAGTTCTATTGAAGTTATCAAGTAATCAACCTCGAAAACAATTTATCAGTATCTCCATCTAGTAATGGTTCAAAAATTTCATCAGGGTTGATCATACAACTAGCTTGTTTTAAATTCTCTCTCAATAAAAGCAGTCCCTGTTCTTCGGGAGAAAGTTTTCCTTCCCTCATAGATCTCAATAATTCGACCTTCTTTTCAAAATCCTCTCCTTTCATCTTCCTATTGATTTTCAAAATAGCCTTTCCACTATATTTATTTATAATATTTGAAAAGATAGGTCGTTTAACCCCTTTAGGTAAATTTCCTTTGACATCAATTTTAATTATAGGTTTTAGTTTTCCAGTGTCTCTGCTAATTATATCAGAAACTTTTCTTTCAAGTTCACTTTTCAAGTTTTCATTGAAATACAATGTCTCCCAATAAATTTTACGTTGATTTTCAATAGATTTAAATTCCAAAGTATTTCCATTGTAAACATGATATCCCTTTCGTTGCTCACTTTCTTTTTTGTGTATGCTTGTTGGACTTAAACTTCCAGCAACTAAAAACAAACTCCCACCTAGCGTGCGCGTATCATGCCAGTGAATGTGTCCATCTATAACCAAATCAAATCCACCTGGCAAATCTTCTAATTTAATTGACGGTGGTTCCAACGGAGAATAAATATACGGATCAATACTTTGATGTAGTAATAAAATATTTATTGCATCAGCCACCGGCTTAGGATCCCAATTATACAGAACATCTTTTGCATATCTTTCAGGAACATTGGACATCCCATGTATAGCTATTTTCTTTCCACGAATTTCAAAAACAATTGTACTACAATGCAAGTGCACAAGCAATCCAGCTTTCTCCAATACCTGTACTGGATTAGTCATTTGTTTAGAACGGCGATCATGATTTCCATGAACAGCTATTACAGGAATTCCTCTCAAAGAAGATGGTGAAATGTGATTTCTATCCTTTCCAAGCAAATCAATAAATTGCGTAGCTGAAGGAACATTACCAACTTTTACTAAACTTTTAGCCACTTGAGCAATAGATTCTTGTTTAGGAATTCGGGAATCAAATAAATCTCCTGTTATTAGAATTAAATCAGCATCCAGATTTTTTTCAATTGCTTCTTCAAAAGCAAGAAAAGGATCACCCTCTCTAGGCGTTCCGTGCCCATATCCACAATGAGCATCTGGAATAATAGAAATTTTCATGATATTAGTATGTATGCAAAAACTAATAAGGATGTACATAAGGTTTAAATCAGCTAGATCTAAATTAGATATGTGATTATGTGTCAAAAAAATTAGGATTGAGTGTTAAGAAAGCAGATTTTTCAAAATGGTATGAGGAAATAACATTTCTATCAAGTATAGTAGAAAAGAGAGTACCAAATTCAAGAGGATTTTATAGTTATCCTTTCTGGGGAACTGAGATATTCAGAAAAATGGAAGCAATATATGAAGAGGAATTGATTAAAACAGGACACAGACCAATCAGAACACCAACTGTTATTCCAGAAACATTATTAGCATTAGAAAAAGAGCATGCTGAGGGTTTTGCTCCAGAAACATGGAGAATAACACAAGGAAGAGGAAAGAAAAAACTTGAAATACCAAAAGTTTTAAGACCAACAGGGGAGATGATAATTTATTCTAGTTTTAAATTCTGGGTTAGGAGCTGGAGAGACTTACCGTTTAAAACATTTGAAACACGGCAAATTTTCAGAGCTGAAGCAGATGCAGCAATTCTTCCATTATTAAGATCTCATGAATTTTTCTGGGTTGAAGCTCACGATGTTCAATCATCTAATGAAGAAGCAGATAAACAGGTTATAGAAGACATAAGCATTTTCAGTAATGTTCTAAAAAAATTCTGCTTACCATTTACAGTATTCAAAAGACCAGAACATGATAAATTCCCAGGCGCAGTGTATACATGTGCATATGATATTCCAATGCCAGACAGGAAAGTTTTACAGATCGGTTCAACTCACAATCTAGGTCAAAACTTCTCAAAAGCAATAGGGATAAAATATCAAACAAAAGATGAAAAAGAAGATTTTGTTTATCAGACATGCTTTGGACCAGCTGTTAGCAGAACATTGGGTGGTCTAATCGCTATACACGGGGACGACAAAGGATTAGTTCTACCACCAGCACTATCACCTATCCTAGTAATAATAATACCAATATTCTACAAAGACAAACAATCAGTACTAAAACATTCAAAAGAAATAGAAAAGAAATTATTAGACTATAATATAAGCTGTAGGATAGATGATAGAGAACAACATACACCTGGTTTCAAATTCAATGAATGGGAACTAAAAGGAGTACCAATAAGATTGGAGATAGGACCAAAAGATATTGAAAAAAAACAGGCTGTTTTAGTTAGACGAGACACATCTGAGAAAAAGAGTGTTAAACTATCTGATCTAGAAAAAGAAATAAAAACCATGTCTGATGATATTTCTAAAAACATGCTTCAAAAAGCAGAAAAAGCACTAAAGATAGACAAGGCTTCAAATCTTGATGAAATTATTAAAAAAAGCAAGCAGGGCACACACCTGATAGAAGTTCCTTTCTGTGATGAAACTAGTTGCGCAGAAAACCTAAAAGAAAAAAGTAGTGGAATTAAGGTTCGTGGAATTTGGTTATTCAAAAACAAGGAAAAAACAGTCCAGGAATGTGAACAGTTAGCCACCTCAGCAGCCAAAAACAAGAAGTGTGCTATTTGCGGCAAAAAGGCAAAAAAAATGTCTTTCCTGGCACGACAATATTAAGAATATATAAGCAAACGATCGTTAAATTATATAAGCAAATAGATAGTAAAATACACACAAACACCAACAATAAATAAGCCTTATAAGCATAACACAAACAGATACGACATAAAACGAATCAACTAACGCTTAAATAGCTTACTATTTAATTACTTATTATGAAGTGGGAAAAATGGACAGCCGGAATATTTATACAATATTGGTAATATCAGCGTTAGTGATAGCTATCTTCATAATAGATGCGATTTCATCCGGTCATATCGTCCCAACTTTTAATTCAGATGAAAAATTCAGCAGAATGACAATCGATCCACAAAACACCAATTCTGTTGTGGCGACAATGGTGAAGGAAGCAAATAATACAGGTGAAAATGTTGAATAAAAAATCTGCACAAGTTGGAAAAAATTATACAACAGGGTTTCTAGTAGTACTAGTTTTCATACTTTCAGTAGTTCTTTTCATAAATGCAGAAGATTATGTAACAGCCATGATAGCGTTCAATGACACAAATGTAACACAAGCAACTGTGGTAGAACAAAACATAGCACCTACAGTAGAAAGCATTCAAATGAATTCAGGAGCTAATATTGACCTAGTAGGTGGGGGAACAAAAAATACAAACTGCACAGCTATAATCAATGACAATAATGGTAGAGATGATATGAAAACAGACGCAAGGGGAAATGTAACATTTTATTCTTCTGAAACCGTAAACACCTGTCACGCAAGTCCGGGTGATAGTGCATATAGATGTTATTATAATGGAACTTACAATTCAGTTGATCTAACATCAATATGTATAAACCATAATACAACAGCAGTCAACTGCACATTCACAACTGATCTATATTACAATTCAGAAAATACAACATGGCAATGTTATATGGCGATTTCAGATGCGGGTGGGATGTCAGGAACAGCTACCTCAGGAACAATAGATGTAAATGATTTAACAGCAATTAACATAAACTCAACTACAATGGATTTCGGATCAGTATCACCTGGTTCAGTGTCAGGTGAAGCAGTAATGCAAGTTTTAAATTACGGAAATATCCAATTAGATTTAAAATTAAACGGATCAGATATGGTTTGTGATACAGGATCAAAAGAAGCAATAGTAGTCGGTAACATAAGTTATAACATAACAGGAGCTAGTCCGGTGTGGGGAACAACAAATTTAACAAACGAAATATCAGCAGCAAAAGACATCAACATATTTCCAAATGAAACAGTAGTTGATGCAGATCCAACAGCAACATATAACAATACATGGTGGAGACTTTACATGCCACCTAGTTCTCAAGGAACAAGAACATCTTGTACAGGAATAATATGGTTCATAGGAACAATAAGCTAATTAGTACACAATTTAGTAAATACAGCAGTTTAATAAACACAAAATTAATAGTGATAATACGTGATAACTTGTCTGATAAAAATAAAACACTAGCGGTTTTAGCAATACTTTTTCTAGCAGTGGTACTATTCATAAATTCTAATTATTATGTAACAGCCATGATAGCGTTCAATGACACAAATGTAACAACAGTCACGGTTCAGGAACAAGGTCAGGATCCATCAGTAACTGGAGTTACTGTCGGACCAAACCCACTAACTTTAACAGGGGGAGGAAATTCTACAGTAGCTTGTTGGGCAACTATTAATGACGATAATGGAGCAGGTGATATACAGGGCGGAAAAGGAAACATAACAATTTATGATGAGATATCATCATCAGCAACATGCACAGAAAATGGTTATAACTGTTACAGAAATTTAACACATAGTGGATCAGGTAGTTTAAATTCAGCTATTTGCGAAACAAAAGACACAGACGAAGTCGAATGTAATTTTACTGTAGATGTATATTATAATGCAAAACAGTCCGCAGAATGGAAATGTCATGTCGCGATTGATGACACAGGTGGTAGTGGAGGAACAGGCACATCAGCCACACCATTAATGGTGAGTCCTCTAACAGCAATTAACATAAATTCAACTACAATGAATTTCGATTCGGTAGCACCTGGAGCAGTATCAGGCGAAGTTGTAATGAATATAATGAATTATGGAAATATACAATTAGATATGAAATTCAATGGAACAAACATGTCATGCGACACAGGAGAAGCAATAGTAGTCGGTAATATAAGTTATAATATAACAGGAACTAGTCCAGTTTTCGGAACAACAAATTTAACAAACGCAATATCAGCAGCAAAAGATATCAACATAGTTCCAAATACATCAACTACAGATGATTCATGGCCAACTCCTCCATCAAACAATACATGGTGGAGACTTTACATGCCACCTTCAAGTCAGGGAGCAAGAGGAAGTTGTTCTGGAACAATATGGTTTATAGGAACAGCTGGATGATTGGTTTTATTCAGGTTTTTATTAAATCCATTCTATAGTTAATTTATATATCGGGATAAACAAATTTCTTTTATGAAAGCATCTGTATTATTTTTTATTTTACTATTAACAACTTCTGTTTTAGCAATAGGTGCGGCTCCATCAAGTTTCAATTTTCCAGGAATGTTACGTGGGGGTTATTCAGAACAAACAGTAACTGTAAGTAATCCAAGTAGTTCAGATGTTACAATAATAGTATCAGGTGATGGGGAAATTTCTCAATGGATTCATGCAGAACCCAATGAATTTATTTTAAGTCCAGGATCAAGTGCACCTGTTACAATAATTGTTGAACCTCCGATAGATATAGCAAACGGAGAATACAAAAACGACTTATTGGTTTTGGGAAAACCGACAAATGCAGGAGATGGGCAGGTAGCAATTGTAGGTGGGGTTAGCTTAGCTGTAACAGCAGAAATTACAGACAATGAAGAAACATCTTTCGAAGTGCGACGTGTAACAATTCCAGCTACTGAAGAATGTCGTCCAATAGAAGTTAGAGTATCTGTAGCAAATACTGGAAATGTCAGGGTCATAGGTGATTTTACCTTTACATTAAAAACAGGAGAAAAGGTCCTGAAAAGTATAGACTACATAACAGAAACACTATTGCCAACCCGCGAGCATCGATTTTCAGTAGAGCTTCCTTATGAAATCGAACAATATGATTGTGTTCCAGTCGGTGATTATACAATAGATGTTGTGGGTAGCCTATCAGGCCAAGAACAATACTCAGCATCACACCCATTTACAATATTTGAAAGAGGATCGCTTTCAATTTTAGGAGAATTGACAAACATAGTAATTCCAGAAAATGTAGAAGCTGGTCAATTGATAAAAATCGAAGCTGATTTTAAAAATACAGGCGAGTTGACTTATAGAGCCCAACTAGTAACAGAACTATATTCAGGTAGTGCAATAGCAGATACAGTAAAAGGAGATGTAGTTGAGGTATTTTCAGGAAACACTAAAACCCTGGAAGTCCTATATAGACCAACCCTACCAGGTGATTATACATTAAAATTGTACGCACAGGACAGTATAAGCGGTGCTAAAACCATCGAAGTTGAATACCCATTCAAAGTCATCTTACCAACTATTTACTTGATAGCAGGACTAATAATATTGATAATAATAATACTTGTAATAATCCTAAAACTGAGAAAAAAAGACACCCAAGTTAGTCAGAATACCTAAAGATGATATGTGTGGTTATGTCATTATTTACTAATGTGATAAAAAATGAATAATATGAGAATTCTAGTTGTGTTTTTGATTATAGTAGTTTTAGCTACTTCAGTGTATTCTCCAGATCTAGAAACCCCTCAAGAAACAGTATTGGGGCTATCTCCAGCAATTCGGGAAGTGTGTATGGGCCCAGAAGAAACTATATCTACAGTCTTCTATCCATCAACAAACTCAAAAACTCCATTTGAAATAGAAATCAATATAGAATCTTCTCTAGAGATTGCAGGAAATCATACAATTTTACTTAATCCAAATGGCTTAACTGAGTATAAATTATACATAATAGAGCCTCCAGCAGGTTTTTATACCTCAAATCTCTATTTCTGCTCTTCTGAAACCATAGGTACTCAGGATATCAAAACATGTGTAAAAGCCCGTCTACTGGTAAATGTAACAGAAACATGTGCATCTAACGACATAATAATGATAATAGCTAAAAACAAGTTTTATTTGCAAATGGTTATTGGTGGAATAATAGCTATTCTATTAGCATCTTTATTGTACAATAACATATTTTCACAAAAACAGAAAGCTTCAAAATACAACAAAAAGCATCAAAAATCAAAGAAGTATTCCCAGAAGACAAGGAAATAGCATCAAAATCAAATAATGTCTGTTAAACAATAGTTAACATTTACTATTTTCTGTTTAACATAAATAATGAAAATATGGCTTTTTGATCATGTATACCACATGTCGTCTAAAACACACAAATCTATATATATATGAACCGCTAAATTAATGTTAAACAAAACTAAACATTGTTAAACAACTTTTTTTGTGCTTTTTATGACAAGAAATGAGCGAAATTTACCTAAGTCAGAGGCTTCTATACTGTTATCTATAAAGGAATTAGGTCAAGGATCAGCAGTAGATATAGCCCGTCGTCTATATCATGGTCAGGACATTCGAAAAAAAACATCTCAAGTTTCTGTAGGTCTAAAACGTTTAGAGAAAAAGGGATATATAATATTCTTAAAAAAGGATGGAAAGAGGGCGATTTACACTCAGACTAGCAAAGAGATGCCACAAAACAGGCAAGAAAACATCAAAACACAACCAAAAACCACCAAAGATACATTAAATTACAAAATTCAGAAAGTAATTAAAAGAGCAGGAGAATCATCTGCAAGCGATATTTCAAAGGAGATATTTCACACCACTAAAAGGACATCAGAAGTGAGTACATATCTAAAAAGACTACAAAACAAGGGAATTATAGAAAGAGAGGGTAAAATAGGGAAAAAAACGCTTTTTAGGGATAAAAAATCTAGAAAGGATATAAAAAAATATCCATATTTACCAAAGGCAGAAAAGCTTGTTCTTGATGCTCTAAACACTGTAGGTTCAACAAATCCCAAAGAACTGGCTGAATATCTAAATCCCAATACAGTAAACATTAGAAAAAAAACATCTAAAACATATGTTCTTCTAAAGCGATTGGAGAAAAAGGGTTTAATTAAGATAAAAGAAAAACAAGGCAAAAAATTCTACGAAGTTGAAAAAGAACATCTTCAAGTATTCCGTCACAAATCATATTTTCCATCTTTAACTATGCCAACTTTTCCGAAAATAAATCATACACCACTATTGTTGGTAGCAATAATAATAATCGGAGTTTATTACATTTCTTTCAATTCTACTGCATTTTTGACCTCAAATATGATGGGCGATAGGATTCTGATGAGTTTAGAAAACAGCGGACATGATTTTACATATATCGTGCAAAATAATTACAGTTTAGAAATGGACAATATAGAAGTATCGGCTCAATTAAGCCCAGATTCTGTTATAACAGATCCAGGAAATGCTACTATAGAGGACAATCTAATAAAATGGTCTTTACCATATTTAGCAAAAGGAGAATCACAAACATTTGAATTCTCAGCCACCGGAGTAGAAGAAACAACTCTAAGAATAAAAGGATTTACAGGAGATGAAGTAAATCGCGTAACAATCCCAATGCAAGATTTCGGAGAAAATGATTATACGTATTGGAATTTAGGAACCTCAGAAGATGGGTGGATAAAAACAATAGAAATTTCAGTATCAGCTAAATTAAAAGAAGCTTCAAATGAAGAAAACATTCCCGCAGAGATAGTAGATCAAACTATCCCCACTTCAGATACCCCTGAACCAATTTCACCAATAGAAGAAAGCGTTCCTGAAGCAGATGAACAGGACATTCCTGAAGAGAAAACCGAATCAGATGTTGCACCTTCAGATAATGCCACTGAACCAATTGAAGCAGGTGAACAAGACATTCCAGAAGAAACTGAACAAATCATCCCCGCGTTAGATACTCCTAAACCAATTACACAAATTCCAGAACCAATCGGTCCAGCCCCAGTTGTAGATGAAGAAGCAATATTATCTGCTATTCAACAAGAACACTCAATTGGGATTTATGTAGACTCTGATTCAGAAGTTAATGGGAATGAAATTTTAATTGGGGAAATGAAGCTAATGGATTCATGGGAAGGAAAATTCTCAGCTGCAATTTCCTATAAAACTTTTGACACATCGTCAAGAATACTAGTTTATGCACCTGAAAAAATAAATGTTCTAGTAAATTCAATCAGTTTAGAGTTACTAAAAGAAATAGAAATAGAAGAAGAAAGAAAAATAATATTTTTTGAAGGTGGAATGATCCCTGAATCAGAAACACAATTAATAGAAGCAACTGATACTGAAAACGAAGAATCAGAAATAATCAACGGAGTATCAGTTACTAAAAAAACAAAACAATACGGTGCAGTTCTTGGTAGACCAGTAAAATGGAAAAAGAAAATTACCCTCTCTAAAGAAAAGAAAATTGCAGTTGAAATTCCAAAACTCGCTTCAAACATTACAATCACAAATATTGAAACAGGTCAAGAAATTGATGCAACTATAGAAGGAAAAAGTTTAGAGAAACATGAAGAACAAGTAGAAGAAATATTAGAAGAAAAACTACCAAAATCCATCATAACCGGATATATCACAGCAGATGCACCAGAGATAGTTTTGGAAGACATTGATATAAGCGAAGTCGATTCAACAGAGTTATTAATAGAATCTGCTGTTACTGAAATAGAAATAGAATATGAAACTCCACCACCGCTAGCAGAGGAAACACCTTTAGTCAGTGGAGAAAAACAAATTACAATCTATTCTGATTATCATTATGAAAACATTCTAGCATTTACAGAAATTCCAGAAGCAGATGATGTACGTGCACAACTTTATCATATAGAAAATGGAAAAAGAACTTTAGTAGACATAGAAATAGTTGATTATAATGAGGATGGAAAATTCGATTCCATTGAATGGGTTGTTCCACACCTATCAAACCAAACATATGAATTGAGTTTAACAATTTTAAATTTACAATCTTATCCAGAGTTGGGGGGTAATTGGACAGTTTTCTTTGAAACAACTGGAACAGAAAAACTAAACATAACAAAAGATGAACCAACTTACCAAGAAATTAGTTTTGATTTTCTAAAATGTGGTGATGAAGAAATAATTCCAACGTTTAGTGGAAGGAGTATTGTTGTAGAAAACTGGAATTGTGATAATCAAATAGCACAAATAGAGCATACAGTAAATGTCGCAGGTCCACATGAGCAGAAATTTGAATTTGGAGATTTAGTTGAGTATGCACACAATGATGTTATAGCACCTACTGCTGAATTCACATGGATATGTGATTGTCCAGGACAACCACCAGAAGAACGAAAAATAAACAACGTCGCATGTTGGGGTTCTGGTGGCGGAATGCCAGGTTCTGGTATTTATGAGATAGATGCATGTACAAATGATATAATTTACGACAAGCCAGATCCACTCAGCGGATTAAATTTAGGATCAGGTTATTCGGGAACACTATCGACGCAAGCAGGAACAACAATATCAATAACAGGCGGTTTAACAATTCAAGGCGGGACATTTAGTATGGACGGATCAGGTGCAGTATCCATAGGCTACATACAAATGAGTAGCGGAACATTAACAAACACAGATGATGCAGGCGGTCTAGTTCTAACTTCAAATGACGATGAAGATTATGTAATGGAAATAGAAGGAGGAACTTTCAATAACAATTCCGGACTAGTAAAAGTAACAGGAAATATTGCTAGTAGGTTCTTAAAAGCAACTGGAGTCGAGTTCGCTGATTTGACAATTGACTTAACAGCAAGTTCTGACGAGGTAAATTTCACAACAAACCTCGATGTAGTAGGAGATCTACGCGTTGATACAGGACATTTACGACCAAATGTTTCACAAAACATAACAGTAACAGGAGCAACAATAATTGAAAATGCAGGAACATTAGGAACCTATCCAAATACAGGTTACACAAATTATACATTCGGTTCATTAGTGGTAAAAAATACAGGTCAGAATTATTATTACTCACCAAACATGACAACAATAACTTCAGAAAACGATAATGTCGCAATTAATATAGATGGAAATATTATAGGCAATAACGGACTTCTAAAAATAATAACACCAGCTGATACATTTATAGATATAAATGGAACAAGTGGAAGATTCTATGACATAACAATAGACCTCGGAGGTTTCTACAACATAAGTTGGGACGAAACTTTCAATGCAAGTGGTACTGTTTTGTTAACAACAGGTAGATTAAAACCAGACAGTGCAACAGATCCTGTAGTAATAGATGGATTACTCAATGTAACAACAGACTCAGATGGAGTAGGTTTTTTCGGTGATGATATTGCAACAGCGCATTGGGAAATAGAAGGCATTGATTTGCGATTGGGATCAAATTTCACATCTACTAGTGGAGTATTGGAATTGGATGGAACATCAATAAATATCAATAACAACTTCACACACAATTCAGGAACAATAAACTTAACAGCACCAGGTACGGGAAGTTTTGATCCAGATCTAACTTCAGGAACAGGATTGTATAATTTAGAAGTAAGTGTCGGTTCAGAAAAAACAGTTAGAAGAAAAAATTCTGCAATTAATATAACAATTAACGGGGACTTAACAATAAACTCAGGAACATTCATGTCATATCCATGGAATGATTACATAAACACAACAGTTCTAGGAAATGTGGTGGTTAATGGGGGAACATTAAGCGGTTTAGCAACAATACCAGGGTTCGGTTCTGCTGATGGTGAATGGAATTTCAAATCATTAACTGTTGGTGCATCTGGAACAGTGTTGGCACCAGATCGAACCGTGACCATAACAGGAGAAGATGGAAACGGAAATGCAATAGACATAGATGGAAATTACACAACACATGAAGCATCTTCTAAATTAAGAATATTTACAACAACAGACACAAATATTGATTTGGGTTGTTCAGCATGTCATATAAAAAATGTTACATTCACAGGAGGATCGGTATTAAACATAACAGATCAGTCCGAAGTAATAAATCTTACATTAAATACAGGAACATTGAATGTTTCTTCTAACTTAAACATAACCGGATATTCAACCCTAGGAACAAATTCATTATTCAAAGTAGACAATGCTGCAGAATTAAGACTCAGTGGTAATACAACACTTACTACAACTTCAAATATAACTTTCCTAAATGGAAAAGCATATGGAATTTACATGAATAATACAAATCTAACTTATGTAAATGGAACAAATTTTGTAGTGCAACACCTATCCAATACACCAATTGATACAGGAGATTTCAAAAACGCTTCTGTTTATGTAAACATGACAAATTTGTCAGTAACAACAGTAAACCTAAACATGAGTTATACGACTACAGGAAATGCATATGAAGGAACAATGAGACTTTATCGATATAACACAACAGACTGGGTAGAAATTTCTGCCAGTGGAGTTGATACAATTGCAAACATACTTTATGGAAACTTAACAGAATTCTCTCCAATTGGAGGAGGAGGAAATACATCATCACCACCTGAAGTTGTAGTAAATAGTTTAACACCAGCTTCTCCTGTAACAACTAACGACTTGACATGTAATTTCACAGTAAGTAATAGTACCACATGGGCAGTTAATGAGACAACAGATTACACAGGTCCTGTTACTGATAGCATTGAAACAATATATTGTACTGACCAAAACTTTGAAGGGGCAAATAAATGTTATATGGGACTAAGAAAAACATCAGGATATTCAAACATAACAGTGAGATATTATAACGGATCAATAAACTGGACAAAGAAATTGGATGATTCTAGTCTAGGTCGTTTAAATGTTCTAAGAATATCTCAATTGTGGTTAATGGCAGCATTTGATAATGGACGTGTTGTGCTTTATGATGAGTGGGATGGCACTGCTAAAAGTTTTTATGGTGAAGACGGTATACAAATAGATGATTATGCAATAAATACAATATACAACATAAATGACTACTGTATTATTGGGGGGAATTCTGCGAACTTAACAAGATTTACTTGCAGTACCGGTGCTATTGTATGGACTAGACAGTTTGGAGTAGGTATTGGAAACGGTATAGATGGTGTACAGTGTGATAATACAAACTGTTTTGCAATTTCTGGAAGTGGTTCTGTGTACAAACTTCTATTAGACGGAACTCCAATATGGAATCACACAGACGGAGCAAAAACACCTGCGACTGGAGATGCTAGTGGATATGCTGGTGGGTTGTATTGCGATTCAGATGAAACAACAACAGGTGCGTGTTATATAGCTTCAGCAAATGGTCACATAGTTAAAATGAACAAAACAGATGGAACTGCTTTATGGGACGCATCTACTGGATTACCAGACACAACTGCAATAGATTGTATAGGTAGTTACTGCTATGGTGCTCACGAATCAGGTTATATTTCAAAAGTACAAATGTCAGATGGAGCCATTGTTTGGGGAGAGAATGATATAAGAGCAAATTCAAATGCAGCAAATGATATAAGTTGTTTCGGTGATGTTTGTTTTTCAGCACATGAAAACATGCGTGTTTCACAAATAAATCAAAACGGAAAACCTCTGAAAGCATATGTTGAATGGAATAAAGATGGTTCATACAACAATACAATTACAGCAGCAGCAATAAACAATACAAATACAACAGTCGACTTAGATTCTTCTTACACAACTAAGGATGAACAGTGGACATGCACAGTAATTCCTGGTGATACTGTTATAAACGGAACATCAAAAACAAGTTCTTCAGTAACAGTACTAAACACGCCACCAACCGCACCAACTTCTGTTATAGCACCATCAGATAGTGGAATAGTTTCAGGTTCTACTACTTACCTAAACTGGACAAATTCAACAGACGCAGACGGTGACGTAATAACATATTACGTAGCTTTCAATACATCAGTTGCTCCAGATGAAAATGATGAATTTTATGCTGATGTTTATAATTATACAGAAGTGGGATTAATAGACGGGGGACAATATTATTGGAGAGTTAAAGCAGGGGACGGTACAGAAAATTCTTCTTATTCAACTGAATGGGATTTCACAGAAAATCTCCCACCAAGTTTGGAAGACATTATAGTAGATGATGCTGTAACAAATCCAGTAGATCAGATTGATTTAACAGGTGGTGGAACAAGAACAATTAACTGTACAGGTGTGATTTACGACTTCAATGGAGGTTCAAATGTAGATATTGTTACAGCAAGTTTCTTTAATCCAGACTTTTGTACACCTGAGTGTGGTGGCATATGTGAAAATGACTGTACAAAATGTTACATTAATACAGATTGTACACTGACAAATAAAAACTCAACAGCTAAAAACATAGACTGTGGATTTGAAGTTTACTACAATACAAAACAAACAGGTGCCCCATGGATATGTACAATAAATGCAAATGACACTTTCAATGAAGTTGCTACACAAGATGAAGACATCACAGCAATAAATTCATTAACAGCTATAAATATTAATTCAACAACACTGGACTTTGGAACATTATTACCTGGAGAAAATTCATCATCAGCTATGAATGTAACAAATTATGGAAACATACAAATAGATATTCGTTTGAATGGAACAGGAATGACATGTGATAGAGGAAGTATTGATGCTAACAATTTAATGTACAATTGTACAGATCCGGTTAATGTTTCAATGGCGACAGGACGAGGAACAAATCTTTCAAGTACAATAACAACATGTTCAGATTTCGATTTGACATATTCAACAGATGGAGTAGCTCCTGTAACACCAACTCAAGACAGTGTACATTGGAGAATGTTCCTTCCACCACCAAATGAAACAGTTCAACCATCTGGAACTTGTACAGGAACTATATGGTTTATAGGAACAGCTGGGTAATTAGTAAACTGAATAATAAAACAATTAATAAAAAAATATGGTAGATAATAAAGTCAAGTAATAAAAAATTAAATAATACATACGGAATAATAGATACAGGTGATTTGAATAACTAAAAAATTATCAATACTCATAATTTCATTATTCATAATTATGTTATACTCCAGTCAATGTTATTCAGGTGCTACAACTACTTCTGTATTTTCTTGGTGGCAAAATATTACTCTAGAAATAGCAACAGAAAAAATAGTCTCTGGGGTTTCTAGTAGTTCAGATAGTTTCGATACAGATGATCTGGTAAATATAACAATACAATTTAATAACACTGATGAAAATGATTTTAATACAACATACATAGACGGCGCTTTGTTAGTGGAAGTAAAAGATTCTTCTGGGAGTTTATCAAAAATATTCGCAATAGATACAACATTATTCACTTCTTCTGGACAAGTCAATTACTCTTCATACACAAATGACTTTTCTGGTTTATCAGCAGGAACATATACTATTTTTACCAGATTAGTTTACGGATACCCAGAACAAAATATAACATTGATAAATCAATCATTTTATGCTATCAATGCCTCTACTAATGTAACTGTTACTGTGGTTCCACCACCATCTACTCCAGATACCCCAAGTGGTGGCGGGGGCGGTGGAGGAGGAACTACCACAAGCAAAAAATATGCAGCTTCTATACACCCAACTGAATTAAATTCAGGTGACATAGCAAAACTATATCTAAACATAACAAACACAAATTCAGATCAACTAGAAACCAATGTAAAGATATACATCATGAAAAATTCTAAAATAATAAACGAGATAGACAAAGACATAACAACTCCTGGAAATGAAAACTTCCACCAATCTATAGCAATATTCGAATCAGCTTGCAATTCAGCACAAGGAGAATATGATGTAAAAGTAGAATTCTATGAATCTTCGTCAGTGAAAAAAACAGAAGACTTATCATTCACAGTGTTAGAATGTAAAAAAGCAGATGCGAAATTGTCAACAGGAAAGACAGTTTACTATCCAGATGAAGAAGCAAATATAATGTTTGAAATCAAGAATATAGGAAACATTGATTTGAATGGGAATGTAGAAATAATTCTAAAAAATAATTCATGGCAAGCAACATTAGCTAATATAACTTCTGTGAAAATAGAACAAGGAAATACATATACTGGTGAGATAAGAACAGCTAAAAATAGATATACTCCAGGATTATATACATTACAATTACAATATCGAAACAAAGAAATATTTGCAGAAACATCCACTACATTACTATTCTCAGAAATGGCAGCTACAGTGGTCAACATAATGGTTTGGTTGATAATCATAGCAATGATTGTTTTGGCAATCCTAGCAGCTTTAGAACTATACAAAGGAGGAAAAGAGGTAGTAAAGGTTTATAAAGACCAAAACTAAACATAATCACAGGAATTCTCAGGTGATACTATATGAATAATGATAAAACATTGAAGACAGGAACAACAACAATAGGTATAATTGCTAAAGATGGTGTTATAATTGCATCAGAGAAAAAAGCTACTATTGGTTACATGGTAGATTCGAAAGTAGCTAAAAAGGTCTACAAACTCGATGATCATATAGGGTTAACTATTGCAGGAAGCGTGGGAGATGCAATGGCAATGGTTAGAATTCTAAAAGCACAGTTTAGATTATTCAAACTTGATCGTGGACCAATAACAATAAAAGCAGCAGCTAGTTTATTGTCCAACATTTTACACAATAATAAATATTATCCTTATTACAATCAGTTTATCATAGCTGGTTTTGATAAACGAGGTCCGCAGGTATATTCAATGGATCCAGTAGGTGGGGGTTCACACACAGACAAATATTATTCAACAGGTTCAGGATCACCATTTGCTTATGGAGTTTTGGAAGGCGATTTTAAAGAAAATCTGTCAAAACAAGATGCAGCTAAGTTAGCAGTAAAGGCTCTTAGATCTGCAGTAGGTAGGGATATTGCTTCTGGTGGAAAAGGCTTTACAGTAGTAATAATCGATTCTAATGGATATCATGAATTGACAGATACTGAAATCAGCAAGCTCAACTAATCATAATTCTAGTACAATGCGCAGAAAATCGATGGAGAGATAGTTAAGAAAACAATTAATAACGAAAATAATTATTAAAATATTTTAATTAGTTTTATGGAGTGGATATTTATGGTAGAAGAATTGACTAAAGACTTATTTTCAAAAGTAAAGAAGGCCATGCCAGCAGGCTCTCAGATTAGTGATGTGAGGTTTGAGGGATGTGAAATAGTTCTTTATACCAAGAATAAGGAATTCTTTGTGAATCCAGGTGATGTTGTAAGAAGACAAGTTTCTATTTTAAAGAAGCGTTTAGTTCTTCGTCCAGATCCTTCTATTTGTTTGGATATGGAAAAAGCTAAAAAGGCAATTGAAAAAATAATCCCAGAAGAAGCAGGTTTAGAAAATATAACTTTTGAGCCAGAATTTGGTTCAGTTACAATTGAAGCATCCAAACCAGGTTTAGCAATTGGAAAGTCTGCTGAACTATTGAATAAAATAAAGTCAGAAACATTATGGTTACCAACTGTCAAGCGTGCACCAGCTATTAAGTCAGATATAGTAAAAACACTCAGATCACTAATTTACAAAGAATCTGCTTTTAGAAAAAAATTCTTAAATGATGTAGGAAAGAGAATTCATTCTGGGTGGAAAGAAACAGAATGGGTTAGAATGACAGCATTGGGATCTTTTAGAGAAGTAGGCCGTTCTTGTTTATTAGTACAGACTCCAGAATCACGCGTTCTACTAGACTGTGGAATAAAACCAGGAAAAAACGAAGTTCCTTATCTAACAGTTCCAGAAATGGACATTCCTGCTCTAAATGCAGTTGTCCTATCTCACGCACACATGGACCATGCTGCGATGATTCCTTATCTATATGAATACGGTTGTACAGCACCACTATATTGTACAACACCTACTCGCGACTTAATGGTTTTGTTAGCAATGGATTTTTTGAAAGTTGCTCAAAGAGAAGGAAACCAACCACCATACACAACAAAAGGAATTAAAGAAGCTGTCAAGCGATCAATTTGTTTGAAGTTTGGGGAAGTGACTGACATAACGCCAGATATTAGATTAACTCTTTTAAATTCCGGTCACATTCTAGGTTCTGCATTAACCCATTTACATGTAGGAAACGGTTTACACAATATTCTCTACACAGCAGATATTAATTTTGACAGATCCGCACTTTATGAGCCAGCTTCATATAATTTTTCTCGTGCAGAAACAATAATTAATGAGAGTACATATGGAAAAAGAGGTGACATCCAACCACGTAGATTTGAATCTGAAAAAATGCTAGTCGATCTAGTTAAAGAAACAACAGCACGTGGAGGAAAATGTTTGATACCATCTTTTGCAGTAGAGCGTGCACAAGACGTTCAAGTAATTCTAGCCAACGGTGGAGTAACTTGTCCTGTTTATTTAGATGGAATGATTTGGGACGCAACTGCAATTCATACAACTTACCCAGAATATATGAGTCGGGAAATTCAAAAACAAATTCTACAAAAGGGAGAAAACCCATTTACAAAAGACATATTCCATCGCATCGGTTCCCAGAAAGAACGTGAACAAATACTAAAGAAAGACGAACCTTGTGTTATTGTTGCTAGTTCAGGAATGTTAATTGGTGGGCCATCTGTTTGGTGGTTGCGAAAACTCGCAGAAGATAAGAAAAATTCTATGGCTTTCATCGGTTACCAAGCAGAAGGTTCTTTCGGACGAAGAATACAAAAAGGATGGAAAGAAGTTCCAATGGAAGTAAATGGAAGAAACGTAGCTGTACCTGTTAATTTACAGATAGTAACAGTAGACGGATTATCCGGACACTCAGATTATAAACAATTAATAAACTATCTAGGAAAGCTTCGACGAAAACCTGAAAGGATTATAGTAAACCATGGTGGATCGAGTGGTAACAAGTGTGTAGAGTTGGCTCGTTCTCTGCATAGCATATTCCGATGCGAGACCATGGCACCTAAGAATTTGGAAACAGTCAGGTTGAAGTAAGGATATGTTGGCGTATGGAATGCGATTTAAATCCTTAATGGTTCTTATTTTAATTATGGACTTAATTGAATCATATAATAAACTGATTAGACTATATGACAACAAAAGTCATAGAAGAGCATATAATTTATCTAGTAAAATGATAAAAAAATACGGACGTAGTGACGAGTTGGATCCGATAGTGTATTATATTAAAGCATTTTCTTATAGGGGTGGTAAGGGGAATATCAAACCAAAACAAGCATCTAAAAAACGATCCATGATGAAAGAAGCTAAAAGATACTCTGAAACATATGATAAAGAAAATAAAACCAATAATAACGTGCTATATGAAGTACATGAAAAACATCACGCAGGAAATTATAATATCATGTTGGGGTATCCAAGTCTATCTAGTGATGTTTCTGGTGAATTGGAGGGTTTTGTCGGATCTATGATTGGAATTTTAGGTTCATTTCTTGTAGGACCAATTATTGGTTATGGGATTGCTGACATGACTGGAAATGGTACTGTCGGTTGTTTTGCAGGATTTTTAGGTGGTATTGGATGGCTTGTCGCATGTTCAGGTATTGGAGGCGCGTGTGAATCACCACCTAGTCAAGAAAGGTTAGCCAGAGAAGATGCAACTGCAGAAAGTTTCAGAAAATTTAGAGAAGACAATGTAATAGCATATAAAAAAGAACAAAAAAGAAAAACAGAACTCAGAGAATGGAAATATAAAAAAGATATTGAGATAGGACGCGCATTAACACGGGATGGTATTAGTAATTATGCTGCAGGTGAAATAGGAAGAACTTTTAGAAAATCAGGTGATCATCTCGAAGAAGTTAAAAATCAACTTATCAAACGGAATGATCATCTATCAAAAATATCACAGCGAGATTTAAGTGTAAATATAACACAAGAAAATACTCTACAAATAGGAATTGATAATAGGGGCGGTGTAATAGTATTAGATGATTCACGCGAAGCAGAACAATTGGCAAATTATATAAAAAGATATCTTCAGAAATAATATACTAAACCTTAAATTTAGATATCCTCACTTCCTTAAAACCCTTCTACTTAGTAAAACATCCCTTTAAATCTATACTACACATATATTCAAATCGTGATTATATGTACGATCTAGAAGGTATACGGCGGAATCTGAATAATTCTGACAAATACAGCGGACCATGGAAGCGTCCTGAGCTTAAGCAATGGGTGAATCTAAGTAAACAGCATGCGCTATACAGCAGCAGCTTTAGAGATGTGAAAGAGACGCTATTTGGCTATGGTATGCAAAGAATCTTCGTACCAAGAGATAGAAATACCGGCAAAATAAATGAAAAAATAATAAAATATAGAGGCGCATACGAAGTTCATCCAAAAAAAATAGTTAAGTAAAACCCCCACATCTAAAATCCCATAAATACTTCCCACAAGCGATAACCATCTGATAGTTCTAATCCACCAAAAGGTATCAAATTCAAAACAATCAAAATAAGATAAATCTCAGCAATTGTCATTAATGTTTCATCACCCTTCTTAAGTCCCCAACTAAAAATCCCAACAGCAACTACTAATGGAACAATTGTCGCGCCTAAAATAGCAAATACAGAATTAGCAACAGATGTTCCTACATAAGACACACCAACTGAAAGCAAAGACATTCCAGTTATACCAGGTTGGGAAGTTGTTACAAAACTCGGACCAAGTCCCATAAGTGTAGCAAAAAGAAAATGTCCAAACTCGTGAAAGAAAATATAACTTCCACTGGCTAAAATAATTTCAAACAACCTAGAAACATATTCTTTGTTTAATGTCATAATTAAAAATTCCGCCCAAATACTTTTAACACCGTATGAGAGTACTTGGTAGTAGTAGTCGACTTTCAGCGTTCAAAACACTTTTTGTCGTATAATAAAATTAGTCAATTGTCGTAAAACTAACTTGAGAAAAAATAAAGTGTGGGCGGATAAAAATCCCCACCCAAAAAATAAAAAATAGATTATCTTCGTCTCTTACCTTTTGTTAGGTATTTTTTTCCGACTTGTGCAACTGAATCTTTCATTCCGAGACCTATTGCTATTGCTGCTCCTAATCCAAATGAAGCTACGATTACCAATAATAGGTTGTTTACCACTGTTGCGTCAATTCCTATTGACGGAAGTGCTAATGCAATTGATAGATATGATATTACTACAAACATAGTTTTTCCAAGCATGTCTGAGTATATGTTTCTTGAAGATTTGATCGCATCTTTCAAATACATTGCCAGTGAATAACCCACTACTACTATCGCTGTCGCTCTAATTACCCCAAAGATAAATCCTAGTGCTTCTGCAACAAACATCTGAAGTGTTAATATATTTAGTATATTTGTTGCTTCTTGAATAGCCAAAAGATAAACAACCCAGCTTGTTAATCCAGCAATTACAGTTGCTAAATCAATTGGTATGTGTTTTTCTTTTGATATCCAGTTATCGAGTCCAGTATGTATTAACACACCTTTCGCAATACCGCCTAAGACTTTACCAGCTATTAATCCCAATATTAGGATTAATACCGCTCCAATCAGATTGGGCAATAACAATAGAAAACTATTCCAAATACTTGCTACTAAGTCTGTTACAATGTTTTCTACTGCCATGAAATTTCACCTTATAATAAGGTTTATTTACAAGCTTCCTTATAAACTTTATTGATGACCATGAAGTCAAATACACTTTTAAATAATGTTAAAAAACGAATAATTCCAGCTCTATCTGATAAGCAGGATATGAAAGATTTTACAGCTGAATTGATTTCCGCCTGTTCCAAAACCTACAAACCAATAATTTGCGGTTCAGTTGGAAAAGACACATGGCTATCGCATAGAAGAGAAGCAGATATGTTCATGATTTTCTCCCCAAATATTACCAAAAAACAATTAGAAATCCGTGGATTGTCAGCTGGTAAAAAAATAACCAAGAAGCTTGGTGGTAAATGGAAACTAGCTTATTCAGAACATCCATATCTTCAGGCTTTATTCAAATTCCGTGGAAAAGAATATGAAGTTGATTTAGTTCCAGCTTTCGGTATTTCAAACCCAAGCAAAATAAAATCAGCTGTAGATCGTACTCCACATCATATGAAATTTATTTTAAAAAACCTACAAGCAGTAGATGATGTGCGTTTACTAAAACAATTCTGTATCGGGCAAGAATGCTATGGAGCTGACCTGAAAGTTCTAGGATTTTCTGGTTATCTGTGTGAATTATTAATAGTAAAATATGGAAGTTTCATAAAACTTGTGCGTGCTGCAAGCAAGTGGAAACCTGGTAAGACGATTTTAGTAACTAATAGAAAACCAACTCGCAAATTTGACACATCCCTAATTGTGATTGATCCAGTTGATCCTGCCAGAAATGTAGCAGCTGTTGTTTCTCCAGAAAAGTTTTTCAAATTCGTAAAAGCTTGTCAGTCATTTTTGAAAACTCCTAAGATAACCCACTTCTTCCCAGCCCCTGTACAACCGCTTACCATCAGCGAACTAAAAACCAAATTAACAAAACGCGGCACTTCCCTTTTAATTATCAAATTCTCAAAGTCCAAAGTATTAGACGATATTCTGTGGGCACAGATGAGAAAATCTTTGAGGATACTTGAAAAAAGAATAACTGATGCAGGTTTTGAAGTATTGGAAACTGGAAGCTGGATGGACAATAAGAATATAGTCCTACTATTCGAAATGGAAGACACAAAAGTTTCTAAAGTCAAGAAAAAAATCGGTCCATATGTTAAATCTAAGTCAGCCCACTACTTTTTAGAACATTACAAAGACACTGCATTCGTGCAAGGAAAGCGCTGGGTAGTTGAAGTTCCTAGAGAATTCACTTCCCTTGAAAAGTTCATTACACACTACACTCATATCACTCCAAAAAAACTCCGTCTTCGCGGAATCCCATCCAAGCTATTGTCAATGAACAAATCCAAAATAGAAATCATACCTACAAAAACAACTGTCACCAAAACCCTACCAAAAGATTTCTTTCAGTATTTGAGAAAATGGTTTAAGAAATGAATTTCTCAAATGGAACACATTGAAATCTGTTTGATATTACTTTTTCAGAAGGAACGTATCTTTCATGAGGCATATCAGTCATCCTTTTCTGTATTTATGTTGAAATTTTCACCTATTTCATTTAACACTTTCAAACTCGTCTCCTTACTAAAAATCAACAGATCCCCAGTCTTACCATCATCAGGAATTATTTGTTCATCTTTCAATCTCTTTAATCCATTATCAAACAGAACTTCTCTTTTAGAGATGCTTTCTCTCATGTAATCGAAGACATCTCCCATTACTTCTTTTCCACCTATCATCTTAGAAACATAACCCAAATCAAGTTCATTGCTTCCATGATAAAGCATCATCAAGTTTAAGACATCACATGGATATTTATCATTTGGAGAACTTTTCCCCTTATCTAATGTTTTCTTCATCCTAGACATTTTTTGTGCAATATAATCATTCAAACCCTGCACATGTATACCTTTTCCAAAAATTGCAGACTCTTTAGCATTTGTAAACATTTCAACAAAAGCAACTAATCCATCTCCTTCACTAAAATTATTTGCATAGTAATCAGGATCCATAACATCGACAGGAATATATTTATCAATTTCCTCCCCACTTATCAACTCTATTCTTCCTATCTTTTTTCTTCTCTGTTTAGGATCTTTTGCAAATTTGTCAAACCGTCTTCTATACTCTGGTCCAAGTTGTTCTAAAGCCTTTTCAGAACATTCTACAACTATATCAAGATCAACAGAATATCTGACTTTCTTCAATGCATCTTCCTTTGCTATTCCCAGTGTCATCAACGCACTGACAGCATGAGCAGTATAAGCAGTCCCCCCAACATACACATGCTTATCTTCTAATCTCTCCCCAATTTCTTCCATCACAGCAGCTCTTTCTTCAAAAGACACATACTGCTTCATTTTCGAATAAGGTTCACTCATAACTACTACCTAGTTATAATTGGTCATAGTAGCTATTTATATGTTTATTATATAAATTATATAATAAAGGTGTATTTATATAAAAAGGAAAGCTATTAAGTTCGGACAGACTTTTGTTGTCTCTCTGCCCCAATCTTGGTCTAGACGCTATAATATTGAGAACAATAGAGAGATCAGCTTACAAGAAACTCCAGAAGGATCTCTAAAAATAACACACGGTAAAGTAATGGAAACAGTCTCAATAAAATCAATAAACATAACTAATCTAGAAGAGGATATCATATACTTCAGAGTCCAGAACGCATATTATAAAGGATTCAAGAAAATAATCCTAGTCGGAGATTTAAACAAAACAAAAATTAAAATCATTGATAGGGTTCAAAGAAGTTTAATGGGACTTGAGATAACTGAACAAACAAACAATAGCTTAACCTTCCAAGATATCCTGAATAAGGAAAGTTTAGACATTAATAAAAATCTAAATTATATTTTTACAGTATTGACAAACATGGCTCTTGAAATTATAGAATATATAGAAAGAGGAGAAGAGCCAGATGATAAGATATTTTCAATAGGTACAACAGTCTTGAGGAAATGTAATTTAATTCATCGGTATTGTAATGTCGCTTTAATAGATTCAGAATTTCTATCAAAAAATAAAAAAACACTCCAAGAAATTATAATCATAGCAAGAGTAGTTAAAAACTTACAGATGCTTGCAAAACTCCTTCTAGGAACAAGTTTCATTTTAAACATCAAAAAAACCCCAATGATGAAAAAGTACCACTATTCTCTCTACAAAAAAGACACTCGTGTAGAAAAAATAATTTCAGACTATATGAAACAATGGGTAATCTATTTCAAAAAAATACAGATAATGACTATGAAAAATGATTCAGAAGGAGCAGCTGATTTTTATAACACCCGATTTGAGCAAAGATTAAAAATTGAAAAAGAATTTGATAGTCCTTCTTTACATTTCTTTAAAACATCGGCTGAGATGATTAGAAGAAATTCTGCAGACATAGTCAGAGATATTATTTGTATCTAGACTAAAACAGCGTTTACTACCCCATCTTGACCAGGTCTAGAAGTTACCCTAGCATCTCCTAGAGGAGTTTCAACAACAGCACCTTTTGTAATAACATTCATTCGGACAAAATGAATATTTGAAGTATTTTGCTTTACGTTAGTAATTTCAGAAACTTGAACTTTGCCACTTTTAGGGTCCATGACATTAATCTTCTTAGCACCAGTCAGTCTAACTTTTTTGCCCCCACCAATGGTCCTTACAGATTTCATTTTATCTTTTCCAATTTTAATCGGAAGAAAATCACTACCAAAATCTCTCTTAAATTTCTTTCTCATTTTATTAAGAATACCACCAGTCGGTTTTCTCTTGCTTCTTGAATATGTCATGCTCATAATTAACACTCTCTGATATCAAATCTATCCTATTTCAACACTTATAAGCCTTTAGCAGCGGTATATTTATATAGTTTCACCCAAAAGAAATGTAAAATAGATATGAGTTGATTTTAAATGAGTTCAAGACCAATCGATGTTTTAGATAAAGCAAAAGGAAAAAGAGTTATTATGAAACTCAAAAACGGAGCAGAAATAACAGGTACACTTCAAGCATTTGATCTACACCTAAACGTGTGGTTGGATGATGCAGAAGAAAGAAAAGACGACACACAAATAAAGCTTGGTTCTGTTTTAGTACGAGGAGACACAATAATTTTAATTTCCCCAAGCGAATAACACTAAAATTGAAAGTATAGGAGCGAATGAGTATGAGTAAAGGAACACCTTCATTTGGTAAGCATAACAAAGTTTCTCACATCCAGTGTAGACGATGTGGTAAGCATGCCTATCACATTCGAAAGAAACGATGCTCTTTTTGTGGATTCCCTAAACCAACAATTAGATCATATGCATGGCAAGAAAAACGTGCCCTTTCTAGAAAGCGGAAATATTAAAAGTATTAATATATCTAACAGGTATTCTATTCTTAGCATGGGCTCGTAGCTCAGAGGACCTTTTTATTGGTAAAAACAAAAAAGCTCCAGCAAAAAGACTCCGAGAAATCTGGTAGAGCGATCGGCTCTTAACCGATAGGTCGGGGGTTCGAATAAGCTTTTTATGGGTTAAGTAAACAAAAAAGCTTAACCAAAAATTGCAAGAAATCCCCCTCGAGCCCACCAAATCTTTTTATGGACAAATTTGGAGAAAAAAGATTTATCAAAAAACGTGATATTCATGACTTACTTATACATAGAAACAGACGGTGAAGTATTTCTTGTTGAGAAAGACGGCAAGTTAACCCTTCCAGAAGAGGGTTTCCCATTACCGTTTGAAACACGAGAGTTGTTTACAAACAAATTTCCAGAAGGTGATGTGAAATTTTGCAAACCGATTGTGGAAGAACACCCCACTTCATGGATCTACAAAGACGATATACCAGCAATGGATAATGTAGAAAAAATAGTATTGCGTGCAGTTAATTATTCATTAGTTCGTCATATTTCATCAGCAATAATAATTAAAGACAAAAAAGTGCTTATATTAAAGGGTAATCGTGGCTTTGCAAAAGGAAAGTGGCATGTACCAGGTGGATTCATTTCATACCCAGAGTCTCCTGAAAAATCAGTTGTCCGTGAATGCAAAGAAGAACTTGGAATAGATATTAAAGTAAAAGAGCTAATAACAACTTTCAGTGAGGTAAGAAAATATCCAGGGCATTATTATTTAGCACTATCATATTTATGTGAAATCAACCCAGAACAAAAAATCAAATTAGACATATCAGAAAATTCAGAATTAAAATGGCTCCCACTAAAGGAAGCTATTGATAAAGTTGATGTTCCTCATGCAAAAAAAACATTTGAGAAATTATTATGTCGGGGTGGCTCAGAGCACCTTTTTATGGGGTCGAAAACAAAAAAGCTGCACCAAAAAATGCAGCAATAAACCCATAGATGCGAGCAACCTGGTAGAGCGCCACGCTCATATCCTATGAGCATTGAAGCGAAAGCTAATGATAAGATAGGCGAGATACGTGGAGGCCGTGGGTTCAAAGAAGCTTTTTATTGGTAAAATTGGTGAAAAAAGTTCCATCAAAAAACGATAAGAAAACCTAGTAGAAGCTAAGAAAACCCCGCCCCCGACACCACTAAAACTCTACGGTGTCCGTACATCTGTTTTTTTATCAAACTTCTCAATCAATGCCAACATCCCCAAAGTAAACAATCCATAAACAACAGGAACATCTATAGAAAATCCATTTATGTAATCATAGCTCCCACTACCAATTATTATTACCTCAGTTACAAAATCCACAACAGCAACAAATATCGCAACGAGAATAGCTGATTTTTTATTCTTATCTGAAATATTAAACAATCCCCACAATCCAACCATTACAGATAATGACATTACTGTGGTTTCTATACCAAGATATGAATTTATAGCATACAAAATAGCCATAATCAAAATCAAAATATATAAAATAGTATTTAGCTTGATCGGGATTTTTATTTTATTAGCATTCAAAAATACAAATCTAAGGAGCACTCCTCCAGTAAAAAATAATATCACAAGTTCAATTGGGATCAAATCAAAGACAAAATAAACAGATTCGTTATAAGTCCAAGCACCCCTACTAGTGCCCGCATATTCGACAATGAAATCAATAGCAGCTATAATAAAACCAATTATAGAATATTTCAAAATCTCTCCAAAATCCTTTTTTCTAAAAACATGTCCAAATATAATTAATGATACAATCAATGAAAATCCTGATAGTATTGTTAGGTATCCTGTCACAATATCACTATTATACTATACTCATGGGGTATTTTTAAATTACCAAATCATATTCTCGGCATGAAGATAGCAATCTTTACAGATACATATGAGCCTCAAATTAATGGAGTGGTCACTTCTATTAAATCATATAATGAGCAGCTTCGAAAGCGCGGACATGAAATACACATTTTCTGTCCAAAAGATAAAGGATTAAAAAAATCCAAATTCATCCATTCGCTGCGTTCAGTTGATTTTAAACCATATCCAACATATAAAATTGGAATACCAAGTCCATCTATTCTGAGAAAAATCAAAAAAATCAGACCAGATATAGTTCACATTCAATCACCAGCCCCTATAGGATTTTTAGGGTTATCGGCAGCCAAAGCATTAAGAATACCAATAGTTTCAACATATCATACTTTACTGACAGAGTATATCAGCTATCTTCCAGGATCAAAATTCAAATATGTAAGAAAGCTCCAGAAAAAGGGCCTAGAAAAATATATAAAATTATTTTTTAACCGATCCGATATAATAATAGCCCCAGGAATAGATACTAAAAAATTCTTGAAAAAATTAGTAAAGAAACCAATAGTAATCCTTCCAACAGGAATCCAAATACCAAAACTCACAAAAAAACCAAAAAACAAAATACCAATCATTCTTCAAGTCGGTAGATTATGTAAAGAGAGAAGTGTTGAAGTCGTTGTTCACGCTTTTAATGAACTGCTAAAAACACAACAAGCTAAATTAATAATAACTTCAGACGGTCCACAATCAAACGAGCTTAAACATTTAGTAAAGGAATTAGAAATACAAAAACATGTCCAGTTTACTGGATTTGTTTCAGAGCAGAAAAAAAACAGTTTATATAAAAAAGCAGATATGTTCGTATCAGCTTCTGCTACAGATACCCAAGGACTAGTTCCTCTAGAGGCAATGTCTTTCGGAACACCAGTAGTAGTTACTCATGGGCCAGGTTTCAGAGATTTCATAACACACAACAAAAATGGCTTGATGTTCTCACCTGGAAAATACAAAGAACTTTCCAAACAGATGATTCGTATATTGAGAAACAAAAAACTAAAAACCAAACTCTCAAAAAACGCAAGAAAAACAGCTGAAAATTATGAAATATCAAAGTTTACAAACAAGTTAGAAGCAGTGTATTATCATTCGATATATAATATGCTATAAGTATCAAAATATGATATAAATGTAATATTATTAGAATTTGTTTTAATTAGGTGATTGTATTGATAACAGGAATTTTTTATGACAATTATTGCAAAAAGAAATTAGATATTGTTAAGCAATTTTTAAACAAAAATGATACAATATTAGATATTGGGTGTGGAAATCCAGAACAGTCATATTGTATTCGTGAGCTAATGAAATACCCGAAATGGGTAGGTTTTGATAGAAACCCAGTTGATACTAATAGAATAATAAAAGGAGATATAAATAAAATTGACATAGCTGATAACAGTTTTGATGTTGTCTTATGCTTGGATGTTATAGAGCATTTCAAGGACCCAAAAACAATAGTAGAAAAGTTAATAAAAATTTCAAAAAAGAAAATAATAATAATAACTCCAATAACAAAATACAAATTTTTTAGAAAATTCATAAATATAATAAGATATGTTCTTGGAGTAGGTATTCTTTCGGGACATTATTATGAGTTCTTTGAACATGAAATAGAGGAGATGGCGAAGGGGTCAACGATAATTGAAAAAAAATATATAGAATTTCCACTACCGTATATATCAAAATTGTTATATAAATTAAATTTTGTTAAAAGTGGGATCTTTATACTTGAAAAAGACAACAACTAAAAATTTCAGCTTTTCAACACCCTTGAGGTGGTTTCAGAATACCCTTCTACATATGTAGATATAACAACTGAAATCATAGATATAATGGACAAAAGAATCACTATTTAAATTCACAGCAATGATAATATATCAGATATGCCTCGGTTGCACAGCCCGGTAGACTGACGAAATATTTTCGTTTTTCAGGGAAAGTGCGGCCGCCTTGTAGCACCTTTTTATTGGTGAAAACAAAAAAGCTACACCAAAAAGGATGTAAGACAGCGGCAGGTCGGGAGTTCAAAAGACCTTTTCTTTGAAAAGAAAAGCTCTAGCAAAAGAAACTTAGAAAAAGGTTAGAAGTTCTCTCCCGGGGCTCCATATTACCCAAATATCTACAAATTCTACGAAATGTATTTTATCGAATAGAATTTATATAACAAAAGCCTAATGTTTCTATATGAAAATATCTGTTATTATTCCAACATTGAATGAGGAAAAATATCTCCCATATACACTTTTTCATGCCAAGCAAATGAAACCATATGAAATTATTGTAGCAGATTGTGGATCAAAAGACAATACATTGACGATAGCTAAAAAATTCCAAGCAAAAACAATTAAAATATCAAAAAAAAATCCAGGCGCAGCAAGGAATGGTGGTTCAAAAATATCCAAAGGTGATGTTCTATTATTTTTAGATGCAGATACAATACCATTCTTGAATATGCTAGATGAGATAAAAAAAGCATTTAAGAAACGAAAAACAGTTGCGTGGACATGTCCATTATTGGCATTTTCACCTAATAGAAAAGATTATTCGTTATATGAAATGAGTAATGAAATAGTAAAATTTATGATAGAAACAATGAAAAAACCACACTGTCCAGGAGCTGTGATGGCTATTCGTAAAAACGTATTTGAAAAAATCGGTGGTTTTGATGAGAACCTAAAAAACAATGAAGATCATGATTTGGCGATAAAAACAAAAAAATATGGAAAATTCGTATTTTGTAAAAAAACATGCGCATTTAATTCGACTAGACGAGTTAATAAAATTGGAATAAAAAACATATTAAAAAAATATTCAGTATCATATTTGAATTACAAATTGGGAAAAAAAGGAAACATTGACTACAATACAATCAGGTGAATATATGATATCAATAATAATACCAACATTGAACGAAGAGGAATACTTAGAACCAGTTATAAAATCAATAAAAAACCAACATTTCAAGGACTATGAGATAATAGTTTCTGATGGATCATCTGATGACAAAACAATAGAAATTGCAAAAAAATATACAGATAAATTTATAGTATCAAAAAAACGTGGTATATCAGTTCAACGAAATACCGGAGTAAAAATAGCTAAGGGTGATATATTATTATTTCTTGATGCAGATACGACATTAAAGCAAGATTTCTTAACACATATGAATAACGCCTTTAACGATAAAAACGTAGTTTCAGCTGTAGGATATGTTAGGAGTTATGGAAGAAAACGAGACAGAGTAACTCTACGATCATATTCAGAAGCTGTTAGAATATTATCTGTACTAAGACCATATATGTGCGGATCATGTATGGCTGTCAGAAAAAATATATTTGAAAAAGTAGGTGGATTTGATGAAAATCTGTACACAGCTGAAGATGTGGATATTGGACTAAAAATAAGAAAATATGGAAAATGCAAATTTATTAGAAATGCAATCGCATTTACATCTCCAAGAAGATTGCAGAACAAAGGTTCATTAGGAATTACATTATTTCATGTAAAGAATCTGATAAGATATGAGTTATTTAAAAGAAGTTCTAACAATTTCCCACATGACCGTTAACTTAAACCTATAAAAGCCTAATAAGTAAATTCTATAGCAGGGGGTCGTAGTCTAACCTGGTTAGGATGGCAGGCTCCAATCTTTGGAGCATTGAGACGCAAGTCAATGATAGACAATAGGTATATGCTCACGCAGAAAGATACCTGCTGATCTCGGTTCGAAGGATCTTTTTCTTTTGAAAAAGAAAAACATCCATGAAAAAGAAAACTTAGAAAATGATCAAGAAGATCCGGGCGACCCCACCAAAAATTTAAAGAGGTTGATACATATGGTAAGAAGAAAAATAACTAGAAAAACGAAAAAATCAGTTTCTAATATGAACTGTGATCCAGAAATGTATAAAAAAATAATGAGACACAAAACAATGTGTTTGGGATCATTTTTGATATTGTTGGGAGCATTTCCAATAATGGGTTATAGATGGGAATATGTTGCAATATTATTCGGAGTAATAATGATGCTTAAGGGTATATTCATGAAAAAATGTTGCTAATAAACAAGTTGGTTACATTTTTAAACTGCCCTGAGAAATAGTTTTAGGAGGTAATTTTTATGGCAAGAAAAAAAGTAAAAAGAAAAGTAAAGCGAAAAGCTAAACGAACAGTAAAGCGAAAAGCTAAACGAACAGTAAAGCGAAAAGCTAAACGAAAAACAGCCAGAAGAGGAATAAAAACAGCTGCTCGAAGAAAATCAAAAAGAAGATCAACAAAAGTTACACCAAAACAATACAAACAATTTGAAACAATGGAAACAATGTATCATCACACCCACCCATCAAAAACAAAAAGAATGTTTTTCGGAGCATTGTTATTAGCAATAGCAGGATTATTGTATTTCAATCTAATGAAATGGGAATACATTCTAGCTTTGTTAGCATTGTTCGTATTGGGAAAAGCATTTTTCAATAAAAAATGCTGTTAGAAATAGAAACACGCAGTGCACTTTGTGCACGCGTTTTGTATTTTTTTTAAAATGGAGGAATGATATATATGGCAAGAAAAAAACCTAGAAGAAAAGCAAAAAAAACATCAAGAAAACCCAGAGTAAATGTAATAGTTGATGGAAACTGGAAAGACATGTGCAAATCCAAAAGCAATGAGAAACGTGATGGTGTGTCTTTCGGATTATTCCTAGTGATAATTGCAGCAATATTCTATTATGGTTTTCGATGGGAATATGCTCTTGGTGCATTTGGTCTGATGATAATACTTGGATCATTATTCAAGAAAAAATAGGAGTGTTCATATGAATATAGAAACAGTGCTGATAGACACCCCACAAGAGTATAATGTAATTATCGGCACGTCACACTTTATTAAAACAATTCGAGATCTTTCTAAAGTAGTTGAACAAATACCTGGAGTAAAATATGGTTTAGCTTTCTGCGAAGCTTCCGGCAAGCGTTTAATTAGATCCAATGGAAATGATTCAGAAGTTCAGGAGTTAGCTGTCAAGGCTGCTCAGCAAATCGCCTGCGGCCACAGTTTTATAATAATTCTAAAAAATGCATTTCCAGTTCAAATCCTAAATGACATTAAATCTGTAGAAGAAGTCTGTACAGTTCACTGTGCAACAGCCAACCCTTTGAAAGTTGTTGTAATGGAAGAAGGCGACCAACGTGGGATTCTAGGAGTTCTAGACGGGCAGGTTCCATTAGGAGTAGAGAGCGAATCAGATGTGAAAGATAGGGAAGAACTTCTCAAGAAGCTAGGATATTAATTGGTGCGCCGACTGAGACGCGGAACAAAGTTTCACTGGTGCGCCAATCGGGCCGCGTTCATAAATTGCATAGATTGCTTGAAATGGGTGAATCTTGGACAGTTGAATTGTAATTTAAAGATTAGTTCATATCTTGAATTATGAATAAAAATCTAAAAAGGGTGTTTTCTGAAAATCGTAAAGCAGATCCCAATAATTCATATGATGGATGTGTTGAGGATGGGTGTGAAGGAAAATATGATTGGGATTCTCGGTATAAAAATTATGTCTGTGGGGTTTGTGGTATTGCTTATGACGCATTTACAGAAACGTTTGTGGAAAGGAAGAAAAAAGATGGAAAAATAATTGAAGAAGTCAAAAAACAACGTGTTCCGGGATATTTCAATAATCGTGACGATGGGGGTTCTGAAATTCCTTTTAATAAGTCATATAGAAAACTTGCTCAAATAGATTCTAAAACAAGACGTCATAGCTCTTGGAGTAAAAATCAGCGTGATAAGGAATTTAACAAGGATTTTCACGGTGCTACTATTGAGGAATATTGGAATAGGAATTCAGTGGGTTTGAATGAACGTGAAAAATGCGAACTTATTATTGGGATGAAAAAACACTTCATACTTCGAGAAGCTGTTATTACTGATACTCTTTATGAAAGAGGATTGTTTAAAAGCGCTGGTCGTTCTATGAATTCTTATCATATTATGGAAGAAAAAGGTAACTGGATAGAAAAACTTTGGAACAAATTTACTAAAGATGTTGATGTTGGTGGAAAAGAATTCTTATCAGCTGAAAAAATAATAAAGGTTTCTAAGTTGGTAAAGGAAGATAAATATGATGTAGCGAGAATATTGGGATTTCAAGAACTTCTTACTTATGGTGGTAGATTCATAGCAACACATTCAAAGATGGAATCTGTTAGTTTTTTATACCCAATCATTGAAAAAATGAATACGGATGGTCGTTTTCAAAAATATTATGAACTTTTTGAAAGTTGTGAGAAACTTTCAGAAATGAGTGGTGGCTTAGTTAAACCTCAAGTTTTTGTGAAATATGTTTGTGAAACTAAGAAGAATGTTCATTCTCGAGAAGCTGCCTTTAAGTTTGGTTCTTATAAAATATCTAAAAAAATTCTTGAATATATTCAAACTGGGTGTTGTAGTGCTGCGGAACTTAAAGAATTTTTTGATGTCAGTCATTCAACTATTTTAGATGGGATTGATATGATGGAAAAGTCTGATGTTGTTAATGGATATAGAGATGTTTTATTATTGCCTTTTGGTTCTGCTATAGAATCAAAAAAATCAAATAAATATGTTTTTTTATCTGATGATTTATCTATATTTGAAAAAATTCCCGATTTTTTTATTATCAAAAAGGCTTTGGATGATGGTTTTGTTCGTGTGGATTATTTTAAAGAATTTTCCGGTTTAACACATCGTGGGTCTATAACACATTTTAAAAAACTTAAGAAAAATGGATTTCTTGATATTGACATAAAAAACAGACATACTGGAAAATGGCTTCCAACCAAAAAAGCTGAGGTATTTTATGAATCTGTTCAGGACGGCACATTCAAGGGATTTGATTGGTTAGATTCACTTAATTTTTAGAATTGTTGTTATTTGCCGACTGAGACGCGGAACAAAGTTTCACTGGTGCGCTTATTTTTTAAATGCAAAACCCATACAGTTATTATGAGTTCAAAGCGTGATATTGTAATACAAAGGGAATTTTCTAAATGGCCAAAATCTTATGGCAAGGTTGGTCCTCCGGGAATTAAAATCAAAAAAGATTTTAGTAAAATTCACATTAAAAGACAACAAATGGCAATAAAAAATCTTGATGTTAAAAAAGGTCAAAAAATAATTGATGTTGCGTGTGGAGTTGGAAAGTCTTTACCTATTCTTAGTAAGAAAGTTGGGATTGATGGAGAAGTAGTTGGGATAGATATTACAAGAGGGATGATTGATGAAAGTCGAAAAAGAACAAAACAATTGAAAAATGTTATATTGAAGAAATGTGGAGTGGATAAAATTCCATTTAAAGCTGGTTCATTTGATGGCGTTATATGTACAAATGCATTTCATCATTTCTATAAGCCAGTGACAATGCTTAGAGAAATTAAACGAATCATGAAAAAAGGCGGTAAAATAGTTATTATTGACATGTCCAGAGATACTAAAAAAGCTATTGCTTTGGACACAAAACTTAGAGATAAAGAAAAAGGACATCATAAATTCTTTTCTTCTAAAGAGATATATGGTTTGTTTAAACGAGTTGGTTTTTATAAAATTAAGATTAGGTTATTTAGTGGCAAATCAGAATATGTGATTATTGGTCAAAAAGTGTGAGTGGTGCGCCGACTGGGAACTTCTTAGCGTTTTTTGGTTCAGCTTTTTTGCTTTCGAACCAATAAAAAACTGATTTGAACCCAGGTCTCAAGCTAACTTCGAACTATTTTTTTGGTGCAGCTTTTTTGTTCTTACCAATAAAAAGGTGCTTGGAAGGCTCGAATCCTAACCACTAGACTATCAGCGCATTATTTGAATTACTCTAACATGACATTTAAACCTTATTAATTCTTTCCTATAACCTTTATCATGCCAAACTACAATAGAAAAAAGAAGCTAGCTTTCGAACGAAAGCAGATAGCCAAGGAACGAATCAAGATACTATTTAGCCAGATTAGAGCTGATCCAGAGAACAAGCACGCTCCCCGCTACGCAAAGCTAATCTTCTCAATATCCAAGAAATACCGAGTTCCCAAACCTTCTAGTTTAGTTAAGCGTCACTGTTCTCACTGTTTCAGATACTCAGTTATAGGCAAAACCAGTCGAATCAGGGTGAAAAAAGGCAAAAGAAAGCGTATATGCACCTGTGGCAAAAGCTTTTAAATATTGAATTACCCTTCTAGTAGTATGATAACAGTCAGAGACGTTAATCCTAATGATTTGAATGCTTTAGTAGCAGAAGAGCTCAAAAAAACAGAAATAAAACCTCCTGCTGTAGCAAGCTTTGTTAAATCAGGAGTTAACACAGAACACCCACCAACTCAAAAAGATTTCTGGTATCTAAGAAGCTCAGCAATATTGAGAAAATTATATTTATCCCCAACTCCGATAGGAGTAGAAAAACTTAGAACAGCATTCGGATCACGAAAGCGTCGTGGTCACAAAAAAGCACACCAATACAAATCAGGTGGAAAATTCATTCGTTTAATGCTTCAACAATTAGAACAAGAAGGTTTAGTAAAAAAAGTTGAAAAACCTAGGAAGGGTAGAATAATTGCACCAAAAGCACAGAAGCTTTTAGATTCATTGGCTAAACAGGTGGGTCAATGAATGATGTTGGTATGCAAGAAAAAATCCAATTAGAAATAGCTAAAAAAACTTTACTAATGAGGATACTTGATAAAGGTGCATATGAAAGACTTGCTCGGGTGAGGATAGCCAACTCCATGCTAGCTGATCAAGTTGAATTATACTTAATACAAAATGCTCAAAAAGATCCTTCGCGCATAAGCGAAGAAAAATTAAAACAAATCCTAAACTTATTGACTACAAAAAGAAAAACAAAAATAATGAGAAGATAAAATTATGGTGATAATATGGGTGCAATAAAAAGAATGCCAAAAAAATTAAGACTAATTGCAGTCTCAAAGAAAAAAGCTGCACCTAGATGGGCAGATCTTAAAAAATTCAACAAGCGTGCTCGTTCACGAAAAATTAAAGGTCCAGTGAAAAAGCACTGGAGAAAAGGAAGATTACAAAAGTGATTTTTATGGAAGAAAGAGTTTATACTATTCCACTGAGAAGAGTTACTGCAACTGAAAGAGTTAGAAGAGCAAAAAAAGCAGTTACACTAGTTCGGGAATTTTTACAAAAGCACATGAAATCAGAAGATGTAAAAATCGGAAAAACAATAAACGAGGGAATTTGGGCAAGAGGTGCAAAAAAACCACCTCGTCGAGTTCGTATTCATACAGTAAAAGAAGATGGGATAGTTTATTGCGAACTTGTCGGCACAGACATTATAACACCAACAGCAGATGAAAAGAAAACTCGCGAACAGAAACAAAAGGATAAGAAACAAAAAATTAAAGAAGCTCGAAAAGAACGAAAACAGATGTCTATTCAAGAAGAAGTAGATGAATCTGGAACCGTTTCTCAAATAGCTGAAGAAGAAGCAGAAAGCAAGAAAGAGAAATCAACAAAACCAAAAGAGGCACAATCCACAAAAGCTAAGCCAATAAAAACAAAAGAAGCATCAAAGTAATACCCATTTAAAGATCCGAATTCTTAGAAAGCAGATGTCTAAAACATGGCAAATACCGACTATTATGGTTATAAATGATTTAAGGGAATTGTCAGGTATAATAGATTCACAATATGTCCTTAAAACCAAAATGGATTCTGATTATAAAAATGAGTGGCAGAGGATCAATTCATGTTTCTTTTTGTACAATAACGCTGAGATTGAAACAGAAAAAAATGAGTATAGAATAAAGATAACCCAAGATATCAAAAACTATGAAGAATATTATAGTACAACAAAGAAAAAGAATAAAACTCTCATACAGATATCTCATCCAGAAAGAATCAAGGTAATTAAAGAATTAACAGATGAGTGGAATGGGCTACCAGACGATGAAAAGATGAATTTCAAAACATTTGCAGATTTCTACAGAATGATTACATATGTAACAAGTAATTTTTGGATATCATATGATCTGTTGTTCGCATCTGTTTCTCGGATAGAAAGCTAAGCATTTAAGTGCTCCGTTACATATTCTAACAGGTTATTATTATGGAAAATAGATTCAGATTTGCACGAATGGATTTTAATTCAGATCCAAACATCGGTATGTTCGGTTTTGCAACAGATAGCTACTGCTTTCTGGGAGTAGAACTATCACCAAAAACTCTAGAAAAGCTGCAGCAAGTATTACAAGTAGAAGTAAAAACAGCTCAGATTTTCGGTACAGAACTTATTGGTCTTTTCTGCTCAGGAAACGAGAACGGAATAGTGCTTACAAAAATGGCAGAAGACGAAGAAGTAGAGGCAATTAAGAAACTATTCCCAAAATTAAATATTTTAGTTATTCCTACAGATGTAACAGCTACAGGTAACATGATTCTTTGTAATGGTAGTGGGGCAATAATTTCCCCATTATTAGAAAAACACAAAGATAAAATAGCAGACTGTTTGGGAGTACCAGTAGAAATAGGAACAGTAGCTGGACTAGATGTTGTGGGCTCAGCAGCTATTGCAACTCAGAGAGGCTGTTTATGCCATAGAGAAGCAACTGATGAGGAAGTCGCGTTAATAGAAAAAGCACTAAAAGTAAAAACTGACGTGGGAACAGTAGGCTCTGGAAATCCCTATATAAAATCTGGAATACTAGTTAATTCAAATGGTGTACTAGTTTCTGAAGATTCGACAGGACCAGAACTAGGAAGAGTAGGAGAAATGTTTGAATAATGTTTAACAGGAGAGGATATTGATGGATGACAAAGAAAAGAAAATGTTTCAGTTTCAAATGTTACAACAAAATGCAGAAGAAATAAAGAAAAGAATGCAAATTATTTTAAAAACTTTTGAAGAGATCGAACTAACAAAAAAAGCTTTGAGTGATTTAAATAATCTAAAAAAATCACAAGCATTAATTCCAATTGGAGCAGGTAGTTTTGTTAAAGGACATATAGATGATGTTGATAAAATACTAGTGGATGTTGGCGGAGGAATAATTATTGAAAAAACATCTACCGAAGCTTTAAAAATAACAGAAGATCGAGAAGAACAAGTTAAACAGGCATTATCAAATTTGTCAATGCAAGAACAAATGATTCAGGCAGAAATTATAAAACTTCAACCAGAAATTCAAAAACTATTAGGTGGATGATTTAATGTTTGGATTTCTTAAAAAGAAATTAAAGGAAGCAGCAGATAAAATTACTAATGTTATTTCTAAGGAAGAAAAAATAGAGAAAGTAAAAGAAGAATCAGTAAAAGAAGAAATTTCTAAAGAACAACCATCAGAACAAATAGAAGATGCTAAAAAAATTCTTGACTTAGTTGAACCAGTTTCTGATAAAGAAGTAGAAATTCCTGAAGAATCTTCAGTAGATGAAGCACCTGTACATCATGATGTTGTTGAACCAACCGAAGAAGTAGAAGAGAATGTTCGTGATGAAGTGGTGGAACAACCAGAGATCATTGAATCTAAAGTTGTTGAGGTAGAAGAACCTGAACCAGAAATTCATGAAATCACCGAGTCTGAAAAAATAATTGAACCAGTCGTTCCCGCTTTAGATATTCCTGAACCAATTAAACCAACAGAAGATGTTCCTGAAGTTGTTGAATCTGAAAAACTAGTTGAACCGGATGTTCCTGAAGTTGTTGAATCTGAAAAGCCTATTGTGTCAGATACCGACACCGAACCAAGTTTGACGACTATCGAAGATCGTCCAGAAGTGAGCGTTAGCGAACAACCAATAATAGAAAAGCCTAAGAAAAAAGGTTTCCTAGAAAAAATAAAATCAGCGGTAACTGAGAAAAAAATTAGCGAAAAAGAAGTTGTTCCTATCCTAGAAGAAATGAAAATTAGTTTGATACAAAGCGACGTCGCTTTAGACGTGGCAGAAGAGATTTGCGAAGATTTGAAAAATTCATTAATCAATCAGTCAGTTAAGCGCGGTCAAATTGAAAAAATTATTCACGATTCCCTGAAAAATTCAATCACACGAATTTTAGATCAAGAAGATATTGATATTTTTAAATTAATGGAAGAAAAAAAACCATTGAAGGTAGTTTTCATAGGTTTCAATGGCACAGGAAAAACAACAACAATCGCTCGCTTAGGTAGTTTAATCAAATCCAAAGGAAAAAAACCAATTTTTGCAGCAGCAGATACTTTCCGAGCAGCAGCTATTCACCAATTAGAAGAACATGGACAAAAACTTGGAATAGATGTTATCAAACATGATTACGGTGCAGATCCAGCAGCAGTTATTTTCGATGCAGTCAAAGCTGGTCAAGCTCGCGGAGCAGACATAGTTCTAGCAGACACAGCTGGTCGAAGTCAAGCTAATTCTAATTTAATGGACGAGTTGAAAAAAATTGTTCGAGTAAATTCCCCAGATCTGAAAATTCTAGTAGTCGACTGTTTAACAGGAAACGATGCAGTTGATCAAGCTCAACTATTCAACGATGCAGTTGGCGTAGATGGAATAATTATGACTAAGGCTGACGTGTATGAAAAAGGCGGAGCAGTATTATCCGCAGCTCACACAATAAACAAGCCTATATTATATATCGGTACAGGACAAGATTACAAAGATTTGAAAAAATTCGATGTGAATGAGATCATTGATAATTTACTTAGTTAATTTACTTAGTTAATTTTCTTAACTACTCATTTTAAATATATTCCAATATAGTTCTCAATTGAGGTGTTTGAACTAACAGGTGAATTACGGATGCGTTAAAAATATATACAATTATTTTTTCACGCAAAATGAAAGAAAGATTTTTTTAAACTTACAACTAGTTTTTGGGCTCACACTTTCTCAAGGCTCAAGAATATTATCCAAAGAATTGAAAATTCCAGAGTCTACTGTCAAGTATATTCTTAGGAAATTTCGAGATGCAAAGATAATTTCAGCCGGAGATTACCAAAATCAATGTCGTCCAGTTGAGCTAACTTACTTGGGAAAAATCTTAGCAGGGGGTGATAACAATGAGTAGACCAAATAGACACACCCCTATACGTGGTTTTACAATGGCTTCAGTATCATCAGAAGCACATTATAGAAATAATAGAAAGCATACAATTGCATATAGGTATTCACATGCATTTTATGAATTAGGAGAAGACTTTGAAAATTTTCTTCATCCAGAAAGTCTAGGAGAAAGTGTTTTCAAAGCAGGTTACGAAACAGACATACCAGATCAACATATATTCGAGCCCAAGGAAAAACTTCTAAACGATTTCAGATATATCCTAAACCATACAGATTCATTTGAATGTTTGGAAGGAGAAATACGATATGAAGAAAATAGCCAAAAGTTTAAAATAAAAGCTGTTCTAGAAAGAAAAAGAAAAGATGATAAAACAAAAAACAAAACACTATATGAAACATGGAAAGTTGAATTGTGCCCTTTGTAGGGGCACGACTATCCAATCCAAGCCTCCAATGTTACCTTCTAAAAACACTTTACCAGTTAATGCATACAATAAACAAGCCTATAATTATATATCGAAACAAGTCAGGAGTATTCTATTTTAAGGTTTTAACCAAATTTCCAAATCTTTAAATACCTCACATATTAACTACTATTTAGTTATTACGTGATAATCATGCATATTAAATCAGTTAAAGAAAGAATAGAAGAAGCTCATGACAATGCTATGAGAATTATAATTTCTAGTGATGATTCTGGTAATGCTCCATATGGATTAATTGAAATGCAATATGATTTTGAAGAAGGAAAGCGTGAGATAAGTTCTTTATTACAAACAGCTAAAATATTGACAGAATCATATCATGAGTCACGAACACAAGGAAGTAATGATCACCGTTCAATTTATCCTGTTTTGGGATTACTACAAACTCCTTTTATGGAAGAAAATTCTAAAAAAGGAAAAGAAAAAATAAAAAAATATCAAAATGCTATTGATGGCTTAGATGACAAAGATGATCAATCCCTGTTTGATATGTATTTTGCAGGAATACAAATGAAAGCGGACTTTGGAGGAGACGGGTCTCTTGAATATCATGATCAATTGTCATTTTTTACTAGTGTCTGGAAAGGAGATTACCATTTTTCTTTAACTGTACTAGAAAAAGAGATGCAAGAATCCCCTGATGGTTTCACACCTTATACAATTGCAAGTGGTTATACTATTGTTGGTAATGAAATGAGAAGAAGAGAAATTAAAAATGGTCGACAAATTAATTTTTTCAAAGAATCAGGAAACCGAATAATGAAAACTTTAGTGGATATTGACCATTCTTTGACAGCTGCACAAGTGGCTCTTTCTATGTTTGAAACAGTGGGGGATGAAGATGTGCTTGCATTTGCAGCAGAATCGTTGTATAGACAGTTCTCTAAACAAGTAACTAAATCATGTCGCAACAACACAGAAAACATAGCAAGATTAGTATTAGCTCAAAATCTTCTAGAAAAAACTTCAGAGTACAAAGAGTTAGGAGTGCGATATAGCGGAATACTGAGAATATTGGAAACATCTGAAAAAGCAAAAAATAAAGATTTCAGTTTAGAAAAATCAGAAAAATGGGCACAGAGATACATAGACAGATCTACATCAGTTGACCATATATAGAATAATTCTAAACAGGAATAATAATTCCATCCAAGTCTTCAGCCTTACCTTCTAGAAACGCTTTACCTGTCAGTGCACACAACAATGCCTCATATTCATCTTTATTTTTCCGCGGCTCTTTTGTCGTTCCTAAAATTCTCTCGCTAGCTTTAGAATAAACCTCAATAACCCGATAACCTTTCTTCCTAAGAATAGCTACTAAACCGATTGCCCGCTTTACCAAAAGTCCCATACTAGGTATGTGAGTATTCACAGGCCGAAACCCACGCTTAATCAATTCAGCCTCCCCAGGTCTCCAAGTTCCCAGTACTGGAAAGCTAAACGGCGCATCTATAGCTATCAAATCAGGTTTAACTCGATCAATCTCATCCAGAATTTCTTGATCTGTTTTCAGGAGCTTAACTTCTACCTGATTCCCAAGTAAACAAAACCCAGTATCATTTTTATCCATCCCAGCTAGATCTAATCCTACAACTCTCATAGTAGTATTTTTAAGTCTAAAAGATATATTCTTATCTATGGTGCTAGAAAAACTAGGTTCAGGTCTGAAATCAGCTATTCGCAAGATAACCAAAGCAGGTTACATTGACGAGAAAACAATAGATGAGCTAGTCAGAGACATTCAACGTACGCTGTTGAGCGGAGACGTAGATGTACAGCTAGTATTCAAATTCACAGAAAAAATAAAAAAGCGTGCTTTGAATGAAAAACCACCCACCGGCATAACAGCCCGCGAGCATGTGGTAAAAATAGTTTACGAAGAACTGGTAGAATTGGTCGGAACAGTACCAGAAATAGAAATCAAACCACAAAAAATTCTACTAATTGGATTATTCGGATCAGGTAAGACTACTAGCGCCGGCAAGCTAGCTAACTTCTATCAACGCAAAGGATTAAAACCAGCTTTGATCGGTTGCGATATTCACAGACCAGCAGCCATGCAACAAATAGAACAAATAGCAAAACAACTAAATATACCTTATCATATTTCTACTGAAAAAGATGCTATTAAGATAGCAAATGAAGGATTACAAAAATTCCAAAACCGCGATGTTCTGATTTTCGATTCTTCTGGTCGCGACGCCTTGGACTCAGAACTAGCAGAAGAGATTAAACAACTAGAAAAAACAATACAGCCAGATGAAGTGTTACTAACACTACCAGCTGATATAGGACAAGCAGCTGGTCCACAAGTTTCTGAATTCAATAGATTAGTTGGCATTACAGGAGTTTTACTAACCAAGTTGGACAGCACAGCTCGAGGTGGTGGTGCAATAACCGCTTGTGCAATTACAGGATCACCAATTAAGTTTATCGGAGTGGGAGAAAAAATGGAAGCTTTAGAAATTTTTTCACCTGAACGGTTTATCTCCAGATTGATCGGTTGGGGGGATTTACAATCTTTAATGGAGAAAGCCAAGTCTGCGGTAGACGAAAAATCAGCTAGAAAAATAAAAGACAGATTAGAGTCAGGAAAATTCACTCTTTCAGATTTTTATGAACAATTAAAAGCCATGCAAAACATGGGACCATTGTCCGGAGTAATGAACATGATGCCTGGTATGAGTGGAGTAAAACTTCCCAAGGGAATAAATCTAGATGCACAAGAAGAAAAAATGAAGCACTGGAAATTTGCTATCGAGTCTTTAACAGAAGAAGAACGAGAAAACCCAGAAATTCTAAACCCTTCTCGAATTACTAGAATTAGCAATGGTAGTGGTGTACCAGAAAGCGAAATCCGTCTGCTTCTAAATCAATTCAAGAAAGCCAAAAAAGTAGCAAAGATGATGTCCGGCGGTCGCGGTAATATGCTTTCCCGCATTATGAAAAAATTCGGTGGAAGATAATGCGCACATTCATTCTTTACTCAACTAAAGGCTCCACAGATCCAAACTTTTCTTTAGACGAATTAACAAAAGCAGGTCGCATAGATCTAGTCGCACGATTTATCACTTCCAGTATCTACACATCTCATAAAATGAGGAGCGACACTCGCGTTTTCATAGTTCTAAATGGTCCACCTAGCGGTCCAGTAGTTTTGAAAATCGATTCTTCTATTCGCGGATTGGGCGTGGATGAACGTTCAGTAGCTACCTGGATCAGAGAACAACTAAAAAATCCAACAGACACGCGCTCTTTCGAGCAGTTACTGAATAATATCAATAAAGAAGGAACCATTTACTTATTGAAAGAAGACGGGCGAGATATCAATAATATCAAGCTAGATGAAAACCCGATTTTTGTTATTGGTGATTACAAAGATCTTCCTAAAGATCAAGAAGCAGCCACGCTTCAACTAGGAAAGTCACTTTCTCTAGGATCCACATCCTACCTATCCAGCTCCTGCATTTCAATTATTCACTGGATGTTAGATCAGCACATTTAAATAAATGGATTTCAAAATACCCATATGGTAATTGATCAAATAAACCAAACTCTGATAACACTTTTCAGTCTTGTGTTCACAGGTTATGAATCAGAAATGGTTAGTTTAGCTCTATACACAGTAGGCATGGCTCTTTATGGTATTCTAATATGGAACTATTACCGCCACTTAGCTAAACGAGATATATTCACAGTTGATTTCACAAAATATCAAGAAAAGCATGGTAAATTATTATTCATGAAAAAAATTATTTCAGTTTTCTTTTACATAGTAAAATATCTAGTAATATTCCCATTATACACATTCCTATGGTTTGGGATGATTTCAGGTTTTCTATTCCTATTAGCAAAAACCCAGACAGTAGAAGGAGTTTTACTAATTGCTATAACAATAGTTTCTGCTGTCCGTCTTAGCAGCTACTACAGTGAAGACCTATCAAAAGATCTGGCAAAAATGATACCTTTTGCATTGTTAGGTGTGTTTGTAGTAGATCCTAGCTTTTTCAGCATCAATTTAGTATATGACAGATTCGCACAGATCCCAGGATTAATGGATGTTATTTGGAGATACTTGCTTTTTGTTGTCTTGATGGAATTCGGATTAAAGACAATGCATGGGTTAGTAACATTTTTAATCAAGGCTTTTGGTGGAAAACCTAAAGACGAACTTCATGAAGTTAAGCAAGAAATCAAAGAGCATGTTAAAGCAGCAGTTAAGCAAGAAATGAAACACGAGATTAAACAGGAAATCAAACAAGAAATCAAGAAAGAAGAAAAAAAGCTCCCAAAAGGTATAGTTCCTATTTCTAACAAAGAAAAGTAAGCACAAAGATAGTGTTTAAAAACACCACACCCAATTATTCTCTATGTTTAAACGACATTCAAAGGTTTTTCAAGTAGCTATATGCGACCACTGCCTGGGTAGACAATATGCTCAATTACTTTCAGGATACTCAAACGATCAACGAGGCGAGATTCTCAGAGAAGGCGCAGCTATAGCTGTTGACGGTGGTTTAGTAGAAGACACTGAACTAGAACCTTCAAATTTTTCAGGATTTAATTTTAGACAGAATAAAGATTTTTCAAAACTAGTAGCAAAATCCAAACATAAAAAATGTCAAGTATGTGATGACTTTTTTGCAAATATTATCAAGTTTACTGAAAAGATCGCAAAGCAACTCAAAAAAATAGAATTCTCAACTTTTTTAATAGGAACAGTTCCTTCCCGCGATTTACTAGAACGAGAAGAGCAGATGTGGGAAGTGTTAGGAATAGATTTCTGCGAACCAATCAGAGCAGAAATTAACAGAGAAGTAGGCAAGCGGTTAGAAAAAATAGTTAACAAAAAAGCAGAACTGAAAAAACCAGACATTACAATTCTAGTCAACCTAGACAAAAATAAAATAGAGGTAAAGAAAAACCCATTATTTGTCTTCGGATATTACAATAAACTAAAACGTGGCTTTCCACAATGTAAGTGGGGCACACCTAAAAAATATCGCACCTCAATAGAACAAATAGTCGGCAAGCCGATTTTAAAAGCTACTAAAGGAAAAGATCACAAATTCCACGGTGCTGGTCGAGAAGACATAGATGCAGTTTGTACAGGAAAGCGCGCTTTTGTTCTAGAGATTGTGGACCCAAATAAGCGAAACATTGATTTAAAGAAAATCACCAAAGAAATAAAAAAATCTAAGCGAGTAGAGGTATTCAACCTAAAAATAGCTAACATGGATACTGTTAGAAAAATCAAAGCAGCTCGTCCAAGTAAAACATATCACGCTTTAGTAAAATTAAAAAAAGCAATAACGAAGGCTGACCTCAAAAAATTAAAGAAGCTAAATACTACAATAAAACAACGCACACCAACCAGAGTAAAACACCGCCGTGCAGATCTAATGAGAAAACGAAAAGTATTATCATTAAAAACCATTTACAAAAATCCTAAAACATTCATTCTGGAAGTTAAAACAGATGCTGGTCTTTACGTAAAGGAGTTAGTTTCTGGAGATGAAGGAAGAAGCGTGCCAAGCGTTAGAAGTTTGCTAGGTGTACCAGCTGTAGTTAAGACCTTAGACGTAGTAAAAATCGATAAAATAAAGCTATAAAAGATTC
>Ga0233431_1000869_pt1 | contig 59207 bp, 50 predicted proteins | sample SI_118_April2016_FD_179867 | JGI IMG/M metagenome (GOLD analysis project Ga0233431, IMG submission 179867) | Seawater microbial communities from Saanich Inlet, British Columbia, Canada - SI_118_April2016_200_MG | ecosystem: Environmental > Aquatic > Marine > Inlet | place: Canada: British...
TACCAGCCTTCTCCCCCCCCCCTTGATAAAAAGTGTGCGACATCAGCCGTTTAAGCTGTGCGGCATACTCCGTTTAAGCTGTGCGACTTGAACCGTTTAAGGTGTGCGACATGGTGCGTTTTATGCAATGTGTGGTCAAAAGAGTGGGGGAAAAGTAGTGATTTTGTAAAAGATACTTCTTATAAATATATCTTTGTTGGCGTCTGCAAAATATGCAGACGCCTTTTGTTTTTTAGGCAAGCAGTTTATAAGTTAGAGTTTTCACCCCAAAGGTAAAAGGATGCTCTGGATGATTTGTAATTCTCGCTTGCCGCAATGTACAGTTTAAAATGTCACACTTATGTTGCAAGTCGAGTTTTCGAAGGAGTTTTCTCATTATTTAGAGCCGATGTGCATTGCATCTGAAAGATACGTTGCATATCTCATTTACCTTTAGGATAGATATTAAGTGGTATCAATCTCTTTCCGACGATGTTGTTCGGTAATAGTAGCAAACCCAATGATGCGAGTGTTCCTTTAGCAGATCCATTGATTTGTAATACATAAGGCAGGGAGTTTTTAATCCGGGAAGTTAGTTATTCGTTCTTGACAGCTTTATTTATCTTGCCTATAATCTGCGGAACGCTGTTCCGCAATGCGAAGCGCCATTTTAGCAACCCTCTATTCAAGGAGTTATATTGTCAACACGATCCCCATTAGTGCAGTCTGTTGAGCGAGCAATTTCTATCTTAAAAGCTTTTACACGAACCGAGCCCGAATTAGGTGTAGGCGATATCAGTCGCCGTGTAGGTCTGCCTAAGAGCACGGTTTTTCGTTTATTAGCAACGCTGGAAGATGGAAAGCTCATCAGTAAAAACCCTGAAACGGGTTTGTATCGACTTGGTATCGAGTTGGTTGCTTTGGCAAATAATGCGATGGTCTTCACAGACTTGCAACGTGTTGTGCGCCCTTATCTGCGCCAATTGGCAAGTGAGTTGAATGAAACTGTTTCATTGAGTGCCTTGGATGATAGCGACGTTGTTAATTTAGAGCTTTTTGTCTCGCCAGAGCGCCTGATCATGAGAGTTGGGTGGATAGGAAGACGGATGCCTATTCATGCCACATCTTCAGGAAGAGCAATTATTGCCTTCAAGTCGGAGGAGGAGCAAAATAAAATTCTTTTGGAACCATTAGAGAAATTCACTTCGCGTACGATCACAACGACAGATGCATTGCGGGCAGAGTTGAGTGATGTACGCAAGAATGGATATGCAATTGCAATAGAAGAGATGGAAGAAGGCCTGAATGCGGTTGCTATGCCTATTTGGAATCACGAAGGGCAAGTTGTTGCGTGCTTGAGTGTTTCCGGACCATCTAATCGGTTAACGAAAGAACGTATTTATGAGATTATTCCTACAATACTAGAGAAATCTAAAAAACTCTCAGAAGAGTTAGGCTATAGGAGTGAGAAATAGGGCGGATTGTTGATCCAACCATAAGAGTATGAACTCTTACAGAACTTCCAATAAATAGAAAAACCAGGAGATATTAAAATGTCTGCATCTGAAGGGCAGAAATTTAAGCCCGTCACTACTAAAACGTTTAAAGATTTACCTCAGGTAGAAGAAAATCTTTCTGAAGATGAGAAATTTGCCATAGAGGTAGTTAGCCATGTTCTCCCTTTTCGCACCAATAATTATGTTGTAAATGAACTGATTAATTGGGAGCAATACAAAAACGATCCTATTTTTGCGTTAACTTTTCCTCAGGCCGCAATGCTGACGCCTCAAGATTATGAGGAGATGGCTGAAGCAGTGACAAGCAGTGATAAGAAGCACATTCACGAGACTGCTACATCCATTCGTGAAAAACTTAACCCGCATCCAGCAGGGCAAATGGCGCATAACGTCCCCTTCTATAAAGGAGAGTTTCTACACGGTATGCAACATAAATATCGTGAGACGGCACTTTTCTTCCCGAGTCAGGGACAGACCTGCCACGCATATTGCACATACTGTTTCCGTTGGGCACAATTTATTGGCGATGATGAACTCAAATTCGCTTCACGCCAGAGTGGTCTGCTTGCAGAATATATTGCTTCTAAGCCAGATGTGACTGATATTCTGTTTACTGGTGGCGATCCTATGATCATGCGTACTAGCAACTTGGCTACTTATCTTAAAGGGTTGCTCGATGTCCCGCATTTGCGCAATATTCGTATTGGTACCAAGGTTTTGGCTTATTGGCCCTATCGCTTCTTGACTGATCCAGATTCTAAAGAGTTAATTGATCTTTTCAGAGAAGTTATTAAAGCGGGTAAGCATATTTCCATTATGGCTCACTTTACCCATCCTGAAGAGTTGAAAACTCCTGCTGTTGCCGACGCTGTCCATCTCTTGCGAGAGCTTGGGGCAGAGATTCGCACACAGTCTCCTGTGATGACGCATATCAATGATGATGCTGATGCCTGGGCTGAGATGTGGCGGAAGCAAGTTCACATGGGGATGATCCCGTACTATATGTTTATTGCTCGCGATACAGGTGCTCAACACTACTTTGGCGTTCCTCTAGTGCGTGCATCCCAACTTTTCCGTGATGCTTATAAGCAGGTGAGTGGACTTGCGCGGACCGTGCGTGGCCCGAGCATGTCCTGTGATCCTGGCAAGGTGCGGGTGAGTGGAATTGTTACCATCAACGGCGAAAAAGTCATTGCGCTGGAGGCTCTCCAAGGTCGTAACCCTGATTGGGTGGGGCAACCTTTTTATGCAAAATATAATGAAAAAGCAACTTGGATGAACGAATTAAAACCAGCCTTTGGGCAGGAAAAGTTCTTCTACGAAGACGAGCTTGCCAAGATGTATGAAGAAGACCTAAAAAAAGCTGGTCACTAAGTGAATGATAAAAGTGTGCAATATTTCTTTTGCTACTTGGTTATGCAAAAACATATTGCACACTTTTGGCACAATATATGCTTAGAAAGGATGTTTTCTTGACGCATTTCTCTGGGTATGCTAGAATACGAAACCGTGTTCCATAAGGTGGAACGATAATTCGGAGACTGAAACATTTTGCCGAAGAATATCAACTTTTCCCTTTTTTATCATTTTTAATACGAGTTTTCGCACAGTGCAGAGATAGGTATTGGGCTTAATGGTGCTTGTCGTCGAAATGGCGATTTTAAAGAGGAAAAGAAGGGACGTGGGAATATCCATGTTGTCATTGGAGACAATATTTTCTACGGCGACGATGTGTGCTGTGCTGTACATACTGGATATGGTTATATACAATCCAACAGTTACCATGGATGATCAAATAGTTGTTGGCGCTGGAGATATATTACTGACGACTATCTCATAGACTCGGCCATATGGGAACAATCTTGGAAATATATTTGTTTCAAATTTGACTCAGATAATATTTTTCGAGATTTTTCACGAGCCTAAAAAGGTTCGTTTTTATAAAAAGAGAATCCAAGGAGCCCACTATAAGTTAATGAAAAACCTGTTATTCGCTCAAAGCTTATTAACTCATTTACCTAAAGGAGGAAGCAAATGCTTCGCAAAATGTCGTTCTTTATTTTGGTGGTTATGGTGCTGGCGGTTGTCTTATCCGCATGCCAACCCCAAGTTATCGAAAAAGAAGTTGAAGTTGTTGTCACAGAGATTGTTGAAGTGGAAGTGGAAGTCGAGGCTGAAGAAGTTCCAGCCGGGCGTTGTGCGCCTATGGATGCAGCTGAAGTTGATATGATCAAAATTGGTGTACCTTTGCCCATGTCTGCTCCTGGCGCAGTTGCCGGTGGTTTAGCGATGCAATACGCAATTAATATCGCTGTTGACGAACTAAACGCAGACGGTGGCGTTCTTGGTAAACCAGTACAACCCATTTTCTACGACACACAAAGTTTGCCTGAACGCGGCACCGCTGCAGGGGAATATCTAATTACCCAGGAATGTGTCGTTGCTGTAGTTGGCGAATACCATAGCTCCGCTGGTGTGGCTATGAATGAAGTTGTTCATAAATATCACATTCCCACCGTTTTTGCTGAAACTTGGAACGATGGTATTACTGCTGCTGGCTATGAAGAATCCTTCCGTATTGCTCCTGCTTCCTCGATGGTAGCAGCTGCTGATGTAAACTATATTTCCAATTTGGAAGGGATTGAGTTCGTCGTCATCGTCACTGAAAACACCGACTATGGTCTCCCCGCTGCCGACCAAACCAAAGAAGCTCTAGCTGCAATTGGCATCGAAACAGAAATCTACTCTGCTGATAAAGGTGTTGCCGATTACTCCGCGATCATTACCCGTATTCAGGCTGGTACACATCCTGATATCGTGATGACCCTGACCACCGGCGAAGATTCGTACAACTTTGAGAATCAGGCAATTGAAGCTGGTCTCATGCCCACCGCTGACACCATTTGTATTGCAAATCAAGTTGCTGTACAGCCCGCATTCTGGGACGCTGTCCCCGGCGGTAATTACTGCTCCTTCCGCAAAGTTGGCTTGACACCTGCCGCGGCGAACGATGTCACCAAAGCCTTCGAGCAAGAATATCGCAAACGCTTTGACATCTTCCCCGAGTCCTACGCTCTCGAAGCTTATGACTCCATGATGATCATGGCAAACGCGATTGAGAACGCTGGCTCCTTGGATCCCGATGCGATAATCGACGCTCTTGAAGCTACCGACATTGACTTGGCACAAGGTCATTATTACTTCCCCTACGGCAAGAACAACCCTGTACCAGAAGGAGAACCTGACTGGATGTGGCACCAATGGCCCGACGCTGCAGTACTCTTCCTTCAATACTTCGAAGAAGGACAGAACTCAGATGATGCCGCTGTCATTTACCCCGAGGTTTACCAAACTCACGATACTTTCCTGATCCCATTTGGCGAAACTCCTTAGTTTGACTAAGTTCTATACAGCCTAAGATATGGAGGGCATCTGATAATCAGATGCCCTCCATACAAGTTTGGGTGGAATTACCCGTTGTGAATTATGAATGATTTCCTGATTAATAATTCACAATGGATAATTTAAGATCATCATTCTCTCGGAGGAAAATATGGTTAATATTACTAGTCAATATCTATTAAATCTTCTCTTAAATGGGCTGCTTATTGGGCTCATTTACGGGTTGATGGCATTAGGATTGACTCTCATCTTCTCTGTTTTAGGCATTGTTAGCTTCGCGCATGGAGAATTTTACATGATTGGGGGCTATGTTGTTTATTATTTACTTCAAGCTTTTGCTGATTTGGAACCGATGCTTGCTATTCTTGCAGCAGGAGCAGTTACCTTTATTATTGGGGTTATTTTTGAGATATTATTTTTGCAACCAATGGGCAAAGGTGACATCGAACGACCGGGCGAATATGCCATTCTCTTGACCTTTGGGTTAGCATTCTTCTTGCAACATATCATGATCGGCATCGTTGGACCTTTTCCTACAAAGGTTTCTCGCTTCTACGATTTTATAGAGATGGATGCTGGATGGCTTAGAATGAACAAAGCCACAGTTTGGTTCTTTGATATGCCCTTCAGCTCTAGCCGCCTCATTGCCACGGGGATTGCAGTTTTTCTCACAGCGCTCATGATTTGGTTTATGAGCAAAACATGGACAGGTCGTGGTCTACAAGCTGTCAGCCAAGATCGACAAGCGGCATCTGTTGTCGGCATTAACCCTCTTAGAATGAATACCCTAGCCTTTGGATTAGGGACAATGCTTGCTGGAATGTCTGGAGCGGCTTTGGTCACGGTTTTTGCCTGGGTGCCTTGGATTGGTATGGCAGCCTCTGGCAAAGCCTTTGTTATCATCGTCTTGGGAGGTATGGGCTCTATGCCTGGCGCGCTTCTGGGTGGAGTAGTCTTGGGCATTGTCGAATCCCTTGGTGCTGGCTTATACCCCGATCCGAGCAAAGCATTAGCGTATAAAGATGCTTTTGGCTTACTAGTCTTTGCGTTGGTTCTCTTGATTAAACCCACCGGATTCTTTGGGAGGAAATTATGAAACGCATCCCCCTTCAAGGAAAATATATCCAAGGAATACTCCTATTTCTCCTGTTAGTTTTTGCTTTTGCCTTTCCTAGAATTATGGCAGATAAACCTTATTGGCTTTATGTTGCCCTCCAATCGTTTTTTTGGGCAATGATGGCAGCTAGCTGGGCATTGCTTGCTGGATATGCAGGGCAATTCTCTTTTGCCCATGTCGCTTTTATGGGGATAGCAGCGTATACAAGTGGTATTGCTGGAGAACGCCTTGGTTGGTCTCCTGTCTCAGGCATCATTTTAGGCACAGTCATGGCGGGCTTTGTCGGATTTTTAGTTGGCTACCTATGCCTGCGTCTCAGGAGTACTTATCTAGCTCTTTTCACAATTGCATTCTCAGAAATCGTACGGCTGATTATCAATGCTGAGCATCAACTCACAGGTGGGCCAATGGGGCTTTATATGGAGCCTTTGCTTGAGACAACCTCCTACGTACCAACATACTATATTATGCTAGCAGCACTTATTGTCACGCTCCTGAGCATGTATGCAATCGCAAATTCTCGCTTCGGGCTATTCTTCCGTGCTATCCGAGAAGATGAAGAAGCTGCAGCCGCGATGGGTGTTCATGTTGTTCGTTATAAAATCGCTGCCTTCGTGATCACAGCGATGATCGCTGGCACAGCAGGTGCATTGGATCACCATATTATTGGCTTTATCGCTCCCAACGAGTTGATGATTCCTCGTATGAGCTTGATCATTGCTATGGCAGTTATTGGCGGCACAGAGAGTCTAATTAGTGCTTCCATCGGTGCTATACTCATCCATTTTTTGATGGAATGGTTACAAGCTATTCCTGTTAGTGAAGCAATGATGGCTAAATTGCAAGCAAATGCCGCTACAGTGCAACAATTTGGACTAACTCTTGGGGATGGCGTTATCCAGACCAATGCCTGGCGCATGGCTTTCTTTGGGCTAATGCTCATGCTCACTTTGCGTTTCTGGCGCAATGGGCTTATACAGCCTCTCCTGGAAAAAATCGGCAGGCAAGGAATTGCAGAAGAAACTGTTGCCAAACGTAAATTACCTCAAGAAGAAAATGAAAACACAGAGGTGCAGCCATGAAGTTAGAAATCAAGAATGTAAGCAAAAGCTTCGGTGGTATGCAGGCACTCAATGGTGTAAGCATAACCATTGATAAACCAGAAATTGTCGGGTTGATCGGACCAAATGGTGCTGGAAAAACCACGCTAACCAACGTCATTGATGGTGTTCACAACCCCACAAGAGGTGAAGTCTGGCTCAACGACGAACGCATAGACACCTTCCCTCCTTACCAAATCGCACGTCGAGGGCTCGGACGCACCTTTCAGGTCACGCGCGCCTTCCGTCGTATGACAGTCCTCGAAAACATGATGGTTCCCGCCATGGCGATTAATCCCACTGTGAGCAAAAAAGAAGTCCTCGAAAAATCCTGGGATATTTTAAGATTTTTGACTGTTGAACATCTTGCCAATGAATACGGACGTGGTCTCTCAGGCGGACAGCAGAAATTGCTCGAACTCGCCCGCCTCCTTATGCTTGATCCCGATTTCGTGATTCTGGATGAGCCCTTTGCCGGGGTGCACCCAAAGCTACAAGAAACCATTTACGGTTATATCTATAAGGTACGCCAAGAAGGAAAAGCCATCATCCTCATCAGCCACGACATGGACTCCATCTTCACCTTGAGCGAAAGGTTGATCGTACTCAACTTTGGCGAAATTATCGCAGACGGACACCCCGACCAAGTCAAGGAAGACCCTGCTGTAATCGAAGCCTACCTAGGCGCGGACGAGGAGGAATAAGATGCTAAAAACTAAAGGTTTATATGTTGGCTATTACGACGACCTGAACATCCTCCAAAATTTAGATGTAGAAGCGCCTACAGGTAAGATCACCGCAATTTTAGGAGCAAATGGTGTTGGAAAATCTACTTTGCTAAAAGCTATTTATGGCTTTCTAAAACCAAACGCTGGTGAAATATGGCTGGACGACAAACGTGTCGACAATATCCCTACACACGAACTCATCACATTGGGGCTTGCCTACATTCCCCAACATACCGGCATCTTTAAATGGATGACGGTTAAAGAAAATATTGAGCTTGGCGGGTGGACTTTCCGTAAAGATAAAGAACGCTTGCAACAAAAAGTTGAAGAAAATTACGAACGTTTCCCCATTTTAAAGGAAAAACGGAATCAGCTAGCCGGAGAGCTTTCAGGTGGTCAGCAACGCATGGTGGAACTCTCTCGTACAATGATGACAGATCCCACAGTAATCTTGGTAGATGAGCCAACTGCGGGCTTGGCAAAGTTGCTCTCTCAAGAGGTCTATAACATGCTCGTAGGTCTCCGCGACAATGATGGGCTAACTATCATCTTGGTAGATCAGGAAATTCGCTCTGCCCTAAAGATCGCCGACTATGTTTACGTCCTCGACTTAGGGCGCAACAAGTTTGATGGACCCGCTGAAGAGTTCACTGACTTAGAAAAAGCTTTTTGGTCCTAAGCTAAATAAACCTGGATGGATAGAACTTTACGGCTTTTAGCGTGTCAAATAGAAATACCCCGTGTGGTAAGCAAGGAACAGAAAACAGCTCATTTGAACGCTCTCGCAAAAAAAATTGCAGATTATTTATCAGAATCTGAAACCGGTGCCGACTTGATCGTACTGCCAGAATTATCTACGATTGATTATTCAAGAGCCTCGTTTGAACAGCTGGATCAACTTTCTGAACCTTTGGACGGCGAATCTTTTATAGTTTTTAGCCATCTCGCAAAAACACACGGGGCTTTTATTGCCTACGGAATGCCGCGCGTCGAAAACGGAAATTACTTTATCTCACAAATCATAGTAGATGATAAAGGTAATTATGTAGGGCATTACGACAAATTACACATGGCCCAATTTGGTGCTTCGATGGAGAAGGAGTATTTCCAAAGAGGGAAACAATTATTAACCTTTGATGTCAAAGGTATCAAAGTAGCACCTGTGATTTGCTACGATCTCAGATTCCCGGAACTTTACCGGGAGCTTTGCCATACGCGCGGCGTTGAGCTTATTATCCATTCTGTTGCCTTTTATAATGATGAATCTTATCCTAGCTGGCATCATTTTGTGATTACGCGGGCAATGGAAAACCAGGTTTATTTTCTAAGCCTTAATCGTGCTGGGAAAAATTACGGCTCATCAATCTATTGCCCGCCCTGGATAGACCACAATATCAAAGCAACTGTTCTTCCTAAACCTGAAACCTTTGCTATCTTTGAAGTTGATGGGAACATACTCAAGCAAGCACGTGAGGTATTTCCTTTTCAGGTAGATATGCTAGAGAGTTATACAAATCTCGATTAACATGCGTAAAAGACAATAATTTTTTGGGGTCTATAAATTTCGCAAAAAAACACTCTCAATGCAAAATTACAACGAGAGTGTTTTCTTTTTTAGAGCGAAGAATTCAAAATTAGCAAAATCTACTCATAAGCCAGTACTTCATTGATCGTCAACTTTGCTGCGTTTCTGGCGGGCATAATGCTAGCGATAACCGAAAGAACGATCACAATACCCAACCACAAGAAGATGCCTAAGGGTGTAAACTTAAGTGTCATAGCTGATCCCATCATCGTTTCACCAATGATCGTAAGCAAGAAATCGCTAATGGGGAAAGATAAGCCTATTGCCAATGCCCAGGTTATCATCCCGATTACCAGCCCTTCGATAATGACCGACTGCATGATGACTTTATCGACCGCGCCAATAGTGCGCATCACACCGATTTCACGAGTCCGCTCGAGGACGTTGATGCTCATTGTTCCGGTTAAACCGATACTTCCCACAAAAGCGGTTAAAACCGCCATAATCAACAAAAAGATGATTAGCGCGTTCATCCCCTGCGAGGCATTTTTCCGCAATACCGTACCAGATTGTACACTTTTTATTGCGAAATTTTCATTATTCAGGTGTTGGTCTATGCGTTGCGTTAACTCATTTTGCGAACTTATATCTTGCAAAGCGGTAGTGGTAACGCGATAAGAATTTGCCTGATCAGGCAAATTTATTTTGGTAGAAAGAAAATCAAAAGTCGCATAGCCCAACGGATCGCCGAGCATATCTATAAATCGAAAAACACCCACAACTTCCCATTTTTCTACTCGTTTTCCAGAAATTTTGATATTCAGCATATCACCAGGCTTAAGGTCAGGGTAAAAATTATAAATAGAATCAGAGACAACAATGCTTTTCTCTTCTCCGGGCAAAAGCCAACGCCCCGCCAAAAACTCAGAATTGAGCAACTGTGTATCTTGTGGCGGCGCAGTGATAGAAAAATTAGAAAGAACTTCACCCTGCTCATCCACGAGTTCTGCCATCGCCCCCCCCCAGGCTTCTACAGCTTCTGTTTCGGGAATTTGGAACAAGGCTTGGTTTACTTCACTAACGCGATAGGGATGCTGAAAGGTAACCGTTACATCGCCCATAAAATGCTCCATGAGCTGATCCATCACGTTGTCCATTGAATCTCGCACATTGAAAACAGCGATAAAAACAGCCCCAGCAACAGTGAGCGTAAAGATAGTAAGCAGCAAACGTCCCTTTTTGCGGAAAGTATTACGGAAGGATAACAGGATGGGACGGGAAATCTTGCTGACCCACTTGGCATCGAAATTGAATAACGCCCTCTTTTTAGGCTGGCTGCCCGGTCTAAAATTACTGATGGCGCGCCGAACGCTGGTTTTCGCCCCACTCTTAACCGGGAAGAATCCCGCGCCCAATGGGATCAGAAAAGCGATTATAACCTGCGCAATAATTGCCGATGGCACAATCCGAAATCCCTGCAAGACAGCTCCCAGCAAAGATGCGATGGCGAAAGAAAGAAGATACCCCGCCAACGCCCCAAGCGGGATAGCAAAAAGCAAGGCTATTAGCCCATAGATAACAATCAGGATCAAATACATGCCCAAAATCTGTTTGCTACGTCCGCCAACCAGTTTCATAATACCGATTTGACGTAATTGTTGGGTCATCAATGCATTGAGTGTATTGATAATTAGCGAGCTACTTAGAATGGTAATTAAGCCGCCCAATACACCAAGTATGCCAACCACAGCCAGCATGGAATCAGTCATCGGGTGTTCAGTGGAAAGCCTTTCTTCTGTGCGGTAGATAATCCGCCCGCTGCGTTCAATTTTATCTTCTACAGCTAGCGTCACATTGGTGATGAGTTCACCATCGCTACCTTCGCCATCAACAGTAATATAGAGATGGTTGTAGACATAGCCCAAGCCCAGAGAGTGCAAGGTGTCCATTGTGACGTAGGCATTATTGGTTGCGTCTGGGTCGGGCTTCGATGTTAATTGATCGGTAACAAGCCCAACAACAGTCAATTCGTGGGTAGATTCATCGGGCAGTTGGATATTGAGAGTATCCCCAACCTGAAAACCGCTCACATGCACCATATCCTGACTAATCAAGACTTCACCCCTTTTGGGGTATGCGGTGCCTTCGATGGGTTTAAGGAGATTAATCTCTCCATCGAAGTCTGAAAAACCGAGCATTTTAAGATTTTGGGGGTTTTCATCATCACCGAGACTTGCGCGCACATTAAGCGAGTGCTGTCCTTCCACATCTTCTATGCCCTCGATTTTTTTCAAGCTCTGCACAAGACCATCGTCAAAATCGTCTGTCCAAATTTCGATATTGGGCGGGTTGCCAGATGCGTAGCTTTGGTTTATATCTGCATCAAGAATTGCATAGGAAGTGATAACCATACCGATGGCAAAAACACCAACAGCGATCGAAGCAACGACCAAGATGGTGCGGGTTTTGTCATCCCAAAGATCGGAGAAGACCTTGCTCCAGCGAGGTTTTAGAAGATTGGGTTTTATGTCTGCTTTCATCGGTCTGTCTTCCTTCTGCGGTTCTCTGAGAGCCGCGCGCTTGCGGTTTCTTCAATTGCCCGACGTGTCAGCGTGGAGCCATCAACCAGATCGAAAAAGAATTTTCTAGGCAAGACTGCCAATTCCGCACCTGCGCTCGCGCCGCGCACCTGGGCGATTGTATCGCCGCCTTGTGTCAGTTCCACTTCGCCAAAGAATTGTCCGCAGCCCAACTGCGCTAATTGCGTTTCTTTTCCAGCGCGATTTGTGGCAATAATATCCACTTCACCAGCCGTGATCATAAAGAAGTTATCGACCTTTTCGCCTTCTTTTAGGATGGTTGCACCCGGAGCGATTCTTCGTCTTTCAGCTTCTTTCGTCGTCTCCAGCATCTGCCCGTGAGAAAGGAAAGGTAAGGCCCGTGCAACAGCTTGGTCGATGATCTCACCATCCGATAAGATAATGGTTTGGTCGGTGCGTTGCGTTATGGACGGGTCATGCGTGACGATCAAAATCGTCTTGCCCTGTTTCGCCAAATCTTCAAAGAGATTCAAGATATTATCGGCAGATTTCGAGTCGAGATTACCCGTTGGCTCATCCGCCAAAATGATAGATGGGTCTGTCGCCAACGCGCGCGCGATTGCTGCGCTTTGCTGCTGTCCGCTCGAAACGGCGGTAGGGAGCTTATCGGCTTCTTCCTCTAGCCCGACCATTTTGAGCAATTCCATGGCGCGTTGGGGGCGTTCATTGAAGGCGTAAAGATTGCAATAATCCATCGGCAAAATGGTATTTTCGAGCAAAGTCAGCGTTGGCAATAATTGGAAGAATTGGAAAACAACGCCCAAGTTTTTTCCGCGCCAGAGAGAACGCTCACTCTCGCTCATTTTGTAAATATCTTCACCGCCGATCAAGACTTCCCCATCGGTGGGATGGTCAATGCCCGTGATCATATTCAGCAGCGTAGATTTCCCGCAACCCGACTTACCGACAATGGAGATGAATTGACCATAATCGAGTTGCAGGTCAACGGATTTCAGCGCAACGAATTTGCCAGCAGCGTTCTCGTAGACTTTATCCACATCTCGAAGAATGATGGCTGGTTTTTCTGAAACACGCTCGTTATTGCATTTTTTGCTTTCGCTCAAGAGAATTGGCGCATCACTTGTCACGCTTGTTTCGCTTGTCACACTTGATGCACTTATTACGCCATCAGTAATATGAAAACGGCGTGTAAATCGGGGCGCAAAGCTCTCGTCGTGTGTGACCATGACGACTGTTTTGCCTTGCTCAACCAGCTTCTCGAAAATCTGAAAGATGGTTTCAGCAGTGACGCTATCCAAATTCCCCGTCGGCTCGTCGGCGATGATAAGTTGGGGGTCATTCACTAAGGCTCGCGCAATCGCAACGCGCTGTTTTTGCCCACCAGAGATATGCGCAGGGATTTTATAAGCATGTTCGGCGATGTCAACCAGTTCTAATAATTCGAGTGCGTGCTCTTTGCTAACGCGGGGTTGATAGGCACCCAAAAAGTCGGGGGGCAGCATCACGTTCTCGGCGAGATCAAGTGTGGGCATCAGCTCGAAGGATTGATATATAATGCCGAGATTCTCTCCTCGCCACCGAGCAAGCCTATCTTCGTCGAGCGTTTCGATGGCGGTATCGTAGAAGCGGACGCTTCCCGAAGTCACCTCGCTTACGCCGGAAATCATATTCAGAAAAGTCGTCTTTCCTGCGCCCGATTTTCCGGTGATCCCCAAAAATTCACCCTTTCGAATATCTAGGTTGACGTGGTCGAGCGCCGTAAATGGAATTTCGCCTGTCTGGTAGGTTTTTACGACATCCTGCAATTGAATGACCGTATTGCTGTTTTCGCTCATATTACTCAGCAAATTCAACGAGCGCCGTCATGCCCCAACGCATTGCGGGATTTGTCTCGTCCAGCGCGATGGTCACTTCGTAAACGACATCGCCCTGGCTCTCGGAGAAAGTTTGCCCGATGGATAGCACGGTGCCCGTCAGCGGGGATTCTGGCATTGCGTCGAGTGTAATGGTGGCTATTTGCCCCTCGGCGATGTTAACCACATCCAATTCTGTTAAATCGGTGGTCTTAACCAGCCAACTGGAGAAGTCGGCAATTATAGCGGATGCCTGCCCCATATTCACCCTTTCACCGACCTTGATATTCAGGTTTGCTACCGTACCCGAAATGGGTGCCCAGAGTTGGGCATTGGAGAGCGCATTTTCTGCGACTGAAAGATTTCTCTGCGCCGCAATATCATTTCCAGCCAGAAGGTTGGCATAATCTTCCTGTGCCTGTGCTAAACGAATTTTTGCTGTAGCTACATTGGTTTCTCTGTTCATCCAGATCAGGGCTTGGTTGTAATCTGCCCAGGCATCTTCTACGGCATCTTCCAAATCTTTGATATAACCGCGAGGATTATCATAGCCCCAATAAGGCTCAAAATCATCACGTGCTTCGTTAACTTTAATCAGCATCGCTTCTGCAGCTTCAGCGGGAGTCATCCCATCGAATTCTGAGGGGATGGAGTATTCATCCAGAATTTGTTGAGCAACGCGCAAAGCTTTGTAGGCATCGGCAACTTCGGTCAATATTGCTGCTTCGGCGCGTTCTAATTCGTCCTCAGCATTTTTCAGGTCCATTTCAAGAAGATCGATATTTTCCAAGCGAGCAAGAATCTCGCCTTCTTCAATTTCTGCGCCTTCAACGACGAGGACTTCATCCACGATGCCGCTAGCCGAGAAAGAAATATCGGCATATTGAACAGGCTCAAGCCGACCTTCGGTGATGATTCGGCTAGCAACCGTTGTTGGCGGGAGCACAGTTTCTTCTGTTTCGGCAGGTGCGGCAGCACGACATGCGCTCAGTAATGTTGCAAAGATAATTAAGATAAAAAGAGTGGTATAGCGTTTCATTATGGTTTTTCCTTATTTTTGTGATTCTTTTTTGATCACAAATGGATGCGAATTTTTCGAATGTTACGAATAAAGCCCTTTTTGTGGTTTCGAAGTTTGTAAAAGTATTCGTGCCATTCGCACAGGTGCATTAAAAATGTGTAGAAAATGCTTTTCGTTTCTCCGCTCACCCTGACCTTCGCTATGCTCAGGTCGTCTCTCTCCCAAAATGGGAGAGGGGAGTCCCCTTCCCCGTTTATCGGGGAAGGGCTAGGGATGGAGTCAATCTACAACATTTTAGTACACCTCATTCGCACTATTCGTCTTATTCGTGATACTTATTCTTCAGCACTTTCAAAATACTCAATAGCAGCAGACATCAAACGGATAAATGTTTGGCTATCTTCTTCGCCTAAGTATTCGATTAACCCAAAAAGTTTTTTGTCAGCATGGGCGACCAGCTCTTGTGCCAATCCCTTGCCTTGCTCTGTTAGCCCGACCAAGACAACACGTCGATCATTAGAATCAGGCAAACGTTCAATATAGCCGCCCTTTTCAAGGGGGTTTACCAAGTGGGTAATCGCTGCGGGCGTAATGCCCAATTGATTGCTTAGCTCAGATGTTTTGACCGTCCCTGTTCCGTCACCGAGACTGAAATATAACCTTCCCAGCAGCCTGCATTCGCTGGGTTTCAGCTCCCGGCTGGGGAGTCCTTCCAATTCCAAACGCGATATCCTTTTGAATATCTGAGACAACTCTTGCGCTCGGTTTTGTGTTTTTTTATCCATCATTCCATCGCTTCATATTCTTTAGCAAATAAATAGTTTATCAACTAAACTATTTAAGTCGCAAGATTTTACGCGAGAGTTTATTTAGAGTCAAGCCCTTTCGGACTAGAAATCAATAGTTTACGATTTTACGAAAATAACTTTATTGCGAGCGAAGTGATTATCCCCTTGCCTTTATCCATTTCCCCATAAATTCTCAACAAAACAGAATAATTGTGCCATTCCCTGCGCTACAGGGGCGGTATCAATATATTCTTGCGACGTATGCGCCCCACCGCCCGTAGAAACCCCTAAGCAAATTGCGGGATAACCTCGACTAAGGGGGATATTCGCATCTGTTGAACTGATCACCAAAACCGGCTCAATTCCCTGCTCAACAAGCGATTGCTCTGCCAATTTAACCAAAGGATGGGATTCTGAAATCTCACCAGCCGGTCTGCTCCCGATCTCCTCCGCGACGACCTTGATATTTGGCTGGGTCGCTGACGCAATTAACGTTAGTACCTCCCGAACCAATTCCGCTAAAGCCTTCGCAGACTCAGAGCGTAAATCTAACTCACAAGAAGCCTCTGCTGCGATGGTATTAACCGAAATCCCCCCGGAGATCGTGCCAATATTCAATGTCGTGCGTGGGTCTGTGGGCAGTTCCAAGACAGTTAGTTTATTGATCAAAGCTGCTAACTCATGGATAGCGGAAGGGGTACCATAATTTCCCCACGAGTGACCTCCCTCGGTGGAGACAGAAATTCGATAACGGCACACGCCCAAAGCACGATGGTAGATATATCCCAACGCCATCCCTTCTAATGCCAGATAAGCGATAGGGCTATCTTCAAAGCGGTCAACCACGGCACGCATTCCCCTAAGATTGCCCAATCCCTCTTCGCCTGTTGTGGCAACGAGCCAAATATCTCCGAGGGGCTGGATATTTTTCTCACGCAGCATCCCTATCAGGATGGGCATTGCTGCCACAGCGAGAGAGTTATCACCGATGCCCGGTCCCGTGATCCTGTTTGGGTCACGAGTGATACGAAGATCTGTTTGCGCGGGGAAAACTGTATCAAGATGGGCACAGATCACGAGCGGGGCACCCATCCCCTTGCCGGGATATTTCCCATAAATATTCCCCGCATCATCTACAGAAATTTCGTCTAACCTTTCTTTTACAAAAAGTTGGCGCACAAATTCTCCGCGCTTTTTCTCATCAAATGTCGGCGCAGGGATCTGTTGAATAGCGATGGCTAAATCCAGTAAATTTTCCATCATATCTCTCGGATCATGCCGATCATTGCTTCGAGACGGGCTTGCGCAAGACCAGGCAAAACCTCGGTGGGATAAAAGGGCCCGCTCCCTTCCATACTGAGGGAGGCAGAGACATTGCCCTGCGCAGCGGCTCGAAGCGGATCTTCTGTTTGCTGAAAACCTGCCAGAAAGCCTCCGCAAAAAGCATCGCCTGCGCCTGTTGGGTCAGCAACACGAGAGGCATAAGCTGGGAGTTCCCAGCGTTTTTTAGCCTGAGCATCGTAGAGGAGTTGCCCTGCTTTACCACGCTTAATAAGAATGAGCTGAGACCCAAAATCACCAAGTTCTTCTGCCATTTCCCACAGGTCGTGAGTTTCTCCCCAAAAGAGTTGCCTAAGTTCTTCTTCAGAGGGCATGAAGGCTGTAAGCCCATCGAGGAAGAGGTGCAAATCTTGTCGGCGGCTGGGATTCATATATTGTGGCAAAGGGTCTAAAGTAATAATATTGGCAGATGCCGCCCTAAAAGCCGTTAGCAATTGTCCTTGACTCTTAAAATCGAGCGGGGCAATATGTAAGGCTTTGCTCTGCAAATAGTCAGCAGGGATTTCTGTCACTAAAGGCGTTGCGGGATGGCGCTCTACTTTAAATTTTTCTCTCTTTTCAGGAGGTCGATAACCCAAAAGGGCTTTCGGAAAGCTTAGCTCACGCTGAGCAAAATGCCGAACGGGGTTAGATCGGGCAAGTTCACGCTCTTCGCTATAGGCTCGAAAGGAACGTAAATCAAGAGAACCTGGAATAATTTGTATTCCCTCTATGTTGATTTGGTATTGCTTAAAGTTTTCAAACCACTGACGAGGGTAATCTTCACCGACACGAGCAAGTAAGGCAATTTCTTTTTCCCAGACTGCAGCAGCGCCTGCAGCATAAAGAGGGCTACCCCCTGCTCTATCAAGAATGGGTGTTCCTTCTACTGGCAGAATATATTCCCTATTAAGACGACCAGCGAAGAGGATGTTTGGAATCATTTAATGTTGAAAAACGCGCTCTGCTGCGTTGAATTGATCGCGATCTAGAGGGAGCAAAAAGGCAAATTGGCTGCCTTTACCGAGAATACTTTCTGCCCAGATTTTTCCCCCGTGCAATTCAATCATCACCTTGGCAACAGATAGCCCAAGCCCCATGCCCCCATGCTGTCTCGTTAGATGAGATTCTACTTGATAAAAACGCTCAAAAATATGTGGCAATTCTTTGGCTGTGATACCAATGCCATCGTCAATAATCGCCACCTTCGCATATCCGGGAATTTGTTCCATAATAATAAATACATGCCCTCCCTCTGATGTGAAAGAGACAGCGTTCTTTAGCAGATTTCCTAAAGCAATCCCTATTTTTTCTGCGTCACCTTCAAGTAAAAGATCGGGATGCTTAATATCTGTATGAAAACTGACTTTCTTATCCTTTGCTTTCTCTTGAAAAGCATCAATATTTTCCTTGATCAAGTTAGGCAGAGAAAATTTCTTCATACGGATACTTGCGGCACCACTCTGGAAATTCTGAACATTGGACAAATTTTCAATAATCTCTTTGAGTTTTGCTCCGCTGCTAATGATCGTGTCCAATTGTTCATGGTGCTCTTCTTCAATCACTTCGCGTAAAAAGGTAGAATGCCCAATAATTAACCCCAAAGGTGTGCGCAATTCATGTGAGGCGATAGCGATAAAATCTTTCTTCATCTGCTCAAGTCTATCTGTCGCGGCTTGCATTTGTGTTACGCGTTGCTCAAGGTCCATATTCTCAAGAATCAACGCGGCTTGCGATGCCAAAGTCTCTAGGATTATGACATCTTCTCCGTTATAATGGGCGCGGTTTACCTTATTAATAGCCTCTAAAACACCAACGCATCGCCCCTGAACAAGAAGAGGAATTGCCAAGATCGAATTGGTTTGGAACTTAACTGCCTGATCTACCTCTGAATAAAAGCGCTTATCTTCTTTAACGTCTTGGATCACGAGCGGTTCAGCATGTTGATAAACCCAACCCGCGATGCTTTCATCGACAGGTACACGCAGACTCTGCATTGAATCTTTTTGAAACCAAGGAGCGGCAAGAAAATGGAGATGCCCATCCGCTTCTTCATATTTTAGTATCGAAGCAACTTCGCTATTAGTTAACTTGCTGGCAACCGAAATAACCGATTGAAGCACGGTTTGGTAATCTAATTCGGCACTAAGGGTCCGCATAGATTCAAGTAGATGCTCACGATTTGAAAGGCTTTTCTTTATCGTCATAAGGAGTTCCTAGGAATGGATTATACTCCTTTCGAGAGCAAGAAAGCTTTTCATAAACATATTGTAAGGCAAAAGAAAAGTACAAAAAATCATCTAATCTAAGCAAGGAGAAATGAATGGGCAAGAAGAAAGTACGTGTAGCAATTATTGGCGTAGGAAACTGTGCATCATCACTGGTGCAGGGTGTTCACTACTATAAAGATGCAACTGATGACGAGACAGTCCCTGGCATAATGAACGTCAATTTGGCAGGGTACCATATCAACGATATTGAATTCACAATGGGTATAGATGTCAATATCACCAAAGTTGGTAAAGACCTCTCTGAAGCCATTTTCGCTGAACCCAATAATACTTATAAATTTTCCAGAGTGCCCAAAATGGACGTGCCCGTTGTACGCGGTATGACCCACGATGGCCTGGGGAAATATCTCAAAGAAGTCATTACGCCAGCTCCCGGTGCCACAGCAAATATCGCCAAGCTGCTCAAAGAGACCAAAACCGATGTGGTGCTGAACTTCCTTCCCGTCGGCTCAGAAATGGCAACCAAATGGTATGTAGAACAAGCCCTCGAAGCAGGCTGCGCCTTTGTGAACGGCATCCCCGTTTTCATTGCCTCCGAAAAATACTGGGCAGATCGCTTTAGAGAAAAGGGATTGCCCATCTTGGGCGATGACATCAAATCGCAGGTGGGCGCGACAATTTTACACCGTGTCTTGACCACCCTCTTTGTCGATCGTGGTGTTCGGCTTGATCACACCTATCAACTTAACTTTGGGGGAAACACTGACTTCCTGAATATGCTCGAACGAGATCGTCTTGAATCGAAGAAAATCTCAAAAACTGGTGCGGTCACATCCATGCTCCCCTACGATATTGGCGCAGATAATGTTCATGTTGGTCCCAGCGATCATGTGCCATGGTTAAGCGACCGCAAATGGTGCTATGTGCGTATGGAAGGCACAACCTTCGGTGAAGTCCCCCTAAATGTGGAAGCCAAATTGGAAGTCTGGGATAGCCCCAACTCCGCTGGCGTGATGATCGACGCAGTCCGCTGCGCGAAAATCGCTCTTGATCGAGGCTTGTCCGGTCCCATCATCGCCCCTTCATCCTATTTCTTCAAAACGCCACCCAAGCAATTCCGGGACAGCGTTTGCAAAGAAATGACCGAAGCATTTGTTGCTGGTGAAGAATAGGAACAAGACTTCAGACTTTAAACTATGTTTAAGACAAAATGTGGACTTCGTTGCGAAGTCCGCATTTTTTTATTACCTGATGTTACGCATTATTTGAATGTCAGAGTCGTGCCCCCCTGCCCTTCGGGCATCCCCCCATTTTAAAAAGCAAAAATGGGGGGGGACCAGCCTGAATTAGTGTTATAAGTCAGCTCCTCCCCCAAATTCCAAGTGCATGGAATTTGGGGGAGGCTGGAAGGGGGCTAAAACAGCAAAAAAATCGTGCGTAACATCAGTTATTTAGAACCTATCCGAAAGAAAAATAATTTAGAACGCTCCCTGCGTCGAGGGCGGCGGCTAGAGCAATTTTAGAATAGATTCTAGACCAAAGCCAAGCGTAAGTTTATTTTTTGTCGTCCTTGAGAAAGATGCTCAGGATCATCGTCACAATGCTGACAACGAGACCACCCAAAAAAGCGTTCCAGAAGACAGGAGTAGCAATACTCAAGCCAACGCCAAATCCTTGACCGACTACACTTGTGAGCCAGAAGAGGAAGGTGTTAATGAGCAGCGAGAAAAGCCCCAGCGTTAGAACGATGAGAGGCAAGGTAAAGAGTTTGATGATGGGGCGCAAAATGGCATTGATCAGCCCAAAGATGAGCGCAAGCCATAGCAGGGAAGATAGTTTCCCTCCCAGTTCAATGCCTGGTACAAGGTAAACGGCCAAGGCGATAGCAATTGCGTTAACGACCCAACGAGTAATAAAGCGTTTCATTTTTTCTCCTTTTGTATATCAAAATATACGATAAATATAAATTTCGGTTGCAGGCTAGTGCATTTACAAACAAGCTATTTGTAGTGTTCCAACCTTGCGAGAGTTGAATTGAAGATACGCTCCGTGAAAAAAACAACTCTCGCAAGGTTTTTGTACAAATATCTCTCTTGATTATGCACTAGGCTTTTCCGTCTGCGCGCATCCAGAGGAGGTTACGGCGAAGGGTAAAGCCTGCTTTTTCAAAAGCATCATGGCATTCGCCCGCAGGAAAGTCGATGTAGAGATCACGTTTTTTTGCGGCTAGATGAAAACGGGCGTGGAGCAGGAGTTCTGCAAGAGATGCGGAATCTGTTTGGGCTGCGGTAGCAAGCCAGAGAGGCGAGCGACGCGTCATTGTCCCTTTCCAAATCAACGCGGCATCCAACTTCCCATTTTTTTGAATAGACCACTGGCGAATATCGCCTTCTACAAAAAGTTTATAGAGCCAATATTTGAGACCGGGTTTGAAATTTTTCCAGTCGGGGATTCTGTACCATGTCATTTCTTGGGGGTAGCTTTTTTTGAGAAATTGGTACTGATCCTCCCAAAAACGGGCTGGAGGAGCAATAATTTTAGCGTGGATAGGAGCCTGATCTGGCTGAAGCGTGGATGTAGCATTCCATGTAGTACGGCGGGAACGTGTTTGAAAACCGAGATTTTCGTAGAGTTTGACTGCGCTAAGATTTTCCTCTTCTACATGAACCCAAATTGATTCTGCGCCATGGTTGCGAGCATGCACCACCCCCTTTTGTGTGAGTGCCTTCGCGATGCCTTTACGCCTGTGGTCGGGATGAACGGCAACATTGGCCAGCAAGAAAACCGTTTTTCCTCTCTCTCGAAAGGGGATGATGCTGATGTTGCCGACGATTTTCTTTTCTTCTTCCCAAACATAGCCATGCAAAGGCATAGATGTGGATGCCCAGCTTAGGAAACTTGAGTTTTTGCTAGCGCGGCGCATTTGCTGAACATAGCCTCTCCCTTCGCTATCCATATTGTGGTGAAAACAAAGTTCCACGAGATCAGCAACTTTGGAAAGGTCTCGCATGATATTCAGTTTGCGTAATTCGCCGACCGGTCTTTGAGTAAGACTAAGTGTTGTCATTGGCGATATTATACTTGCATTGCTTATGGATAAATCATTTAGACTTCACACAATAAGGTGTCATTGCGAATCCCGATGCTTTTCAGGGTGAAGCAATCTCCCCTTCAGCGTGGGAGATTGCCGCGTCGCAAAAGCATGCTCCTCGCAACGACATAGCTTTGTCTAGACTTTATTTGGGTTATCCATTAGGTATCTTGATTATTTTTGCGTTGCGTAAATTTGAATATTGTCAGGTATGCACAATTTGCAGGACTTTCGCTTTGAAATTAAGAAACGAGGATACGTTGCACCATAAAGGTTAGATTCTGCTCTTCGACGAGTAAAATACTCATCGATAGACATTTTCTCATCAAAGTTGGTGCGACGCACACCTACCCGATCGAAAGTTCTAATTTGTTTGCAATTCATGTCTAACAAGGTAGAATTGTTGCAGGAAACTATCTATGGAAGAAAACAAACAAGCCCCCCCTCCTGTTCGTGTGCAATTACGTTACTGGTTTCGTAAATTTGTTCCACCAGTCAGCCGAGAACGACGCGGTGAAGTGCGCGTTAATTTAAGAGATTCTGCACAACCCGATTTTGAGTATTTCGTGTTGGTCGTACTCTCAAGTATGATCGCGACTCTTGGTTTGCTCACAAATTCTGGGGCAGTAATCATCGGTGCCATGCTCGTTGCACCACTTATGTCGCCAATTATTGGTTTGGGGCTAGGCTCGCTTGTTGGTGATGAAAAATTACTCAAATATGCTGTGAGCGCAATTTTGCGCGGCGCAGGGATTGCCGTTATTATCTCTATTCTTTTAACCTGGCTCAATAATGCACTCCCATTTGTAACTTTACAAGAACTCCCTATCGAGGTTATTTCCCGTACCAGTCCATCTCCAATTGATCTTTTGATTGCTCTTGCTGGCGGTCTTGCTGCCGCTTTTGCTCTGGCACAACCCTCGCTTTCTGCGGCTCTGCCAGGTGTTGCTATTGCCACAGCTTTAATGCCTCCGCTCGGTGTTATTGGGATCGGCATCGCTATGGGGCGCTGGGAAGTCGCTGGCGGCGCATTTTTACTCTTTGTTACCAATGCTGTCACTATCGCCTTTGCCTCTATGCTGGTCTTTTTTGCGCTGGGTTTTAACCCCGGAACAAAAGACGGAGAGCGCGTTCCGCGCAGCCTTACAATTTCAGCTTTGGTAACACTCATTATGCTCTTACCTCTGACTTATTTCAGCATAACGGCTTTTCAAAAATCAAGCCGAACACGTGAGATCAATGCCGTTGTTGCTGAAGAAGTGAGCAAATTTGGGGCAGAACTTATTGAACTTAGCGTTGGAGCCAGTGAAAACGATGTGCTGGACCTCACAATCACGATCCGAACACCAAAACGTCTTTATTATGGTGATGTCAATAGCCTTCAAGAAGAAATTGCTGTGCGGTTGCAAGACACCGTTGCGATTGTAGTTAATCAAGTTATTGCAGATACTTTAGATCCACTGATTCCGCCAACTTTTACGTCCACACCGACGCCTCCTACGCTTACCCCAACAGCAACGCTTACATCAACGCCTAGTCAGACACCGCTACCAACGACAACTGCCACATTCACAGCAACTTATACTCCCACGCCAACTCAGGTAACAGCCCTCGTTCAAAACGTCTTTAATGATTACGATCAATGTCTGGAACTACACCAGCGCGCAGGTTTCAATAGCCCCGTTATAGGACGCGTTCAGAATGCTCGTTTTATTACCATTCTCTATGGGACAAGAACGATCAGCGGGCTTGCGTGGGTAGAGGTTGAAGATCAGGAAGAACGAATTGGTTGGATTCCACAGGTCTGTACTTTCCCTGTCACCCTTACGCCTACAAAAACACCCCAAGTAACTGCTACCCCTTCAAACTAAAACTCTTATATTGCTCTAACGCTGCATCAGCATTCTGCTAATCTTTTTTTGCTATACTGTTTTTATATTTTCCAAAGAAAAACTGAGAATAGCGGATGAGGTGATTTAACGAATACATCCATATTCACAGGCACACTTTTTTTAACGGAATCCAACTAAAAACACCCTCCGCTCCGCTACGAGTGCAGGCAAGAGCGTTTCCCCTCATCCTAAAAAAGGATAAAAATTATGATGCGATTTGATCGCTTTACCGAAAGAGCGCAAGAAGCAGCTCAACGCGCTGCTGAGATAATCCAGCGTTATGGGCATAATCAGATTGATACCGAGCATATTTTGTTGGCGTTAATTGAGCAACCCAATGGCGTAGTGCCGCAAATTCTTGAAAATCTACAAGTTATCCCACAAGCTCTGATTGAGCGTCTTGATACAGCTTTGAAAGCTAGCCCGAAGGCAAATATTTTTGGTAGTGGCGCAGGGCAAATTTTTATTACACCACGCGTTAAGCGGATCATTGACCTCGCCAACGGGGAAGCCAGCCGCTTAAAAGATGAGTATATTTCTACCGAGCATCTTTTCCTGGCGATTTTAAGTGAACGCAACACTCCTGCCGCACGGATGTTGGAACAAGCAGGCATTACCCGCGACCGAGTAATGGGTGCGATTAAAGAATTGCGCGGCGGGAAACGCGTGACCGATAAAAAAGCAGAATCTAATTACAAAGTTTTAGAAAAATATTCCAGGGATTTGACAAAGCTCGCTCGTGAAGGGAAGCTTGATCCTGTTATTGGACGTGATACCGAAATTTTACGTTTAGTGCAAATCCTTTCACGGCGAACGAAAAATAACCCCGTTCTCATCGGTGAAGCGGGCGTGGGGAAAACCGCCATAGCCGAAGGGCTTGCCCAAAAAATAGTAGATAATGATGTGCCCGAAATCTTGAGCGGAAAGAAAGTTGTTTCACTTGATCTAGGTAGCATGATCGCTGGTTCACGTTTCAGAGGTGAATTTGAAGAACGTCTGAAATCGACTATTGACGAAGTACAGCAATCAGATGGCGAAATTATTTTGCTGATCGATGAATTACATACAGTCGTTGGCGCGGGCGCAGCATCGGGTGCGTTAGATGCTTCAAATATGCTTAAGCCAGCTCTGGCACGCGGCGAACTCCAATGTATAGGCGCGACAACCTTAGATGAATTCCATAAATATATAGAAAAAGATGCTGCGCTAGAGCGTCGCTTTGCGCCCATTTATGTAGAAGAACCGAGTGTAGAAGATACGATCTTGATGTTACAAGGATTGCGCGACCGTTATGAAGCCCATCATAAAGTTCGCTTTTCAGATGAGGCGCTCGTTGCTGCGGCTCAATTGGCAGACCGCTATGTAACTGACCGCCATCTACCCGACAAAGCAATTGACTTGATGGATGAATCGGCTGCGAAATTGCGCGTTGCCCTTTACTCGCTCCCCGACGACCTGAAAGGTATGAAAAGCGAAATTGATCGCCTCACCGCTGAAGAAGAGTTAGCTGGTACAGAACGTGAGTACGAGCATGCTGCCAAAATGAAAACAAAACTTTTACGGCTTGAAGAAGAGTTCAAAAGCAGACGTGGCCAATGGGAGGAGGAACATAAACTCGACGAAGTAGTTGATACAAACGATATTGCAGAAGTCGTCAACCAGTGGACAGGGATTCCCGTCTCGCAGATGATGGAAACCGAAGCGAAGAAATTGATCGAGATGGAAGAGCGTATTCACGAAAAAATTATCGGGCAAGGCGCAGCAATTACCGCCATCTCAGATGCAATTCGGCGAGCACGTTCTGGTCTGAAAGACCCGAATCGTCCGATAGGCTCTTTTATCTTTATCGGTCCTTCCGGCGTTGGCAAAACGGAATTGGCAAAGGCATTGGCTTGGTTTATGTTCGATGATCCCGATGCGTTGGTACGGATCGATATGTCAGAATACCGAGAGCAACACACGGCTTCACGGTTGTTCGGCGCGCCTCCGGGGTATGTCGGTTATGAGGAAGGTGGTCAACTAACTGAGGCTGTTCGCCGTCGTCCCTATCGAGTCGTTCTCTTTGATGAGATTGAAAAAGCGCATCCCGAAGTATGGAATGCTTTGCTCCAAATTCTTGATGATGGTCGAATGACGGATGGCCAGGGCAAAGTTGTCGATTTCCGGAACACGATTTTGATCATGACCAGCAATCTCGGCACAGAATATGTGAACAAGAGCGGTCCGATCGGCTTTTTGAAAAGCTCTGCAACAGATGAAGAACGTGAATCTGACACAAAAATCAATAAGGCTCTTAAAGATGCTTTCAGGCCAGAATTCTTAAATCGTATTGATGAGATCATCGCTTTCTCCCCACTCAGCGTTGAAGAGATGGAAGAAATCGTTGATCTGCAAATGAAAGAAATACAAGGACGCTTAAACGAATTTGGCATTTCAGCCGCACTAACTTCTGCCGCCCGCACTTGGTTGGCAAAAGAGGGTTACGATAAAGCCTTCGGTGCGCGCCCGCTAAAGAGAGCTTTGCAGAAATTTGTGGAAAGCCCTCTTTCGATGAAATTGCTCCAAGGTGATTTCAAGGATGGCGGCTCCATTTTGGTTGATCTTGATACCGAGAAGAACGAGATCGTTTTTATGGAAGGTGAAAAAATACCGAAAAGCAAAAAGAAAGCTGACGCTGCTTAGAAAAAACTAAGAAAATCAGGTAAAAAGGAAATTCTTTTCACCTGATTTTCTTTTTAAGCTAAAATGAATGAAATATATCTGAAATAACAAGTGATTTCTCCCTTCGTTCACTTATCACATTTTTTACAGGAGACTCTCATGCAAGAAAGCACTTCATCAGGCGCAAAAACTGTTTGGATCATCGTAGGCGTAGTGATCGCTATTCTCTGTTGCTGTCTAATTATTCTGGCAGGCGCTGGCTATTGGGTTTATCAAAATGGTGATGACCTCGTAAGCTCGATTGACGATAGCCTCGGCATACCTGCTACTCCCACGCCTGGCGGGCCAATAATTGTAGATCGAACTCCAGTAGATGAAATCCCCACTGACACTCTTACTACTTTAGAGAACACCATCGTTCCTGCCAATAACTTACCGGAAATATCCTGCCGTCTAAAAGGCGTGTGCGAAATTCCTCTGACACTCAAAGAACATGAATCTCCTCGCAAAGTTAGTGATACGGATACTTTCTGGGCAACCAATGTCAGCACCAATGAAAATTTTGAAGTGGATGCCACCCTCCAATATGTGACCGCCCACTCCTATTTTTGGGTGCAAGATGGCATTGAATTTAAAGAAGACGAAATGAAAACCCTCATGGATGCCTTCGAAAACAAAATCTACCCCACCACACGCGCCTTCTTTGGCTCCGAGTGGTCTCCCGGCGTAGATGAAGATGAACATATCTACATTCTTTATGCTCGTGGAATAGGCTCCAGCATTGCTGGTTATTACTCATCTGCCGATGAATATCATCCCCTCGCACATGAGTATTCCAATGCTCACGAGATGTTCCTCTTCAATGCTGATAATACTTTCCTAAGCGAAGATTTCACTTATGGCGTTTTAGCGCACGAATTCCAGCATATGATTCATTGGAATCAAGATCGCAACGAATCATCCTGGCTAAACGAAGGTTTTTCAGAACTCGCCACCTTCCTGACCGAATATAATCCCGGTGGTTTTGATTGGGTCTATACGAGCAATCCCGACCTTCAGCTTAACGATTGGCCCAATGATCAAAATGCCACCACGCCCCATTACGGCGCGGCATTTATGTTCACCACTTATTTCCTTGATCGTTTCGGCGAAGAAGCAACCCAAGCCCTCGCTGCAAATCCCCAAAATGGGATGGACAGTGTAGATGAAACTCTCCAGAGCATCAATGCCACAGATGCGCTTACAGGCAATCCTATCAGCGCAGATTCGCTTGTCATTGACTGGCTTACAGCTAACTATCTTAAAAACCCTAATGTTGCTGACGGACGCTATACTTATCACAATTACGAAGATGCACCACAACCCAGCGCAACAGAAAATATCTACTCTTGCCCCCATTCACAGAACTATAGTGTCCATCAATATGGTGGAGATTATCTCAGCATCAACTGCTCTGGCGATTTCACCCTCCACTTTGAAGGGGCAACCAATACGGGATTACTGCCCGCTGATCCTTATTCTGGCGACTACGCTTTCTGGACAAATAAGGGCGACGAATCGGACATGACCCTAACGCGCGATTTCGACTTCAGCGGGGTTGCCGGTTCCATTACTTTGTCATTCCAAACTTGGTACGATATCGAAGAAGATTATGATTATGTCTATCTTGAAGTGTCCGAAGATGGCGAACACTGGGATATTATCACTACCCCTCTCGGCACAGATGAAGACCCCTCGGGCAATTCTTATGGGTGGGCATTTAACGGTGTCACGGGCGAATGGGTAGAAGAAAATGTTGATCTCAGCGCATATGCCGGGAAAGAGGTCCAAGTTCGCTTCGAGTACGTTACCGACGCAGCTGTAAATGGCGAAGGGATGCTAATAGACGATATCCGCATTGAAGCCATTGACTACGCATCCGATTTTGAATCCGATAATGGCGGCTGGGAGGCCGATGGTTTCGTCCGTGTCCAAAATATCCTGCCACAAACTTTCCAGTTAGCACTAATTTTAAAGGGAAGCGATACGACCGTCCAAATTATCGAACTTTCAGAAGAGCTAACAGCCGACATCCCGCTCTCGCTAGGCAGAGAATATGATGAGGCTATTTTGGTGGTCACAGGGACTACCCGCTTCACACGTGAGTTGGCAAATTATTCGATCGCGATTAAATAACGACTGTCAGTGCGAGAAGGGCTTTAGCCCGACGCGGCAATCTCCCATACAATGAGGGAGATCGCTTCGTCGCAAGAACACACTCCTCGCAATGACAGCATAAAAGGAGAAAAAATGACTGAAACAAAGAAAGCAGAAATCCTAAATATCGTTGATTTGGCAAGCTACCAGGAAAATGCGGTGGTGAGCAGCCAAGTCTTACGTGCTGAAAACGGCAATGTGACACTCTTTGCTTTTGACGAAGGACAGGAATTGAGCGAACACTCGACACCTTTTGATGCTCTCGTCCAAATTCTGGATGGGGAAGCAGAGATCATCATTTCTGGCAAATCTTTTGCAATGAGTGCTGGGCAATCTATCATTTTGCCAGCCGATGAACCGCACGCAGTGAAGGCAAGGGCGCAATTTAAGATGCTCCTGACGATGATCAGAACATAAAATAATATTGAAGTACCAGGCAGCCCTGTTGAAAAAGATGGGGCTGTTTTTGTTATAACTGAGGCTACGCATTTTCTATACTATTCCCTTTCGCCCCTCTGCCCTATCGGCATCCCCCCATTTTGAAAAGATAAAATGGGGGGAACGAGAAAAACGGTGTCTTTCAGAGGAAATATTATTTTTTGCAGCCAAGCCCCTCCCCTCGCGTAAGCATCCTTTAGGGTAAATTCCGCTTTTAGAATTTGGGGGCACTCTCCGAGCATGCTTCGCGAAGGCTGGGAGGGAGCGGAAACCGTAGGTACAACTTATGGCGTAACTTCAATTATAAATTCTCTGCACTCTCGCCTGCGTTGACAAGCCCACCTAAAGAGGTTAAAACTAGGCCGCTGAAGTGGAGCGCCGCAGCGGTATCTCTTTTTCTATAGGTCTTGTTTTGTGAATATACTTTCCGTTAGCGATAAAATCATTCCCTTTCTTTATAGCCCTGAAATTCTTGAGAAAATCCACGATGTCGATTTAGTGCTCGGCTGCGGTGACTTGCCCTATTATTATCAAGAATATATCGCTATGAAGCTACAAGTTCCTTTATTTTTTGTGCGTGGCAATCATGATTCTCCCATAGAGTACAGTGCCGACAAAGACCGAAAAGGCCCTCGAGGGGGAACAGACCTTCATTGTCGCATCGTTCACTATGACGATTTAATCATCGCAGGTGTTGAAGGTTGTGTTTGGTATAACGGTGAGAATTATCAATATACACAGTCAGAAATGTTTTTAAATGTCCTTAAGCTTGTGCCAAGCTTACTAGTCAACCGCTTGCTTCATGGACGTTACCTTGATGTTTTTATTAGCCATGCAGCTCCTTGGGGCATCCACGATAAATCAGATCGCACACACAGAGGTATTAAAGCCTTTAACTGGCTTATTCGTGTTTTCAAACCAAAATATCATTTCCATGGTCATAATCATGTTTATGAGATCGATACGATCACAAAAACTAAAGTGGGCAATACTCTTGTATTGAATACCTATGGCTATAGAGAAACAAAATTAGTCATATAAACATATCCTAAAATTATTTTAAGATGCCCCCTGCGTCGAGGGCGGCGATTAGGGCATTTTTAGGATAGATACTAACCATCCCCTCTAGAACTACCTACAAATAAAAATAGGCTTGCGTGCAGAGCGCATAACATCATTAAGGCTGCTGCCCAATATAACCTCTGCGACTGGTTTACGGCTGTAACTCCCCATCAGGATCATATCTATATCTTCTTCTTCGGTCGTTTCCACGATGGATGCGCCAACATCCCCTTCCTTTTGGATATATTCTGCCAAGATATTATGAGACCCTAAATACTTTTGTGCCCGGCTTGCTGCTGCATTGAGCTTGGTACCGTTTTCAATTATTGTCAACACGACAAGTGTTGCCTGCCAACGCCCAGCAAAATAGGCAGCCATATATAGTGCTTCATTTGCTTTGGGGCTGCCATCGTAGGCAACCAAAAGACGTTCAAATTTCTCAGAAACACAGGGAACGGTCAGCACAGGGCGAGGGCAACTCTGAATCAATGCATGAATTCCCGAAACTATTCGGGATGAAATTTGGGATTTAGGAGGATGTGCAAGATGCAAGACAACGAGATCACTCCATCGGGCACGCTTGTTGATCACAGAGGCAACCCTGCCAACATCAAGAGCGAACTCACCAAGTAACCCGGCTTCAGCGCAACGTATTTCAAACTTCTCAGCAATCTCTTTGGCGGCATCACTTTCAAGTCCATCTTTATCAGGAAGAATATGTAAGCCCAATAGATGTGATTTTTCGCGTTTCCCAAAGAGGATAGCTTGCTCAACTGCTTGCCAACTCTCTTTTTTCCCTGTTATTGGCACCAGGACATTTGAGAAAAAACGCTCGGTATCATCTGCTGGTACGTGTTGCTGCCGCCACTCCCCAGGAGGTGGTCCCGGCTCTAAATTATGGGGGGTTATTGCTGCGCGAATTTTTTCTTTAACGCGACTTATGGTTCGCCTAACCCCTTCACCATATCGCTCCACCAAGTCGTTGGCAACATCATCTACATCTACAGACCAACCTAAATTATCTTGCATTTTCTCCTGATGCTTGGCTATCCAAACATAGAGATCGGTCTCTGTGCGTTTAGGAAAGCCTCTCATAATCCCCCGTTTTCGAATAACTTTGATAACAGGTGTATATGCTTCTTGGTACCAATGACACGATGCTTCTTTGGGCTGAACTTCGGTACCGCTTTCTTGACTCATGCGTTGCCGATAATGTTCAATATGCTCTTCAAGGACTTTATAATGCCCCGGAGCAGTGATGCTCAGGTCTGCCTGCGGACAGCTTTCATCTAAATGGGTATTGCTCAGAAATTCGGCATATTCTGATTTCAAGATGAAATCATCGAAGTCTGTTTCTGGCGTTAGAGGCACTTTCGTTTGTATCTCGATGACATAGGCTCGCATATGCGTGAGCTTTCTCTCACGCGCAATAGAGACGCGATGGTTACCATCCAGCACAAAATAGGCTTCTCCAATTTGATAGACCTGAATGGGAGGCATATCGTCGAGGTCTCGAAGCACCGATTTGACCCTCGCCCAACGGCTTGATTGCACATCTTTACGCGGCAGAAAGTTGCGGTTGAAATCTGCGTAACGACCTACGCTACCGATAATTGCTTTGAGAGGGATTTTTTGCAACCCCCGTGCTTCTTCTTCGCCGCTAGCCTTAAGCTTCTGACGAGCTTCTTCGAAAGAAAGTAATGAATTTGAATGCCCCGTAAGCCAACTAAATATCTCTTGCATAGCGGCTTTACGACGAGCACGTCTGAAATCATCACGAGCAATACGATAACGGGGGGATTCGTTTTCCATAAAGGCTAGTATAACGGAAGAAAGATGCCTTTGCCACAGAAGTTTATCAAGAAAGAGCTTGACAACTTATCAATTCACCAGTATTATGAAGTTAATAATACTAGTTACTAACATATACTATAAACTAAACACCCTTTGAAAAAGCAAGGAGCCAAGATGGTTGATCAAAATACACCAACCAAAAAATTCCAAAAAGAAATGAACTCAGGCACGGCTTCGCTGGTTTTACTCAGTGTTCTCTCTCAAAGCGAAGAGCCGATGTACGGGTATCAGATCGCAAAATATCTCGATGATAATCGCCAGGATGCCCCTGCAATGAAACAGGGAGCCTTATACCCCGTGCTACGCTCGCTGGAAAAGAATGCTTTGCTTTCCAGCAAAGTTGAACCTTCCGTTTCAGGTCCCCCACGCCGTTACTACACCATTACCGATGAGGGGCACGAAACCCTCACCCACTGGGCAGAGATATGGAGCCAGATGAAAAATTTTGTAGACAATATCCTAGAAGGAGAAAGCCATGTTTAATACCGTTGAAGAATATCTCGATGCGCTCAAGCAAGAAATGCAAGGCACCGATAACGCCACTGTCCAAGACGCACTCGTTGATGCAGAAGAACATCTACGCACCGCATTGGAAAGCACTGAGGATAAATTGCCCGCCATCATCGAAGAATATGGGACTCCGGAAGAAACCGCAGCAGCTTATGCGGAGGTGGAACGTCGCACCGCACCTGCTTTATCTGGCTCGGCGACCAAAAAACAGGATTCTGGTCTGGGACGTTTCTTTGCCATTTACACCGACCCCAGAGCTTGGGGGGCGTTATTCTATATGCTGATCGCCTTTGTGACAGGTGTGATCTACTTTAGCTGGGCAGTAGCAGGGATTTCTACCTCTATCTCTTTAGCCATCTTCATCTTTGGCCTCCCTGTGGCACTGCTCTTTCTCTTATCCGTACGCGGAATTGCATGGCTGGAAGGACGCTTGGTGGAAGCCCTTCTCGGTGTACGAATGCCGCGCCGCTCTCTCCCTGCACCTAAAAACGCCAAATTACTTGATCGTATCAAGGAACTTTTAAAAGATAAGCATACTTGGTTCTCGCTTGTATATATGTTTATTCAATTTGCTTTAGGTATAGTATATTTTGTCCTTTTGGTAACCGTTTTCGCCCTTTCTCTTACTGGCTTGGCTATCCCTATCTTGCAAGAAGTTTTTCATCTGCCAATGGTGCAAAACTATGATGTCTATTACTATATGCCCCAATGGGGATATCCTCTAGCAATTATGGTTGGTGTTCTGCTCTGGACAGTAATGATGCATCTCGTCAAATGGATCGGTGGTCTACATGGACGTTTTGCCAAATTCATGTTGATCACTGAGCAAGATTAAGCTTCGGGCGAGACAAAAAACCCCGGAAAGAGCAGCTTTTTGAATATCAACTTAAATTATGCTAAACTCATTTTAGCCTGAAGCCAGATTAAGACTTATAGTCTTTGCCAATGAGGGATTATGCAATCGTCTTATAGCGAAAAAGAACCAATCAAGAAGCTATCAGTTTGGATTAAATGGACTATAGTGGCTACAGTATGTGTTCCGTTGTCGCTGATGCTACTTGAGCTTGGATGGGATCTTGTGCACCGGAAATTATCAGCAGAGTTTGTAGTGGGAATTCTAGGGTCAATTGCACTATGCTACTTACAGGCAATAATCTTGAAGAAATATGTTAATTGGGCTTGGCAGTGGACGTTATTCAGCCTAATTGGCATAGCCTTGTGGACTATACTCTTTGGGTTAATTTATTTCGTCAACCCCAACCTATATATGAATAATGCCATGGGTGGGGCTTTGATTGGCGGAATATTAGGATTGATGCAGTGGCTTGTCTTACGAAAAAGAATCAAGCGGGCTGCATTGTGGATAATTAGTAGCACAATCGGTTGGAGTATAGGCTTGATGGCTGCTGAAATTCCTTGGATGGAATTATTAGGGTTGGCTTCTGAAATGATAGTTTTAGTTGTATTAATTTCTGTTGTGAGCAGTGGAGCTATTGTAGGGGGAATTACCGGATGTGGTTTGATTTGGATTCTGGGTGATATCAGTTCCAGACGAGAGGTATTAGATTAATAGCATAGGAGAAACAAAAAGCCCTGCCCGTGATTACTAGCACGGAAAGAGCTTTCGTTAAACCTGTATTTCTAACTCAAATGGAATTAGGCGTTTTGAGTCCATCTCCCTAATGCGGGGGTTTTTTCTTTGACCAACGGAAGCAGGTTTCGGGTCATGGGTGTTCCGGCGAAGCCCTCCAGTATTTATTCTTCTTGATCTTTTTTTAATCCTTTTGCTTTGCGCTGCAATTCTTTGAAATATGTTGTATCTGTGATCTCGGCTACTTCTCTTTGTTTTTTCACTGCATCAATCTCGATACGCAATTCCTGAATTTCTTTTCGTAGATTCTGTTCCTGGATATATCCTTTCAGCGCAGCACTCGCCAAAGAAGAGAAAGATTCCATGAGCTGTTGCAGGTTGCTATCAAAGGGGATAAATACTTCTTTTTTTGCATTATATGAATTAATGAATTGCAATACACCCAGAACTTTCCCTTCACTGCTCTTCAATGGGATGGTCAAAAAAGAAATCGACAGATATCCTGTACGTTCATCAAACTCTTTTGTACCCGAGAAGTCAAATTTTTCAGTTTTATAAGCATCTACAATATTGACTATTTTGCCGGTTAGCGCTGCGTATGTGGCAATATTGCTGTGATTTGCTTCGCCTGTGTGTTCATCATATAAACTCAGCGGAGCAAAAGAAATTTCTTTGCCACTTGTGCCCCCCATAGAAATATCAAGCGTATCGTTTCGGACTACAGCGAATTCGAGTTGCCCGTTCTTGAGCAAATAGAGCGAGCCTGCGTCTGCGTGGCAAAAGGCTTTAGCTTCCAGAAGCATATTTTCCAGCAAGCGACCAAAGTTTTCTTCTGTCCCTAATTCAACACCGATGGGGATGACAATCTCTAATAAGCTGTCTGCACGTTTTTTTTCAACACCTACCTGAATAAGTATCTTGCGTAATAACCCCGTGATATATAAACCTATGATCGCAATGCCGCCAATGCCAAATGCCGCTGATAAGAACTCTCCACCAACTTTATAAAATACAAGCGCGTTATAGAATGCGATATATCCAATGCCACCTCCCAACCCACTCAGAAGAAGTGTGGCGCGATTGGCTCTATGACGAAAATAGAATTGGCTGATCGCAATGCCAATAATACCGGATGCTGTAGCATAGACGAGCGAAAGAGAGATCGCTTGCACCACAATCAACTCTATATTTTGCTGAGCTAAAAGGGGGAAAAGCTTTTCAATATTTTCATAGGCAGCATAACCGAGACCGGATACTATCCCATATACAGCCCCATCCACCAAATTATCAAATTTTTCTCTATAGATAACAAAGAAAACACCCAGAGAAATAAGACCTTGCTGGATCAAAGGCGTAAAAGCAATATTGATCGCTTCTTTGCTCAACCCCATCTCCAGCAATTTTGGATTTAACAGAATAAATAAACCATAACTAATTGAACCCCAGATCAGGCATAACATGACCCAGCCGATATTACGACGAGAATAGAGGCCAAATATGAACATGACCAGCATTACGATTATGGGAATTCCTACGCCAATTACAGTTTCCATTTTTTTCTACTCTGAGTTTTAGGGTTTAATTTTGGGTAATGGTAAAAAGTAAATATTAGCTTTGTCATTGCGAGGCAATTTTATCGCCGAAGCAATCTCCAAGACGGCGAGGGGGACTGCCACGCTCCGTAAACTCCGCTCGCAGTGACATGCCAATCACTTGCTACACAACCACTACCCAATTTTGAATATCCGCCGATTATACACGGTGCTCGCTTCTAGTCCGCACTCTCCACCGCACTTCGATCGCTAGCTGGCGTAGCAGCAAAACGTTTTTGCCCACCCAATTTTAGATGCAGGGCGTAAAATCCCATTACTGAAACGAGACAAATGATCCCGCCAAGATACCAAAGCATATTTGGGTTATAGCTTTTGTTGTCAAGAATTTTTCCTGCCATCCAAGGGCCAAATGTCGCTGGGATCGTCCAGGCAAGGCTAAAAATCGCCATATAACGCCCACGCATATCTTCGGGAGCGAAGTTCGCGGCGAGAGCTTGGCTGACGGGCATAATGATCATCTCGCCGATGGTGATGATAATGACCGCGCTCATAAACCAAATAAAAGTACCGCTGAGAGAGATTTCCCAGCTATAGAGCATAAACGAAGCATAAAAGGCTTTTAAGGGGTCTAAACCAAACATCGTAAAGCCAATGGCGTAGAAAAATGCGCCCAAAGCCATCATCGTAAAAGGCGCACGAAGCTTGATCTTGCGTGTCGTCCAAAACTGGAGCAAAATGACGGTGATCGCACTCGTGCTCATCAAGAATCCATATCCCTGAGGGGCAATACTATGGTTATCACGCAAATAGACAGAGAGCGAGTTATACATCTGCTGATAGACCAAGCCCATCAGAATTGCCGCGGTGATAAATGCCATATAGGGCATATTTTTTATCACAATCCAATAGCCCTTAAAGGTTTGGAGCATACTTTCTGATTCAGCTTCTTCGCTGACTTCAGGTTTGGTTTCACTGATAAGAAAGTAGAAAAGAATAGCCACAACAGAGCTGATCACCGCATCTGTAACAAAGAGGGCAAAATAGGAACGATTCGCAACGAATCCGCCGATGGAGGGGCCAATGATCCAGGAAAGATTGGCGACTACACGCAGTACACCGAATCCTTCGGCGCGTTGCTCTTCAGGCAGAATATCGGCGATCATGGCCTGATGTGCGGGACCAGCGATATTGGAGAGCAACCCAACAACTACCGCCAGAGAATAAAGCGCAGAAAGTTCGTTCACCGATCCCAATGCGAGAGTGCTTAACGCACTGAAAACCAATCCGATAATAATTAAATTGCGTCGACCAAATTTATCGGTGAGCGCGCCGCCGATGAAGTTGCCGACCATGCCAAAAGCAGAGAAAATCCCCAGCACGATGCCGGCTTGGGTCATCCCAACATCAAATTTCCAGGTAATGTAGAGGCTAAAAAAGGGGAAAAGCATCGTCCCGCCAATGCGGTCGATGAAAGAAACCCCAACCACCAGCCAGAATTTTGGCGAGTATTCGTGATAGATATTATTTATTTTTGAGAGCATTGCATATCCTTATTGACAAGGCAATTCTACCCGAGTTGGCGCAGGGTCGTTGAAGGCTTCATAGAGGGGGATTCCATCCCAAATGGAGGGGATTGGCAGATTGAGCGCATATGCCGCTGTTGCGGCTGTATCCACAACGCTGATGGGACGCCGGATCTCACCCGACCTTAGACTGGCTTCCGATAAAATCCAGGGCACTGTCATTTCTTCGGCAGAGCTGCCACCATGTGAAGTTTCATGCCCTCCATGATCGGCGGTAACGATGATCAGCGTGCCCTGGCGGATACCTGCTTCATCCAGTGCCGCCAAAATCATGCCGATGGCTTCATCTGCGCGATGAGCACCGACAAAATAATCGGGCGAGAGCCAACCATATTCGTGACCGAGTATATCTACAAGAGAAAGGTGAATGAGCATCAAGTCGAAACCCTCGGCAATAATAGATGTAGAAACTTCAGCAACTACACTATCTCTATCATTGACAAACTTAAAGATATCTACGCTCTCTGGAGGGGTAATTTGTTGCAATTTTTCTTTGCTCACAACCATCACTGTTTTTAGACCAGCTTCGTGGGCAATTTCAAAGAGAGTCGGACTGTTCGCAAATCCACGTTCGGGGAGGTAGTCGTTCCACTCTACGCCGTGTTTATCGGGGCACATGCTCGTAAACATGGATGCGTGCGCAGGGAGGGTCGAAGAGGGATAAATCGTTTGGGCCGTCAGCGAATAAACCCCATTATCCATTAGAGATAGTAAATTTGGCATCAGGTCAAAAGAAATTGGCTCTGGGCGCAAACCATCCACAGTGACGACAAGGACACGCTCGATGACAGGGCGCGGAATTTCAGTAGCCGTTGCAGTGGGCGGGATTGATGTTTGAGTAGCGGTAACAAGCGGAAATGGAGTCGCGGTTTCGGGCGGCGTTGTTGGGGGTGCTGTTGATGTTGGAGAAGGAATCGGATTTGAAGGTTGGCATCCGCTCAGGAAGAGCAGAGCCGCCATTCCCCATAAAATTGCTTTTTTCACTCGGAAAACTCTGGGAACTCAAATTCGGTAGGACCCGCGTAGCCGTGTTTTTCTGAGAAGTATACGCGCCCATGCGAGGCATCACTACACCCTTTTTCGTCAGTGATGGTGATCTTTTCTTCCCAAAGTCCGTAGGGGGTAAATTTGATTTCGCCATTTTCACATGCCCAAATTTCGGCAAGATAGAGGGGGGCATTTTCAAATTCTTCATCACCCGCGCGGAGGGACTGTCCATACCAGCGAATGGTAACTTGCTCTTTTTCACGAGTGACTTCGATCAGTTGCAGGGGGACATAATACGGAGAAACTGGCAGCGGGGCATCATCGGGATAAACGGGCGCGATGCTGAAAGGGTCACCTTTAACATCCATCAGGGAGGCTTTCACCCAGCAGGGATTATTACCGCCAATGGCCTGGATCTGTATCCAGCTTGCATCATCCAAGCGTCCGATGATCTCAAGATTGCTGCCTTTGACCAAACCATATTTATAAAGATAAGGCGCACCAGGACCATACCGGCAATTGGCACGTTCGAGCACTTCACCGCGTAAAATGGCATAAGTTGGCACGATGGTTGGCGTGGGCGTAAGAGTGAATGTAGCCGTAGGCGCGAGCGTTGACGTGGATGTTAGTGTAGGCGCAGGCGTATCTGTTGGGAGAAATGTTGCTGTCGCGGTCTCGCTCGGCAAAGCCGTTGATGTAGGCGCAATTTCTTGCGGCATAGTGCAGGATGTGAGCAGGGTAAAAATAAAGATAAGGAAAATTTGTTTTAACATGGCTGAATTATACAGTAGGGGCGGGTCTAAGACCCGCCCCTACATATATGTCAAAGAAGTAACAAAAAGATACTATCCAAAAATCACATACTGCTGCAAAAAGTCGACCACTTCTTTATAAAATCTTTCGATCGTCTCTGCCTTGCGCCAGCCATGACCTTCGCCTTCATATAGCCTAAAAATATGCGGCACTTTATTTGCCTGCAAAGCAGCTGCAACAGTTTCTGACTGCTCAGGATCAATAGCTCTATCTTCTTTCCCGTGGAAAAGCGCAACAGCATCCTGAATTTTATTTGCGTGAAAAACTGATGACCATTCCTTGAAGAATTCCGCATCTTCGGGGAGTGTCCCGACCATTGTCGCGTTATAATTTTGCTCAAACTTGTGGGTATTCATCTCAAGTGTGAAAAGATTCGTGACGGGGTAAAGTGCTACGCCTGCTTTGAAAAAGCCCGGTTTATGAACGAGGGCGTTTAATGCCGTATATCCACCTGCGCTGCCCCCCATAATAACCAAACGCCCAGGGTCAGCCAATCCTTGCTCAACAAGGGCTTGCGCGCCGCCAACGGCATCTTCCACATCCAATGGTCCCCATTTTTTGCGCAAGGCCTTCATATAGCTGCGACCGTAGCCCGTGCTGCCGCGATAATTGACCTGCAAGAAACCAAATCCGCGACTGGTGTAGAAGAAAGCATCATTGCGCGAGTTGGCATTATGCTGCTCATATTTTTGCGAAGTCGGGCCGCCGTGAATATCCACGATCAGCGGGGGCAAGCCTTCGCCTTCGTAAACCGCTGAAGCAGGCGGGTAATAAAGCCCATGCACAGGCGTATCATCGGGCGCAGCCCAGGTCATCTTTTTGGGCGAGGGTAAATACTCAGCCGAGAGATTATCAGCCATCGAGCGTTTGATGACTTTGCACTCGCCCTTCTCCCAAACTACGACCTGCGCCGCAATTTGTGGAGACTCCCCAATAAACGCCAATTTCCCGTCCACGGGCGAAGCCGCCAATTGAATAATATGCGTATAAGGGGTTTTGATGCGCGCCGATTTACCCGTCGCTACATCCACGACCCAAAGCGAATGCGTGCCCATCTCGTTGCGCACGTAGAAGATATGGGCAGAATCAAAAGCCCATGCGTGCATCCGCATGCCCTGAATCCAGGCAGGCATCGAGAGAGCTGCTTCATCAACGAGCATCCGCACCTTGCCCTCTTCCAGATCATAAATGTAGAGCCGCTCCCATTCCCCACCCTGCGAGATATAACTTAAATAACGTCCATCAGGCGAAAACGCCGGTTGAAAAATGGGCGTATCATCATCCCCTGCTAAAACTTCATCCTCTTCAAAATCCGAGAGCATCAGCCGCGTGCCATCCCAGGGCATTTGGGGATGACCCCACTCGACCCAAGCAATTTTCTCACCGCCAGGGTGCCAAACGGGCTGCATATAGAAATCGGCTCCCTGCGCCACTTTTTGCGGGAAATTCTCACCATCCAGATTTGCCAAAACAAGCGAATCTTTCCCCTCATAAGAGTGGACATAAAGCACGCGCTGATTATCGGGAGAGATAAGGGGCGCAGCCAACTCGCCAAATTTCGGTGTGATGGGATGCGGCAGCCCGTGCTCAAGAGGGATGTCGTAAAGCCGCCCCTTGCTCGCAAAAACCGCGCGATTCGCTCTTGCATTGAACTCGCCACCGCCATATCCAAGTGTGGGCTTGACCGGAATATCTCCGGTTAAATCCCGTTCTGCATCGTCTCCCCTTTTAGCAACGAGAACCCCGTGCCCAGAACGCCCCTCCACCCAAAGAAGGGTTTTGCCATCACTATCCCATTGCACATCATCGAGCCGAATCTTTCTCCCCAAGAGAGATGGGGTGATGGGTGATTTCCAGAGACCATAGGGAGCGAGTTTCTTTGACATGAGAGAATTCCTTGTGTGAGTTTATGCATCCCTAGTATTTAACCACAAAGCCACAAAGTTCGCGAAGGAACTTTGTGGCTTTGTGCAAGTGACAGTCACTTCAATAGGTGACTGTCACTTCTGGAAAACTAAATATGCTTTTCGAATTTCTTCACCAAACGTTTCTTTGGCTGAAAACCGGTCACGCGCTCTTTCTCTTCACCCCCGACAAAGAACATCAGCGTCGGGATGCCCATCACGCCATATTTCATCAAAATGCTTGGGCTTTCGTCTGCATCAATTTTGACAACTTTTACTTTGCCAGCCCAATCATCAGCAAGTTCGTGAACGATAGGGTCAACCATCTTACAAGGCCCACACCATTCGGCAGAAAAATCGACCAAAACGGGTAAATCTGCGTTGAGCACTTCGCTCTCAAAGGTCTCTTCAGTTACTTGTACTTCAGACATTATTATTTCTCCTTAAAATTCCTTTTCAAATAAGACATCGTCAGTGAGAAAATGCTTACTTTTGTTGACGTAAAAATTAGAGCGTGATAGAATGCTCTTTGCTCTGGGCGAGTAGCTCAATGGCAGAGCAGTGGCCTTTTAAGCCATTGGTTGAGAGTTCGAGTCTCTCCTCGCTCACTGTAAAGCCTTCCGTTTTTGGGAGGCTTTTTCTTTTTCAGATCAGCGCCATCTTTCAAGCCATTGGTTGAGAGTTCCCCCTTCGGGGACAGGCGAGTCTCTCCTCGCTCACTGTAAAGCCTTCCGTTTTTGGGAGGCTTTTTCTTTTTCAGATCAGCGCCATCTTTCAAGCCATTGGTTGAGAGTTCCCCCTTCGGGGACAGGCGAGTCTCTCCTCGCCCACTGTAAAGCCTTCCGTTTTTGGGAGGCTTTTTCTTTTTCAGATCAGCACCATCTTTCAAGCCATTGGTTGAGAGTTCCCCCTTCGGGGACAGGCGAGTCTCTCCTCGCTCATTATAAAGCCTTCCGTTTTTGGGAGGCTTTTTCTTTAGCTAAAAAATTATATCACCGGGAGACAGCGCAAATATTAAACTTTTACTAGAAGATTATTACTACCTTCCCCTTTCCTATCTCTGTTATTCAGTATCTTTCAATAATCGCTCAGCCAACGCAATGCCCCTAGCATCCCTGCCCTATTGCCAAGCTCGGATGGCACGATAAAAGAATCAATTCCTTCTAATATCTCTTTAGCCACCAACGTGCTTCCATTGCCGGACCAGATGCCAATCCCTCGAGGCAATTTCCGCGAAAAGGACAACTCCCCTCGAAAGGGTCGGCACCCCGATCATGTGGCAGACGAATGTGCCCCATTTCGGGGTGCATCACTCCATGAAGCAGATTACCCTCCACCATCGCTCCACCGCCGACTCCCGTGCCGATAGTCAGGTAGATGAAGCTATCCAATCCCTGTGCCGCACCCCAACAATGTTCGCCCAATGCCACAGTGTTCACATCCATATCGAAGGCGATGGGCAGGTCAAAAGCTTTTCGCAAGGCACCCACAAAATTGGTCTGTGCCCAGCCTTTCTTGGGCGTGGTCGTGACATAGCCAAAAGTCGGAGATTTTGGATTTGGGTCAATCGGTCCAAAGGAGCCAATTCCTATCGCATCCACTTGATCTTACTCTTTGAAAAAATAAATTGCCTGCTGGATGGTTTCTTCGGGCGTGGTCGTCGGAAAACGGCTTTCCGCCTGAATATCATCGGGACCCGTGCTCACCGTGCAAACAAATTTTGTGCCGCCAGCTTCGATACCGCCGTATAAAATCATGATTTTTTCTCTTTTTATTCTTGCTTGACCGTAAATATTACAGATTCTAATTCATAAATATCCAAGGCATTGAGCATTTGGCACTTCTTTTTCAATTCAAATTTCCGACGGGTACTTAGGTACTAACTTATTTGAAATACGTTGTCAGAAACGGTGACTAGAGTACTGAAAAGAATGGTTTTTCCTAAAAATGGCGGATATCCTGCCATTTTTATTTTTAAACGGAGAGAATGCCGAGAGAGAGATGTGGGAAACTAGCAGCGTCGAAAGCGATATAAAAATTCTAATTTTTCAAAAGGAGATAGGAAATGAAAAACAATCGCATATTCTTCGTTAGTATAGTCTTACTGCTCGGAATTTTATTGACAGCATGTAATCTAGAAAACCCTGCAGGGCCAGTGGCGACTGAGTCTGTTGCTACTGTAGTTCCCGCAACGCCAGTTACAGATACAACCCCTCCCCAAGTGGTTATGACTGATTTGCCCTTCCTTGCTTTTTATAATTTAGGTTCTTGTACCCCGGCTCCGATGCTCTGGAAAGCACAGGTCACCGATGCTGAGAGCGCCATTTTAGATGCAAAGATAGTAGTCCGTTTTTCTAGCGAAGACACCTTCCATATCAGTTCAGATTATGAACATACCTTGACGCCCACCGGTAATGGCGAGTATGCACTTTCTTTACAGAACAGTGAATTGGATCAACTTGTGGCTAAAGAGATATTTGGCACAGAGAAAGGTCTGTTCATGTATCGGGTTGTTGTAGCCGATCAGGCTGGTAATAGCCAGTATTATCCCAGCGAGAGCACATGGGCAGAGTTGAGTTTTCTTCCTTGCCATGAAAACGCCGATATTGAAAAAGCCAGTGGGGAAGTCGCAGGGACCTCTGCCTCGACGGCAAGTATGGGAGCAGCCGCAACTGCCACCCCAAGAAGCGCAGCAAACTCTGCCGCGACTGCCACTCCGGGAGGCGCAGTGAACCCGTGTGTTATCAACCCCAATGACCCCGCTTGTACAATAACCGTTGATATTTGTGTGACCAACCCTAATGATCCGTCTTGCTTGCCTACTATTGACCCCTGTGTTCTGAATCCAGCCGATCCCTCTTGCGTAACTATTGATCCCTGTATTGCAAACCCTTCTGATCCCTCTTGCTCAGTAGTACCCCTTGATCCTTGTGTCATGAACCCTTCTGATCCGGCTTGCATAGTGGTATCCATTGATCCTTGTGTTGCGAATCCTTCTGACCCGGCTTGCATAGTGGTGCCCCTTGATCCTTGTGTTGCGAATCCTTCTGATCCGGCTTGCGTGGTAATTCCTCTTGATCCTCCCATAATTCTCCCGTAATCGATTTGCCTATCGTATTGGAACCCCCCGTCATTATCTTTCCCTAAAATACTAAGGTCGCAGTTTCTAATGGGGCGGCATGATAAAGAATGTCGCCCCGATTTTTCCTTATCAAAATGATAGGACACTCGGATTAGAGACTTTTTCAAAATCATAAGCAAATATTCACTTTGAAGAGGAGGTTGTCCTGTCATCACAATTCGTTCTTTCTTTACGCGAATCATTTATTTTGCGTATTTGGCGAGCCAGCGAAAGCACAGACTTGTGGAGTGGTCAGATACAGCACGTTGCTAGCGGCGAGATGATACTTATTGCGGATCTAAGGAATCTTGCCACAAGTCTGAAAGAATATCTAAAAAAAACTGAAGAAGAAAATGTTAGATTAGGGTAAATAGCTCTTAAAATGAAGTTCATCATTTTAAGAGTGGACGAAGTAGCCTATCTCGTTTACAATCTTGGAAAAACATGGTTGCTCAGGGGTTTAGCAGCCACAAATACTGAAAAGATGACCTACGATAGCAAGCGAAGTCGTTGTAGTCTGAGCAAAGCCTGATTTTTTATAAAATCGGGCTTTTTTTTAACCTTTTTTCATGCCAAGGAGCTTCTGAATGAAAACGCAAGATTATATCGATCTGGAAAATCAATACGGCGCCAATAACTACGCCCCGCTGGATGTTGTCCTGACCAAAGGGAACGGTGTTTGGGTGGAAGATGTTGAAGGCAAACGCTATTTAGATTGCCTGAGTGCATATTCGGCGGTCAACCAGGGTCATTGCCACCCCAAGATCATGCAGACAGTGACTGAGCAGATGAGCAAACTGACGCTGACATCGCGTGCCTTTCGCAACGATCAATTGGGTCTTTTCTACAAGGAACTCTGCGAACTGACCAATTCGCATAAAGTTCTGCCTATGAACAGTGGTGCAGAAGCGGTTGAATCTGCTATCAAAGTCGTGCGTAAATGGGGATACACAGTCAAGGGCGTGCCCGAAGATCAGGCAGAGATCATCGTTTGTGATAGCAATTTCCACGGGCGAACGATCAGCATCGTTGGCTTTAGCTCCGATGAAGATTCTCGCAAAGGCTTTGGTCCCTTCCCGCAGGGATTTGTGACCATCCCCTTTGGCGATGCGCAGGCACTACGAGATGCGATCACGCCCAACACGGTCGGGTTTATGGTCGAACCCATTCAGGGTGAAGCTGGGGTGAATATCCCGCCCGATGGTTATCTTAAAGAAGTACGTGAGATTTGTACCGAGAAGAACATTATGCTTGTTCTGGATGAAATTCAGACCGGATTGGGGCGCACAGGCAAATTACTCGCAGAAGAACATGAAGGCATCGAAGCCGACCTGACTTTGATTGGCAAGGCGCTTTCTGGCGGTTTTTATCCCGTTTCGGCAGTGCTTTCCAATAGCGAAGTAATGGATGTGCTCAATCCTGGTGAGCATGGCAGTACCTTTGGTGGCAATCCGCTGGCTGCGGCAATTGCTCGTACATCACTGAAAGTTTTGGTTGATGAAGGTTTGGTTGAAAATGCTGCAAAAATGGGCGAGTATTTCATCGAAGGGCTGCACAGGCTTGAGCCGCCACACGTCAAGGAAATTCGTGGACGTGGTCTGATGATCGCTATCGAGTTTGAGCCTGAAGCTGGTGGCGCCAAGCCATTTGTGAAAGCGATGGCAAAGAAAGGCTTGCTCTGCAAAGAGACTCACACGCATACCATCCGTTTTGCGCCACCGTTGGTGATTACCAAAGAAGAAGTTGATTTTGCGCTGAAGGTGATTGGGGAAGTATTAAATGGTGAATGATGAATGCAGAATGATGAATTTTAGAGAGAAACAAGCCCAAATCGAGAGCGAGACGGGCATATCCCGATCAAAATGGAGTCTAAAATCTCCAGATTTTGTTCTTTGAAATCCGAAGTCTGGAGACTTCGGGCTCCCATCCTACAAAGGAGATTTTATGGGTAAATTCGGCGTCCACTCAGAAGTGGGCAAACTGCGCAAGGTCATCGTCCATCGTCCGGGGCTGGAGATGCGGCGGCTCACGCCATCCAATTGCAAGGAGCTGCTTTTTGATGATGTGATCTGGACGCATAAAGCCCAGAAAGACCACGATCTTTTTGTCGATCTGATGCGAGACGACTACGGTGTGCAGGTGATGCACGTCCACACGCTGTTGGCAGATGTTTTGGATGATACGGAGGGGCGCGCCTATGTTCTGGATCGGAAGATCACGCCCTTCGACGTGGGCGTGGGTGGCGCCCATGAAATGCGTGCCTGGATGGATGAAATGGATTCGACCGACCTTGCGACGCACTTGATCGGCGGTCTAACGATGCGTGAATTGCCCCCTGACCTTTGTCCCGTTTCCCAAAAAGCCTATGGCGCTTATGAATTCGTGCTGCCCCCGCTACCCAACCAACTTTTTACGCGTGATAGCTCCTGTTGGATTTATAACGGCGTGACCGTGAACCCCATGTTCTGGACGCCGCGCCGCAAGGAAAGCCTGCATTTGAACGCCATTTACAGGTTTCACCCCGAATTTAAGGACGGCGATTTCAACATCTGGTGGGGCGACCCGGATGTAGACTATGGCAACGCCATGATCGAAGGCGGCGATGTGATGCCTGTCGGCAACGGCGTTGTGTTGATCGGGATGGGCGAGCGCACGACTTATCAGGCAGTCAGTTTGCTGGCTCAAACGCTCTTTGAGCACGAAGCCGCCACCCACGTTCTGGCTGCGCGGATGCCCCGTGACAGGGCTAGTATGCACCTTGATACCATTTTTACTTTCTGCGACCGTGACCTAGTGACCATCTACGAACAGGTTATTAACCGCATACAGCCGATCTCTTATCGTCCTGGCAAAAACGGGAAACCCGAGATCATTGTGGAAGAAAAAGGCTGGCTTGAAGCCGTGCGAGATGCAATGGGATTAAAAGAACTACGCGCCATTTCCACTGGCGGCGATGAGTTCAATCAGGAACGCGAACAGTGGGATGATGGCAATAACGTCGTCGCGCTGGAGCCGGGTGTAGTTGTCGCCTATGACCGTAATGAGTGGACAAACGCAAAATTGGAAGAAGCGGGTGTGACTGTGCTGACTATCCCCGGCTCTGAGTTAGGACGTGGACGTGGCGGTGGGCATTGTATGACTTGCCCCGTTTTGCGCGACCCTGTTTAGGGTGATTTCTTTTAACTGACGTTACGCAGATTGCCCCTTCTGTCCTGCGGACAAAGTGCCCCATAGGGGTATCTCCCCCAAAGGTTGAAAAAGGCTCAAAGGGGGTTTGTAACCCCCGACTTTATGGGAAACCCGGTGCTTTTACCCTTTCAGGCACATGTCGGGGTGAAGCAATCTCCTTCTCAGTGTGGAGATTGCCGCGTCGCAAAGGCATAAGCTTCTACGGACTTTATTTGATTTGTCCATAGGAATATCGCCGAGATTTATTCAGACGAGACAAACTCAAGAAAAAGAGTCACAATTTCGGGGTCAAAATATTTACCGGATTCTTCCTGAATATAGGTTAATGTCTTTTCACGGGACCAAGCCTTTCGGTACGGGCGATCCGAGAGAAGCGCATCCCAGACATCTACAATCGCAAAAATGCGCGCGGGGAGAGGAATTTCGTTACCTTTTAATCCATGTGGATACCCTGTGCCATCCCATTTTTCGTGGTGATAATGGGGAATATCCAATGCTGGGCGTAAGTATTCAATCGAAGAAAGCCACTCAAAAGCATATACGGGGTGCAGTTTCATATTCTCCCATTCTTCGGGGCTAAGCTTGCCAGGTTTTTGCAAAATAGCATCTGGGACGCCCATCTTGCCAATATCATGCAATAGTGCACCTCGTTGAATATTCACCAATTCGTTTCCTCTAATCCCCTGTATTTTTGCCAGAGTTGTTGTCAAGTCAACCACACGTCTGCTATGCCCCTCGGTTTCCATATCGCGCAATTCCAATGCCTGTGCCCAGCCTTCAATGGTGGCATTATAAGCCTGAAATAAATTCGTATTGGAGCGCTGCAAATCGTTGAAGAGACTGATATTGTCAATGGCAATAGCCGCCTGACCGGCTAATGTATGCAAATAGCTCACCCACTCATCATTTGGAGCAAGAGAAGAACGATTGAAAATTTCAAGCACACCAACCAGCGTACCTTTTGCGATCAGGGGTACGCCATAATAAGCAATAAAACTTTCCTCTACCAAGAGAGGGGCTTTAGACAAGCTATTTTCAACTTTTTGTAGGTCGGGAATATAGAGGTCTTCTCTTTTTAGAGCAACTTTACCTGCATAACCATCACCAAGCCGCAAGTTGGTCTTTTTCAGTGCTGCCGTATGGAAACCCTGTTCTTGAGAAAATGTCAACTCCTGAAGGGCTTTCTCGTAGCGTAATACCGTTGCAGCATCTACGTCTAGTTGCACCAATAGATAATCCAGTAATACACGAAGCGTAAGTTCCAAATCCAAACTATTGGAAATAACCTCCTCTATCTTTCGAAGGGCGCGTAGACGCTCAACATATCGTTTAGCGGCTTCTTCAGTTTCTTTTCGTTCCGTGATATCCTGTTTGATAGCAATAAAATTATTAACTTGCCCATTATCGGCAATAAGAGGGGCAATGGTCATTTCCTCTGTATATAATCTGCCATCCTTACGTTTATTTATGATCTCGCCGCTCCAAACTTCTCCCTTCACGATGGTATCCCATATTCTTTTATAAAAAGGGTCATCATGTTGACCAGATTTCAAAATACGCAGGTTCTGCCCCAAAACTTCTTCCACAGAGTGACCTGTTAGGGTACAAAAAGCTGAATTAACCCATTGGGTATTTCCCTCAATATCTGTAATTACAATCGCATTCGCTGCTGCTTCAAGGGCATGTCCTTGCAATTTAAGTTGTGCTTCTGTGTGTACGCGCTCAGTAATATCACGGTTATTGCCGCGCCGACCGGCAAAATCCCCTGCTTCGTCAAAAAGTGGAATGCAATTATGCGCCAGCCAACGCTCTTTTCCTTCCCTGGTCTTAATGGGGAACTCCATTGAGTGCGTCGAGAGATCCTTACGACTTTCACCTTCGTAATGAGTCTGCACCATCGCTTTATACTCGGGATCGGCAATCTCAAATAACAGTTTTGAGTTGGCATTAAATTCTTCCCGGGTATAACCGGTGATCCGTTCGCAGGCAGGCGATATATAAACATATTCACCCTCAGGATTAACCCAATATTCCCAGTCAAAGGTGTGGTCAGCAAGAAGACGGAATTCTGCTGCGCTCTTTTGAAGGGCCTGGTCTGCCCGTAAGCGCCGGATGGCAGCCGTTAATTGCCCGGCAATCCTTGCAATGCGATCCGCATCTGCTTCTGTAAAAGGTTCTCGACGGGACACATCCATCAGCCCGACAGGCTCACCATCCAAAATCAGAGGGATGGTGATAACAGACTGATAGCCCGCAAACTTGTATATCCTGGGGATCAGCACTTTTAATCCGGGGCGTAAATTATCCGGTAGCTGGGGCGTCTCAGCGAACTCCAGCATCCAAGCCTGGATCTCTTCCGGCGTATTGAGAAGTTTCGGTTTACCCGCCTGCAATAAACTTTGAGATATTTCTCCCTTTTCCAAAGGAAGGCTAACTTCGGGGATGCTTCTTCCAATGATCTTTTCAATCCCTTTTTTGATCCTCAGCGGCAGGGTAAAATTCTGCATCACCAAATCTTTTTTATCGTCACTAAGCAGGTAAAGCGTAACGCCCTGGCAAGCAAAGATCCGTTTTGTTTCATCAGAGATTACTCTTATTATGGTCTCTAAATCCTTACCGCAATTAACTACTGCATTAATGGCGTTGATTAGGGCAAGGTCTTCGGTGCGCTCTAGTATCTCTTGCTCCGCCATAGCCTGCTCTGTGATGTCTAAGGCTGTAAAAGTTACCCCTTGCGATAAATCGTTAGGGTCTAAAGGCGTAGAACTGAGCAAAACACTAATAGTAGAACCATCTTTCTTCTGCAAAACAGTTTCTATCGTGCCTATGCCTATTGCATTAATTTCGTCATATTTATATTTTCCCACTCTCTCAAACTCAGCATCGCTTGGATAGACAATTCTTGAAAGTTGCCCAACTAACTCTTCTTCTTTCTCATATCCCAACATCCCAAGGAAATATTTATTCACAAATTGAAATTTTCGCTCAATAACGACCCCAATGCCAATTGGGGCCACCCTGAAAACACTATCTAGTTGGTTACGATTATCTGATATTTCTTTTTCCACCCGTTTACGCTCGGTGATGTCGCGAGCAACTGACAGAATTTGGAAGCCTGTATCGCCCTTAATCAATTTGCCTATGCTTTCCACATAATGATATTTCCCCGCCTTGTCACGTACCCGTACTTCAATGCTCTTCCTATCCCCTTCTTTGAAAACGCCTAAAAGAACCTCCTTGAAGATGGGAAGCCACTGCTTCCTGTCTTCAGGATGGAGAAGCCCGAAGCCATCACTGCCGATCAATTCATCAGGATCGTAACCTAGTTCTCTATAAGATGAACTGACAAATATGTGTTTTCCATCCAGCCCAATAATGGAAACAAGCTCTGTGCTATTTTCCCCGATAATATGAAGGAATTTTTCTTTCTGAGATTTGGTTTCAGCCTGTTCCAATTCAGAAAGATGCTGGCGCAATTCACGCAACTCCTTGATCAACTGTCCCTTGGCCTTTTTTTCATCGTTCATATTACTCACCTATGAAGGTAATGTTAGGAAGTGCCTATTCCTTTAAGGGATTCAAGTATAGCATAAACATTCTGTCGTCTATGACACTCCTCCCCGCCATCTGCGCGCTTCATCACTCCAAAAATTTACCTTTTAGAGTATCATAATGCCATCATTTAATTTCCCAATCTGGAGGTCCCTATGCAAGACCTGACCCAAGAAATACTCGAACTGATACGGCGCACATCTACTGATTTACCGGCAGATGTGGAAGCCAAGCTGCGCACTTCTTATGCGGATGAAGAGCCGGGATCCGCTGCGCAGGGTGCGCTTGATACCATTTTAAAGAACGTGGATTTAGCAAGGAAAAACTCTACTCCGATCTGCCAGGATACGGGGACACTGCTCTTCTACGTCCACTACCCCGAAGGGCTGAGTACCCGTAAACTCAAAAAGCAGATTCAAGATGCCGTTGTTGAAGCGACCAAGCTAAATTATCTGCGCCCTAACTCTGTAAACACTATTACTGGTAAAAATACGGGGGATAATAGCGGCGATGATTATTACCCCACCATCCACTTTGAAGAGGTAGACGAAAATCTCCCGCTAACCATCGAATTAATGCTCAAAGGCGGTGGATGTGAAAATGTAGGCGCACAATATAAATTGCCCAACACCGAGATGGGTGCAGGGCGTGACCTTGCCGGGGTACGGAAAGTTGTTCTCGATGCCGTGCACCAAGCCCAGGGCAAAGGCTGTGCTCCCGGTGTCCTCGGCATCGCCATCGGTGGGGATCGGGGTGGATCCTATCTGGCATCCAAAGAAACTTTACTCGGCAAAATTGGCGAGGAAAACCCTAACCCTGAACTGAATGCGATGGAAGACCAGCTCACCGAAGAAATCAATCAGATGGGCATTGGTCCCATGGGCTTTGGCGGCAAAACAACAGTTTTGGACACAAAAATCAAGGGGCTGCATCGTTTGCCTGCCAGCTATTTTGTGTCAGTTTCATATATGTGCTGGGCATATCGTCGCCGCAAAATGACGGTGAATGGAACAGAAATTAGCTACGACTAAACGGGTAGCCCAAAGGGCGAGATGACCTCGCCCCTACAGGAGAAAAATAATGAAAAAATTAACCCTCCCCATCAGCGATGAAGCCATCCGAGATTTGAAAGTCGGCGAAACGGTGCTGCTCTCAGGTGTGATGATGACCGGGCGCGACGCCGTCCACAAATGGATGAACGATGCTTTTATTGCCAAGGAAGTGCAGCCCACCGAAGATGATTTAGCCGTTTACGAAGCGATCAAACCCATTCTCGATGGCGGAATCATTTATCACTGTGGCCCCGTTGTCTCTGGCGTTGAAACAGGTGACTATAAATTTTTAGCAGCAGGACCGACCACATCCATTCGTGAAGAACCATATCAGGCAGATGTGATGAAGTATTTCAACCTGAAAGGCGTAATCGGCAAAGGCGGCATGGCAGGGAAAACGCTGCAAGGCTGTATGGATACGCCTGCCGTCTACTTCCACGCCATTGGCGGCGCGGCATCTCTGATCGCCCAATCGGTGCAAGAAGTGCTTACCGTCCACAAACTAGATTTTGGTGTTCCCGAAGCGATGTGGGTGATCGACGTGAAAGATTTCCCCGTTGTGGTCACAATGGATAGTCACGGTGATAGTCAGCATAATGTTGTTGAAGGTAAGTCTCAGGAAGTTTTGGCAAATTTGATGAAGAAGTAGAAAATGATAAGTGATGAGGGTAGTGATCAAAATTGACTAATGCCCTGCCCCCCTCTAACTTCCCCCGAAGGGGGAGAACTTGTCCCTTCCCCCTTCGGGGGAAGGCTAGGATGGGGGCGAGTTGCAAAGCCATCCTTTTCACTTATCACTCGTCACGCATCACTCTTCACTGTAACTCAGACAGCTTCAAACTCTGTCTGAGTTTTTCCTTTAATATGGGTATAATCAATTATCCAAAAGGACTGATTTAAGGAGAGCTATTATGAAAAGAGCAGTGAGTGTGAGCATTGGCTCATCGAAGCGAAATAAAGCCGTGACAGTGAAGTTGAACGGCGAAGAGATCAGCATCGAGCGTATCGGCACCGATGGTGATCTGAAAAAGGCAGCCCAATTATTTACAGAAATGGACGGCACCATAGATGCCTTTGGCATGGGCGGTGGCGACTTCGGCACAGAATTTGCTGGCAAATTTTTCCGATACCATAACGTTGCCTGGATCGCAGACGGCGCAATAAAAACCCCTGTCGTGGACGGCTCTGGGCTACGTAACACACTCGAATATCGCCTTGCCAATTTCATTGACAAAGAGATTGGCGATTATATTAACCCCAAACGCGTTCTACTCACTGCTGCCTCTGACCGTTGGGGCATGACCAAAGGCTTCATGGAAGCCGGCTATGAGTGCATCTTCGGCGAATTGATGTTCGGGATTGGCATTCCCATCCCCTTGCGCAAAGTTAGCCAACTAAAACTTCTCGCATCCGCACTCTACCCCATCGTGATGCGCCTGCCCTTCTCATGGATATATCCAACCGGTGACAAACAAACTGTACGGGAACCCAAATTTGAGAAATACTATCAGTGGGCAAGCGTCATTGGCGGTGACAATAACTATATTGTCCGCCATATGCCCGATAAACTCGAAGGCAAGGTCATCGTCACGAATACCACCACAGAAGAAGATATGCAACTCTTCAAAGATGCTGGTGTCAAATATGTTGTGACAGGCACGCCAGCAATAGATGGTCGCTCCTTTGGCACAAATATGATGGAAGCTGCCTTCATCGCCGCTTCGGGCAAAAACCGTAAGCTCACGAACGACGAGCTCAATGAAATGCTCGACACCTTAGATTTCAAACCACAGATCAGAGAGTTGAATTAGCTTACACCTGTCATTGCGAGCGTTTTTTTGCGAAACAATCTCCCACACAGTTTTGGAGATTGCGCCGCTTCGCTTACAGCGGTAAAACTGCCTCGCAATGACGTGGAGGAATTATTATATGGACGCAATCGTCATCGCTGGCGGCATTCCCCAGCCCGAAGAACCCCTCTACGAATATACGCAAGGCATCCCCAAAGCCATGCTCGAAGTTGCCGGAAAACCGATGGTGCAATGGGTGCTCGATGCCCTCGGCGACGCAAAAAATGTTGAAAACGTAATCATTATCGGGCTGGACGATGCTGATAGCGTCACCTGCGCCAAACCCACCTACCACATCCCCAACCAGGGGCGGATGCTCTCAAATATCCAGGCGGGTATCGATAAAATGCGCGAGATCAACCCTAAATCCGAGTATGTCATCTCCTCTTCAGCCGACATCCCAGCGATAACCGGCGAGATGATCGACTGGCTCGTTGATACAGCACTGGAAACCCGTCACGATATTTATTATGGTGTCGTTAAAAAAGAGACGATGGAAGCCCGTTATCCCGATTCCAATCGCACTTTCACCAAATTACAGGATATGGAACTCTGCGGCGCCGACATCCACATTGCGCACCATACGATGACGACGGATCCCGAGCATCTTGCCGTTTGGGATGTGCTGATCGGCAAACGGAAGCAGCCCCTTAAACAGGCAGCCTCGGTCGGTATCTGGACATTGGTCTTGCTACTGCTTGGACGCATCTCCCTGGCAGATGCAGTGGCGCGTGTCTCGAAAAAGCTGAATATTGACGCCCGCGCCCTCATCTGGGATTATGCCGAAGCCGCTATGGACGTAGACAAACCCCACCAGCTTGAAATGCTGCGTGCGGATTTAGAGAAGAAATAAACCTATCGTCATTGCCAGCAAAGATTATGTAGCGACGAGTGCCCTTTAGGGTAAGCAATCTCCTCATTAGGTGGAGATTGCCACGTCGCCACAAAGCGGCTCCTCGCAATGATATCCTTTTTAAATTTATGACCTTCAAAGACCTCCTCACCCTCGACGCTGAACTGACAAAAAAAATGCGCATCGCCGAAAACCCTGGCAAATTGCGCACGCTCGCTGCTTTTTTCGCCCACTCTGGCGATTCCTGGTTCTGGGCTGTGGCATTGATCACAGTCTGGGCCTTTGGCAACGCATTTTGGAAAAAATGGGCGGCTATTATGTTGGGCGCATTGATCATTATGGCTGCCATCGTGCTGATCCTGAAATTTGCGATCCGACGCAAACGTCCCGAAGGGGAATGGGGAGATATTTACCGAAGCACTGACCCGCATTCCTTCCCATCCGGGCATGCAACGCGCGCCTTTTTGCTGGGAACAATGGGCATCTTTCTTGGTCCCCCGTGGATGTCGATTCTTCTTGTTATTCTAGCCCCCCTCGTCGCGCTGGGACGTGTTGCGATGGGTGTCCATTATCTTTCTGATATTCTGGCAGGGGCGGTGTTGGGCATTATAGGTGGCATTATCGGTTTTGCTATTTATCCTGCTGTTTATGCGTGGTTTGTTGGGTGGTTAGGGTTGGTTTTGTGGTAAATCAATTACCTTGTCGTATCTATATTATCTGATTTAGGCTTGGGGAAAAAGGCTTGTCGGAGATAAAATGTTTAGCACAGAATTTCTTCTTACATCGCTTGTTGTTGTACTCGTTCCTGGAACCGGAGTCATATACACGGTTTCTACTGGTCTTATGCATCGCTGGAAAGCGAGCCTTGTCGCAGCACTTGGCTGTACAACAGGCATAATCCCGCATTTAGCTGCAAGTATTTTGGGATTATCGGCAATTCTTCATATGAGCGCACGCGCTTTTTATGTACTGAAATTTGGCGGCACTTTATACCTACTCTATCTAGCATGGGGCATATGGCGTGATACAGGTTCGCTCAAATTAGATCAATCGTCTACAAAAATGAATACATGGCAAATTGTGACCAAAGGGATCTTGATCAACATTCTAAACCCAAAACTTACGATATTCTTTTTCGCCTTTTTACCACTTTTTATTTCGCCTGATGCAATCTCTCCCACACAAGAAATGATCGGGCTTAGCATTATTTTTATGGGAATGACTTTTATTGTTTTTGCCATATATGGGATATTAGCCAGTGGGATCAGCAAATATCTAATCAATTCACCAAAAGCGATTAAAGGTATACAACGATCATTTGCCATTATTTTTGCTGGACTTGCAGCTAAATTGGCACTGAGTGAACAATAAATAGAGGAAAATATTTTACTGGAGACAAAACATGGCCAACCCAAAATCCGAAAAAATCACAGAAGATTACAACTTCCATAATCGCATCATGCACTTCTTCATTGATGGCATCAGCCACGCAGATAGCGTGCTGCAACTCCCCTTCAAACACAATTGCATGAACTGGATTTTAGGGCATATTGTCACCAACCGCAGCCATGTGCTGGAAGTCGTCGGTGCAGAGCATGGATGGCAGGAAGAAGTTCGTGAACTCTATCATCAGGATACACAACCTGTAACGCAGGAAACTCTTTCAATCAAATTTGAAAAGTTGGTCGAATATCTGGATGAAAGCGTAGCGTTACTTGAGACCGTGCTAAAAGATAAAAGCGAAGCATGGCTGGATGAAAACTTCGCCAATTATCGCGGCGAAAAGACGCGCTATGAACATGTCATGAGTTTCCACTGGCACGAAAGTTTCCATCTTGGGCAATTGGAGATATTGAAGGCATTTATCGAGTCAAAGCGATAAATCATCTCTTGTTTTTAGGCTCATAAGGGTAATACCTCTAATAAAAAAGGAGTTTTACAGGTATGTCTTCAACAATTATCGTTGCACTGATTTGTCTCTCAGCACTGATTTGTCTCTCAGCACTTCTTTTTCTTAGCTTTCTATTTTTTCTTGCGAAAAAAGCAGGGAAAGGTCGCTTGGAAAAAGTTAAAGCGCTAAATCTCTTCTTAGAAAGAACTTTTTGTTTAGTTAGCCAAGACCCCGAAGGAATTTACCCTGACTTAAGCGGCAAAGTGGATGGTGTTGAGGTTGCCATAGATGTTTATCTTCAGCAGTACGCAAGATCAGGGAACGCTGGTCCCGGTCACCGCCCATGGATGCGGGTGCGGGCACAATTGCCTTTTCAGTCTAATATCCAGGTGCAATTGCGCGGAGAAAAATATAGCAATATCCCCTCCAAATCTCCCGAGTGGATCGAAAAGAAAGAAGGCTATCCTCCTTTCGATCAGAAATATATTTTATTTATAAAAGAAGGCGTCTCTCCCGAGGAGGCATTGCCGCCCGCCGTGCGTGAGGCTTTACTCGCCGCCAATCCGCCTGTTGCTATATTGGGCAAAGTCGTTTCGTGGATGAAAAAAGGAACAGATCATAGCCCTGAATTGATAGGGGATGCCCTGCGTTCTTGCAGTAGTGTGGCTTCGGCAATTCTTAAAAATTCTTGATCGTTCTTCTTAGATAAGTCAGAAGGGTAGATTGCAACTTCTTTCGGTCCCAAATGAACAACGACATCAGAGATTCTTTACGAAAAGCATATAACGGAAAAGCGCAAGAACGAGACGGAAACGCTATTCATGAATGGAAACTCGAAGAGCGGAAAATTTTTCTATCTCTTTTACGAGAAGAGAAAAAAGAAACACTACTGGAAATAGGTGCTGGTTCAGGAAAAGATAGTGCCTTTTTTCAGGAACAGGGATTGAAAGTTCTTTGTACTGATCTTTCCCCTGAAATGATAAAGTTGTGCCAAGCAAAAGGTCTTGATGCCAAGATACTAGATTTTGCCAATTTAGGTTCTCTTAACAAATCTTTTGATGCTGTCTATGCCTTGAGTTCTTTACTGCACTTACCAAAAAAAGAATTACCTGCTGTACTGACTTTGATCAATGCCCGACTAAACCCAAAGGGATTATTTTTTATGGGCGTTTATGGGGGACATGATTCTGAAGGTATTTGGGATGAAGATTCGTATCGCCCGAAGCGTTTTTTCTCATTTTTTGATGATGCACATATCAAAAACCTTGTTAGCAAAATCTTTGATATAGTTTCGTTCAAACGCATTACTATCGAAGAAATCACCTCTTCCGGTTTGCATTATCAATCTGTGATACTTCGTAAACGTAAGTGAATCCCCATGAAAAAACTCATCCCAATATCAAGTGGTCTCAACTCAGAAAAAAAATCAAGGTGTTTTCGTGAGCAGAGCAAGTTGAAAGGAGGGCGTTCCGCGCTATTTCATCCGCTTCATGGCGTGGCGGAGAATTTCATCTATCAATTCGACAAAACTCACTCCTATCGAATGGGCGATAATGGTCAGATCGGAATCTCGGAAATGCAATCCGGGTAGCGTATTAAGCTCAAGCACATGGGGGTTTCCTTTTTCGTCTAAACGAATATCTACCCGCCCACCATCACGACATTCAAGCGTGCGCCACGAGGCAAGTGCCATTCTTGCGAGCTTCTCACGCAACGCTGCTTCAACATCAAATTTATAAGAAACAAGACGGGCATAGTTTTCTTTTTCTCGAAAGCCATAAATTTCTCCACCTTCGTTCAGCAAAACTTCCATCATGCCCAAAACACGGGCGTCCTTTCCTGTGCCCAATATCCCCACCGTAAACTCCCGACCGGGGAGATATTTTTCAAGCAAAATAGGTTGACTATATTCTGACCAGAGCCATTTTATGCGCGCAACAAACTCATCTTGTGTATAAACAACAGATTTTTCGTTAATGCCTTTGGAAGTTCCTTCATAAAGGGGCTTAAGAAAAAAGGGGAAGGCAATTGCCGTCTCTATATTTGTCTCTGGTGCTAAGACCTGATATTCTGGCGTGGGAATTTGCGCCAGCTTGAGAATTTCTTTGGTACGTCCTTTATCAAGGCAAATCGCCAAGCTAAGCGAGTCAGAAAAGGTACAGGGTATTTGGTAGGCTTCTAACAAACCAGGCACCTGAGACTCGCGTGTGCGTCCATATCGGCCTTCTGCCATGTTGAAAACCAGATCAACCCTATTGCCTTCTGCCAGAAAATTGACCAGGGATTTAATATTGCCAATTTCAGTAGTTCACGATTTTGATTGACAAAGCGGGCAACTTCGGAGAAAGTTATGTTAGAAGATAAAACTAAATCCGAAGAGGCCCGAAATAATGATACCTGAATATGAACTCAAAGCAAAAGA
>Ga0233431_1000871_pt1 | contig 59150 bp, 42 predicted proteins | sample SI_118_April2016_FD_179867 | JGI IMG/M metagenome (GOLD analysis project Ga0233431, IMG submission 179867) | Seawater microbial communities from Saanich Inlet, British Columbia, Canada - SI_118_April2016_200_MG | ecosystem: Environmental > Aquatic > Marine > Inlet | place: Canada: British...
TACTCCTGTACAATAAATGGAGAAAAAATCCGCATCTATTCGCAGTTATAGGGCTTGTTCAAATATACTGTTGTATATGCATTATGTTGCATTGTAATACGACAAATATTTACTGGACAGTCCTATATATGCTCAATATTCCTATAACTTGTATCCGTTATTAATATAATGAACAATATTTTCAAGCTAATTCATAAAAACAAATGGAATGAGTTAAATAAGCAAATTAAACATAATAACAACTCATTAAACATAGCTGATGATAATGGTACCTATTTTATTAATTATGTAATATCGCACAATAAAATAAGCACAATATATTTACTAAATAACAAAAATATGAAACTAGATATACTAGATAATGATGGAAAAAGCATATTGTACATGCCAATAAAATTAAAATATAACCAAATGTTTAACGCGCTAATGAATCTAGATAATACATGCATTGGTATAAAACTAGTTAATTTTATAGATGAGTCACGTAATACACCACTGCATTACGCAACGCAATTTAACAATCAATATGTAATAAAATATCTAGTTGATAATAATGCTGATATAAATGCATGCAATTATATAAATGAAACTCCATTACATAATGCAACTAGATATTGCAACAATGAATTGTATGAATATATATTAGGAATAACTGGAATTAATATAAATGCAAAAAACAACGATGGAATATCAGCATTACATATTACAATATCATCAAGTAATACGTTAAAATTCAAAATGATAATCAATAAATGCGCGGATGTCAATATATTGGATAAAAATAAATTAACACCTATACATTATATAGTTAGAATGGATAATGATGATGCGTTTAACATTTTATTAAAATTAAAAAACAATGTTGATTATAATATACAAGATAATGCTGGAAATAGTCCATTGCATTATATAGTGTTTAATAACAAACATAATTATATACACAAGTTGCGTAATGATAATTTACTAAACAACATTAATTTAAATTTATTTAACGTTGATAATATGAATCCATTGAATGCTATATTACATATGTATGAATATAATGTAACCAACATAGAAACTATACGAATGTTATTAATAAACAGTAACATTAATATTAAAAATGCACACGGATATTCTTCGGCATGGTATTTAATAAAATTAAATATATGGAAACAATTTGTCAACGAATTGAAAGTTATTCGAATGGATATTTTTATGATTGTTAATAACAAGCGAATAATAGATTATGTCAATGATAAGGATATATGTGAATTAATAACAATCGTATCACACAGCTATTTGCATTTTTTACTTATAAAAAATGTTATTTGGAACAACGAATGGGAGAATGACTGTGTGAATAATAAACAACGTAAAAATGAGAGTTTGAAAATTATTTATGCACACATATATAATGCATATAAAAAAAATATGTCAATCACAACATATCCAAGACAATATAACATTATTAATGTAAATAATAAAACTATTAAAATGGATGTATGTACGTATATTGGATTACCAATTGATATTGTATCCGGATTAATATACATATTATCACAGCATACTATTGCAAGAATAATAATGTTTAATTATAACAATAGTGATATAAATAAAATTATACGTAAATATGACTCAACTGGAATAAAAATAGAGAATATTGATTTAATTTATTTTCAAATAATATGGTTCGATAAACAATTAATAATACCAACAGAAATGAACTCAATGTTAAATAAATATATGAGTAATAACTCGATAAAATATATTATAATACCATTATCAATAATGCTTTATGATAAAAGCCATCACAACTGCTTAATAATAGATATTAACAATAAAGAAATAGAACGATTCGAGCCCATTGGATTCGAGTTTCCCAATATACAGTACGAACCAGACAAACTAGATGACGAGTTAAAAAATATATTTAATTCATTTAAATATATATCACCAAAAGAATACATTCCCAAACTAGGATTCCAATCACTAGACGCAATCCAAAAGTCGTTTTGTGTTGGCGATCCACGTGGATTTTGTGCGGCATGGGTAATATGGTATATAGATATGCGTATGAAGCATTATTACATATCCAGGTATAAATTAATAAAAATATTATTCAGTGCTATAAATAACGCGGAATTATCACATCGATCGATAATACGAGAGTATTCGTTAAATATAACTAAGATTCGTGATAATATGCTTAAACAATCAAAATTAAACGTTAATGATATTGTTAATAACACATATACGACAAGTCAAATAGATATGTTAGCATTAAATATTAACAGTGAGTTAAGCAAGTACGATAATTAAAAATTGAAAATAATAATAAATATAGCAATATAACTATATTATATATATAAGTACTTGTATTATTAAAAAAACATGATTTATATGAGATGTCCAACATGCAATACATTATTGGGAAATCGAGAACTAGTATGGAATAAGGAGAAAGAAAAAATAATAAGTGATTTGAAAACGTCGATGTTGGAAAAAAGTGATTTACTTGCTAAATTAATACATACTATAGGAATTTCAAAAGATAGAATATGTTGCAAAATGAGAATAATGCTAACTGTTGATTATATTAATGATCTGCACGTAAAAACTCGACAATAAAATATATATTGATTATATTGATATATGACTGTTTAGTAAATATTTACTGGATCGTCCATATAAACATATTAAAATGATATATCTATAACAATAATAATGAGCAATTATTTATTTAATAAAACTCGCATACATAATACGTATGATAAATGCTACGTTAACAAAAAAAATAATGATTTTGCAAAATACATACATAATAATATTCGAAATATGACATTGGAAGAAATGAAATACATGGCACATAAAGTATTGGATTATCCTGACATTATTAAAATTTTGTATACATATGATATGCACAATTACGAATATAAAAACAATGATATATCTTTAAAAGATTTGGCAAATAAAATACATCATATATTGAAACATTATCAATATAAATCGGGGGGAAATTATATAGAAGATATACAATGGAATGTAAATAAACATAGTGACAATGATGTTTATTTTATAAATACCATCCAAAAAAAACATGTATGTGAAACTAAACAATATATTTCGGATATCGTTCATAAAATAAGTAATATATCGGATAAATATGAAATTACTTGTAAAATAAAAGAGAATAAAAAAAAACATATATGTTGGATAATTATACATGTGTATGTTAAAGGCACGTAATCAAGTGCGGTTAAGCGTTATTAAGTAGTGGTATGGGTATTAGTTTGGTAATAACATACATATTATTATGCAGTAATACATTATTATGTGAGTCAATTCCAACTTTTCCAATTGGATTATGTAAATCGATATCATAAACTATATTTGTTTCTGATCTGTACCAATATTCATGTGGCTCCGAATATTGATTATTTCTCAATAATTTAACAGCTTTTACTTTATACACTTTAACCGATATAATATGTGTATTTTTACTATTGTTCCCGGAATCAATTAGTACATCATCGCCAATATATTGTTTATATAGTTCCCCCATATGTTTATTAAATAAACTATGCTCGTCAAATTGAAAACAATTATATTTTTCGCTAATCATATTATGCTTTTTGAATAATATACAATCGATGGCAACTTCTTTCATAGCATCAAGAAAAGATGTAACTAATATGTTTTTACTCTGTGCAATATCATCTATCTTATAATCCGCGGATTGTTTTTTTTGGTGAATTGTTTTATATTTATATATGTCTACGAACCTATTTTTAGGTTCTAAATCTGAATGTGAGCAATGTCGTATAGCCCTACCAATAACTTGTTGATTTCGTGTATCATTCCAATGAGGTTCCATAATATGCAATTGTTTAATATTCCTAAAATTAATACCTTCCGAACCAGATATACTAAGCAACACGATTTTTATATGTTTGCCTTGATAGTTATCTGGAGAATTCGTTATTTCTAATAATTCTTTTTTAACATCATATGATTGTAATCCAGTATACTCAACATATCGCATATAATCGGTCTTGTGATCATTTATGTTTTTTGAAGAATATAAATTATATCCAATAGCATGTAAATATATTTTAAATATATCGAGCCCTTCCATAACAACGAATTTCGAAAAAACTATGATAATACCATTGGATTCATGTATGTTGAATAACATATTCATCATTTTTGGGGAAGATTTGTACAAAAGGTTATATGTTTCGGATTTTTTATTATTGCTATTGCAATAATTATAAAAATGTTTGTTAAATGTAGTTTTGAATGAATTGTAATCGTATTGTAAATCATGAGATGATTTGTTATCATAATCTATTTTTTCATTTACTAATTTTTTCAAAGCCACCATAAATATTTCAACTTCGTGTAAAAATCTATTTACCTGCTTTTTATCATCGGTACTAATGTTTTCATTATCACCACTATTTACAAAAACATCTATTGTATTATTGGTCGGTCTTGGTCGCTTTTTATGATTAATTGTGTCAGATATTTCAGGAAATGTAAAATTACATATTTGCTGCAACAATGGTAAGTATTTTTGTCGATTATTTTCTTTATCCGATAGGTAATCAAAGTAATCGTATATATTTTTTTGATGATCGCTCATTTTAACATTAACAATATGCTCTATTTTTTCGGCATATAACCCAGGTATAGACCCGGCGTAATATGATACCAATCCTAAAATACGTCGCTGAAATGAGTTTTTATGCTTACTGTTTATTATTTTGATCTTACCTGATTTTATATATATATCATTAAATTCACCTTCGTTGTTTGGGAATATATTATCTCTCATTAAATTAAATAATAATGCCAGTTCGAACGGCACATTAACAACTGGCGTAAATGACATACATATTAGTTTGTTACCATGCTCACTTACATCTTTTTTGATGTAATCATATATTTTTTTTGCTTTCATTGATGATTCCGATAAAATATTATTGTACACGTTATTAATGAAGTTGTGTACCTCATCTATGATATATAATCGTCGGCTATTAACAGATTTATTAATTTCTTCTATAAATTCTTTATGTGCGATAGGCGAATCATAACGAATAAATCGTATATTGCTAAAGTACTTGTCGAAATTAGATATTGTTGGTTTCATCCATCGATGTATGTCAGATAACCATGGATTATTTAGCAATGATGATTTAATCAATATAAAAACATCCCAGTCAGGTGTTTCCGTGAACAATGAATTATATATATTTAGTGCAGTAACTGTTTTACCTGATCCTAATCCATGATATACCAATATGCTTTTATGCGGACTGTTATAATCGAGTATGTTTGCTAAGAATTCTTGATATTTATGTATGGCTGGTGCTTTTGTGGATGTTGTGCACATATCACCATCCATTTTAATTTCATCTAAAATATAATCTTTAAAATTTTCGACTATCCATGATGGAAATAATTTGCCTTGCTTTTTTAAATCAACATATTTCGAATGATGTATGTTATATGTGTATTTAGTTGCTTTTTTTTGCATTCAATAAACTATACTATAACATAACAAAAATTGATGCTAAAACAATATAGTATATATTTGTGCTAATATTAATTAGTACTTTATTAATATAACTACCAAGCTGGCTAATAAAAATGCTACGTCGGCTAGATAAAAACACATTTACGAAATATAATGAATTGTATTTAAATAAAATAAATATTAATCGACTTCCAAATTTAATTGATTTTACGTGGTTAGTTAGTTTAAATTGCTCGCGTAATAATTTAATGGTTTTAAATATACTCCCGCCAAATTTGAAAATATTATCATGTTCACATAACCATATTACGGAATTACCAAAAATACCAAATGGATTAGAACATTTAATTTGCGTTAATAACAACATAAATGAAATAAATAACATTCCAGATACAGTACGTTTTTTAGATTGTCGATTTAATTGCATTAATGAATTTAAAAAATTTCCAGCAAAGCTAAAATATTTAAATTGTAAACATAATAAAATAAATAGAATATGTAACTTACCGCCTGAAGTAGAGTTTATGAATTGTTCTAACTGCTATCTTAGCTATGTTGACTATTTACCCGAACAAATGATTATATTCATTTGTAGCGATAATAAATTAACTGAGTTACCGCCCATGCATGATTTAGTGGAAGAAATTATATGCTCAAATAACGATATAAATATCATTACAAATTTATCTAAAAATCTCAATAGATTAGTTTGCGATTGCAATTATATAGAACATATTGATTTGTCGAGCACACACATTAAATCATTGTCGTGTGATGGCAATAATTTATCCGGTGAGTTTAATATTCATGCGTCCGTTGCTCATTTATCGTGCTGTCATAATCAGATAACAAGTATCAATATGCATTATGGTTTAGAGATTTTGAAATGTGGAGATAACAATATATCTGAACTTAATTACATACCACACTCATTATGTGAACTATATTGTGAAAATAATTACATTAATGAACTAAATAATCTCCCACCATATATTTTTAAATTATATTGCAGTGGAAACGCAATCATACATTTCGAACATCTTCCCGATAGCTTATTGGAACTAGATTGTAATTCGAATGTGATTGCTCAAATAGACAAATTACCATTGAATTTAATGGTACTATGCTGTGAAAATAATTACCTTGCTGAATTACCACCACTTCCAAATACATTGCGTGAGTTGCATTGCTCTGGCAATGCATTGTGGAACATCCCCAAATTACCGAATAATATTGAGATTATATATTGCTCACATAATAATTTAGAAATGATACATTTACCAAATAACATTACAATAGTAGATTGCTCACATAATAATATACGCTATATAACTACATTTAACTGCGATGTATTTGATTGCATATTCAATGCATTGAACTTGTTGGATTGTAGTAATAATAAATTAGAGCGATTACAAATATATAATAATGACATTATACAACCAATATATAGCTGTACTATTAATTGTTCGTATAACAACATCAATGATATACAAATAGAAGGGTATATATCATCATTACTGTGTAATTATAATAATCTAACAACTCTAACAATACCACATGATACAGTAGATGTTAATTGCTGTAACAATAAAATAGAGTATATAAACAACATGTCAGTTAATTTAATGAATCTATATTGCGATAATAATAAATTAACACATCTTCCTACGTTACCAAATATAATTAAATTAGTTCATATTGTTAATAATAGTATTACATCGTTAAATATATCGAGTGTTCAGCAATATTTTATATTGGCGTGTGACGGTAACAATATAATATATATTGATAATCTACCTACATTTACATTCACAATATTAAATCCAGTTAATTACATTAATATTCAGTTAATTAATACCATGTCGCACAAATTCAAAACTCATAAATCACCAACAATGTCAATGCATACACCAACGTTATTAAACATGATATTGTATTATATGTATGTGAATGACACCGCCATTGTTGCGGATGATATAACTATTAAAATCAACAAGCCATATAAATGTCATACATGTGGTTATATGTACCCAATCTTAAATTATTGCTCTATATTTGAAAATAAACATCGTATATTGTATGCTACATCATGCACTAAACAATGTTTCGATAAATTTATGTTAGCGAACGGTATATGTTAATAAATATTATTAATAATCAAATCGATTATTAATAATATTTTTATTCACTACAAATAAATATAACAATTAAATATGAATAATGATACGTTAATTATAGATCAGTTATCAAACAAACGGTATTTTGAAAATCCGCGAACGCTACAACATAATAACATAAATGATATGGTTGATTATGAAGACATATCAGAATATAACATATTTATTAATACTAGTGATAGAGATATGTCGGTATATAGTAGTCCATATGATGTAAAAGTAAAATTTAGTCCAAGTACCAGTTATTATCAACAGACCATTCATTACATTGATAGCGATATAAAAGGCCGAGGAACATATACAATTACAACATTAACTGGGGATATTGGAACACCTACGCCAAATATTCCAAAAGAGTTAACAAATGTTAAATATGTTTCTATTAATAGCGTGATAGTTCCTAAATATGTTCAATATGTCAAAGCTATAGAGCATTTGGATAGAACAACTATACGAGCGGTTATAAGTAAATATCGTACGATACATAGTAATTTTAGCACGGATGCATTAAAATACGACACATATATCACGGCTCGTCTAAATACTAACCCATATACATATACTAATAAAAAAGGTGATTTTGATGTAAATAAGATAGTCGATTTCGTGGAATATGCAACAACATCGATAACTCATTCATACGCGGGATTTCCTACTAGTATTGTTGCAACTACACCATATATGATGTATGAAAGTGGTGGTGTTATAACAAATGTTCAATACGTTCAGGGCACATATGATACATTAATATTAACAAAAACAGTTTATTTATACGATGCGTCCGATGATTTACTATGTGTAAGAGATGGTACAGATGTAGTTAAAAAATTCGATGATGGTAAGTTTATTTATTTATCCATATCATTTGATGTTAATGAGCATATGAGCTGGATAGATTTAGTTAATAATTGGAATTATGACTATTTATATACAGATCCGCCGACTAATCCAGTTGATTCCACTGAGAGAATTATAAGGATATATGACTCGGTTGACGATGTTAGATGCCATTGCGTCGCGAGCTCAACTTCTTTTAATCATCCTGAAGTAGCGACCGGTAATAAATTATCAACATATACTGTGTATAAACTGCACTATGTCGCAAATGGTAATAGCAATATATTCGATAATACTCCTTATTTGATTTTAGATATACCTGAACTAAATACAAATGAAAAATTAAGTACAAATGATGCATTTATAAATAATGGTTTTGCAATATTATATAAAAGTATGGATGCAAGTGATGATCATTATTCATGCAATATTCATATGAATTCTGTTAAATGGAGGAAAATAAATTTGTTTAATATTCGTACACTAACGTTCAGGTTACGCGATTATACTGGAAATTTAATAAATATTGTATTTAATGATACTGTTAATGAAACGACCGAATCACTCAATATTACATGTAATAACGTAAAAAATATATTACATCCGCTAAATATGAAGCATGCATGTACATATGTTATAAGTGCGGGTGTTATCGAAATAGAGCAAAATAGAATGATATCACATAAGAATTAATAATGTAGATAAATATAATTTAAATAATGATTAATCGTATTTGTTCTGATAAGAATATAAACACAATAACGAATGTTATTGTTAATAAAATAAATATACAAAGAACAGATGACTCGATTGAAAAATGTAAACGATATGTTAAAACTAAATTAATAGAATTACATAATGTGTTATATACGCGTAATAAACAAAGTGATCCAGACACATATATAAAAACTCTAAACAATTATTGCATACGGCAATGTATAATAGATTTTAATGATTTACGACAACAACATTCACATACCAATATTAAATCTAAACCTAACGTGTCTTTCGATACTCGATTGGATAGTATTGATGTTATGCATCGTAATAAAGATATTCATACAGATATTGATGAATTAGTAAAACAAATGGATGCTCAGCGAAACGAAGAAATAAATAATATTAATTCATCGACACAAAATAAGAATTCACAAGAAGATCAACCCGACATAAATGAGTTGGTAAAACAAATGGAGGCATCACGAAATGAATTATTATCAACTACACACGAAGCTCCATCAGATATCCAACAAAAAACACAAGATCAGTCAATGACAATTGATCATAATATTATACATACGATTGTGTCGAATCAAATAAATATGTTACGTGATGGATTAAAAAGTGAAATAATAAATGAGTTACAAATCCAAAAAAATGCAAATAGCAAAATAATCATTTCGAATGAATCAATAATATTAAGCAGTGAAAATGGTATATTAGATGATAACGTATTAACATATAATTTTTCGAAAACTATTAATAATGCAAGTGACATATTTGTCAATTATATTGATGTAACTAAGCAAAGTATTGTAGTGGATATTAATAATAATACTATTTGTATTGGTGATAGTGATAATATATTAAACAATGGAACATATCGTATATATGATTTGTTGATCAACCTATCAAATATATTTAGCAAAGAGTGTATAAATATGACGTGTGTAAATGATATAATTAAATTGCAAAGGGATGATATTTTTACAATAAAAGGGAACATATTAAAAGATATTGGGTTTGATAAAAATATATATGACGGTGTATATGATATAGAATCAGTGCACAAATTAAGCGCGTTTGACAATATTGAAGTATATTTGAAAAATATTAGCGATAAATACCCGATTGTGAAAATAAATAACTATCATACAACCGCTTCTAATTTCAATTTGGACAGTGATATTGAAATTAATAAAATAGAACTTAGCACAAATGTGAATTTGTGCTTAATTAAATTTATGATGTCACTTAATATTATAATTAAACAACCGTATTCGAGTTAAATATATTTACCATGCATGCTATTAATTGCATTTTAACATCGTTATTTTGACATGCTTCCGCATAATGATTACATACGATCGCGATGTAATTTATAATAATATTTGCATTATACTCTTGCACATTTTTTTCGTTAATATCTACTAATGTATTAAGCAAACATATTAATATATCTGTTGCATTATATCCAATGTCTAATTGTTTGGTTGCTATTAATAAAACATTCTTGAAATTATTATTGTAACAATTGTGTATTAATTGTAACATATCACTGTTAATTGTGTCGCGGGTTGTCATGTCTTTATTAGATGCGGTGATTTGCAGAGCATTTATACATTTTCGGATATCGTATTTTGAATTTTTAATGATAGTTTGCAAAGTTTTTTTGCTTATATTAATATTTTCATTACGGCATATGAATTCAAGTCGATACAATATTCCAGGCATATAGTTGCTATTATATTTAATTATTGTACATTTGCTTTGTATTAATTCAATTATTTCATACAGTCGATTGCATGTAAATGCGAATCGCACACTATTATAATATCGATCGATCAATACACTGATTAATTTTTGTGCCTTTTTTGTTATATTGTCAGCTTCGTCCAATATTATTATTTTATGTCGTGAATATAAATGTTTTTCATCTATTGGTATGTCCATTTTCTTCTTGCAAAATGTCGTAATGTATTCATATACTGTTTTAACGCCTCGATCATCCGACGCATTTAATTCCAACGAGTTACTTTGTCCATATTTGCCGAATAGTATGTTTTTAATGCACTTAATCGTAGTTGTTTTTCCCGTTCCATATTCACCAGTTATTATAATATTTGGCATGTTTTTAGTTTCTATAATATGACTGAGCTTTAATTTGACACAGTCATTTAATATAATATCATCAAATGACGATGGTCGATATTTTTCTATCCACGTAATTTCATTCATCTATTTGTGGATATATTTATAATAATGTAAATAATATGTACATATTTAGTAACATTCAATTTTTATTTAATTGTTAAGTTCAATGTACACACTCGGCGAATACATATCAAACACCATAAATGATGATGATAATATCATTGATACAAGCATTATTTCGAGTTTTGTTATACACTCTATTGGTAAATAATATAATGTAATATATGATATTATGAACATGAATATGTATTTAAATAGTCGCTTTTTAATTTCAATTGCGTTTGGTTTATTGTTCATTATAGGACTGTCCAGTAAATATCCGCTATATTATAATGTAACATAATACATAATCAGCATACATATTCCGAACAAATCCTATAACTGCATAGATTGCTCGTTGATAAAATTGCCAATAGGAAAGATTAAAGGATATACCAACAGATTATTTAAAAATCAATCATACTCAAAAGTATCACTAATATGTAACGAAAATAAAATACCAATATCATTAAAAGTTGTTGAAGGAACGATACATGATAGTATGGTATTAAATGATAATATCAATGATATCATTACAAATAATATTAATGTGCATAATAAAAATTTAATAGCGGATAGAGGTTATTATGATAATAAACCATTCAAATTATGTAATAAATATAAGTTAAATGCACATATTTGCAGAAAGAAACGAACATCATTTGAACACCGAAATAAATTTATTAATCGAATTAATAATAATACAAACAAACACAGAGTGAAAATAGAACATATGTTTGCAACATTAAAGCAAAATAAATCAATTGCGCTGAACTATTCAAAAAAAATTAATATATTTTATAATTTTGTTTATTTATCTTTTATATTATTACATATTCGTTGTTAATTAATAACAAATATGTATGATAAATGTCATATATTTATAAAATCGGTGATGAACAAATATACTATCCACTAACGTATATATATTTATTTGTTTATATTATACTATTAATATAATATAAACAAACAACTTATTTACTGGACAGTCCATATATATATATATATATATATATATATATATATATTCAACATTCTTGGCATAAATAAATGTGTGTAAATAAATATATAAAATTATAGATTTAATATGGCACATCCTATCGATATACAAAGCGAATTATCTGAAGATACTATTATATCTACTCAAAAATATGCATGCATATCATTTTTACCACCAAATGATACATGTACAAGAGGCGGTGTTAAACTTCGTGGATCGTATGCTACCTTAGAAGAGGCTCAAAAAAGAGCACAATATCTTCAAAAAGTAGATCCTGGATTTGATATATATATTAGTGAGGTTGGTAAATGGCTACCATGCCACCCTAATCCGAATGATATAGAAGATCAGGAATATGCTGATCGTGAATTGAACCAATTGATGAAAGAATATAAAAAGACAATGGAAAATTCAAAGGAGCATCACGAACAAAGAAAGTTCGAGATGTTGAAATCGGCAAAGCAACAACTGAAACAAAGCGACAGCGATGATCGTATAAATAAACGTCGTGAAAAACTTAGAAAAAAATTAGAGAATCGTAAAAAGACTGATGATGGTGGAGATAACGATGATGTGAATAAACAGTTAGATGAGTTGTATAAAAAATATCAAGATGAACAAAATACAACAGATAATAAATCAAAATTAGAAAATAATATAGATACGATTAATTCAACCATTAATGCGGAGAAACAGGAATTAAAAGACAACGAAGATAAATTGAAACAAATACACGATAATTTAGCTAAAATTAAAAAAGAATATAGAACGTAATTTATTAGAGCAAATTCGAAATATTGTTATATTTCGAATCCGCTTAGCGCCTACGTCGTTGGCTGTTTGGTTGGCGGCTGGTAGCAACTGTGTCGGTTTGGCCAGCCAACGTATTGTCGCGCATCTTACTTACTGATGCGTCATAGCCGGGAGAAGAACCAGTTATACCATCAGAAGGAACCCGCCCCATATTCATTAATTGCGACGCTGTCGGTGGCGTACCAACAGACTGTGTATGTTGCTTCTGTGACTGCTTCTGTGACTGCTTCTGTGACTGCTTCTGTGACTGCTTCTGTGACTGCTTCTGTGACCGCTTCTTTTTCAGTTTCTTTTGTTTGACCACAACTGATACATCAACAGGTATCGCCACAGGTGTCGCCTCAGGTGTCGCCTCAGGTGTCGCCTCAGGTGTCGCCTCATGTATCGCCACAGTATGCTCGACACGTCGACCGCCTACAGTGTCGAAAAAAGCATCCCACGATATACCAGGATACTCTTCGTCGGCATTCTTGTTGTCACCCGCAACAGGTTGATCGACAACAACAGGTAGTACCGCAACAGGTGGTTCAGCAACCGATGGTATCGTATCATGCGTAACGGTCGTATCATGTCTAAGCTTATTGCGAAGTGTTGTAGCCGACGGTATATATCTATATATTTTGCCAATTTCGACGCCTGTTGACGCCGCAACCGGTTTGGCAATCACAACTTTGTCGGCTTCTTCGGCGGCTTCGTCTTCTTCGGCTTCTTCGTCTTCTTCGTCTTCATCGTCAGCACGTGTATTACATATCAAACATAATCCGTGAGTACCATAGATGTATTCTGATTTGCAATTTTTGCAAAATTGCGCATGTGCAGTGATGGTATTTCCCATCACAACGCCGATTTTCATTGCACGACATAGCTTATTAAACAGATTCTTCTCGATGACATAGTTGCATATGCGTGCAGGCACATCAAATGTAACAGTTCGAAAGTCACAACGGTCAGTCAGGCATGGATAGGTTGCTTTGGCGACTTCATTTAATCGATGTACTTCTGTACACTCATCACATGACAATGAACCTCTCAGATCACACCATACACACGCATCGGCATTAATCTGTGTCGTTAAGCTGTTGACAACCCATGTGCCGTCGTGAACGCTCATTGGATCGGTGTATAGCATGTGCTCTAGTGTGTCGCATTGAGATAGCTCTTGTGGGGTGAGATAGTCCAACAGGAAATTCCTGCGAAAGAATGCAATAGAACACATATCCGGTACAAATTCAACCTTCTCGTAGTGTTCCCCTAAACCAGATTTAATCATTCGGACGGATACCTCAAAGCAGATTGCGCATCTCATAGATTGTACGCCGTCTGGTATTGAACATACACAGGTAATTTCACGATGACAACATACGCAACGCCATTTAACGGACTCCTCAGTGCAATCACGTTCAGACTGAAGTTGTGTAGTTGATGTAGTGTCAAATGTTGGTGGCATACTACCAAATACAAAATCACCGTCATATTCGCCGTCATCTTCGCCTACCTCATCCGCCCAATGACCGTCACACATATTTACTGGTTTATGTGGAGCAGGTGGGCACGTTGGCTCCGCGAACTGTATCGGAGCTAGTGGCGTTGCTTGTTGTGGATCGGCGCGATCAACCATGCCTGCTTTCTTTGGTGCGGGTGGTGTGTGAGGTACAACTGGTTGCGTTGGTGTTTTCGGAGAAGACGATGCACCAGATTCTGTACTTAATGCTCCCTGCTCCGAACCGTCATACGCGCCCGGTTCTACTGGTCGAACTGGTGCGACAGCTGGTTTCACCTGTTTGTACTGTTGTCCATCAACAAGCATGTCGTTGAGCTCCGGCACACGCCCGAGATATTCTTTAATGGTATCTTCGGCGATACCATCGGCGATAGCAATGCTTACCACATTGTTGAACAACTCCCGAGGGGTGATGACCGGACGAACATATTTATAATGAACACGCCCGCATGTCCTGTTGCTACATACGCATTCAAACTCTGGACACTTCATACGGAATTGCTCAAGTGCTCGATTTAATGCTTGTGCACACGCGCGATTGTAGCCTTCTGGATGCGTCATTGCATCTGAATGGTAACCAATGCAACGAATACCACCAGGACATTCGCGTTCACCTTGTTCAACAATACGTTGCCAACGAATGGTATTATAAGCAATCATCTCCAACTGTACATACATGGGCATACGTAGCATGCCGATACGTTTATTGCCGTGGTTACGGGCAACCACGGCCATCTGTGCGGTGTACCATTTCGCATGGATGGGCAATGTGCCATCGTGTACGGCACCACTCCAGCTTTCAACATTGTCCAAAATGTATTTTTTCACATCACTGCGGGAAGTTCCGTACATCTTTTCAAACGATGGTGGCGTGGTATTGGGTTGAACTGGTACACCCGCGCTCGATTGCGCCACCACGCTCGGTTGTGATGCCACGCTCGGTTGTGATGCCTCTCCCGATGGCGATGCCACGCTCGGTTGTGATGCCTCTCCCGATGGCGATGCCACGCTCGGTGGTGATGCCTCTCCCGATGGCGATGCCACGCTCGGTGGTGATGCCGCTCTCCATTGCGATAACCTGGATAGTATATCGCCAATCCCACTCCCGACGCGCTCAACTCGAAACCCGTCGGGACCACTCGTAAACATGCGTGTATTGCGAAACATGCTACTCAGTAGCTTAGTGGTAAATTTGAATTCGTTAAAATGAATTAACAAACTTTAATACAGAATGTATACGGTTACTAATTTCAATTTTTTCACCCAATATGCACACCATAAAAACATATAGTATTTTATGACAAAAAAAATTTTCTAAACAAATAATATATAATCAATAACTTAAATCATGGGAGCATTGGTACAACTAGTTGCATACGGCACTCAAGATGTATATTTGACTGGGCAACCGGTAATTACATTTTTCAAGAATATTTACAGAAGACATACAAATTTTGCAATTGAATGCATTGAACATTCGTTCAGCGGAACCCCGGATTTTGGAAGGAAATGCACAGCGAATATTTTGAGAAATGGTGATTTGGTTACACGCATGTATTTAATGTGCAAGTTGCCAGAAATCAGAGCAACATTACAAACATCCGATGAAACCGTATCGGCATTGAACTCAACGATGTCGAAGGCAATTAAAGAAATTTTAAAGGTAGCTTGGGTTAGACGTGTTGGACATGCTTTAATTAACTCTGTCGAATTGACAATTGGCGGGTCCAAGATCGATAAGCATTACGGTGATTGGTTGAACATTTGGTACGAATTGTCAGAAGATAACTCGCATGAAGTCGGTTACGCTAAGATGATTGGTGATATTAAGGAATTGACTGAATTACAAGATGCATATGCAACAACATCATCGACATCAACCGCAGTCAAACCAGAATACACATTGTACATTCCATTGCAATTTACATTCTGTCGAAATACTGGATTGGCATTGCCATTGATTGCATTACAATATCATGAGGTACGTGTTGATTTTGAATTTAAGAACATTAGTGAATTACTCGTTACCAACAGCTATTCAACATTCAACGCAAACAATACATTGAAGATTCAAAATGCTAGTTTGTTAGTTGACTACATTTTCTTGGATGCGGAAGAGCGACGCAGATTCGCACAAATGTCGCATGAATATTTGATTGAACAATTGCAATTCACTGGAGAGGAATCCGTAACAGGCCTACGCACCAAACATAAGCTTGGCTTTAATCATCCAACAAAGGAACTCGTATGGGCATTGAAGAATGGTAATTTCTTGGGCAATAAATTCTTGGCATACACTCATCAAAATGACTGGACAGGCGCCGTTAATGAAGCAGCATATAATTTGGTACTTGGCTCATTGAACATCAGCGGTACAAAGGACGCTACATTGGGTAGATTATCGACACAAGCCGCCGTTACAAATACATGGATCGAGCTAACTGAAACGGATGGTGGCGGTACTCCAGTGTATCAACAAAATAATACGTTGGCAGCAGAACTAACTACCGCTGGATTTACTGACTTATCAATAACCGTATCAATGGATCGTGCTGGAGATGGCTCAGGAACTGCGGTTGCTGTTAGCGAAGGTCCTGCACTTATGTTGAATGTAAAGTCGCTGATCAAGAATAATTTGAGCTTATTGTCAAAGGTATCCGAAATTCATATTACGATTAAGGCGGCACCAGAATCGTCAAATACAAAAATTGTTGCATCGATTACATACATTTCACACAAGATTGAATTGCGTGATATTAGCAGTCCATTGAGCGCATGGACGGATACAAGAACGGCATATGGTAAATTGTTGGACACAACAGTATATCAACATCATAACTACGGCATCTTATTAGATGGATCAGCTAATCCTGTATCAACTGCGCTTTTGCAATTCAATGGCAATGACCGTATGGATGCGCGTGCTGGTGGATACTTTAACTATGTACAACCATATCAACATCATACGGCAACACCCTGTGATGGCATTAACGTGTATTCGTTTGCATTGAAACCAGAAGATCATCAGCCATCCGGTACAGCAAATCTATCAAGAATCGACTCTGTTCAATTAACAATGTCTTATTTGGACTCAACTAAGAAGTCGGATGACACGTATACAATTGACGTTGTAAATGACAACAGTAAGTTGTATATTTTTGCATTCTCTTACAATGTATTGCGTATTATGTCTGGTATGGGTGGCCTTGCATATGCTAGTTAAATTACTTATTTATTTAGGGAATTATTATACCAATAATAATTCTCCAAAATGTTTATTTGCGATCGAAAATATTTTATATAAATATATAATATAAAAATATAAACATGTCAGGTAAAATATCTAATTTTATGTGCTCAACCGAATGTCTATGTGCATTTATATGTATGATTATTGTCACCGTCATTGCATTCTTTGTACTTAAAAAGCAACATGATAACGATGATGAAGAATATACTCAAAATACCATGTATAAAGACATATTATATTCGTCAATAGGCGGTGTTATTGCTGGTGTTATTACATATTTTATATGCTCATACAATAAGTCTGATAATATGGACTGTGATTTCATTTCAATATATTCATCTGATATGTCGCCATTCAATCCACACCGGATCAGCGAATTGGAATTAAATGGACGTAAATACTATTTAAAATGCGATGATATGGAAAGCGTTATGTCTAGCTTTACCGCATGGTAGTGTGCTTTTTATGGCAAATTAGTTGATTAATACAATAACCAATTAATTCGCATTACAATGCATTATTTAATACTCTATAGCAATTATAGAAATATTATGTATGCATATATAAAATGAAGTGTAAACACGTTAGACTAAACACACATAATCCCACTATATATAACATACATAACGACAATTTTAATTCATTCGTAAAAAATCGCAACAACATCGATTTTAAAAAAAAACAATTACATGAATTGAATACGCAATTATATGAATACAAAAAGGATATATATACGAATATCAAGCAAATAACATCGATTAAGGATCAAATAAGTAAAATATGTAATGATATCAATGACATCGAAAATAATAAAACAGAGATGCATTATTATGCGCTAGTTAGCAATATATTAATAGATTATTTTGACGGCAGTATATTACCAAATACTACATCCGATGATACCGTATTAGGTAATATTACTAGTATCCAAACGCAATGTATAAATAAAGCAACGTTGCTTAACGAATATAACAATATATTACAGAACAAAAATAACATATATGCATCACTTATATATAGCACATATTGTAACTGCATCGATGGTACTGCATTGCATGATTTGACAACTGGTTATATTATATGTAATAAATGCGGTAACTCCACTCGCATTTTTATGGATGCAGATGTATTAAATTATAAGGATAATATTCAAGAAAAACCCAACTATCCATATAAACGGATTAATCATTTTAATGAGTGGGTTACACAGCTTCAAGCAAAGGAGAGTATTGATATTCCTCAAGAGGTTTATAAAAATATTTTAAATGAACTTAAAAAAAATAGGATATATGACATCAAAAATCTAACTATAGAGCGTGTTAAAAAGCTATTAAAGACACTTAAATATAATCAATATTACGAGCATATACCACATATTATAAGCAATATAAACGGCATACCACCACCTAGGATATCGAGAGATGATGAAACAAAGTTAAAGGATATGTTTAGGCAAATACAGGTGCCGTTTGAAAAACATAAGCCGTGTAATCGCATTAATTTCTTGAGCTATTCGTATGTGCTAAATAAAATGTGTAGGCTTATTGGTTTGCATACGGAGTCATCTTGGTTTACGTTACTGAAAAGCCGCGAAAAACTGCGTAACCAAGACATTATATGGAAAAAAATATGCAACGAGCTTGATTGGGAGTTCTATCCAAGCATTTAATAGATACATGTATTACCGATAATAGCTTATTTGTAATACATACGCATGGCATTGTATGAACGATATTAGATGACGTTGAGTGGGTTAGAATGTATGGCATACATGCCATAAATGATTCATACCACATCACATGTCATCGCGACACGTTACATGTCATCAATCGCATTTGCCTACGTATGTTGAAAATTGGCTACGTATAGAATAATTTTGCTACACCCCCCTTAAGATTTCTACACCCCCCTTAAGATTTCTACATACCGGCTAAAATTTTACATACCTGTTAAAAATATATAGTATGATATATCTCAATATAAAGAAATGTTTTTAACATTAATATACAAATGAATTCTATCAAGTCAATTTTATTTGACGGATATAATATAAACGTGTACGGAACGTCGTTAGATCCATTATTCAGTTGCGCTCATATATCCAAAATTACAAATAACCCCACCATATTAGATAACTTGTCTAAATATAAGCAACTTCGAGAAGTTGTTGTATGCGACGTTATTGGTGCGAGTAATAAAATGCGAAGTAAAAATATGTTTACATTAAGTGGTATAATTCGGTATTGTATGTCAACAAAAAAATATAGGATGCGATTATTATTATTAACAATTTTAACCAAATTTAAAAAACAAATAATAACAGATATATGCAATGATATCGAGAAAAAATATATGGACATGTACAACGAAACCAATTCGTACGTGATAATGCATAATTATGAACGATGTAATGTAATATATATACTTCATATCAATACCGTCGATGGTATGTTATTAATAAAAATAGGAAATACACACGATATATCGCGACGGTATGCACAATTAAAATATAAATTCCGCAATGAATCAACGCCATACATAAAACAACTACATGAATGCTATCATCATATACAATTTGAGCGATTCATACACTGTCATCCGTACTTACACAAACTTAAAATCCGCTATGAGCAATCCAACCATACACCATCGAAAGAAACATATATGGTCGATGATGATGAATATGAACATATAATAAAAATAATAGATAATAATATCGATAAATTTAGAACACATTCCCACGTTGATATTGATAAACTAATCGATGACGAAAACATAAACGCGACATTGTATAATGACATGCAAATAAAAGTTGAAAAAGAACAAACAGATGAAATAATAAACAAAAAAATAAGCAATGTGCGTGAAGAAACTGAACGCGACGTGCGATGCCAAATTGCGAATACATTAATGTGCAAAGATCCAATAATAAACTCAAGGAGCAAAAAAATACATAAATACGATCCAACTACATTTAAATTAGTCAAAGTATATCCGAATATGAATGAGTGTAGAAAGGATAATAATAACCACAAACAGCTCAAAATACATGCTGATAATAATACTATATACAACGGCCATAGGTGGTTAATTGTACAACCAAACACGCCCAATGTAGCACAGCATTTAGAACCAACGGTCAATGCGGATAAAAACGCGGACATTGTATTAAATGTATTTTACGCCAAATTAAATAAAGATGGAACGGAAATATTATCGGTGTATCCATCACAGGTATCGTTAGGTGTTTCGATAGGTTACAGTAAAAAAGTAGCAATGTCTCGCATTTCCGCATGTATAAAAAACGACCAAGTTATATTTAATATGTACAAAGCCAAAAAATACAATGATTGTTCAGATGAATTAAGAGCACACTACGAGCTAAAATACGGAGAGCCCGATAAATCTACAATAGGTAAATCGACAACTAAAGTAAAATGCATAAATACAATTAATAATACAGAAACTATATATCGCAGTATGGAACACGCATACGTATCATTAAATATTAGTTCAACGACGCTCAGTAAATACATTAAAAACGGAACAATATATTGTGGTATGAAATTCGAAAAAGTCACAAAAAATAACAATGCACCTGAAAATATCAAACCAGATATGTTTATAAAACTTGATGAACGTGTTTTACTAAAAAACGAACCGATCATCAAACTGGATAAAGATAAAAAAGTATGTGATGCGTATAGAAACGTTGAAATAGCGTCTAAAAAAACCGGTAAAAAAATAGGAACACTATACAGACTAGCAAACGAGCAATTTAAAGCCCGTGATAATCATTATTATATATATTTATTAAACATATCGAAAAAGTACAATCATGAGATAATTGATTTTATGCACATATATTGACTACGTATATGTTTGAATTTATATTATTACATAATAATATAAATCAAATGGGTAATTGTGTAAATTGCGACAGTCCGAAAGAACCATTGGATTTTTTCAATATATCGAAAGACCGTTCAACAATATTATCGGAAAAAATATTAAATCGGCAAATTCCAAAAAATCCCAATGTTAGTGAGTCAAATTTTTATACATTATTCGATATAGACCATTCTATATTTCATATTAATAAATTCCCATGTCCAACAAAATATATTTTATCACGTGGTTCAGCGGTAACATTAAATGAATATAATAAAGAATTGTTCAATGCAATAAAAATATATAGCGAGATGATTGGATTATTACTATCATGTGAGGATAGTACCGATCACGATTCATCAAACTCGGTGGTAAATGAATTATTTGATAAACATGTTAACATTGCAATTGAATTGCAATTTAATATATTATTTAAATTGGATTTGGCACAAAAAAAAGAAATGATCAAACATTATTTTAATATGATTGATAACTACCATAAGCGACTAGTTGACCGCGATGGTCAAAATTATGAAACTGTAGGACTTAATCTTCAATTAATATGGCACTCTGAATTTGGCAAACAATATTTGTTAAAAGTAGATGATTGGCTAAACACAACATCTACACGAGAAACACAGGATATATTTAAAAAGTATATAAACTCGTTAACAACTGTACTTACACGTATTCCGGACACACAAACAATCAATATGGACGTTATGACCGATCCAATTATGCAAAAATATGTAAGGGGTGTATACAATGAATATAACGAAGAAAGTGTAAATGCAACTATAATTGCAATTATATTTAATATAAAAGATCACATATTTAATAATTTTTTTATAACAAAATACAATTGTAATGAATGGTATATTGAAAACAGAAACATACACTTTAACATACATAATAGTAGTGATATAATATCGGCATTATTGCGTAATTATGAAGCATTAATTAATCAAATACTAGAAGATCATCTGATTGATAAATTACCGCTAAATTTAAGCAAATCCGAACTTGAAAAATATAACACACATATCCCCAAATTTAGAGAATATATCGACATATTGAACAAAATAAAAGATAATCAAATAATAAAAGTACCCTCGGATTTTTTATCAAATAACGACATACAAACGACATATAAAATTAATATGATTGACGATACACGTTCAGATAGATTATTACATATACAACCGACCACGCGACAATATGGGGGGACTGCATTCTATTGCGATAGCACGCACGTATGTAATGTTGATGATAATCCATCAAGTATCAAGAAAAGTTCTGGTGAAGCTTTATTAAAATTTGGACCAAATTGTTGTGTTAAAGAATACATAAAAAAGGATGTACCGGAATATGACGATTTAAAACAGGTATTAGAACCATATGTTCATGTACGTGAACCAGAAAATGAATCATGTTATCAAGAATATGAACGTTTGAAAAAGGTATATGATTTAAAACTAAATCTAACAACTCCGTATATATGTCACCATTGTTATTTCGAAATACCGTATTTTGAAATGATGCGTGCGTCAAAAACATTAGAATCAATTATACGATGTAGAAGAAATAAACGAAATATTATATCAGAATGTATAGATAGTTCATTATATAAAATAGCGCTATTATCTCAATATATGTCACATAATGATATTAAAATGAATAATATAATGATAGTATCTATTTCAAATGATGAAATAATAATTTTCATAATAGATTTCGGAATGTCACAATGGATAGATAAATATTTATCAGGCGGGTATAATAAATATAAGTACAAATATATTAAATACAAAAATAAATACGCTATTTTGAAAAAATAGGAACACTATACAGACCATCAAACGAGCAAATTAAAGCCGTGATAATCATTATTATTAGTTACATTGATATTAACATAACTAATAATTAAAGCCAACTTTTTTACAGTTTAAGTTGTTAAGTCGTTTATGTCTGAACTATACACATGCAACCATACCATTTGCATCGTAGTAACCACATGATTTGCTATGATAAGGCGCACATATCATTGAACCGATTGGAAATTTGTTATGATACGTATGCCTGGTTTTATATTGATTATATGCATATAATATTTTACTGCATTGTATATGTAGAAAATTACGATCTTTCTTTGCGCCAACGTGTTGGTTTGCGAAATAAACCAGTTCCAACTGGCGTTTGTTGATGAGTAGTTGGTTTTGGTGGGTTCAAAAAATCTTGATACACTTTATTATGTACATCATCTAAATACATAATACATAGTTGTTTATAATCTTCATATGGCTCAGCCCCCAGACTATTTATAAAATCGGCGCATTGTTGGATCAACTCATTAATAAACGTATCTGCATCACCAGATGCGACCGCATCGTCATACAACAGATCAGCTGAATAATGTGATAATCCGTAATATGTTGTCGTTTTATCAACAGATGTTGCATATTCGACAGTAACATAATATTTGTATAAAGGAATTAATTTATATTTACATTCACGCTCTTTGTATCCGTATACAAATGCGTCATTAGTTTTAAGTTGTTTTCCGAACATTGTATTCATATCAACATATTGAGTCATTTTCGCATATAATTCTGGTTCGGTATCTTTGTCCGGATATATTGTTCTATGTTTATCAAATGCATCACGAACATCAGGTGTAATTAAAGAATAATGTGCCATATCATGTAGTATAGGATATGCACTCGTTTTGTTTATCGCGCGATTATATAATTTTTCACAACCATGATAATATACGCGTTGTCCATTACGCTCACCATATGTTGGATGAGTTGCGCGATTATATTTTTGTGTATTCGTCTCACATATTTTATACAATATATCATGTTGTATATCAATTTCGCGTATAGGCAATTTACCAATTGAACTACTTTGTATATTAATTGAATTATAATAATGACGTGCTGTATTTATACCCCATAATTTAAACCATGTGTCGATTAAAAACGCAGGTATTGTTGGTAATACAGATACGTTTTCATGAACGCATCTTGGAAACGGTTCTCTGAATAACTGTCCTATTTTTTCTCCGCTATACATATCCACATATGGATATTCAATTACGGCAAATACATCACTAACCGTAATATTATAAAAAGTACTAAGCATATTATTATTCTTAATTAATATACTTATTACTCCAGTCATAAATCGCTCCCATAATAATTCTTTTATTGGAGATACGCCAGTTGCATGTGTTTCTATTTTCGGTATCTCAACACTAGTTGCAAAAATATCATCACGCTCAGTATGCATATTTGTTTGAAATAAATAAGGGACACCTACGCCTTTAACATCAAATAATAGTTTTTGATTACGTGTTTCGAAATTAATATACGCCATAACAGTTCGAGCACAATTAGGCGGTCGAATCATAGTGACTGGCCATGATCGACCACATAACGCAAAATTAGTAGCTAACTTGATGTCAAGCGCATCCATATATTCATCCGTGATTGGAACAACTGTTTCATCCACAGTTATTCGCTTTAAATTAGTAGTCATATATTTAATATTTTGGTTGGACATTAGCATTCCATTATTTAGTAAATCAGTTTTCAGTTGATCTTGTGTAACTGTATCGGTAACATTAATATCAAATCCAATATATTGACATAAATATTTCAAAGTATTAAAATTTATTGTTAATATAGATGGTTGACGTACATTCGGCACGATATAAATATCATCTTTGAATAACTTAAATTGCGAATTCGTAATTATGTGTCTACATTTATCATTATATTCTTGCTCGAAATCAGGTGGTAATATACCATCATCAGTAAAAATTGGCCAATAAGATTCGCCAGTAAAATCCATTTTTTGCTGAATGCTGTCACATTTACGTAATGTTCCATTATAAAAAGGGTCATAAGTACCACCTCGATGCACTAACTGTGTGTATTTTGATTTATATTTTATATATTTATCATAATAATGTATTTGCATTATATGTAATGTAAATACATTATAATTATGTAGCGATACAACTTATAAAATGTTTATATTTACCACAACCGCACAATATAAAACCGTTTTGTACTCCACACGATTTACCAAATTTAGGAGCACACGTATTATCGCACACATAATTCGCATATCTCAACCCATTTCCTGGTTCAGTGGTTGATTGTTTAAAATAACTAGACATTGTGTATATATTAAATTTTTATATATAATTTAATTGTGATGGGTAAATGTTATACTTTGTATTTCTTTGATAACGTATTCGCTACTACATTGTAATGTACATAAATTATAATTATGTAGCGGAACAACTTAAGTTATCTTTATTGTCATTACAACCGCACATTATAAAACCGTATTGACTACCACACGACTTACCATACATATGCGTATCATACACCTGAGTACAATACGTACTACATACATTATCTGGATGCTTATTTGTAAAAATTGAAGTGGTTGTAGTTTCCAAATGATTCGACATTGTGTATTATATTATAAATTTATATATATAATTTAATTGGTACTGTGAAAATATTATCATTTGTATTTCTTTAATAACGTATTCGCTACTGCATTATATGTTGTGTACATAAATTATAATTATGTAGTTGTGTAACTTAATTCATTTTTATTTTCATTACACACGCATACTACGTAACCGGATGAAGTCGAAGTGCATCGTTTACAATAATTAGGTAAACAATAACGGTCGCATGTATGTCTGTTTGCAATTGTTACACTTTGTATTTCTTTGATAACATATCCGCTACCGCATTTTCATGTCGATAAATATGATACAAGTTAACTTTATTAAACCGCGTTAAAATGTGTTTTACGGCAGTGTGTATTTTTAGTAAATTAACCGACTTGACAACATACACTCCATTTAATTGATTTATTACTAATTTAGAATCACCGTATATATCAATATAATCTAAATCACCCATATTATTAATCAGTATCAACAGTCCTCTATATAATGCATAATACTCCATATAATTATTTGTTTTTCCCTTGCATGTTCCATAATATTTAATTTCATTATCACCATACATAATTACACCTCCATACCCACAATAATTATTACTAACAGCTCCATCAAAATACAAAGTAATTCGCATGAATATAATGATAAATATATTATAATGAATGTATTTATAATATAATGGATGAAAAAAACAACTTTTTTAGCACACATACCATATTAAATGGTAATGTTTCACCATTCATGCCAGACCAAAAACGATACAGTGCATACACACGAACCGTGCATAAAATGGATTTCAGTAACCATAGTGATTTTAATTCTATATCTGATTGTATTATACCCAATCACGGTGATTTATTAGGCAGGTTAACATTAGTTATAAACTTACCAGAAGTGCAATTGCAACGAACGAATCAAGATCCGTTTAATATAAGTACATATAACAAGCTAGTAACCGACCGATCTAAAGTAACGACATTTATGAGCCATAATCTTGGTGGATATCGGCTAATTGAGAATGAATATAAAGTAGCTAATATAACATTATCTACAATGAAAACTAACGTAACATCGTATTTCAACGCGATTACTAATTACGCAACTGATGAAACAAATTATCAAGGGGTTTTAAATGATTATGTAATATCGAGCACCGACATATATACATCGACTAAATATAACAGCAACTATGAATGTACGCCTGGTGAATCAACTATAATAGGTAACTTATTTACAGCAACAAATATAAAATCTATCGCAACTAATCCATTAATAACAACAAAAGCGCATCTATTACAACAGGCGAGATATATGTACAATATGTCTAGATTGGTTGTGAAATACTTTTATGATAAATATATCACACAGACATCCGCAAAACAAACTGCTGAGAGCAATATCGCTAAATTCGCATGGGTTGATAATGTAGGCAATGTGGCAATCAGTGAAATCAAATTTTATATAGGAGATAAACTAATTACAACGTATGATACTAATTATATTTATATACATGCACAATTACATAACAATCATCATACTAAATATTTATATGACTATATGATAGGAAATACACATAATTTAATAACATATAATAACACTAAAAAAAATAGTCGATTATTATACATACCACTACCGACATGGTTTCAAAATAACCCATCGAATTATTTACCATTATTTTTACTAAAAAACACAAATATTCGATTACAAATAAAATTTAACGCATATGAAAAATGCTGTTATTCGAACACAGATGTTAATTGGACTGTTAATATGCATTCATATATATACGTCGAATATATGCATATAACACAGGATGAAAAAAATAGATTTAAAAACGCGGATATAAAATACATAATTGAACAGGTTAATATTCACAAATATAACAATATCATGAACAGCAATTTTATACAAAAATTAGACTTTAAATCATTTATCAAAGATATATATTGGGTACTCGTTAAAAAGTCACAAACGCAAAACACTAACAAACAAACAAAAACAAACATGCTCGATTATACATGTAATACAGGTGTACACCCAATAACCAAACATAAAATCATTATAAATGATACGTTATTGGTTCCGGATAATTTAACAACTAATTACTATAATTCATTAATACCAATTATAAAGTATAATAAAAGCATATCTGATGGTATAAACATATATACGTTTGCCATATATCCAACCATAATTCAACCATCAGGATTATGTAATTTCGATTATGCAAATAACTGCAATATTCACTTCAACACTACGCTACATAATGATGATGTTATATTGTATATATATACAGTACATTACAATATACTACGTTTTGTAAATGGAGAAGCTATAGCTAAAATGATATAATTAACAAAAAATTGATAAACTAATGTATTAAAGTAATCAACAGTATAACTATATATTTACGCACCAAATAAATAATGAATATCTCGAAGTTATCTAACATATATATCAAATATGCTTGCAAAGATACATTTATAATATTAAAACCAGGTTCATATAACGATACGCGGGGTACATATTATATATCTGAAAGTGTGTTTACCGATATAAAAACAACGTTTAGCAGTAAATACAAATTACGCAAATCAATCAATAAAATTCGTAAATTTAGAAACATAATATCAAACAATGACGAAATTATGTTAATTCATCAAATACATAACGAAATATATGATAATATGTATGTTGGTGTATATTATCAACAAAACACGAATAGCTATAAAATACCATCGCTAATGAATTATCACGAAGAAATTGAGCAGATTAAATATACATATAATGATAACAACATTAGTATAAATTTCATCACGGAGAACAAAAACAATCATATCGAAATTATAATAAATACATTTGATTCTGATTATGATGCTATTACTCAATTACTAAATAATTTATCAACAACTGACTTTTTCAACATAACTTTTTTAACAAACACAAACAAAATCGCAATTAAAAAACCATAGAACAATATACCATATGCGGAAACAATACCATTAACCGGATTTACGATGTTAATATATTTACCAATAAATGTTTTAACAGATTCTATTGACATTATGTAAAAAATTATCGTTAGCAATATAATGTCATATAACATCGTAAATTTAATTGGTTCGTTCGTATTATTAACACAAGTTGCATCAGCATCATCATTAACATTATCATCATTAACATCATGTGTGTTAAATTCTTCGTGAATGATATTATCGTTTATATTTTGGGCAAGTGTATCTAACTCATTACCATTGTTATTATTTTGCTCAAACATACCGTCTGTGGGTATGAAGTTAGTTTGCGGTTGCTGGAACGTTGCATTTGGTGTTTCTTGTGGATGTACTGCGCCACGTAGCATATTAATATCAGTGCCTAACATTATATAGTTGTTTATCAATGTCTATATTATATTAATAATTGACAAATTATAATCATTTAACAAACTAAGCAGTGCGCTTTTTTCGTGGCTGTCTTTTCTTCTTAATTTTTATATGCTGATCACTTTCATCCGAATTATTAGATTTATTATTATTATCGTTATTATTATCATTATTAGATTTATTATTATTATCGTTATTATTATCGTTATTATTATCGTTAATAATATCATCATCAATCTGGCTAACTGATAGCTCATTGACACGGGTATCCGTTAATTTCGATGCAATATTATTTTTAATTTCATCGCTTACAGAAAAATTCCATTTAACATCATTTAAATCAATTTCTACGTCATCATCATGTACTGATACGCGCATATCTTTATTTGCGTTATTAACGTTATTTACGACATTGTCTGTCAAATTCGGTTGCTGGTTATTCGATACATAGTAATATTTGTAATAAATAAAGCAACCTAAAACTAAGCATATTACGACAATTGTGATTTTAACATATGCATTGTTAAATGTATCAAAAAAACTACTAATTGATGATGTAGTTGGTTGTATGTTATATACTGGAATGTCCATTTATTATATTATACAACAGCAAAAAATAAACAATGTTTTTACGAATATTAAAAATACATGTAAAAACAATTTAGCATTAAGCATACCACTCGGATAAATCCAGTATGTAAAATTGAAATCTCTTTTCTACATGATCTTTAAAAACGTCACTGACATGTGATATTCTGGAACATATTGACTGATTATCATGAAAATGTTTTTTTAGTACTTTAAGTAATTTATGTAATAACTCTAGTGACATATTTATTTTTAAATATGCTTTGTCAAATAACTTATGAATATACTCCAAAATAGTGTCATTGTCGATGATCATATTTTTGCTGAGTTCTCCGATAAATATTATATATCCCATCCAATATTTCTTTTTATCATCGTCGAAATCCGATTCTATTATGTTATATAATTCGTTATACAATTCATTGCAATTATATATTAGCATTGATTTAAACGACAATTGATCTAAAAAACAGTCGGACGGATCCTCGGATGATATATCTATGCTATCAGAAGACATATCACGCGTAAACTTACGTTGACCAATACAACCACATATTGATTCGCTCAAATCAACGCACATTTGGCAGTATATAACAACATATAATGATTCGTTCGAAGATTTCGCAATAAGCTTACTAACAAGTATCTTGATGGCATGTGCATTGTTAATATTCAAATCTATTATATCGCATGTAATTTTTTCAAAATTTTTCTCAGACAATGCATTCAATAGCTTAGTTACGCTCTTGATAAGTTCTTCTTCATGAGTGAATGTCTTTCCTCTTGATAATGGAGACCCTTTGCATATTTTATAGCCATCTGTGCGAAGTATATCTAATGGCAACACATTCCTAGGCAACTGTCTGTTGATAGATATGTTATCAATCAACCGTGGCAATGATTGTTTATTATTACTTATATAATCAACGATTTCGCATGGTATATACACAGATCGTTTATGTACAAAGTATTTCTTAAAAATATCATCATTCATCTGTAATACAATGTAATAATTATATAATATCACATTATATTATTATATGTTATACATATCAATTTTACTATTTCGCCATCTTCCTGAACACATAGCATTTATATAATTTCATTAAATCATATGCGCAATTATTAACAACGTTATTGTTGTAGAAACCGGATGCATTAACTGCCGGTTTCTTAATTACTTCGTTAGTTTCATATTCAGCTGTGTTTATAAAATAATTTCTATTTTGAATATAAATATCCTCGAACAAAAATTCATCATACAAAAACATATTGCATTTGTCACGCATGTCTTTTATAATTGTTTTTCTATCAACGATATATTCGGTCACCGTTTCATTTGATATGAATGGGTTATATACATTAATAGCTAACCCATATTTATTATCAGTCGACGTGTATTTTTTGACAATTTGAGACAAATATATTTTATCACCTGATTCATCAACATAATATATATTATGATTATCACCATTCTCAAATATTTTATAAAGTTGCTCAGAATCAAATACACTGCATACGAAAAACCCATTTTTATTTAAGCTATTGTTAATATTATCACAACAAGTGTTCCATATTACTTCGTTTTGAAATAAATAATGAATAGCAAAAAATGAATTTATAACATCAAATTTAAATTTACTTTTGTTGAAGTACGTATCAAGAATATGCCGACACTGTTTGTTTATATTATTACCCAAAAACTGTTGTTGATTATCTGTCGTTAGTAATAGCCCCGGATTAGCGTGCAGAAACATCATTTCAGGAACGATTTTGTGCTTTTTTTGAAGTTTTTTATATCTATTATCAGCGGAGTCTAATGACGTATATAACCCATCATAACAAACATCAATACCAACTAATTTTTTGATATTCGCATAATAGTATTTATCGATATCCCCACCTCTTCCCACACCAAGATCTAACACGTATTTATCACTAGAATATATCTGTATGCCTGAATTTTTAATCCAATTATTAAACCGACGCATATCTTGTATAAAATCAGTTACTTTTTGATAATATGTATTTGGTGGTTGATGTACTGTATGACGATGCGGTTTACGACCAGTATCGGCGCGTAAATGCGTTACTTTACTTAACAACTGATTTTTATGTTCATCATATCTATTATCTTTGGATAATATCTCGAAATCATCGGTTTCTATCGAATTTTCAATACTCCTCCATATTCTATAAGATACTCTACTTCCGTTTCCATAATTTTTTCTATATTTATTAACTAGTTCGGTTTTATCATATCGAGTTTTTGTCGGGATCCATCTAAAATGTTCATCTGCAATTTTATTGTAATAAAATTCAACAACCGTTTTATCGCATATTATATTGCCTTGTATGTCTCTTACAATACCACTATCATTTATTTTCAAATATACATAATGATTATTTAATTCCTTTTGAAATAATATTGGTCGTTCTGCATTATTATAATGCTCACTCACGTGCAATAAACAAATGCAATATAATTGCGTTGCATATGTATTATTAATATTGTTGTTATCATTATCATTACCACATGCATTATTGTATATCTTTTGTACATTGTTGTTTATGTCTTTTTTGAAAATTATATAAAAATCTATTGTATTTTTGTATATCGGTTTCCATTTTAGTTCACTATGTATATTTTTAGCATCGCCATGTACTGCATATTCTTGTTCAACTGGATGATATACTAATCCATCAAGAGTATATAACGATTTATGTTGATATATATTCCACATCATTGAAGAATATTTAAAAATTTCATTTTCACAAAATCCATACACATCAATAAAATATTTACGGTGAATTAATATCGAATTATTATTTGTTTCTAAATTATTTTTCAATTGCATTATATACGTATTAATTGACTTTTCGTGGTAATTTAATAATTCATCAATGGTATTTGTTTTTTTAGTAAAATGCTCTATTTTATTGTTCAACATAAATACATTTTTAATAATGTCGTCAATTTTATCTAATCGATTATTAAAATTCTTGTCTAACATCATTGAAACACCTTTGTAAAATAAACAATCAAACGATAAAAACACTCGCTTGTTATATTTGCTTATATAAATTAGTTCGCCATCCAATATGGTTCCATTATATGATTTATCAGCTAACCCATATGAGGTCTTTGTAATTTCCATATTATCCGATATTATATAAATGTGATTATTACAAATGATCATGAAGCACCTATCACCATCAGCTTTATCAGTAACTGCATATGTTGTTAATAAATCACCAAACATATTTTGTATTTCGAGCGATACAACCGATCGCTTATATAAAGTTTTTAATGATGTATCGTTAATATTCAGCATTTTTCGATATACTCCTAATACAATATTGGATTCAGACATGCTAATAATTATATTATTCGATTGTAATAGCTTTATCATTTTAATAATAATATCGTTAATGGTTGGTATATATTTATTTATTGACTTGTTTGATTTTTTACCAATATCTATTTCTATTTCGTATGTTGGTGTTGAATCATATATATTTAATATATTATCTGACATATTTACATACGTTACGTCGACAACGATATGTATGTCATCATTGTTCAATATTATAAAGCTACTTCGCTTTTTTAATCGATATGAAATTAATTTATTATCAATAGTGGTACTATTCATTAATTTTAATAAATCTTGTTTTGATAACTGCTCTTCCGACGATACACGTATTCTAAAATTATACTCGTCGACGTCAAATACATTTTCTGGCGTTCTGAATTTATGAATAATCTTTATGTTACTATCCGCATTTAATTTTTTTAATGTATTTGTATATATTACGCAATTAGGTTTATTTTTCATGTTGTTAATATATCGCTCGTAATTATCAATACTTATGCGATAATTATGAAATTTTTTGTAATTGTACGATATATCAAGAGTATTTGTGTGTGAAATTTCTCCAATATTTATAATTTTAGATAAAACTGTTAATACATATACGAATTTTTTATAGTTAATATTGTTTATTCCATGTCGATAGTTTCCCATCATTATTTCTAATTCGTTGGTTTTTATGAGATTATTAATGTATTGTTCTAATTGAGAGCAATAAATATTCGTAATATGTTCGTCGCATGTAGGTTCCATTATATGTTCGTCTAAAACTGGGTGGATTATATAATTATATATGAATATAAACACATATATTGTTATGGTATCATTTTCAATTTTACTCGCATATTGGTACCAATAATATATTAATATTATATATCCATCAACATGCCGTTATTACGGAAAGATGATATTAGTAAAGAGATGATAAATAATAGAGTTATAAAAGACAATGTTGTTCAAGTTGGCCTTGATAAAATGTTATATTACACAGACATTAAGAGAATAAGTAAATACATAAATATAAGCATATTCGATGCAAGTGAATGTTGCTTATGGACAGGATATATAACCAACATAAATAACAGTGAAAAGGGAAGATATATAAACTTTTATTTACGAAGAAAAAAATACGCATTACATCGATTACTATTTGCTAATTTTAAAAGTACTCTTTGTAATAATGAATATATTAAGTTTTCGTGTAATAATAAAGGTATTTGTTGCAATGTAAACCATATGCAAAAGTATACATATACAAAAAATAAAAAGCTAACGAATGATTATAATAAGAATAATGTAAATAGTAATAACATATACGATGATAATAATGAATTTGTTATAAAAAAACCAGCTAATAATATTCGACGCGTGTCTAGCTTTACGATTGAGTTTTAGTTGCGAATATTAGCTCTAGTTTAACTTTTTCTGATGGTAATATTGTTATAGGTGAATCGGTGCTAACAAGGGTAAATATGTTTTCTTTGTTCATTTATATTATATAATTATATAATGAATGTAGATACAATACGAAATTTAATTACAGATTCGTTAGAATATTATGATAAGTGTCTAATAAGGAACGATACGCACGATATGGTGAATTTTATAAAATCGATGCCATATGCGGATGCTAAAAAAGATATATTATTAATGCAGAACGAAAACAATACTGATTTGTTGATATATGATGCTGAAATAATAGCAATTGTTGATTTTAGGAATAAAATATTACGACACGCTTGGGGCGAGGTTACAGTCAAAAACAATATTACACAAACATCTCGTCGAGCTCTAATGTATGGATTGGATATCAATGATAATATGAACCCATATGCAACATACCTAAAAAAAAAATTAATAACGCCATATGTTAAAGTGTATAAAACATTAAACATCGAAATTACAATATCGATTCTCGCATATTTAATGAAATGCACGAATATATATTTATATACTTCGCCGAAACATGTACCAGATCAGCCACAATTATATTATTATTTAGCAGTATATAAACCATGTAAAGAAAATGTGCAATATGTTAATACAATACTAAAGCGAAATAAAGCGAAATAAATAAGTTAATACGTTACGAAGTTTCACACATCGCAATGTAATGAAAATTATTTTCAACTTCGCTACAATATCTATTAGATACGTGGGTTATATTACGTACTAATAATTTATATATATAGTCATACGAATTGCTATTCACGTTAACATACATATCGCGCACAAAATGTTCATCTTTAAATTTAATATAAATTGAATAATCTACAACACTTTCTACATTGCCAACAATTATATCGTTCACTGATTTTCCATTTATATCGTCACCATCGCATTTCACTAATATGTATACGTTATCGAAATCGCACGATAATGTGTTTTTATATGGTATATCCTCTTCTTTTATATATGACTTGGTTGTTATTTTATTTACATCATCACTAATATTAACATGAATATATGTGTGTATTAATTTGGAATATAACATTTCTGTAAGTATGTCGAGTGTTATTGAAACTGGTTCAAAAGTTGGTTTTTCCTTATTACCATTGGTGTTGTTAATTTTGTAAAATATTAATGCAACATCGCCAATTATCGGTTCTTTGTTATTAGACATATAATTAGCAACCCTATTCAAATTTTCATGAAAATATGTTACATTGCGAATATCCCAATCAACATAACACATTTGACATAAATATTCATGATCTTCATAACAATTTATTGTTGTAATTCGATATGTATTTTCTTTGTTTATTACATATCCAATATATCCACACATTTCATCTATTGTCGTTTCCTTAAAACTAGTTAATCCATTTAATAATGTATGTAATTTTATTTTTGAACGATCGTTAATATTATTTTCAAAATATATGTTATTTTTATTGAGAAAGCATATATTGAACATTGAATGGATTAATTATGTTATACATAATAATATCAATAAATCTATATGTTAATTCATTTATATTAGCTCATCAATATAATCTGACAATATGATATAAATAATAATGGTTGTGTAATGAATAATACGATATATAAGCTCCATAAATATTTGCATAAAAAAAATACTTGTCACGATAATCGTAGGTATGTTGATAAATTAAATAGCTACTCCGACAAATATATATGTGCATATAATAATGCAATTTGGAATAATATGTACCAACCGAATGTTAAGCAATTTGGAGGATATATAATCGATATAATCGATATAATTGATGCGGATAATAAACAATTAAAAAGTTGTATAGATTCGTTAAAAATATTAATACGAACATCGTCAATAACAAATGCAGGTACTGGTTCATCGTCATCGATTAATACTATTATTAATGTATTCGGACACCCTATTACAATTCCGTTGTATGATGATTATCGTAAAAATACCATCGAATTGCTACAACGAAGTCAACATGTGCACCCGATAACATGCAAATTCGTTAATGACCGTGTAAAACAAGTTGGTGACCATATCAAAACAATAATGAATACAGTTAAAAAAGTAGCACGTTTGTTCATAAGTAAACAATCAGAACTCACCGAAGATGACAATAATATTAGGACATGTTCAATATTAATAATATTAGAAATATTATGCAAATCATATACAAACGAATCATTTGTAGTTAATCAAGAGATAGACCGAATAACAAAGGATACTGAAAAACGAAAAAAGCAAACACAACAACACCATCAACAATCTAAGACGAGTAATCCACCTTTATCAAAAACAGATATATTACACAATTTTTCAAAATATTATGAATATTGTAGCGCACATTTTTCCAACTTAGCTGATAATATGTTCAAACATTTGGGAATTGCCCACATAACAACGACCAAACGTGGACAATATGAATATCAATGTGTCAAATGCGGTGCAGTAAATACAACAGGTGCTGTATACTGTGCGTGTGATGCAAGTAGTGCCGATTGTCCTACAAAACCACCTGAATTCATGTGCATACAATGTATATGTGATCATTTTACGGATAAAACACCATTAAATATTAATGTATCACTATTACAAGAGCATATCGAACAGTATGATGATATTCATTTTATGGAAGAACCCGTTGACACATTATTACATAAAATAGATAAACAACATAGTAAAAATATATTAACACGATTAATATATTGCCATGAATGTAAAGCAACCAGTTCAATTAGATACATACGGGATGGTATTAGCAGATATATTAAATATTGTCACAATTCAAATGAATATGGTGTAACTGCAACAAATATAATTGGAATATGTACTAGCTGTTTATTATTATCTAAAAGTGAATACAATTGCATAATATGGCAAGGCGCATCAGAAGGCGCAACCGCGCCTATTACGCAAATAGCAAATGAAACATATCAACAATACGTAAGATATATTATGAAAAGTGAGATTTGTTCAGTTATACAAAGAGACGTATTAAATGCGATCAATGTTGATGGACTATTCAATTATATTGTACATGGGCCAACCGGATGCGGAAAATCAGTAATAATAATAATTGAAGCATATTTGGCACATTTGCGTGAAGAAACATGTATTGTTATGGAACCTACGCGAATATTAGCAAAGCAAATGTATGATAAAATAGTTAATGGATTTACGGACATTATTTTTAACTCGGCGATGAACGATCATAGAGCAGTAAATGATTTACGCCGTGATCCTGAAGGATCTAACCAGCGAATAAGAACATTTGTTTTATCACGCGTGTTTTTAATAACCGGTATGACAGATCAATCTGTTGTTGATAATTGTTATGCTTCAACAGGGAGCCGTATCATAGTTTGTACTGAAGATAAGTTTTTAGAGGGTACGTTAAAACAACAAGTTCTCGATATGTCAGATCAGTCCATCGATCAAAATTATCCATACACACGATATCCAATAGATTTAACAATTATGTTGGATGAAATACATTTAGGATATAAATGCACAATTGCATTTTGTATGTTAACACAGGTTCGAATAATCGGTTTATCCGGAACTATTGCAAATATAGATATACTTACTCAGATATTAACTTACGATAACACTCAGCCGCAAATATTTAGCATGACCTCAAGAATAAATTCGAGATTAATAAATGTTATTAATGCAAGCAGACAAGCAAACGACTCTTTTATCGATGATCGAGCGGTTATCGAATCATTTAGAAGTGTCATTGATAAAGTACCCACAAATCGATTAATTTTACATACTCCATTAAAACATTTAGGTAGAGTAATCGCGTCATCATATGGAGGGGAACCGATAAATTCTGATATACCAGATGATGTACAAAATGAGATTGTTCGTCGTTTTAATAGTGATGCGCCTGAACAAATGTTTATAATTGGGTCTAATAAATTAATATGGGGTTTTGATTCAATTGGGCAAACCATATGCACATTCGATATAGGACAATATCACAGATTATCAGACATTGATTTAATGCAATTGGCCGGTCGAGCAGGTCGTAAATTTGGAGATATATCATATGTAGTTATTGCGTGCCCGAGTTTTTCGGCATTACGATCGCGAGCAAGTACGTGTATGAACAAAATAAGTAAACCTATCGAGGACTACGATACTACTGCGCAAACGATATTATACATGATGATTAATACACAACTTGATTTTAATTCAGCAACCGAATATACATTCCATTGTTATGAAAAAGGCGGCATCGATGTCGAAAATACATATTACGCAACAATTATTGAATCATTCCAACGTATTGGATGGATTTTCCCAACAGATGACACATATACATTAACACCAAAAGCAACATCTACGTTTGGAGAGCATACTAAATTACCAATCAAACTAATATGTGAGACATATGAATATTTAATAAATAGGCAATACGAAAAATCATTCACACATGTAATAAATAAATCCTTTGAAAAAATATCAAGCAAAATAGATAAATTATTGCATAATAAACATGATAAACAGGGTAATAATATCAGTGTGTTCGCAAATTGCATAAATTTACTCCACGAACCGCATACAGATGCATTATATATTTTATCTGAAAATATGATCGGTTCGGAAATATACGAAATTATCGTTGTTTTTAACGTTGTTGCTAAATCAATGGTTCGATCTAATGAAATTACGGACATGTACCAACACATATACACGACAATGATAAGTCAAGTACGTCATGCTAAAAAACATTTCACGGACATGCCTATTGAAATGTTTCCCAACGAAATTATTATACATACATTCGACGATTTCATGATTTTTGTTCAATCACTTAAATGAGCATGTAAATAGGTGCTAATAAATGCTTTGAATTTATGAATTGTTATTGGTTTAATTATAAAGTCATTCATACCGGCTTTTATAACATCGTTTTTTACTTCTGGACTACCCGATAACCCAACTATATATGAATTGTTTATCTTGTTATTTTTCTCAAACTCTCTTATTTTAGCAGTTAATTCAATGCCATTGATTTCCGGCATAATTACATCTGTAACTATTAAATGTATGTGCTGATTATTGTTATGCATTTGTATGTATTTTTCATATGCATATTTACCATTTAGACATATGTGTATGTTTAGTTGGTCGCATAATAGATAGTTATGTACGTTAAACATGTTACATAATACATTGCAACATAATTGATTGTCATCTACTATTATGATATTACACTCGTTGGTCATGTGTGTAAATGGCGTTGTATGTGTCGATTCCATTGATATATCATCAACATATTTTAATTTAAATGACAAGTGTGTAACCATATTCAATACGTGTATATGCCCATTTAATAACTTTATCAAATGATTCATCATTAATATATCACTGCATGCACTCGTTTTTCGTTGACGTTGTGATAAAATATTAGTAATTTTAAACAATTTCAATATCTCTTCGCTCAAATCATTATACTCTATCATTATGTTGATATTTGCAATATCATCAACAATTGTTATTGCATCGATATGAAATTTGATAATATTATTACGCATTTGTATTGCGTAATCACCATCACCATTTATTGGTATATTTGCACCAGTTATATACTTCAACACACAATTTAATATTTGATGCAATCTATGTTGATCACATATTACGATTAAATCATGATAATCCGAGTTATTTATATAACTAATATTGCTATATTCATTTACGATATGGTGAATTTCATTTATTATATTAATAGATGAGTTAGATAACTTAAACGAGCTCATATATATGTTACTTAGATCGCTGATATTCAATATCGATTTTTCAATTTTTAATGCAGATGTATATGTGTTTATTAATTCACTGTAACAATTACTATTTTCTAATTCTGGTAATATTATATTCAGTTCGTTAAGTACTTCGTGACAAAGAATTGGTAAAAGCTTGATATCATTATTATGCTCTAATCGGTATAACAAATTATGCTTATTTTCTATATCGACGAGCGAATGCTTAATATATTTGTATTCGGTCGATTGTGATATATATACTTTAAATAACTCGATATCATTGCCATTACTAATTTTTATGTATGGTTTTTTGTTAATGTAATCTGTATTAAATATATCATACGGATGGTTAATTATATTATTTATATGTCTGTTATACAATCGGTCAACGTCTCCATATACATTCACAATTTGATCGTGGTTATTTAATTTTAAATAAACGTCATTGAACTTATTAACGATATTGTTTATGATGTGTTTGTTAATAATATTATCGGCTGATTTTATTTCAATACATAATGCATACGCATTATTATATTGTATGTTTGAGTAAATTAGAATTAACATATTCATTGGTGTGTTTGTCCTACGATTCGTAATTTCGATAATTGTATAATATTGGTTTATTGTAGATTGCCTACTTTTTATACGGTCATATAAAAAAAATCGCATATTTTTCTTGTCAATGTCGTTATTAAACAAGTCATATAATCGCGTTCCAATAAGTTCATTATTTTCATAACCTATGTTATTAAAATTACCAAATATTTTGTGGATAACATACTTTAAATCACATTCTATGTACAATATGTTATAATCTCTCCATATATCTTCGTATGTATATCCTATGTACTGATTCGGTATGTCGGTAGATGGAGAGTGTTGTAGTTGTACTGGCGATGTACAATCATGAGGGTAAATCCGAGATTGGTGCTTATTGTTGTATGAGTGATAACATATATACACAATGCACGATAAAGGGGATATAATTATACTATATGGCTTTGGGATAACATAACTTACGATACATATTAAAATTAATGCACAATTTATGATGTGATTTAACATATGTATTAATATAAATATAAGTATACATTTTATGCAGATATATGGTATGCAAATAAGTTATAATATAACATGATTCAGTATGCTTGAATTTAGATGGTTATTTGTACACGTTTATTATACATGATGGTGTATGTTATTTTAATTCGCTAAAATGAGTTATATGTATGTGTTATTCAATATGGGTTAATATTATTTTAATTATGAACATAGTCAAAATAATATTTACATGTCCGTTATTTTATTGTAATGATGCATTACTTTTTTAATTTCTAATGATAAATGAGTTCGTCGTTCAACATATTCAGCAGACTCGATGAAATCTTTTTCTGTTATACCAATGTAATTAATTGCACAATCATATGCATCATTTATGACCGGGTCTAAAATACGCAATTTAATCATATTGGACATATACTCTGTAAATGCAATTTCACTACGTAAATGTGCGCGGCAACTATCACAAAATACATCGTCAATATTATATTTCAAATTACTAATAATACAATTTCCAATTATCGCCCACATATCACATATCGTCGAGTGTATCGTGTGTATAATAGTGCGTCGTAAATGCTCAAATCGATTCAATACCAACGGTGGTAATGTATCAAATATGGCATTGATATTTTCTTCAAAACATCTAATATCCATACCACTATGTTCAAGTTCCAGTATATATGCATACAGTCGCGCATATATCGAATGGTTTGTATATAACTCATTCGTAGCATAATTTTTTTGATATTGTTCAATAAATATATTTTTATCTTTGTAACTTAGTACATATGCATCTTTAATCTGTTTATGTATGCATGTAATAACATTTTTAATATCGATTTCTTTAACCGGTGTTCCTAACGCAATATACTCTTTATCGAGTAGTTCTAATTTGCTTTTAATTTTATCAATTACGATTGGTTTCCATTCTTTCTCAATATAATTACTGTATAGTGTATCTAACCGCTTAACTAAATTATTTATTGTTATATTTTGTAATATTATGTCTTCTTCTTTTTTATGTGAGTCTGGAATACCACTTATAATATTATCGTGAAACCACGCAACTTCGTGTTTGTCATTTTCCTTCAAACTATATTTATCATCATGAGTTCTATTCACAACCGCGACATATCCGCTAAAATGTAAATCAATTATTTCATCAGATGTCTGTAATAATCGATTAATTAATAATTCAGAGATATTAATTGGCTGAATGCGGTCGGCCATCGTCAGTGCGAGTACGCTGTTTTCTTCCATTTTCATTTCTTTTATTAACGCAATACTTTGACAACTTGTTAGTCTAGTTATTGTTGCCGGTACAACGCATAATACTATTGTATTTCGTTCTCGTAAATATTGTTTACTTAATTCTAGTGTTTGTGTTGCATTTTCTGGTGGATATGATACTATTCCAGGTAAATCGAAAAATTCAAATACCGGCAACCCTGGTTCTGTTATATTTATTATAATCTCGTCTGCCGAAATACCATCTTTTATTTTGTCTAAATATGACTTAACCATACCATATATTTTTTGTTTATCCGTAATTTTGGTAAATGTGTTTTTATAGATAATGCTATATGATGGTTCATCTCCATTATTTAATTTAAGGTGAATTGGGCATTTTGTACATATGCTACTACCTCTTGGAAATATTTGACATTTTGTTATATTTTCCAGCAAACATGACTTGCCGGCGGATTCATTACCAATTACAATCACTCTGGGTAACACATATTCTTTGCTACAATCATTTCCAAATAATTCGGTAATGGTATTTTTTATTTTTCCAAATATGCTATTATTTAGCTGCGTAAATATATTAACACCTGCGAAAAAGTTTGATTTTTTTGCTTTAGTTGATGTGTTAAACCACGACATTATTTTCAGATATGTGTTAAATATTAATTAATTAACATGCATTATAATATATTATCATATCGTAACAATATCAATTTTTCAGCAACACACGATATATTATTATATTTCGTATGATGGCTTATGTCTCGTCGGTCTGTGTGGCTGTTTCCGTCAAAACATGCGATGAATCGGACGGGCGACATTTGTCACCGCAACGCGAGCATAGCACATCAACAGGTTGCGCAACGACATGTGTCATTCGTTGAAAGTTGCGCTCAACCGACTGGTCTAGCAATAAAGATACTATGGTGATTGCTATTTTGCACAAAGTCGTTGCACCGTAACCTGTTTGCGCATCTGTTTGCACATCTGTACATATATCACAAAATCGTCGACTGAGCATCACGTCAATCGCACTCTGGACAAGAGGGGTGTCTCCAATATCGCCTGTTATTTTAGCACGTATCGATATACTAAGGATAGTCATGCGCAACTGAAACAACATATCTGGTGGAAAGATGCTACGGCAATTTTCGCATTCTAGCAAATGATCGATATAATATAGCGTACTTAAGTAATCCATCGGGAAAACACCAGCTTCTAATGTAGTGTACGTAAATGAAATGGCGCGAACAACGCGTCCATCTTCGAAATACGCGAGAACCGCGTACCAATCCGCATACACAGTCAATTTGGTATATATGGTATTGCCGTAAACATACGTGACGTTACAAGGAGCACCTGTAACTTCAATTTCGTCTAGCATGTCAAATCTATTGTTTGGTGGCGGAGGTTCCCATGTATCCTTCACACCAACGAACGATTCGACAAAATTACCAACACTCTGCGGACACTTACTCAGCGGTTCAGGTGTCTCCGCACCAGCACAGTCTATGCATAGCAAGTCATCACCGAACGATTCAGCAAAACAATCAGCACACCGCGGACACATACACTGCGATTCGTGTTTGTCAACATTCATTTCGCATATTAATTGTATTTCAGTAACAACACCATCCTCGGCGTTACATTCTTGTGGCAATTGGCTAATTGCGTCATCGAGCATCATCGATAACAGGCCGTAGTCGCATTCGCACGTTGATGTGGGCATGTTTTCATATATTTTTTCGACGATAGCTTTACGATACTCGCGCATGAATTCAGGCATTTCTGGTGGTATTTGCGGGTCACACGCAACTTTACAAAAGCATAGTTTATGAACATCACTAGATGGACACTCGTCCAACATACCAATCAACTTCGACATTCGTTTCTTAAGACATGATCGACATGAGCATGTTGTGTCATACGGTAATACATCACCGTCGACACAACACGAGTGATCAGCACGATTCCTTAAATGGCGCACCGCAACTGCTCATTGCTTAGTAATCTTAGTGGTGAATTTGAATTCGTTAAAATGAATTAGATGGAATTTATACACATCGTATAAATTCTATTTATTCAATTTTTTTAATCAACCACTTCCATTTCACCAGTATCACCAGTATCACCAGTATCACCGTCATCATTCACATTAGCATCTGCCGGTGGCGCTGCCGATATTGTATCGTTATCATCAACGCTAATACCCAATCGAATCATTTTATGTATAACATCTGCATATTGCTTTGGATTTTTCAAAGTAAATCCGGATACCATTAGTGATGTTTCATAAAGCAATCTAATAAGATCATGTACGGTGCGATCTGCATTATCTTCATCAAATCTCTTTTTAATAGTTTTTATTATTCCATCGTTTGGATTTATTTCAAGTGTTTTCTTTGATATCATATACGATGACATTCCCGGATCTCGTAATGCTTGTGCCTTCATAACTTGTTCCATACGAGCGCTCCAGCCATGCTCACCTGTTGTAATAATGCATGGATAATCTATTAATTTATCTGACAATATTACTTTTTCTACGTCATCCCCTAATATTTCCTTTATTTTGTCGCATATCTTTTTATACATCTCTTCATTTGATTTTTTCGAAGCCTTTTCTTCTTCGGTTTCATCAAATAAATCAGAGTTTTTGGTTAGCGATTTGAATTGCTTATCTTCGAAATCCTTTAGTTGTTGCATCATATATTCATCCATAGGATCAACCATATACACAACATCATAATCTTTTTCAACACACTTACTAATAAATGGCGAACTATTTAATATGTCGACAGATTCGCCTGTTAAGTAATATATATATTTCTGATCGTCCTTCATATCTTTTACGTAATCAGATAGCGATATCATTTTATCTTTGTGCTTTGATGTATTAAATCGAAGTAGCTTAAGCAACTGCGTTTTGTTTTTATTATCTTCATGAATGCCTAATTTAATGTTCTTGGAAAATTGTTCATAAAATTTGGTATAATTATCTGTTTCAGCAATTTCATTAAACATCTCTATGCATTTTTTAACAATATTCTTTTTTATAACGTTGAATATCTTATTTTGCTGTAATGTTTCTCTCGATATATTTAATGGTAAATCTTCACTATCAACAATACCTTTTACAAAACCTAAATAATCTGGTATAATGTCTTTACAATCGTCCATAATAAACACGCGTCGAACATATAACTTTATGTTATTTTTCTTTTTAGCAGGCTCGAATAGATCAAATGGTGCACGTTGTGGCGTAAATAATATTGCTTTTACTTCAATTTGTCCTTCTATTGAAAAATGTTTAACAGCCATATGCTCCTCCCAATCATTTGATATCGTTTTATATAACTTAACATATTCGTCTTTATCAACATCTTTTGGATCCTTTGTCCAAATTGGTTTATTTGCGTTTTGTAGCTCATATTCATGTAATGTTTCTTTGACTTTTTTGGTTTTTTTTGGTTTTTCTTTTTCAGCATCTTCGTTAATTTCTGTTATTTTTGGATCGTCGTCATCATCCTTTGTTTCATCATTTGTTTCATCCTTTGTCTCATCTTTTGTTTCATCCTTTGTTTCATCCTTTGTATTATTAATAGGTTCTTCTTCGTCGTCAGTAACATCTTTTTCAACAGTTTTTTCGACATATAATGATATTGGAAAACTAATAAATTCAGAGTGCTTTTTGATAATATCCTTTAACCGACGCTCTTCTAAATACTCTTTCTGATCATCTTTCATATGACATATTATTTTAGTTCCTCTTTTTAATTCATCATCATTATATTCAGATATGGTAAACGTACCACCTGCACACGATTCCCACATATAACACTTATCATCGTTATGTTTTGATATAACTTGCACATTATCAGCAACTAAATATGTCGAATAAAAACCAACTCCAAATTGACCGATCATACTAACATCTGCCCCTGATGACATTGACTCAATAAATGCCTTTGTACCTGATCTCGCAATGGTTCCTAGATTATTAATAAGATCTTCTTTCGACATTCCAATACCACTATCATATATAGTTAGAGTGCCTTCGCTTTTATTTGGTATAATTTTAATAAATAATTCTTTCTCTGATTCTAATCGTTCCTTATTTGTTAAGCTCTCGTATCTAATTTTATCGAGTGCATCTGATGAATTTGATATCAATTCTCTTAAAAATATTTCTTTGTTTGAATAAAATGTGTTAATGATTAAGCTCATTAACTGATTAATCTCGGCTTGGAATGCAAATGTTTCTTGGGACATTTTATATTGTGCAAAAATGTTGATTTATATTTTTATAAATTGACATTTCTTTAAGCCAGTATAATCAATGTTTTTTCGATTTAATCGCAATGTATTTTGACTTATATTTAAGGTATTTGTTATGCATTTTAGCAACCATTTCGCTAAATACACAATGTCAAATATTTAATCATTGATTTTACGAGCATGTATAATATTATATAAAATAATTATATAATATATATTAATATGGCATCACAAGATGAAGAAACAATACATATATTACATAATACGACCGAATTAAAACAGTTACCATCAACTATTCGACGTGATTTCGATATAATATCTGCAAATATTAGTCTATCGTTACAAGACGCAACGTATATAAAATATTTAGTAGTAAATGGCCGAGTAAGATGTGCTGCGAAAATTATCAGAGATGGTAACGTGTATAATTTAGATTGGTTAAAAGCTAATATCGAACTCGAAGAAAAGAGATATTGCACAAACTTATTCAATTATGTATGCGGTTCGATATTACAATCTCCGAAAGAATCAGTTGAAATTATAAATCAAGATGAAACGGAAAAAGGTCATAATTTATGTTGCGGTCCTAAAACTAGGAAATTATTTGATGTATCATTTATTTTTACCCATCGACGAATTGGTACATATATATTGAAACAAAAAAGCACGTCAAGTAATGATATGATTAATTACTTACACAGCGATGCTATAGCGATTGCCATATATCATGTGCTTGAATCTGGTTCGACATTAGAAATTAGTATGATGTTAGAATATCTTGCCAAATATCCTAATGATATTACTCATATGAGCCATGATTACATTTCGTCGCTAGTTAATATTCGACATATAAATTCGCGCATGAATAAAGAAGTTCCAAATACGTCTCAATTAGAACGTATTATAACAAAAGAAATAACGCGTCGTCTCCAACAAACACATGAGCCACAAGAACATATTCAATATACATGTGATTGGCAACAAATGTATTTAAATAAAACAATACCAAAAGGAACGCATATAATTTTGACGGATGGCCATGCCGACACACACGCCCGCGATTTTATCTTAAATGATGGTACAACATCAATATTAACAACCAATCGTCGTTTTGTAAAATTATCCGAAATTCTTGGAATGGAAGTTATTGCGGAGACATTAGACGAAACACCTCCTGATAAAGTTGTAAGTGAACCAGATATACCGCGATCACATGACAACCCAGTTGATCATGTTGGTGGAAAACTAACACAATCATTGGAACCATATAATAAATATATAAAATACAAAACAAAATATATTAATATGGTAGGCAAAATATATTAATATGAAAAAAATGAATGTGATTAAGAGCATAGTCACATAGCAAACAATATGACATAATGTATCAATATCATTTGGTATATGGTAAATTACAGATTTATGAGCATGCATTTTTCAATGGGCTGTTAGAACACATACATACGTAACTACTACCCTGTTTACATGGGTAATACGAAGTGTATTCCGGTGACACATTTTTGCAATATGTTTTACAATCTGGAATGCCACACATATTATCGGATTGATACTTATTAACCATTACACTGCTCAATATTATTGTTATATTATTGTTATATAATAATAATGTTTGAAGGGAGATATTAACAATACTGGTATGCGTCATTTGTACACACTGTCGAAAATTGATAATTAAACTCATTAACGTTTAATCAATTATATTAATTAATTAAATACCCACTAACATTATGGCTGCTCAAATAAAACTTGAACTGAAAAACGCAGTGCTATTTTACACAAAACATTTTAACTACGACAATGAAGTATGCACGATATGTTGCGAAAAATTGGACAGTTATAATAACGTTATTTACATTGGAGAATGTGGACATATGTTTCATAAAAAATGCATAAGTGATACATGTCCTATCGATAATAACCCATTTATAATTGCCAATAAAATCGACTTAATGTTCATATAACTACAACTTTAGTTGATATATATAATATATCAACTAAAACAAAAAACGCAAATGAACTACGATTTTGAACTGTATCCATTTCAAAAGCAATCCAAAGATCATGTGCTAAATAACGAGCATGTATTAGTAACTGCGCACACTGGATCTGGTAAATCCGTTATCGCGGAAATAGCAATATACAACGCAACTGTTATATATAATAAAAAATGTATATATACAAGTCCAATTAAATCACTATCGAATCAAAAGTACAACGAGTTCAAAAAAAAATTCAATAATGTTGGCATAATAACAGGTGATGTGAAAATAAACCCAAACGCGGATGTTATAATAGCAACAACAGAGATATTGAGAAACAGCTTATTAGCTGGTAATAACAATCAATACGACGGAATACTAATTGACAATGTTCAATGCGTTATATTCGACGAAGTTCATTATATATCCGATCCTGATCGTGGAAGCGTGTGGGAAGAATGTTTATTTAAATTGCCAAATAACATACAGTTAATTATGTTATCTGCAACTGTATCAAACCCAACATATTTTGTTAACTGGTTATCTAAAATAAAAAAAAAGCAAATACAATATGTAACCACTGAAAAAAGAATTGTTCCGTTGACCCATTTTATATATACTAATAACGCGTTTAATAAGTTAGATAGCGAGAATATTGATGTTGCGAAAAAAGAATACATGCGAAATAATCACAATAAAAACAAAATACTGTTTTCGTGTATAAATAAATTAATTGACCAACAACAATACCCAGCAATTATATTTAATTTCTCTAGAAAAAAATGCGAGGCACTTGCTCAACAAACATCTGGCTGTATTATATATCAAAAATATGAAGATGATATGCCATATGAAGATGATATATCATATGAAGATGATATGTCATATAAAAGCATAGTAGATATTAATAGTATTGACCATATATTAACCAAGTATATCGAATGCAAAAGTGAATATAATAATATCACGAACAGTAATAAATACATACAGCTTAAAAATATGCTATTCAAGGGAATTGGCTATCACCACGCTGGTATGATACCGATATTAAAAGAAATAATTGAAATTTTATTCCAACAAAAACTAATACATATATTATTTGCCACGGAAACATTTGCAGTTGGTGTTAATATGCCTGCAAAAACTGTTGTATTCACACAATTGACAAAACCAGTAAATAATAGTATTAATCAGCGTATATTAACATGTTCGGAATTCACACAAATGAGTGGTCGAGCGGGTCGTTTGGGTATAGATACATTTGGCACTGTTATAATATTATTTATGTATGATTACTACACAAATAACGACATTAGTTCATTGCTTAGCGGAAAATATATGGCGATTAAATCAAACCTCAACATAGATTATGTAATGGTTGCTAATATATTAAATAAAGGTGAGTGCAGTGATATATTGACAAATTCACTTAGATATTGTGAAAATGTTGATAATATAAAACAATATATAGATCATAAAAATAAATACGATGATGAATTAGTTAATATTAATTATTCGGAAAATGATTTTGATAATGAATTTATTAACACATTACATGATTATAACAAAATAATTGAATTAGAAAGAGAGTATAATGATATGGGATTAAAATTAAGTAGTAAGTTACAAAAAAAAATAAATAGTGATAAGCACAAATTTGAAAAGAATAATATATTCCATAATAAATACAAAAAATATGATAAATATTTGCAAATAAACAACAAAATCACGGAACTAAACAATTTCATTGATAATGAGCAAAATGAAGTTATAAAACAATTTAACGATTATGAGCAACTGCTAATAAAAACTGGTTATGTAAATACAATTAAAGGGCGTGCGTTAATATCGTTATCAAACACAATAAATAATATTTTTATAGTGGAAATTATATCAAATAACGTAATTGATAATATGGACAATGATGAAATATTAAGTATATTAACGATGTTATCGACAAATAAACAAAATATTAATAATGTAACACATAATAATGTAACACATAATAATGTAACACATAATAATGTAACACATAATAATGTAACACATAATAATGTAACACATAATAATGTAACACATAATAGTAATAACATACATATTGATAATATAGCTGATAAATTCATCGAAATGGGAAAAACATTTAACATCCACAATGACACATGGGAGTACAACACATGCAATGTAAAACACGTATTAAATTGGAGTAATAATGAACCAGTTGATTTCTGTGCTATTTATGAAGGTGATTTTATAAAAGTAGTGTTAAAAATAATCGCGATAATAAACGATTTTATTTTAGGATATAATATATTTAACATGCATTATATGATAGAACGGATGGAATATATAAAATGCTCGATTGACAAAGATATAATGTCTATAAAATCACTGTATATTGATATGTGATATGTTGTTTTATGTGATTTGTTATGATTTGATGTTATAATAATATCAAATCATAACAATATAATGTGTGTGTATTAATAAAATGGAAAAGCTACTTTATTACGTGGAATTTATTAATAACAGCCCGTTTCTAAAACTAACAAACGGACGAATTAATCCAGTTAAAACAATACATATTGGTGAAGATACGTTAACAATATGCTATACGTTATATACACTTGACGTATTTAAAGAAATTGTAAACAGTAATAAATTAAAGATAATGAATATGACCACTAACGATATGGATGTAACAATAAATGTGAATTATAATATTATTCAAAATCAAACTAACGATTACATACAAAACGAGTACGTACAAAACGAGTACGTACAAAACGAGTATAATAACATTGGATTAAATATGCATGGGTTCATTACATATGAACTTATGCACTCTGGAAAACTTGTTGATATATTAGATAATTTCGATGAGATAAGCAATGATGTTGGTATATATCAAAACGAATCATTATCTAATAAATTAGTTCATACATATTATCATATTACAACGTAAGAGTATGTATACATACAATTCATTTTATGTGATGCAATCATATAGTCAATCAATTCATAATGAGCATTGTTAAAAAATTTTTTGTTGCATGTACATTTATTTTATTATACTCAATGTTAATTGAGATGATTGCAAGGCACTATTATGCAGATGGAGATATTATATGTCAGGAAAATAATGTATTTAATTTAATGTTTATTAGCGGTATATTAAGCTACTTAATTGCTGATATACTATCTCAACAAGTGTTGCCAAATAATAGTATAAATAGCGGATTAAAATATGCAGGAATTATATTAATATTAATTTCTATTGTGCGATTTTGGGGAATTATATCGAGTACCAAAAAAATATTTATTATATTCATTGCCATAATTTATTTAATAATTAATCAAAACTAACTGTTAATTTATCGTTGATAAACTCGTGAGCTAATTCTGATTTGGAATAATTATTATTAACATACTGTGTAAGAGCTATATGTTGCGCATCGTCAACAGTATGTGTATGTAATAACTCTTTGTAATTCGTATTGTTTTTCAAAAGTGTTTCGATGTTCATTTTTCGGAGCGCATCGTTTTCGTCTAATACATTGTTCATATAATCTTTATATGCATTTGTATTTGTGTCGAATATAATATTTCTTTTTTCGGCTCGCGATGCCAAATATATCATTTTTTTATTACATAATAATTTTTCATGCAAGTCATGCTCTAATATTGTTTTTATATCTGGCTCCCCTGTGCATATATATGATCGACACAAATCATCGTTCGTATATTCTAATTTATGAAGCGTATACGCATGCCTTAGCATACGTTCACGATCCTTTTTTGGACATTTCTTTTGTTTAACGTTGTTATTAATGTTATTTATATATTCTTTGTGTGGTACAGATGTTCTGTTACTTCGCATGAAATATTATATGTGCGCACACATTGACTATATTAATGTAGTATAATAATTATTCAGATACTATAACACGTAATGATTGTGTGTTGTATGGACCGGGTACACATAACTTTCTTAATGACTTATCATCGCCTTGTAGATAATTACCCTTAAATATAACTTTAATTTTATCAATTGATGTATTTAAAAATATGCTTGATTGTCGCTTATATTCATATAATGTACTGTCAAATGTTCCATCAAACCTGGTACGCCGACCATCCATTATATTAATATATATATGGTCATGTGATGGGCCAGTTGGTTGCACTGACGGTGCGGGTGGTGCTGGTTGTGGTGGTTGTGGTGGTTGTGCTGGTTGTGGTGGAATAATCCTAACACGGATATTTGTTGTAGGTTCGATATTATGTTGTTCAAATGTTTTTTCATATTCAGTTATTTCGCGACCACTATACATTATGGCAATTCGATCAATTGGTATACCAGTTTGAGTGTTAATGTAATTAACAAACTCTCTTAATGTACTATTAATCGGTCCGTCAAAAGTATATGTTTCGTTAATTACTATTGGATAAGATTGCGGTGGTAGTGGCGGTTTATAAGTAGAATCATTCGATCTAATAACGAATGTATGCAACCCGATGTCTTTTTCGCTTAACCCATATGAGCGAAGTGTTGCAGTATTATCATGTAGTATCGTTCCGGAACATATCACACTAATATCATCAAATGGCATTTTTAACACGGCACTCACCGCCTGTTTGTATTGAAATAATGTACTATCTAAAGTACCGTCAAAATCATACGAATAATCGCTGTTAAAATACAGTATCTTAATATTACCACCGCCATGTTGTTGTGCTTCCGTATACTTAGATTTGTATTTTTTATATTTGTTGTAGTAAATATTGCGTTCAGTCATTATTATATTTATACGAAACATAAAAAATTGATAAAATTAATTAATATATCAATATAGATAAGTAATATTAATTTAACACATTTAATATATCGAAAATGGCAGTAGACGCATCGTCATTCGGACGGATTAGTAAAAAGCAGTGGGATATCGTAGAGACGTTTGCAGATGAGCATAGCTCGCGTGTATACTCAGCAATGCAATCATTCGTTGAAAAGTTAAATAACCCAATAAATGAAACTGTTAATAAATTGCTAACAATACCAATGCTAGAACAGAGTATCGATATTATACACGCGTTATATGAACACAATATAATACCAAATAATTTTAATTTCGCGGAACACATAGCCAGCAAAATCAATAATGATAATATTATTAATTATCTATGCAAACGTGGGGTAATTACTGACAAAAACAAATTCAAAAAGCACATTAAATTAGTAGTTGATGAAGAAAAAGCTCGCGATACTATAAATACACAAGAACGCGACCAATTTGATAAATTATTTAATCCAGATTACATAATAAATAAACATAAAAAAAGCAATAAAACTAGTAAATATGAAAAAATAAAGCAAACAAATACATATGATCGCTTTTTAAAAGAGGTTGATAAAATGCATAAATTGATATATTCGCAAAGCAAGAAACATAATATATGTTTTTCTAATTTATTAGAAATTAGACTAATTGGATTGTTTATGTTGATAATAAAGTTATGTAATAGTATGGATAAACAGCGCACTAGTAAGTATGCATATCATATATACGAGCTAATTTACACCATTGAAATAGTATTGTCAAAAATAAATAAATATTATACAGTTGATAAATTAATAATAATGTTGCTAATGTACTGGCAACATTATATGATGCTCATTATATCATTCAAAATAAATACATTTCTAAGATCGTTTAATAAAATAACATATGCATCGCAATATGATGATATTATACCTCGACTAACAATAGATTTATACAAGGGACAGGAAGAATTCGCAAAATGTATATATGATGCCGTTTGTAATGTTAAAAATAAATTAATTTTATATAAAACATCAATCGGACAAGGTAAAACGAGCTCTGTTGCTATAATATCATATGTATCTAATATTTTCTATAAAAACACAGGATGTCGCAAAAAAATATTATATACATGCGCACTAAAACACGTTAGACTTGATGTAGGGCAGATTGTATATAATATAAAAACAAGATTTGGTTTTTGCTTTCTGGATAAAAAAAATGAGTTATTCGTTAGATTACAAACACTTAGTCTCATTGATAAAAAAAAATATAAAGATATGAATTATTGTATTGATCAAGCCGATATACTTATATTAGATGTTGCATCAACACAGGCATTGCTCAAATATTTACGTGATAATAATATGTGCACCGATCATTATATATTATTCATTGATGAACATACTGTGGGTGTTGATTGCTGTAGTGCAATTGATGATTATAATAAAGATTATGGTGAAAGAAGTGTAACTGCGATGATATTAGACATATTGAGAATAGCACCACCAATTACAATATTATGTTCTGGAACATCGCCGTATTCACATAATATAGCACCGGTAATAAATTTATTTACGAGTAAATTTAAAAAATGTGACGTTGTTAATGTTAATGCGATGGAAGACATGAAAATCGGGGCAAATATATATGATTATAATGGGCGCATAATAAGTATATTTACGACTTGTCGAAATAAAGAGCATTTGCACAGAGCAATATCGGTGCTAAATAATAACTACAACACGCGACATTATGTTACATGGGAATTATTATATACGATAATTGATTGGTTTTCCAAAAAAGGAATTAAAATAATAGATATTGATAAAATGATACTTTTAAATAACATTCATCATAAAACATTGATTGATATATACATTCAATTAATTGAAAACATAATTGAATTAGACGATGATATTATTAATGCATTTATTAACCATCATTGTGGCGTTGATTTAGAAGAATTTGACGAGCATGAGTATGATGAAAAAGTAAATAATATATTTACAATTAATGCATATAAATATCAAAATGGATGCTTAATCGTAACAGATAATCCGTTAGAATTAGGTATGTATATATTAAATTTATTGATGGGTAATAAAATATCGTACAAAAAAATGATGAACGATTTTTCAACAGCATGTGAAAAATACGTAACGGATTGTGCTAAAATAAGCCACTCTAAAGATAAAAACGATAAAATCAATAAATTAGGGCATATGCAACAAATCAGTGAGCAAATCGAAACTATAACTGTTCCGAAAGTTAATTTCCCACATCACTTACAAATAAATACATCGGAGCATCATAATATGTACTCGGACAAAGATGATAATATTAACGTAAATATGTTTACTAAATTTAAACCACGAACCCCACTTTGTTTAGAAAAGTTACCAACAAATACAAATATACCAAACGAATATATGATGTTATTATGCTGTGGAATAGCAATATACACTGCTTCTGATTTAAATGAAGAATATTATGACATTGTACTGCAATTAATCAAAAATCAACAACTTGCATTTATAATAACCGATAAAACAATATGCTTTGGTACTAATTTCCCTATAAGCAATATTATAATACTTAATAATGTTGCATGTGATTTATCTATATCAACAATATACCAGCTAATAAACCGTGCAGGGCGTCTAGGTAAATCCACATATGCAAACATACATATATTATGCAATAAATTAATTAGTCGAATAATAAACAGCTTCATATTAACAGAAACTTTATTAACAGAAAGAGAAGCAATACACTTAAATGAACATGTACAATATATTGATAATGTAATCAATTCAGAAATAGCTAAAATATGTAACCTCGCGTTTAATCCACCGCTATTTCGAGAAGAACGAGAAAAATGGTTTTTTATGATGAAAGATCATAAAGAAGCGATTGATAACTTACGTGATCGACAATTTAAAAAAGGTTGTATGCAACGACATCGCCATTTTTACAACTTCCGTAACAATGTTAACAAAATAAATGCACGTGGTACGTATTTACCTCCACATCGACGATAATTAATGATTGTAATTGATTGATATATTATATAGGTATATAATATATCAATATGGAAGTTAATACAATTTATACATTATTGTCGATGGACAAAATAACACGTGATCTGAAATATATAGATCCATATATCGATACTGAAATTAGTTTTTGTACGAAAATACCGGACATGGAATTTAAATACAATGGTGTTGTTACAATAACATATGATGGTGGTGATTTTTTTCGCATTCCATCGTATTACCGCATCATCGACAACAAAACTAAATGTATTTTGGTAGTTGATAATGACATGGACAAAAAATCCATTAATATATTCGCGAATCAAAATAGTGTATACGTTCTACAAAATAATGACGTTGGATATAAACGTATTGATGAACACGATTTGCGACACAATTCGTTTGAGCATGCGTTAATTCATGGTGAATTGAACACATTAAATAATATATACATTATCCCGCGATATTATGTTGATTTGATAAACAAATTAAAGATTATGGTTACATATGATGCACTTAAGCTTACGTGCGGTGGTACGGTTATAATGTTACCTGTGTACAAAATTGGTGATTTAACATTTATAATATACGATATAAAAGATGTTAAATACAGACGTATTGTGCATTTCGATAGGTATATTAATATGATGTACTTCATGGCACCCAATCAACACAATATCATCGATATACCATATTTACATAAATTATATCACATTGCAACCGCAATACAAGTAACTAACCATAATGCAATAATTAATAAGCACTTCGATAAAATATGTCGATTGTATAGTGTACTACTATCCAATATTAATACTTGCCAGTATATTGAATATGTTTATATGATTTATTGTGAATTACGTGTATTGATTACACGTCAAAATAATATAAAAGCGTACGCAACGGAAGCGCGACTGAAAGCGTACGCAACGGAAGCGCGACTGAAAGCGGACGCGCACCATCAAATGTTAATGACCGATGACGAATTGATGCGGCGAGAGGACGAGGAAGCGAAAGCGAAAGCGAAAGAGGACGAGGAAGCGAAAGCGAAAGCGAAAGAGGACGCGGAAGCGAAAGCGAAAGCGAAAGCGAAAGAGGACGAGGAAGCGAAAGCGCTACGGCAAGCGAAAGCGAAAAAGGAAGAGGAAGCGAAAGCGAAAGCGAAAGAGGACGCGGAAGCGAAAGCGAAAGCGAAAGAGGACGCGGAAGCGGAAGCGCTACGGCAAGCGGAAGCGCTACGGCAAGCGAAAGCGAAAGAGGACGCGGAAGCGGAAGCGCTACGGCAAGCGGAAGCGCTACGGCAAGCGAAAGCGAAAAAGGAAGAGGAAGCGAAAGCGAAAGCGAAAGAGGACGCGGAAGCGCGACTGGAACGGGAACGGGTTGCGACAGCGAAAGCGAAAGAGGACGAGGAAGCGAAAGCGAAAGCGAAAGCGAAAGCGAAAGAGGACGCGGAAGCGAAAGCGAAAGCGAAAGAGGACGCGGAAGCGGAAGCGCTACGGCAAGCGGAAGCGCTACGGCAAGCGAAAGCGAAAAAGGAAGAGGAAGCGAAAGCGAAAGCGAAAGAGGACGTGGAAGCGCTACGGCAAGCGACAGCGAAAGCGAAAGAGGACGCGGAAGCGAAAGCGAAAGAGGACGCGGAAGCGCTACGGCAAGCGAAAGCGAAAAAGGAAGAGGAAG